>Ga0181528_10000023_pt1 | contig 174247 bp, 148 predicted proteins | sample PEATcosm2014_Bin_47_FD_119742 | JGI IMG/M metagenome (GOLD analysis project Ga0181528, IMG submission 119742) | Peatland microbial communities from MTU Mesocosm Facility, Houghton, MI, USA - PEATcosm2014_Bin10_10_metaG | ecosystem: Environmental > Terrestrial > Soil > Wetlands > Peat | place... | reverse complement strand
GACTCAGTAACCTCGTACGCATACGTGGGCGCTAAGTAACCGGCTGCCGGCTTGTTCCGGCAGCTTGCAACCAACACGATAGCCTCCTAAACATTGCGGCGGATTCCCAAAAGAATCCGCCGCGATCAGTTTGTACAAGCAGTTCCTCGTCCGGAACGTACGTGACCTATTCACGCCGGGTAGAAATCACCAGCATCGGCGTGAGTCCTACCCATAGTTGGTACTGGCCCGAAAACCATACAAATTGACTGGGGTACCTGTCGGTATGGATGCCGCGGGTGTGAACTGGATGAACGCTACCCCAGGTTTTCCGCCGCAAAATTCCAATTAATCAGTTTGTCCAGCACCGCATTCACATAGTCAACGCGCCGGTTCTGATAATCCAGGTAGTAAGCGTGCTCCCAAACGTCGATGGTCAATAGAGGTTTCGCGCCCTTGGTCAACGGCACATCTGCATTACCGGTCTTTACCACGGCGAGTTTCCCGCCATCGACTACCAACCAGGCCCATCCGCTACCAAACTGCGTCGTTGCCGCCGTTGCCAGCTCCTTCTTGCACGCATCCACCGAGCCAAACGAAGCCTCAATCTTTTGTTTCAAAATCGCGGGTGGTTCACCGCCGCCCTGTGGTTTCAGGCTGCGCCAGTAGAATGCATGGTTCCATGCTTGCGCTGCGTTATTGAAGATTGCGGTCTTGTCAGCTTTGCCGGCTGCTCCGGCGATAATCTTTTCCAGCGACAGGTCCGCAAATTCCGTTCCTGCTACCAGCTTATTCAGGTTATCGACATATCCCTTGTGATGCTTGCCATAGTGAAAGCTAATCGTATTTGCCGAGATCACGGGGCCTAGCGCATTCTCCGCGTAGGGCAACGGCACGAGAACATGTGGAGATGTACTTTCGTTCGAAGTATTGCTCATCGTCTTTCCTCCAAAGTGCGACGTAATATCCTGACGCTAACTGCAGTGGCCAGTTTGAACCTTCCCTGGAAACATCCCCATTGTAAGCTCAATTTATGGAGGGGATGTTTAGGAGCGAAAACCTTCACCCTGATTCGCGCGTGGCTTCATCTCCGCCGAACCGACGTGGCATAATGGAGTTGCGTCGCGCGCGGCCCCGTAGCTCAGCTGGATAGAGCAGCGGTTTCCTAAACCGGAGGTCGGCAGTTCGAATCTGCCCGGGGCTACCATCTCAACTCATTGAAATCGCGCTAGATAGCGGTAGAGGATACCGGACGATTTCTGAAAAGCGTTGACACTTAGTTGACAGTTAGCATTTCCGGCATTGCATCTTCGAGCTTTGCCATTGCTTGCGCTGTCTGGTCATCGCGGGTTTTGACGTAGTACGTCACGGTGGTGCTGACATTGGCGTGACGCAGGATGGTTTGAATTACCTTCTCCGGTACTCCCAACGCATACAGGTTACTTCCCAGCCCTCGCCTTGCAGCGTGCCAGCCGTGCCATTTAGGACGGCTCTCGTCGCGCATGAACTTGTGCTCGGGCATGGCACCTTCTACCGCTTTCAATTTGCCGCATTCATCCTTAGGCTTACCGCAGACTGAGCAACGATTTAGTACGGGCAAAATCTCTCGGTTGAGAACGTTGTTAAGTTCTTGCGGCGTGCCGTTCGTGTTGGGGAACATAGGCCCGGTCTTGGGATTGCCGCATCGAACGCGATACATATCAAGCCGCGCCGAAAGTTGCTGGATGACGGGCACTGCGCCCTTGCTTCGCTCTGTTTTGGGATCGTCAACGTGTCCGCTCCAGATAGCGCGGGTGACGCGGATCATGCCATCCTGATAGTTCTCCCACAACAGACCTTGTATCTCACTGCGCCGAAGCCCGGCGAATGCGGCAACTGCGAAAACCGCAGCAGCACGCTCCGGGAGCACCGCGAGCATGGATTGAATCTCATCCAAGCTGTACGCATAGGTTTCTTGGGGCGGCAGAGCTGTTGGGCTGATCGCCGTGTCTCGGACAGGGTTCTCGTTCAGGTAGTAGCCCTGTTGACGCGCAAGCTTGAACACCGCGCTTGTGAATGTCTTGATGTGGCGAAGCGTGTTGCGTCCCAGGGTTCCAGCTTTGGCAATTGAATCGAACCACTTTTGGACATCGAAGGTTCGAACGTCTTTGAGCCACTGATCACCGCATTGGGGCTTGAGATGAAGGTTCCAAATGTCCGTGTAGCCCTTCTGAGTGCTGGCCCGCTTGAACTTCTCGATGTGTGGAAGATAAACCTTGTCCATGAAGTCAGTCACGGTCAGAACGCGCTCCGGTGCCTTGTTCGTGACGTTGGCATCTTCCACGATGCGCTTTGCTTCGTCCTCTATGGTTTGCGGTGGGCGCTTGCTGCGAGTGGTCACAGAGCCAACCTGCTTGGCAACCCTCACGTGTTTTACAGCGCCGTCCTCAACGCGATCTTCAAAATAGCGCACATACCAAAAGCCACGCGCCTTGAAGATCGTCCCTGCTTGCTGGCGTTTTCGTCTCACGGTCATTTTCCTTTCTCTTGTGCTTGTTTCCGCTTTCGCTCGCGTGCTGCGACACCGAGCTTGGCGATTCGCTTCCGCTCCGCAGGCGAGAGACTAGCGTTTCTCGCTGCGGCGGCCTTCTTGCCGATGGCTGACAGTTCGGCATCGGACAAGTTCTTTGCCCGCGCCTTCCCGCCCAGCTTCCCGAGTGCTACCGCGTTGGGATTCTTTTTCATGGGCTGTACTATCTCGCCTAGCGTTATGTTAGTCAAGAGAAAAATAGCTCCGTGATTCATTTCCGCCGACTCACCCACCACTTGAGCAGCGCAGGGCTGCCCCATTCGAAGCGGACATAGCGGCCCAGCCGTACAGTAGGAATCGGATCGAATGCGCGGTCGCGGGTGTGCTCGCGAACCCAACTCACCGGGACGCGCCAACGCTTCGCTAATTCGCTCGCATCCAGAACTTCGAAATTCTGGTTATCTGTCAACATTGTGTCAACGCTCCAATTTTGCCTTTGCCGCTCAACGGTTTAGAAGTGAGCAGCGGTTACACTAACCAACAGTCCGGTAGCTTGCCTTTTGGCGGGCGCGTCGAACGCCCGCCCTTGGGTGTTTGCTGGAGTGAACAACCCCGACCCGGGCAGGGCCGATTCTTTTTCGTCATGTAGCGCCCATAAGTCTTCGATTCTGGGGCACATAATCAATGCCCCCCTTGACTGGGTGACTTGCTGACTGAGTGACCCAGCAAACCCGTTTCCCATTCAATGATTTTGCGAACCACGGAATAGGGTGCCGGACCCTCCGTGTCATCAACCTGCACCCGCGCCATGCGATGAACAAAGACATTCGGCGATAGCCTGTCTTTGCGTGCTGGCGGCCCGCCGTTGGCGCGTAACCACTCGGGAAGATACCTCCCTCGACGCGATGCGCGGGCCTTCTCATCTCTTCCCAGCGCGAACCACTGAGGCACGCAGGCAATGACGTGCAACAGGTCATCGCTGAGCACATCCCAGCGCAGGAGGCACACCCAGCGGTTAAAGCCGGGGTCGTGGTATTGTTTCCCCCACCTGCAATATGCCCGGTACTCACCGGGCGTGATGCGCGGGTAATCTTCCCACTGTATTGCATCTGGTGGTGCACTCAAGGGCGTTCTTGATCTGGGTGTTTGGCTCATACGCAAACCATAACGCGCCACTCGTGGGCCGTCGATGGGTGACCTTTGCGGCAGGATTCTTTGTGGATAGATGAGTCGGGCGAATTATCTATCCATTGACTTTTGATGGGTTCTTATGTTTGGCTGCCCTGTCTGGATGGAGCTTGTCGTATGCTGAAACCAGTTCCCGAGCGTACTTTCGAAGGAGTTTCTTGACGATGCCAATACCCGTGTGGAATCTGCCCCTGCATTTCGGATGCGATTTATCATCGCAACGGCAGAGCTTCTGCACCACTGTTCCTAGACTCTCGTCGAGCAGTAACATTCGCTCGAATGCGTCCACATACAGTTGCCTTCTCCAGGATGGCGGCCCGACTATGCGCCTCTGTACGGAATCGCGAATGCCAACAGCGAACTGAATGTCGATACCGTGTTCAACGAGCGGTCCCAAGAGAGCATCCGCTTGGCTTCTGGTCATAGGAAGTTTGGGTGTGAAAACCCATCCTTGCAACTCGTCCAAATCACCGAGAGCACTTTTCAGTCGCTCGTCAATCGCTGTCGGATCGTCGTCGGCGGCAGGTTCAACTACAGCGGCCCGTATTGTCTCCAAAACAACCGCATTAAGCCTATCCACAAACGCACAATGGAGTGCGCTCCATGCAGGGTGCTCGGAGTCTTCGACCCAGTGAAAATGAGAGAGATTGAATGGAGGCTGAGCTGACAGCCGCTCAAGCTCCTGCGAAAGCGACGAGGAATCGCTCAAGGTGGGCCACCTCCCGAGTGGCATCCCGGTTTGTCGTTAGATCGGCGGGGCAGGCTGGGAGAGCCCGCCCATTCGGGGGCGACCCTAGCCGATTCAAGCCAAGTTTAACTCAGATGCGTTTGTCTATGCCTAGACTGCGCGACCATCACCGCCCGAACTCCCCGCGCTCCAGCACCGCTCAAACGCTGTTCAAGGGGGTGGGTGTCCGCTTTGGGCGACCTTTTCAGATCGAAGGTGTTCCGACAGAATTTTCAATTTTAGAAAAATACTCCGTTCCGCATTTTGAGGGTAGCGATGTCCCACTTCTGGGTTCTACATCCCAAAGAGTTGCTTCTCCGCGATCTCGTAGGCGGCGATCATTTCCTTTTTCACTTCTGGCTCCAGATTTCCCTCCGCGACCGCTTGCTTCGCTCCTGAAAAGATCAGGCGAAGACTCCGCTCGTTGGCGACTTCTCTCATAGAGTTGAATCGGTCGTACAAGCTCTTTGCGTATTCCTGTGGTTCCATCGAAACCCCCTACTTCCTTACCCACGGGAATTGCTCCTCGGATGTTCCCAAGATGGCTGCCTTGATGGAGGACGCATACAGCGCTAGATGGCTCTCCAGCAGTTCACGGACGGCCTCTCTAGGCACTCTGAAATCTTCAAGTGACTCGGTGGCCCATTCGATTGCCGAAACGGCTCTCTCTTGAGCGTCTAGGACACGCGCCGACAATCCGGCTTCGGCGATCTCTTCGCTCGAAAGTAGTTTGACAAGGGCGAGGGTATCCAGAGGCGTTGCGTCCACTGGCAGGTCGGCCATTCTGCCGCCAATGCGCCTCAGTTCGATGTCCGGGTGAGAAAGCCCGAAGTTTTCAATTTGCAGCCGCCCTGGTTCAATTCGCAGCCGCACGCGAGTTTTTGTGTAGCTGACGGCGGCGCGCCGAAGATTCTTCAGCACGTCGAGCGGAATGCGGGCGCATCCAGCCTGGGTCACAGTTGCTTCAATCTGCGTGCTGCTCCCGGTGGAAGACAATTCGAGGGTGTCCGCGATGGCCCGAAGATCGGCTGTGTCATGGCCAAGGTATTCCTTCCGGCCCACGAGAATGAGCCGGATTGCTTTTTTCAGGTCTTGGGTTCTAACGAGAAGCTCTAGCACGGCTCTCTCCTTCTTCTTGATGGAGTTCTCCGTAATTCACTTTGGCGGGTGTGGCACTGTACCGTTCTTCATTAGACGCAGCGCCGCCTTCGCTGCTTCCGCGCTGCCCTGACTTGCGGCTTTGTTGTACCAGTACAGAGCAACGGCATCATCATAGATTTGCGGCTTCGATGTCATCTCCGGTGCCGCAGCAGAGGGAAGAGGCTTAACAGAGACAACCGCCCACGGGTCTTTCTGGATCGGCTTTAGAACCGCCCCGGCAGGCAAACCTTGAATCGGCTTGGCTATCTCAGCATAGGGGTCCTTCGATGCAGCAGCAATCACCTTGGTGTAGCCTTTGGGAGGCTTCGAACGATCCTTCTTCGGCACTAATCCAGCCGACAAGTCAATCGGTTGTGATGTTGACAAATCGAGTATTACCGGCTTTTCCACGGCATTTCGGTCATACATTGTTGCAAGTTCCAACTGTGTATACATGTCCCCCTGTTCAGCCGCCTTGCTTAGCCAACGCAACGCCTCTGCCTCGTTTCTTGGCGTGCCTTTGCCTTCAGCGTACATGTGCCCGAGAGCGATCTGTGCGCTCGTGTCACCCTGCTCAGCCGCCTTGCGATAGCCCCGCAACGCTTCGCCGTACCAGCGCGCCGCCTCGGCATCGTTCTGAGGCACTCCATTTCCGTTCTCGTAATCCGCAGCGACGCCATACTGAGCAGCCGCGTAACCCTGCTCGGCTGCCTTGCGGTACCACCACGAAGCCTGCACGAGGTAATCCTGCTCCACGCTGTCGCGTTTGTCCGCGATAATAACGCCAAGTCGTGCCATTTCGTTGCGGAATTTACTATTCTCGTAAGAACGTTCAGTTGCTCTCTGGACGTACAAGTAGTGAAGATCAAACGAGGCGTTTGCGTATCCCTGCTCCGCCGCCTTTTTGTACCAGCGCTCAGCGCCCCACTCGTTTTTCTCTACGCCTTCGCCTTCGGCATACATATACCCGACGTGATACTGGGACTGTACATCTCCCTTTTCAGCAGCCCTCTCAAACAGACTGAACGCCTCTTTGGATTGGTTCCGCTGGAGCAGTACATATGCGTGCGCTCTCAGTCCTTCTGGGCTGGCGGCATGATGGTGCCACCAAACGCCCCCCGCTATCGGTTCTAACAGACAGAGAGACGCCACAAGCACAACCCGCCAGCGAACCCGAAGAGACGGTGTGGTGTTCTTGGATGTTGCCAAGAAAAAGCCTGACAAGAGACTTTTGCCAGTCTCGGCATGGACTGTGGTGCGTCCGGCATGCGCCTGCTCGTTGGATTGCTCGCCCTCGTTGAAGTGGCCGTCTAAGCTTCGGGCTCTGGTGAACTGCCAAACGAGCGTGCCGCCGACCAATCCCGCAAGAATCAGCCATTGGAGCGCCAAGCGTGACCAATCGAGTTGCACGCTCGCTCGGTCGGCGAATGGCTGGCTTTTGTCGAAGCCGGGAGGAGAAAGTATCAGGGAATATCCCGCGCTTTTCTCGGAGTGGATTCGATAGGGAACATCAATGCGAACTATCCACGGTGGGAAGATCGCAAGCAGAACGAACACTAAGATGCCAGCTCGAAAGGTCCACGAGATTGCCTTCGCATTCGGAACCCGGAAAGCCTGTATTGGAGACATCGGCACCACTCCTGAAACAGCGGAAATCTCTGGTACATCAAGAGGTGTATCAATGCGCACTCATCTATTAATGCGCCGTGTTTTACGCGTGAGATGTTTGTCGTTTTGCTTCCTTATTAAGGGCCGTCAAGTGCAAATTTGAGATAAATGCAAGTTCCGCAAAACACAAGACTTCAATCACAGCGACACCTCCCTGCGGGGGCTGAGTTGTGGCGATGCCAAAAAGCACTGTCGTGGCACAATGTACCATCGCTCTTGCCAGCCATCACTCGCCCATATTTTGCCGTCTTCGGAGAAGCCCCTAGCCATTCCGACGGGAAGCTTTCTGCTCCGCATTCTTGTGCTCACTGGTTTTTCTGGTCATAGAGGTTTGTCATGGCTGCATATCCGGAAGCGTTCGGCAGGTCAATTCCGGAAGGTTCAATTGTGAGAGTGAAATTGTTGGGACTGCCGAGAACGCTCGCAAAGTCCACCACCGGCGCACCATCAGCAAGACCTACGGCGGCAATCTGCTGATTGATGCTGGCTGTAGTTGACACACAGGTCGCGGTTCCGCTGGACGTGTAAACCGGCGGGACAGTTCCGATCCACACCTCTAATCCGTAAAGAGTCTGTGCTGCCCTGACAAGATTATCGAGGTTGTAGGAGAACGTGTTGGTTTCGGTCCCGCCACCGCAGATGTTCAATACATCGAACTCCCCGATCAGTAGAACGAGACGCTTTTTGCCTGGGGCAACTTGTTGCAACTCAGAAGGACTGCAACCGGCGACGCATTTGTCGGCAAAAACTTCAAAAGCGAAAGATTTTCCCTCTGCGATAACGATGCTACCGGCGGCGCTGGAAGCCAGAGGCCACCGCATTGTTATGGCATCGCCCATGAAAATGGTTTGGTTCAGGGCAACATAATCGCTCGTACTGCCTGTTTTGGAAGATGTAGCTGATGTGCCGCCTGATCCGCATCCCGTAAGGTACAGGCAAGAGAGCATTAGAAGAAGATTCTTGGCTAGGTGCATACCGGATTCCCCCTGCGTCTATGTTGTGCATGAACAACATGAAAGGATGAGAGTACCGCCACGCTTGAAGTGTGGCAAATGATATTTGCGTGAGGTTCGGTAGAAGGCTGCGGAAGCTGCGGGCGGATCGTGGCTGGAGTCAGGCGTATCTGGCGGAGGTTTCCGGCATTGGACGGAGTCACATCTCCGAACTGGAGAACGGCAGGCGCGAAGCCGGGCTGCGCGTGCTGGAGATGCTGGCGGTTAGCTTCGACTTGACCACATCCGAGCTATTGAAAACCGTGTGACAGTCCATGCCTAGACTGCTGTATTTGCGGCTTGGGTTATGGACTCGGAGCACTTCCCGATAGATAATTTCGGAAGGAAAATAGGAAACCCCACCACCATGGCGGGGTTGGAGTGTGCCGATGCAAGAGATATTTACTGAGGCCGAGGTTTCTCCAATTTCTCAAGCAGCCCGTCGATTACGCGAATGTGCTCTCCTTGCACGGGATTCAATCGAATCTTCACCATCTCTTCTTTATGGATTCCTTCAAGTTCTGGATAGACCCGAGCTACCGCATCAAAAAGAGCGCCAAACGAATCGTTAAGGTTGCGTACATAGATCATTTGAGTCTTCACGGACTCAAGGGTTGCAACAAGAATCTCTTGAACCTCTGTTTCGGTCACAGAAACCGCCTCCTTTGTGCGGGCGGGAGAATCATATCTGCTCTCGCGGTTAGTGATCAAAAATTTCAGTTCTGGCGCTATTTCCAGATAGTGAAGGCGTTGACAGATGCGTTGACAGATAATTGCCGATTGCAGTGCTTCTATCCACTTCTGGCAACGTAATCCAACTCACAAGTGATTGACACGATTGAGAAGGTAGCCCCACCCTCCATTTCCTAAACCGGAGGTCGGCAGTTCGAATCTGCCCGGGGTCACCATCTCAACTGAGCGACCTTTGCCTGCCAATCATCCTCACGCCTTAATCTCTGCCTCTGCTGCCTTGCGCTGAACTGACAAGTCCAGTCTCTTGATATCGGGCACAATTACCAGGTATGACAGCGCGCCCAGCATTCCCATCGCTCCAACAAAGATCAGCGCGCCGTTGAATGAGTGGGTTCGGGTCAGGATGTATCCGATAGCGATCGGCGTTACGATCGCGGCGATGTTGCCGACGAAATTGAAAATTCCGCCGCTGAGGCCCACCATTTCCTTGGGCGAAGTGTCACCCACAACCACCCATCCCAGCGCGCCGAATCCCTTGGCGAAGAAGGCCAGCGACATCACGGCGATTACGAAGGCGGGAGCCGTAACGTAGTTGGCGAGAATGATGCTGCCTGACAGGATCAGGCCAACGATGATTGGAGCCTTGCGGGCGAATGTTAAGCTGCACCCACGTCTCAGCAGCCAGTCGGAGACGGAGCCGCCGAGAATTCCACCGGCGAAACCGGCAATCGCCGGAATCGAGGCCGCGATGCCCGCTTTCAAGATCGACATGCCCTTGGCGCGGACGAGGTACGTTGGGAACCAGGTCAGGAAAAACCAAGTAATTGTGTTCAGGCAAAACTGTCCCAGGTACACGCCAATCATCATGCGATTCGTAATCAGGGCTTGAACGTAAGACCACTTGATTTCCGACTTCTTGTCGCCGAGGTTGGCCAATCCTCCGCCGGCTTGGATGTATTCCAATTCCGCCTGGTTCACCTTTGGATGGCTGCTGGGATCGCGAATCACCTTGAACCACAACAGTCCCAGTACAACTCCCACCAGTCCCATTGAGTAAAAGACGTTGCGCCAGCCGGAGACAAGCAGTATCCATCCCATGATTGGGCTGAACGCCGCCAGCGCGAAGTACTGCGCAGAATTAAAGATCGCCGCAGCTAAGCCGCGCTCGCGGGCAGGGAACCACATGGTCGTAATGCGGCTGTTTGCCGGGAAAGCCGGGGCCTCGGCCGCCCCCATCAGGAAGCGCAAGATGAAGAGCATTGCCATTGCGCTAATGCCTGCAATGAAGCCCACAAAGCCTTGGGCAAATGTGAACCCGGACCACAGAAGCAGCCCTAGTCCATACACCACGCGTGAGCCGAATTTGTCCAGCAGCCAGCCGCCGGGAATTTGCAGCGCGGTATAGGACCATCCGAAGGCGGAGAAAGCGTACCCCAGAGCCACAGCATTCAGGTGAAGATCCTTGGCCATTGCCGGGGCTGACATCGAAAGGGTTGCCCTGTCCACATAGTTCATCGTGGTGACAACAAACAGCATGGCGAGCATGTAGTAACGGACGTTGGTTTTGACAGCGTCGGATGCGTGAGCGTTCATCGGCAGACCTCGGGGAACCAGTGGCTATCCAGAAAAATTCATCGTCGCGCAGAGAATCTCTGCTTCGAATTGCAAAAACTATGTGACCGGAGCCGGATTAAACAAGACCGGTGTATTGTGCAGTCCCCAATGATCGGCCCAGGTTTGCTTGCGCCCGCTGGCGACGTCGAGGATGAGCTGAAATATCTCTTGCCCAACTTCCTCGATACTCGATCCCCCGGTTGCAATCCGGCCCGCATCAACGTCGATCAGATCCCGCCAGCGCTCTGCTAATGCGGTTCGCGAGGCGACCTTGATCACCGGGACCAAGGCCAATCCGTAGGGCGTGCCCTCTCCGGTGGTGAATACGTGCATATTCATTCCGGCGGCTGTTTGCAGGGTTCCGCAAATAAAGTCGCTTGCCGGAGTCGCTACGAAAACCAATCCTTTACTGGTGACGCGTTCTCCCGGTCCGGCAACGGCCATCAAGGCAGTTGTGCCCGACTTGGCCACCGAACCCAGCGCCTTCTCGACGATGTTTGCCAGCCCGCCCCGCTTGTTGCCCGGCGTCGTGTTCGCGCTGCGATCCGCGCCTCCAAGCCTTAGATACTCGTCATACCAGGCCATCTCGCGGGTAAATGCGCGCGCCACATCCTTGTTCTTCGCACGCGGCGTGACCAGGTGAACTGCGTCGCGTACCTCGGTCACTTCGGAGAACATGACGGTCGCTCCGGCCCTTACCAGCAAATCTGCGGCATAACCGACTGCAGGGTTCGAGGTCACTCCCGAGAATGCATCGCTGCCTCCGCACTGCAGCCCTACGCTAAGCTCTGACGCAGGGCAGGTGACGCGTTGACGGCGGTTGAGCCGTTCGAGCCGCGTCTCGGCCATTCGCATGATCCTGGCAACCATGTCGCCGAATGATCGATATTCCTCGTCCTGCAACCGCACAACCCAGGGTTCATCCTGCAGTACGGGCAAGGCATCGCCCGTGAAGAGAACCGTAGGCTGCAATTTTTCGCAACCCAGGCTGACGGCCATCGTCTCTCCACCAAGGTTCGGGTTGAGGCTGATGTTGCGCAGAGTGCGAATCGGAATCACCGCATTTGGAGCAGCAATTGCCACTCCGCAGCCATAGGGGTGAGTGATTGCAACAACGTCGTCCACCCCTGGATAGTGCGGCAGGATTTCTGCCTTGATGCGCCGTACGGCATAGTCCACGGTCGGCGCAACGCACTGCACCGTCGTCATGATTCCAAGTATGTTTCTGGTCCCAACGCTGCCATCCCGGTTTCGATATCCTTCAAAGGTGAAGCCTTCGAGAGCCGGTAAGGGCGCGGGGATCGCGGTTGCGAGCGGCATCTGGTCAAGTTCTGGAGCATCGGGAAGAGTAACGCAGTCTTCACGCACCCATGAACCCTTTGGAATCGGGCGGCTGGCGAAGCCGATCACCGCCCCATAGCGCACGAAAGCTTCGCCTTCGGCAAAGTCGCGGAGCGCAATCTTGTTTGCCTGCGGGATCGCTTCCAGAGTCGTCAGGCCATCGGAGAACTGAGCCCCCTCAGGCACGCCGCCTGCGTTGGCAATCACCGCCACATTGTCACTAGGGTAAACACGCACGTAAGAGGGCTGCATATCTAAACCACCTGACTCGTCTTTTCTGGACACGTTTAAGCTATTCCATCTCTTTTGCCAACACAATCCGCGAATCATCGCAACTAGCTGGATTTTGACTTGGGCGGCTTGAACTGAGCTGCCAACTTTTCCGTGCCGCGTGCCAGTACGCCCACATCGCTGCCCACTGCTACAAAGGTGAATCCGGCCTCCAGGTATCGTGCCGCTTCCTCCGGGTCTGAGGTCAACATGCCAGCGACTTTTCCAGCCGCTCGAATGCGGGCGCACCCATCGGCGATAGCGGCCTGCACTTCAGGATGCCGCGGGTCTGCCAGGTGACCGAAATCAGCCGCGAGATCGCTGGGCCCGATGAATATTCCGTCCACGCCATCCACTGCCGCAATCGCCTCTATTTCGGCCATCGCGGCGCGAGTTTCAACCTGCAGCAGTATGCAGATCTCCTGGTGAGCAGTGTGGTGATAGTTGGGCACGCGTCCGTATTGGTTCGCGCGAGGAGCAACTGACACGCCGCGTATTCCAAGCGGCGGATAACGCGTTGCAGCCACCGCGCGGCGAGCTTCCTCTGCGTTTTGCACGAAGGGAAGCAGCAGCGAACGCCCTCCCACGTCAAGAATGCGTTTGATCACTACCGCGTCGTTCCAGGGGGCGCGAACTACGGGTTCCGCGGTGCCTTTTTCCATTGCTTGCAGTTGCGAGAGTAGCCCCGGAATTTCATTCGGCGCATGTTCCATGTCAATCACAATCCAGTCGAAGCCGGACCCTGCGATGATTTCGGCAACGACGTTGTTGCAGAGCCCGCTCCAAAGACCGATTTGCCGTTTCTTTTCACGCAGCGCGATCTTAAACTTGTTGGGCGCTAAGACAACGGACGCCTGTGACATATCAATTCCTCCAGGTTGCTATTGAGTGAGATCAGCCGCCAACGCCTTCGTCACGTTGTAGTACTTTACGAGCAATCCTCGTTCTATGCCGTGTCGGCCTTTGGTCGCCCACCTGGTTGCCCGCTCGTTTAATTCTTTGGTGATGTCAGACATCGTACAACGAAGTCTCGAGGATGCCAATGCCAAATGCAAGAAATACTTCAGGACTACTCATTATGGGACACGACCCCTCCGTCGAATCGGAGTCGCGGTCGAAGAGGGTTCTCCTCTGGACTGTGGCGGCTTCCCGGTTAGTTCATCCTCGCCGCAAAAGTTGTATGATGTCTCTCGAAATATGGCCTGGTGCCGGAGCTGAGTAGCTTTGCGAATTAGCCATCAAATCTCGGTTTCTTTCGCGAATTGGCACCTTCGCATCTCAAAAATGCACTGGATAAAGAACAGTTTTGAACCTTGTCAATCGAACAATCTTCCAAAGTCCTCTCAACCAACTGATTCATAACAAGATACAGTTCTTCCCCAAATGAGGGAATACCCCCGCGAATTTGCTATCCTGAAAGTAGAGGAAGTTGGCTCAGTCAAGGGTGGACAACAACCGCCTACTTTTGGCGATTGTGAGATTGCAGCCATTTAACCCTTTTATATTCAAATTTTTACCGGGAAATATAGGGGGTGGGTAGCCTATGCAAGCCTGCAGTTGGTTTGTGTGGGGCAGTTTCGATGGCGGGGCAGGTTCTGCCCCAGACTCGCGCTGGTTTCTTGGGCGATAATCTGGAATGAGCCGCCTATCTCCGCGCGGTGTGTTTCTTGAAGTTGGAGTAATCGCATGTTTATCCGGACGGCTCTACATTGACTATTGATCGCTACGATCTTCGAGACGAGCAGCTCAAGCGCAATAGTGAATTCATGCTTGTCTCCCTGCTGGCCCTGCTGCTTTCGCTGGTTGCTTTCGCCTTCTTCTATCGTCGCGGAGACATTCTCCTCTACGGAGACGCCGTCGCTCACCTCAACATCGCCCGTCGCCTCACCGACGCGCGAAACGCCGGCTGGGATCAGATTGGAACCGTGTGGCTTCCGCTGCCCCATCTGCTGGTCGCGCCGTTCGTCGCCTTCGATTCGCTATGGCGGAACGGTGTCGGCGGTTCGATTCCGTCGATGATCGCCTATGTCTTCGGGGTCTCGGGAATCTTCCGTCTCGTGAGGGCCCGCGCTTCGGTTGCTGCGGCCTCCGTGGCCGCAGCGCTCTACGCTTTCAATCCGTCGATGCTCTATATGCAATCGACGGCCATGACCGAATCCATCTTCCTCGCTGCGGTTATCTGGTCGCTGGTCTACTTTGACGATTTTCTTCGCGCCCTGTTCCCAGCTGTTCCCGGAGTTGTCTCGGGCATTCCTGCATGGCGCGCCATCGAGCGCTGCGGCATCTGCCTTGCAGCAGCCGTTTTCACCCGCTATGACGGATGGATCATCGCCTTCATCGTCGGGATCATCGCGGTTTTCGCCGTCGTGCGTTGGCTGTTCAAGCGTCCCTCTCAGCAGAAGCCCGGACGGCTCCTCCGTTCCATGTTTTCATTCCTCTTGCTCCTCGTCCTCTGCCCCACGCTGTGGATAGCGCACACTTACATGTGGACTGGACATCCCCTCGATTGGCTCAACGGACCATACTCGGCGAAGGCCATTGAAATGCGCACGGCGCGTCCTGGCGACCCTCCGTATCCAGGCGAAGATCACCCTGTTGTCGCGGCTGAATATTTTCTGAAAGCGGCGCGCATGAATACAGGCGAGGGTTCACGCCAGAACTGGCTCGTCCTTCTGGCCGCCGCCGGAGTTCTCATCGCAGCGTTCGATCTGCCCCGCTTCGCACCCATGTTGCTGCTCTGGATACCGCTTCCGTTCTATGCCTATTCCGTTGCATACGGCAGCGTTCCCATCTTTGTGCCTGAGTGGTGGCCCTTCTCGTATTACAACGTGCGTTACGGACTTGAACTACTGCCCGCCATTGCCGTTTTCGCATCGCTTATTCCTTGGGCCATTTCGCGCCTGCATCACCGTCGGCTGACCATTGCCTCAACGGCGGCGCTTTTCCTCATTGGCTTCTTTGCGTTCAGTTCCTCTGCATGGTGCTTCTCCCGCCGCTCGCAAGACCGCAATTGGGGACGCAAGTGGATGATTCCCATCTGCTATCGCGAAGCCTGGGCCAATAGTCGCAGCCGTCTCCAACTGGAGTCGCAGGTTGCAACAGCCCTCTCCTCAATTCCGGACAACTCAACCGTTCTCATGTACACCGGCGACTTCGTGGGAGCCATTCAGAAATCGGGAATCCATTTCGATCACATCGTCTCTGAGTCCACCCGCTTCGCCTGGGACTCCGCCCGCAGCGCACCATTTGCGGGAGCCGATTACGTCGTCGCCATTGACGGCGATCCCGTCGCCGAAGCCGTTCGCATCAACCCCCGCGGATTAACCACGGTGGTCATCATCCACACGCTGGATAAGCCCAGGGTGACAATCTATCGCAGTTCGCGGCGCTAACTGAGGCCACCAAGCTAGCGAGACCTGCCGAATCCCATGGGAGCCGAAAAGCATCTACAAAAGAGAGCCCTGATAGCGCGGGCCGTGAGGAGAATAATGGAAACGAAAGTTGCAGTAGTGCAGACTCATAAGGTTTCTGACCAAGCCCTCCATCAACTATTCCGCGAGGCGCGGACCTACTCATCGTGGCTCCCAACCCCGGTGCCCGTTGCACTCCTCAAGGAGATCTATGAACTGGCGAAGTTTGGCCCTACCAGTGCGAATGGCTCTCCGGCACGATTCGTATTCCTAACTACCGATGCGGGGAAGAACCGTCTGGTGCCGGCCCTTGCTCCGGGCAACGTGGAAAAGACGAAAGCTGCCCCGGTTACGGTGATTATCGCGTGGGATTCGGAATTTTATGAATCGCTGCCAAAGTTGTTTCCCCATGCGGATATGCGTTCTTACTTTGTCGGTAAGCCAACGGTGATTGAGGAAACTGGGCTAAGGAACAGTTCGCTTCAGGGTGCGTATTTCATCCTTGCTGCACGAGCTTTGGGGCTGGATTGCGGCCCGATGTCGGGTTTTGACAGCGCAAAAGTGAATGCCGAGTTTTTCCCCGACGGCAAATGGAAGGCAAACTTCCTTTGCAATCTGGGCTACGGAGACAAGAGCAAACTGTTTCCGCGCAACCCGCGCTTGGAGTTTGAAGAGGCGTGCAAGGTTCTGTGAGAACTTGCGAAGGTTAGTGCCGTGAGGGAATGGACATGGGCGAATACGTGAACCTAAAGGCAGCGGACGGCCACGAACTAAGCGCCTATGTAGCGCGTCCAAGCGGTAAGCCTCTGGCGGGGTTGGTGGTTGTGCAGGAGATCTTCGGGGTCAACTCGCATATCCGCTCGGTGGCCGACGGATATGCGAGGGATGGATTTTTTGCGGTGGCACCTGCCATCTTTGACCGCATAGAGCGCGGAGTGGAGCTTGGTTACGACGGGACAGACTTGCAGACGGCGATGGGATTCATTCCCAAGCTCAATCCGGATAAAGCGCTGGTGGATATTGCCGCTGCCATGGAGTTTGCAGCCAGCGAGACGGGCAAGAAGGTCGGCGTGATCGGCTACTGCTTTGGTGGAACCTTGGCATGGGTAGCGGCGGCAAGGCTCCATCCGGCGGCAGCGGTGGGTTACTACGGAGGCCGTATCGGCAACTACGCCAGCGAGAAGTTGACCGTGCCAGTGATGCTGCACTTCGGCAAGCACGACGCGCATATTCCAGCCGAGGAAGTGGCCAAGATTCACGCCGCTCATCCCGAGGTGGCGATCAACTGGTATGACGCGGGTCACGGCTTCAACTGCGATGCTCGTGCCAGCTTCGAGCCAGTGTCGGCCGGTGAGGCGCGTGAGCGCTCGCTAGAGTTTCTGAGAAAGCATCTGGAGTAGGTTTTGGCGGTTTGCTTTGTCGCGACATGTCAATCCTTGATATCGTTTTGGATTCCCGATTACCATTTGCGAGGCGTGAGTCACCTGCGTCAACCAATGGAGTGAACGATGTTATCGACTGCCGCTATCCGCACAATCGCCCTTCCTTCAGGAGACAAAGTGCCAGTGCTCGGACAGGGCACCTGGCATCTGGCCGAGAATCGCACCCTCAGGCAGCAGGAGATACTCGCGCTGCGCCTTGGACTGGATCTGGGCATGGCCTTGATCGATACCGCGGAGATGTACGGGAATGGGAGTTCCGAGGAACTGGTAGGCGAAGCCATTGCCGGACGGCGCGATGAAGTGTTTCTGGTCAGCAAGGTGCTCCCCGGAAACGCATCGGCGAAAGGAACCGTCAGTGCCTGCGAACGCAGCTTGCGGCGGCTTAAAACAGACCGCCTGGACCTTTACCTTTTGCACTGGCGCGGCCAGGTTCCGTTTGAGGACACCATCGCCGCTTTTCAGTCGCTCATCTCCGCCGGAAAGATTCGACAATGGGGCGTCAGCAATCTTGACGTCTCGGACATGCCTGAGCTTGTCAGTCTTCCCGGAGGCGGGGCTGTAGCAACCAATCAAGTGCTCTACAATCTGACGCGGCGCGGCATCGAATACGATCTGTTGCCGTGGTGCATGAAAAAACTGATCCCCGTCATGGCCTACTCGCCCATCGAGCAGGGCCGCTTGCTTGGAAATTCCACGCTGAACAAGATTGCCGCCCGAAAAAGCGCCACGCCCGCGCAGGTGGCTCTCGCATGGGTGTTACGGAACCCCGGCGTCATTGCCATCCCAAAAGCAGGGACTCCGGAGCACGCTCAGGAGAACCGCGGGGCGCTTGGCATCCATTTAGGCGCGCAGGACCTCGCCGAATTGGACCGGGCTTTTCCACCGCCAAGCTCTCCAGAACCTCTCGAAATGCTATAGAAGTGCACCTGTGAGCTGAAACATTCGGCCTGTATTTTTCGAATTCTCAATCTCTTCTATTTCCAAAGTGAAGGGAATGTATGAGAATGTTTCTACATCCAGAGTTGATTGTTTCACGGTGATTGAAGATGCAGGGAATATCTAGCCCAGCGCACCACGACGTGCGCTGTTACGGCGTGCGCTGTAGCCGCCTCGTATTGTTGCTCTTTTTGCTGCTTCTTTTTGCTTTAGCGGCGAGCGCCCAAACCGTCTCTCAACAGCAGATTGCCGACCTCCAGAAGCAGGTTACCGAGGCTCGCAGCAACGCCGATAACGGCTGGATGCTCGTCTGTTCAGCGTTGGTGTTGATGATGACCGGTCCCGGTCTTGCTCTGTTCTACGGCGGCTTGGTACGCCGGAAAAACGTCTTGTCCACGCTGATGCACAGCTTTGCCATGATGGGCGTGGTCACCGTGATCTGGGGAATTATCGGTTTCAGTCTCGCGTTCGGCCCCGGCAACAGTTTTATCGGAAACCTCCAGCACCTCTTCCTGCACGGTGTCGGAGCCTTGCCCGATCCTGATTATGCGGGCACGATTCCGATGCAGACCTTCATGGTCTATCAACTGATGTTCGCCATCATCACTCCGGCATTGATCTCCGGCGCATTTGCCGAACGCATGAAGTTCAGCGGAATGCTGCTCTTTCTCTCGCTCTGGTCGTTGCTGATCTACTCGCCGATGGCTCATATGGTGTGGGGCAAGGGCGGGTTGCTGAACGCCTCTCTGGGTGGACGCTTCCCCTGCCTTGATTTCGCCGGCGGCACCGTGGTGCATATCACTTCCGGGGTATCGGCCCTGGTCTGCGCGCTCTATCTCGGCAAGCGCAAAGACTACCCCTTGGAGCAGTTGCCGCCGCACAGCGTAGTTCTGTCGTTTGTTGGCGCTTGCATGTTGTGGGTGGGTTGGTTCGGATTCAACGCAGGCAGCGCGCTCTCTGCGGGAAGCCTTGCCACCAGCGCGTTCGTTGCTACACACTTCGCCGCCGCGGCAGCAGCCCTTAGCTGGATGGCGGCCGAGTGGATACACGAGGGCCATCCTAGCGCCTTGGGCGGCATCTCTGGCGCGGTGGCCGGACTGGTGGCCATCACTCCCGGCGCGGGATTTGTCGGTCCCATGTCAGCCCTGTTTATCGGATTGATTGCTGGGCCCATCTGCTACCTGATGGTTGCCAAGGTCAAGGTCGCTTTCGGCTATGATGACTCGCTGGATGCATTCGGCGTTCACGGAGTCGGTGGCACGCTGGGCGCGATTCTGACAGGCGTATTCGCAAGTCATTACGTAAATCCAATGTTCAAGGACGCGCAGGGAAAGGTAACAGGCTCCGGATTGTTTGACGGCAACGCCCATCAGTTGTTGAATCAATTCGCGGGCGTGGCTATTGCGTGGATTCTCGCAGCAGTTGGTACACTGATCCTGCTCAAGATCGTGGATCTCACGGTTGGTCTCCGGGTTACGCAGGAGCAGGAAGTAATTGGTCTCGATCTGACGCAACATGGACAAGAAGGATACTCTGTCGACTGATAACAGCTCGTCGGTCATTGCTCCGGAAGCAAGCGCGAAAGAGAAGAAAAATTATGACAAAACTCGAAGCGGTAATTCAAACGACGAAGCTCGATGCCGTGAAAACGGCGCTCATTGCCATCGGCATTGATGGTCTTACGGTGCTGGAAGCGCGCGGACACGGCCGCCAGAAAGGTCACACGGAGTTCTATCGTGGACGCGAATATAGCGTTGACCTTCTTCCCAAGATCAAACTGGAGATCGTTCTGCGGGACGAGCGAGTCGATGAAGTGGTAAAGGCCATCATCGGTGCATCGCAGACCGGCAAAATCGGCGATGGCAAGATTTTTCTTTCCCGCATCGATGAGGCCATTCGCATCCGTAACGAAGAGCGCGGCAACGACGCACTGTAGGACTGCGGAACCAATGCAGAGTTGAGGTACATGCCATGCAGGAGCAGAGTTGGATTGTTGGGCATCTGGGATGGCTAATTGGTGCAGCGGTTCTGCCGTCAGTCGGCTACTTTGGAAAGCAATTCGTCACTCGGTGGAACTCGAAACGTGCGCCCCGGCTTGGCACAATCGATCACACTCCCGCTTGTTCCGTCCTTCCGCCCGGAAGAAAATCAAGTTTACCCACTGCGGGCGATCTTCAGGATGCGTACAATCTGCTTTCAACTTGTTATAGGGCAGACTTGCTGAGAAACTATGTGGGTCTGGATGTCCGCTGGCCCGGTATTTTAGTTGAAACTCACGCAAGTCCAGAAGCTTCCGGGTACGCGGATCTGCGTTTTCGCTTTGATGGCGAAAATACGAACGCTTCAGTGTTTAGGTGCCAAGTCAAGGCCGCCAACTATCCAGGAATCGATGCCGCCGCTGGAACGGAAGCCAAGGCATGGGTTCAGGGCAAAATCGCTGGCATTGATGACTCTTGCATCACGCTAACCGACTCGACGGTAGAGTTTCAGTAGCACGTTCCGGACAGCGTCAGCGAATCGATCGACAATATAAAAGAGTTCGTGGAATAAAGCCGGTTTACACCCCTACCCGCCTCGGCAGTATCTCTCCAATTCGCTTAACCTGCGCCCCCACGCCGCGCAGCTTTTCTTCAATTCGCTCATATCCGCGGTCGATGTGATAGACGCGGTCGATGATCGTCTCGTCCTGCGCCACAAGGGCAGCCAGCACCAGCGAAGCCGATGCCCGGAGATCGCTTGCCTGCACCGCGGCGCCGCTCAGGATAGTCTTGCCACGTACCACGGCCCGCCGTCCCTCGATCTTGATATTCGCACCCATGCGGCAAAGCTCCTGCGCGTGCATGAAGCGGTTCTCGAAGATGTTTTCCGTGATGATCGAGGTGCCCGTAGCCTGCGTTGCCAGTGCCATGTACTGCGCCTGCACGTCGGTTGGAAAGCCCGGATACTCCTCGGTGGTAATGTCTCCCGCGAGTAGAGGCGCGGCATCGCCCATCACGCGCACGCAACCCTCGCCTACGTTCACTTTCACGCCAATTTCTTCCAGTTTGTTCAGCAGGGAAGTCAGATGGGTCGGATCGCAGTCGGTAATCATCAGGTCGCCGCCGGTCAAGGCTCCGGCCAGAATAAACGTGGCGGCCTCGATGCGGTCGGGAATAATCCGGTGACGCGCGCCATGCAGCTTTTCCACGCCTTTGATGCGGATGGTTGAAGTTCCCGCGCCCTCGATCTCCGCGCCCATCTTCACCAGTAGTTCGGCGAGATCAGCCACCTCGGGCTCGCGCGCGCAGTTCTGCAGCACGGTTTCGCCCTCGGCCAGCACCGCCGCCATCAAGATGTCCTCGGTTCCTGTCACCGTGATCTTGTCGAACGAATAGCGCGCGCCTTTCAGCTTCTTTGCCCGTGCCTCGATATAGCCGTGCTCCTGGACGATCTTTGCCCCTAGTTTTTCCAGCCCCTTGATGTGCAGGTCGATGGGGCGCGCTCCAATAGCGCATCCTCCTGGGATCGAAACCCTTGCAAAACCCACCCGCGCCACCAGCGGCCCCAGCACCAGCGAGGATGCGCGCATGGTTTTCACCAATTCATAGCTTGCCTCGGGATTAGCGCTCAGGTTCGCCGCGCAGATGGTCGTCCTGTGCTGCGCACGCCCGTATCCAAGCTCCACCTCTGCGCCCATGGCCGAGAGCAATCGGCGCTCGGTTTCAATGTCGCGCACCTGCGGAATGTTTTCCAGAATTACCGCTTCATCGGTTAACAGTGCCGCAGCCATCGCAGGCAGCGCGGCGTTCTTCGCGCCGCTGATTCTCACCGTACCGAGCAGCGGAGTACCGCCGCGAATTACCAGCTTGTCCATGAATGAGTTCCGGAAACCTTACGAAGTATCAATGCCGTCAGATTAGATTCTACACATTGAACCCGCTCCGCACGCACGGGTTCAACGATTCTCCAGCGCGTCCACAATCGCGTCATGGATCTTGGGGCGCACCTGCTTGATCGAATTATCCAGCGCATCTGGCCACGTCCGATTCGTCAGCATTGTTACCGAGAGCCCGCGCTCCGCGTCGCACCACACGGAAGTCCCCGTGAACCCGGTATGCCCAAAGGAGCGCTTCGAAAATTTCGTTCCCGACTGTGAAGTCCCGGAAGGCGTATCCCATCCCAGCGCGCGCGAAGTTCCAGCCGGTCCCGACTCGCGAGTCGTGAACAGCCGCACCGTCTCCGCACTGAACAAGGGACGACCGCCTCTCACCAGGCACTCAGCAAAGCGCGCCACCGAAAGTGCATCCCCGAACAGCCCGGCATGAGGCGCAATTCCGCCCATGGCGAATGTGTTTTGGTCATGCACCTCGCCCTGTATCACTCGATTTCGATAGGAAGTGTCGTTTTCTGTCGGAGGAACTCCTGCAATTACAGACAGATGGCCGCCAAATTCAAGGTTGAGATTTAGAGGCGCAAAAACTTCTCTCCTGCAGAATTCCTCCAGCCGCTCACGCGCGATCCGCCGCAGAATCTCTCCAAGCAGAATGAACCCAATATCGCTGTACTCCATGCGCTCCATCGGAGCCGCTTCCAGGGGAACGTGCATCGCCGCCGCCGTGATTGCCTCGCGTCCGGCAAGTTCCAGGTAGAACTTCCGATGCGCCGGTAGGCCAGACGAATGTGCCAGCAACATCCGCACCGTGACCGCCTCGCGACGCCGGTCCGAGCCATCGTCAAACTCCGGCAGCAGCTCAACCACTCTTGCGTCGAGATCGAGTATTCCTCGCTCGTATAGCATCATTGCCATCGAGGTCGTGCAAATTACCTTGGTTAGCGACGCCAAATCCCAAAGCGTCTCTCGTCTCACCACGGCAGAATCTGCCTCATAGGTGAACCGGCCAAATTCGCGGTGGGCTACCAGTTTTTCCTGATAGATTACTGCCAGCACCGCGCCCGGAAACGACCGTCGCAAAATCGCATCGTTCACTAGCGAGAACGCCGCGGCGAAGCGCTCATCTTGTCCACCCGTTGCGTCCACTTCGCGTTTTTCAGTTCCCAATTGTTGTTACTCGATTCTCACTTAATGTATCGCAGCATCTCTTTGAATTGTGCCGTTCCACTGCGCTTCAGCAGTTCGTAAATCATCATTTCGGTTGAGGAGATCACGCATCCGGCAGACTCCATCCGCTGCAGTCCCAGCCGCCAGTTCCCGTCCGTGCGTGAACCTGTCGCATCGGAAGCTACATGCACCATGTATCCATTCTCCAGTGCGCCCAGGGCCGTCTGCATAACGCAAATATGGCTCTCGATTCCGCATAATAAGAGCGTTGTGCGGTGACCCGGCAACTCATGCAGCGCGGTTCGGAACCCCTCTTGTCCAAAGCAGCCGAATTCCAGCTTGTCGATTGGGTTAACTTCGGGCAGCAGGTCCGCAATTTCCGGAACCGTTACGCCCAGCCCGCGTGCATACTGCGTGGTCAACAGCGTCGGAATTTCAAGGATTGTTGCCAGCCGGATCAGCATCTGAACGTTTCGCACTACGACTTTGTGGTTCAGGATGGCGGGCAATAATTTTTCCTGTATGTCAATCACCACGAGTGCGCATTGCGTGGCATCCAGGCTCCGCTTTGCAATTGGCTCGCCTGCAATTCCGGCCAGGCCGGGGAGGGAAGATGGATTCATCGCGATCTCCTTTCATTGGTCCCTGTCACTATATTACCGATCCTCAAAAGCCTGCGGCCAAAACCACCGTGCGAGTCGCTCAGCATGATACAAATGTCCAATGGCTCGAACTTCCTCTAAGCAGGTAAGCGGCGTAGTGGCGCGCGCAGCCTGTCGCGTCGATCTTGCTGGCGGTACCATGGACATCTGGCCGCTCTACCTTTTTCATCCCGGCGCGGTCGTGGTAAATATTGCCGTGCAGATCATGACTACCTGCCGGATTCTCCCCAACGCAACGGGCGTGATTGAGCTCGTCTCCCTCGATACCGGCCTTGCAGACAGTTTCCCAAGCATGGAAGCTCTCCGCGCCGCGAAAAAGCACTGTCACGGGCTTGCCGCTTATCTCCTGCGATTCTTCTATCCCGATGCGGAACCCTCCTCGGGCTTTCGTCTTGAAACGCACTCGGAATCCCCGGCTGGTGCGGGAATTTCCGGCTCCTCGGCGCTCATGATTGCGGCTACGTCTGCGCTTGCCCGGTTTGCCGCCCGCAAGCTATCTCCGGAGCAGATCCGCGAAATTGCTCAGAACGTTGAAGTCCAACTGATCCGAGTTCCTACGGGATGCCAGGATTATTATCCCGCGCTTTACGGCGGCGTCAGTGCCGTGCAATTGGATGCGGACGGCATCCATCGCCACGCGATTCCGTGCGACCTCGATGAACTGGATCGACGCTTCGTTCTCGCCTACACAGGCGCTCCGCGCCAAAGCGGCATCAACAACTGGGAGGTCTTCAAGCGTCATATCGAAGGGGACCGCCGCATCTTCCGCAACTTCGAGCGCATCGGCGAAATTGCGCGAGCCATGCGAACTGCCGTTGCCGCCAACGACTTCAACGAGACTGGATGCCTTCTTCGCGAGGAATGGAAGCTGCGCCGCACCAATGCACCGGCCATCGCTACGCCGTTGATCGATAAACTCATTGCCGTTTCCCACAAGAATGGAGCGACTGCCGCCAAGGTCTGCGGCGCTGGCGGTGGAGGCTGCGTCCTCTTTATGATCGATCCGGATGCCCGCCAGCGCGTAGAGCGGAAGTTGGCTGCCGCAGGAGCGCAAATTCTCCCCTTCGCAGTCGCCCGCGAGGGAGTCTCGGCGGTTGCGCTCAGGAATAAGTCAGTGATTACAAACCTTAACTTGTCGTGAGTTGCTGAATTCGGTATTTTTTGTCTCTGGAGCGCGTTTCAGCGCTGCCCGTCTGTTCGAACTCGACGTGGCGGAACGAGAAAAGATTGCAGTTTGAAGCGCCCCAATTCGAGCCGTCCACGGCAGGGAACTCCTATCCCACGCCTACCCTCCTGCCTCCACTGGTACGCTTTGTCGTCGCCGCTATATGGGCGGCCGGGGTCTTTTGGGGCAGCGGCTTCGTTTACGGACTCTTTCCCGAGCACGAACTCATCCCCGGTGTCCTATTCCGTCTCCTCGACTGTGCTCTCACGGGCGCTGGCTTCGCTTTTTTTCTGCGCGTGCTCGACTACAACAACTCTCCTGTCTCCACGGCTCTCGGACTGCCATTGGATCTCTCCGCTGGCCGCCAGTGGTCCACCGGCCTGGCGCTTGGAGCCTTGTTGATTACTGCCAACGTTCTGATCGTCGCTTGCTTTGGATCGTTTCAGTGGCATTTTCATCTTGTTCCCCGCATGGTGCTGCGCTTCACTGCCGTTGCCGTGCTGCTACTGGCCGGGGCACTGATGGAGGAGCTTTCCTTCCGCGGCTATCCCTTCCAAAAGCTCACTGAAGCCTTTGGAGCCTTCTGGGCGGTTGTCGTTCTCTCCTCTCTTTTCGGAACCGTTCATCTATGGAATCCCGATGCGCAGGGATTCATGAGCTGGGGTTTTCTCAATACCATTGTCGTCGGGCTTCTTTTTGCTCTGGCCCGCATCCGCACGGGGTCGCTCTGGTTTTCCTTCGGCCTCCACTTTGGCTGGAACCTCTTTCAAGGGGCGGTTTTCGGCCTCCCCGTGAGTGGAATCAGGAATTTCTCGAGCATCGTCGCCGCCAAGGCTTACGGCTCGCCGGCTCTGACGGGCGGCGCGTATGGTCCTGAGGCCAGCGCCACCTGCAGCATCGTTCTCGTGGTTGCGCTTCCTCTGCTGTGGTGGTTGACCACTCCCCGTAATAATCCGCGCCAAACATCGAGTCTCCTTACCGATTAGATGGCTCACTTTTCACAAACTTTCCACCAGCGCCTTTTGCGCTTTACACTATTCCTGTGAAGATCGCACTTGCTCAAATCAACCCCACTGTCGGAGATTTTACCGGCAACGCCGCGAAGCTCTGCCAATACACCGTTGAGGCGCGTTCGCGCGGTGCCGAACTTGTCGTCTTTCCCGAACTCTGCGTCTGTGGCTATCCGCCGCGCGACCTGGTCGAAGTTCCGGCCTTCGTCGCCCGCTCCCGAGAGGTACTGGAGAGCCTCGCAGTTGAATTTCCCAACATTGCGATCATCGCTGGATTTCCTTCGCCCGCGGCTTGCGAGACCGGCAGAACCGTGATGAACTCCGCCGCGCTGCTTCAAAATGGACGTATCGATTTTGTCCAGTCCAAGCGTCTGCTCCCAACCTATGACGTCTTTGACGAGATGCGCAATTTTGCTCCCGCCTCGGCTCAGCACACGGTTTCCGTCGGTGGCCAGTCCATTGCCCTCACCATCTGCGAGGATGCCTGGAATGACAAAGCCTTCTGGAGCAGGCGTCTCTACGGGGACGATCCCGTTGAAGACCTGATCCGTGCCGGGGCCCAGCTTGTCATCAATATTTCTGCCTCGCCTTTTCATGTTGGCAAGGGTGAACTTCGCAAAGCCATGCTCGCCTCCATTGCCACGCAACATCATGTTCCGGTTCTCCTGGTCAACCAGGTGGGAGGCAATGACAGCCTGCTCTTCGACGGCTCCAGCCTGGCTCTAAATCCTGCCGGAGAGCCTATTGCACAGGCCCGCTCGTTCGAAGAAGATCTCATCCTCGTCGATACCGCTTCCATGACGGGAGACATGCACGATCAACTTGCAGGAGTGGAAGCAACCGCTTACGCTGCGCTTGTGCTTGGCACCCGCGATTACGTTCACAAGTGCGGATTCAAGAAGGTTGTCGTCGGACTCAGCGGCGGTATCGACTCTGCGCTTACGGCTGTGATTGCCGTGGATGCCCTTGGCAAGGAAAACGTGATCGGCGTATCGATGCCCAGCCAGTATTCCTCGGAGGGAAGCATAGGGGACGCGCGCGAACTCGCGACGAATCTCGGCATCTGCTTCGAGGTGGTTCCAATTCGCGGAATCTTCGAATCTTACCGCAACGCGCTCTCCGGGATATTTTCGGGCCTATCCGAGGATGTCACCGAAGAAAATCTCCAGGCTCGGGCTCGCGGAGGAATCCTGATGGCGGTTGCCAACAAGTTCTCGGCCCTCGTCCTCACTACGGGTAATAAGAGCGAACTGGCGGTAGGATACTGCACCCTCTACGGAGACATGGTCGGCGGTCTTGCAGTGATCTCCGACGTGCCTAAAACTCTCGTCTATCGCCTGGCGCGTTACGTCAACTCGGAGCGCGCACTGATTCCTGACGCTTCTATTACCAAGCCGCCGTCTGCCGAGTTGCGCCCAGACCAGAAGGATAGCGATTCGCTGCCTCCCTATGACATTCTCGATCGCATTCTCGAAGAGTATGTGGGCAACTTGAAATCCGCTCCTGAGATCGTGGCCATCACCGGTTTCGACGAAGAAGTGGTCCGCTTCGTGACTCGTCTTATCGACCGCAGCGAATACAAGCGGCAGCAAGCCGCCCCCGGCATCAAAATTTCAACCAAGGCTTTCGGTATCGGACGCCGCTTCCCGATTGCGGCAAGGCATCAGGTCTAGTAAAACTTCGGAGTGGGGTCCGTGATATTTTCAAGACGGCCCCGTTCAAGGATGATCTCAATGCGCGATGTTTGGAAGTACGCTGCCGTGCTGTTTCTCTCTCTCTCTCTGTTCGCCCAGACTGCGGCGAAGAAGCCTGAAGCCAAGCCTGTTGCCAAACCTGTAACCGAGGCTACGGCACTTCCCCCGAGCGCTCTCACACCTGAACTTGCGACTGAATACTTCAATCGTATGTTCGGCTATGAAACGAATCTCAAAATCCAAGTAGCGACCATCGGTGTCTCGCCGATTCCGGACCTCTATGAGATCGTTGCAATCTTCGTGTCGCCTCAGGGACAGCAGGCCACTCACTGGTTTGTCTCCAAGGATCTGAACCATGTCATCGCCGGCGATGTTCTCCCGTTTGGGGCGGACCCGTTTGCCCCTGGGCGCGAGGCGCTTGCCAAGTCCGCCTTCGGTCCCTCCAGCGGTCCGGCTGATGCGAAGTTATTGATCGTGGAGTTCGCCGATCTGGAGTGTCCTGCTTGCAAAGATGCTGCCTCCACCATGCGAAAACTGCGCACCGATTTTCCCCAGGCGCGCATCGTCTTTCAGAATTTCCCGCTGGCCCAGCTACACCCTTGGGCAGTGCGGGCATCGTCGTATCTGGACTGTATTGCGCGCGCGAGCCAGGATCAGGCTGCTACGTTTATTGAAGCCGTATTCACTCATCAAACGGAAATCGAAACTGCCGTACGCAAGACGGATTCCGCCGGAAAAACGACTATCGACGATGCTGTCGTTACCGAGCGCCTTCGTCACTATGCCGAAATGGCCGGTGCCGATGCTGCCAAGACTCAGGCCTGCGCCGAGTCTCCTGCAACCGCCGAGCGAATCGCACGCAGCACGGCTCTCGGCAACTCTGTTGGAGTTACCGGAACCCCTACACTATTCATCAACGGACGTCGCATAGGGAATCCGGGCGGAGCCCAATATGAGGGACTGAAGGCGCTGGTAGCTTTTGAATCCGAGCAAGCCGCCGCAGGAAAGTAACTTCCTCCACATGGAGAGTAGATGTATAGTCTCGATGGCACTCTACGGCTAATAGCTGTTCTTTCGCGGCGAGAGCCCGCGCGACCGCGGCGGGAGTGTGTCTTTTCATTAACGTTTGTGCGGTTGGGCGTCTCTACGTTGGAGGATTTATGGCTGCATCTACAGTTGGTCCTGTGAAGATCGGGCCTCCGGAAGTTAAGGCGCCCCGCTCTCAATTCATAAGGTGGTTGGTGCCCTTCGGATTGGGCATTCTTATTTGCGTTTTCCCTCATCCTGCCGGTCTTACACCCGTGGCGTGGCATTATTTAGCATTGTTCGTAGCGGTTATTGCGGCGTTGATTACGGAGCCGATCCCCGGGGCTGCGGTCGGAATCGTAGGAATCTCGACGGCCTGTGTCTTTATGCTGGTGGGCCAGACCCCGGCTAGCGCAATGAAGTGGGCGCTCTCTGGTTTTTCCAACGATACTGTGTGGATCATCTTCGCCGCCAATATGTTCGCCGTGGGCTATGAGGTAACTGGATTCGGCCGCCGCTTGGGTTTGATGTTAGTGAAACGCCTCGGGCGTAGCACCCTTGGACTCGGTTACGCCATCGCTTTGTCTGATCTTTTGCTTTCGCCGTTTATGCCTTCGGTTACGGCTCGCAGCGGCGGCACCATCTATCCGCTGGTCAAGAGCATCCCGCCGATCTTCGGGTCATATCCAGACGACAATCCGCGCAAGATCGGTTCATATTTGATGTGGACGTCGTTTGCCACTTGCTGCGTTACCAGTTCGCTCTTCCTGACGTCTTTCGCGCCCAATCCGCTGGCGACAGAGATTGTCCGCAAAGTGGCGCATGTAGATATTTCATGGAAGATGTGGGCCCTTGGCGTATTGCCGGTCGGCGTGATTCTCTTCATCTTGACGCCGCTGCTCAGCTATATTCTGTACCCCCCGACGATCAAGAAGAGTGTGGAAGTTTCGGACTGGGCAGCCTCGGAGCTTCGGATACTAGGAAGGCTTACGCGGCGCGAACTGTTTATGGCGCTGCTTGCCATTGCTTCTCTGATTGCGTGGATTGGTGCTTCAAAGTGGGTTGCGCCCACCATTGTGGCGCTGGCCGCCGTCTCGCTCATGATCCTCACCAAGGTTATTTCATGGGATGACATGGTTGGCAGCAAGCAGGCGTGGAATATCCTGGTTTGGTTCGCCACTTTGGTAGCTTTGGCCGAGGGCTTGAGCACTGTCGGGTTTCTTACTTGGTTTGCCAAATCCTCCACCGGGCTGACCGCTCATTTGTCCGTGACTACGGCGGTCATCGCAATGGTAGTGGTGTTCTTCGTTGTCCACTATGCCTTCGCCAGCGGGGCAGCCCAAACCGCATCCTTGTTGCCGGTCTTCCTGGCGGCTGCAGTATTGGTCCCCGGAATCCCGGTGCGCCCGATCTCTCTCCTGCTGCTCTACTCGATGGGATTGATGGGCGTCATTTCTCCGTATGCCATAGGACCGGCGCCAATCTACTTCGGCAGTGGCTTCATACCCTCGAAAGACTTCTGGAGGTTGGGCTTCATCTTCGGAGCTTTCTACCTCATAGTCCTGCTCGGCGTGGGGCTGCCCTATTTGCTGAAGGTATTGCCATAGCGTGTTACTTCGGGACGTTCATGGGAATCGTGATGTAGGAACCGGTGTTTGGCCGGTTCCTGCCCATCACAACGTGTGGTGTCATGACGACCAGTAGCTCGTCATAAGTATTCTGCTTTGTCTGTTCAGAGAACGCTTGGCCTAACACTGGCAGCATCGAAACCAGCGGGAGTCCATTAAGGCTGGCGATCTCGCTCTTGGAAATTAGTCCGGCGATGACTACCGGTTCTCCATCTTCCGTGCTGATCGCGCCTTTCATCTCCTGGTTGTTGACAATCGGCAGCCCATTTGCCTGGGTTGCGCCCAGCGACCGCAACGTCAGCTCATAATCCAGGCTGATCACCTTCCCGTGTACTTGTGGGGTCGCTTTCAAGGTAAGCCCCAAGTCTTCATAGGTGAACTGGGGTGACGGGATTGTGGCGGCCGCAGTTGAGCTGCTTATGCCCAGCGACGACAGCAGGCTGCTTGTGGCGCTGGTTGCCGAAAACTGTGAGCTTACGATCGGATAGCGCTCTCCGACTTTTAGCGTCGCCGCCTTGCCGTGTCCCGCACGGAGCATCACATCGTCCAACGTGCGCGTCAGCGCGTTATTACCCGAAAAATGAACCGACGACGTGGGTAATGTAACGCCAGTCATGGTAAGTCCGCCGCCGAAGGTGCCAAATGGCTGGGACAGAACGCTCGACGAGGTTGAAGATGACGATGCCAGCAATCCGGCGAGAATCGTGGTCGCATTCACGGGTTGTCCAGCCGCCTGCAGTGCGGCTACAATCTGGGCATAAGCGCTGCTGCTTACAAGGTTCCGGATCTCGCTGGTTATGTTGAAGACCGTGAATTGCGTCGGTATCGAAGTCCCTAGATCCTTCGATAAGGTGCTTGAGACCTGGAACACTTTCACTTCCAGCATCACCGTTGGCCGGTCGTCCTGCACATAATCGAGAAACGTTGCGATCGCATCCATCGTCGATTGTGGCGCGCGGATTACGATAGAGCCCATTGCCACGTTTGGAGTGATATATCGTAGATCGAACAAGACGCGCAACGCAGTTGTTAGCTCAGTCAGATCCTGGGGAGAGCTGCCGCCGAGCGCATAGAACGTCCGCAGGCTCATCCGTACCAGGTTGCGCCGGTTCTCCTCCGTATCGTCCGCCAGCAGCACCTGGGTCTCCGTCATCGGAACGATCAGCATCTTGCACACGCGCGCAATGATCTCTGATCCTGTTTCCCAGTTCACATTGTCCATTTTGATCTTCACTCGTCTTGACGTGAGCCCCGCTTCCGGAACCGTCGTAATCCCAAACGAGTGCGCGAACTGCTGCATCAGCTCGAGCGAAGTCCCCGCAAAATCAAAGTTCTGGACGCCCGCCAGGGGACGCAGACGCGTCTCCCCGGGCTCGGCCCGCAGTTTTGCCGAGCCAAACTCTTCCGGAGCGGGCAACGCGTCGCGTAGCCGCTGTTGCGCGTATTCATTTGCAGGACTGACTTCGGCGGCGCGCCGGAAGGCGGACAGCGCTGTGCCGGCATCGCCCTGTTGCATCGCTTTGTTGCCCTTGCGTAGTTGCTCGGACACTGCTTTTTCCCGGATTGCGATCTCAGATGCCGCATAGACGGCGTCCTGAGGCGAAATTGCTCTTGCCTCCTGCAGCTTCTTGAGCGCCTCGTCAAACTGCTTTCGGTCAACCAGCTTTTTCGCTTGGCCGTAGAGTTTTTTCGCCTGCTTCCTGTTTTCCTTGGATAGATCGCATGGAGGAAAGTTCTTTTCGGAGTCCGAGCAAGGCCGCTCCGGTGCGGGCGCTGTTGCCTTAGCAGGGGCATTCGAGGCGGAAACCGGCACTTGAGCGCGAGCGTCTGCCGCGTCTAGGAGGCCGGAAATCAGGAGCGCAACAGCCAGCAGGGCAGTGCGTAGCATGTTCTGAATTCTACTTGATTCCGCTCATTGTGCGCAGGTCCACAGCGTTTCGCAATCTCGAATGCACATGTCGGGCTCGTCCTTGGCCAGTTCTTCTGTCGAAAATATGCCAGTCGCCACGGCTATGACGGGAGATCCACAGCTCTTGGCCGCCTTCACGTCCGCTGGAGTATCGCCTACAAAGCATATTCGCGCCTCGGCGCCCAACCGCCGTCGCGCCTCCACGGCTCCCCATCGGAAGATGTCGCTTCGCGTCTCGTTGCGATCGCTGAAGGAGCCAAAAGAAAAATATTCGTCGATCTTTGCGGCTTTCAGCTTTGCCCAGCCGATTCTCTCCACGTTGCCGCTCGTCAGTCCCATCAACTTTCCCATTGCTTTCAGTTCAGCCAGCAGCTTTGGCACCGCCTTGCAAAGTTCCGGACGCAACTGATCCGACCGCGCCTCGACCTCGGAGCACATCCGTGCCATTACCTCGGGCAGTGCCGCGCGTCCCGCCGCTTCGCTTATTCCAGCTTGCCGCAGGGCATGCAGCAGGATGATCGGATCGGTGCTGCCCTGCACTGGGACACCCTCCAGGCGAACCGGGCGCCCGTATATTTCGCGCATCGCGATCAGATACGCCTCGTAATGCACCCCATCGCGGGAATTGAGCAAGGTCCCATCGATGTCGAACAGATAGGCATCGAATTCACGCCAGTTGAATTCATTTTCCATTCGTCTCCCAGCTCTTTCCGTCGCGGCCATCTTCGTCCAGCATGATTCGCTGGATGCTGCGCGCCCTGCCGGTACTCTCGTCGCAATCCACCAGCACCGCGCAAAGCCGCACGTCGTTTATGGCGGCTTCAAAACGTCCTGGCAGGCTGGTCAAAAAGCGCTGCACAATCTGTTCTTTTTGAACTCCGATGACGCTGTCGTAGGGGCCTGTCATGCCCACATCGGTCTGGTAGGCGGTTCCCCCAGGCAGTATGCGCGTGTCTGCCGTTGGTATATGCGTGTGCGTGCCGATCACGGCGGTCACCCGGCCATCCAGATACCAGCCCAACGCAACTTTTTCGGACGTAGCCTCGGCATGAAAATCCACGAAGATGACCTTGGCCGAAATCCTCTCCAGCAGCCGTTCAGCCACCCGAAACGGGTCGTCGATGTTCGCCATGAACACACGGCCCTGGAGGTTCACCACCGCATAGGGAACCCCCGCGCGCGATGTGCCCTCATACAGGCCTACTCCAGGAGTCCCCAGAGGATAATTTGCCGGACGCAGCACCCGCCGCGCTGGGCTATATGGCTCATTTACGGCAGCGTTGAAATAATCCACCAACTCGCGCTTGTCCCAAACATGATTGCCTGTGGTGATTACGTCGATGCCAAGGTCGAAAAATTCCTCGGCAATCGCCGGCGTCAGTCCAAACCCCCCTGCGGCATTCTCTCCGTTGGCAATGCAGAGATCGACCGCGTGCTCTTTCAGCAGCGACGCCAGATGCTCACGCACTACATTGCGGCCGGGCCGCCCGAAAATGTCTCCTATAAACAGTATCTGCAATCGCTATCCCCGCCTGTAAGTCCAGATGAACAATGCTACCACCCCGCCCAAGCCCACTCTCCGGTGTCGATGTCTCGCCCTCATCCTCGTGGCTCGAACTCACGAGGTCAGGAACGCAAGAGGGTGCCCCGTTCTAGCCTTCCTTTGGCTAGGGCGGGGCTTTTGACTCTGCCTTTGTGTTTGATCTTGCTTCTGGAATTATTGCAGCGACCGCCTCTAGTTCTCCGCCCGCTGTCCCAGTGCCTCGATCACATCCACCGCCGCCGCAAATTTTCCGAGCGGAGCGCTGACCTGAACTCCCTGCACCATCGAACGCGCCTCGATCAGCATCTCGCGCGCGATCAGTACGCCTTCCGCGCGCGCCAACTCACTGCTGGTACTTGCGGCTGCCATGCGCGCAAGAATTTCATCCGGCACGGACACTCGAAGTTCGTTACGCATGAATTCAGCATTGCGAACGCTGGTCAGGGGCCATATTCCGGCCATCACCGGAATACGGCAATGTTCGACGCGGCGCATAAACTTCTCCAGCAGCCGGAGATCGAACACTGGCTGAGTGACTGCGAAGTGGGCTCCGGCCTCGCATTTATACTCAAAGCGGCGCACTTCTTCATCAATGTCGGCGATCCCGGGGTTTGCTCCCACTCCAATCACGAACTGGGTTGCCGAGCCAATTGGATTCGCGCCCAGATCCACCCCAAGATTCAGGTTCCGAACGATATTCACTAAGCCAATCGAGTCCACGTCGAACACGGCGGTTGCGTCCGGATAGTTTCCCAGCTTCGGCGGGTCGCCCGTAATGCAGATGAGGTTGTGCAGTCCTAGCGCGCAGGCTCCCAGCAGGTCGCTTTGAATACTGAGCACGTTGCGGTCACGGCAGGTATAGTGCAGCACGGTCTCAATATCGCATTGGCGTGCAATCAAGTTGCATAGCGCCTGGTTCCCCATCCGCGCCGAGGCCCGCGGACTGTCAGGTATATTCACCGCATCGATTCCCACTCCGCGGAGAAACTTTGCCGCCGCCAGCTCTTTTGCGGGATCGCTTCCCTTGGGCGGAACAATTTCCACCATCGTTACGAACTCGCCCGCGGCCAGCTTGCGGCCAAGATTTGACCGCTCGGCCAGCGGCTTCACTGCCGGTGCGCTCGTCGACGGCGCCAGTGTCACGTGAAAGGACGACGTCCGTGCCTCGCCAACCCGCAGTGCCGATTTCATTGCTTTGATGTGCTCGGGAGTGGTTCCGCAGCAGCCGCCCACCAGGGACACGCCTGCGGCAACGAATTTTCGCGCATAGCTCGCCATGTACTCCGGCGAGCAGAGGTAGATGTTCCGGCCCTCTACGCTGCGCGGCATGCCTGCATTCGGTTGAGCTGCAAGAGGCAGGGAAGTCACTCTCCGCAGCCGTTCAATCGTGTCCAGCATCGCTGCCGGTCCAACCGAGCAGTTGCAGCCCAACACGTCCACGCCGAAATCCACCAATCGCACGCCGAACTGTTCCGGTTCGGTGCCGTCCAGCGCGTGTCCGTCGTCGTCGATCGTGACCTCCGCCACGATTGGCAAGCCTGGCGCAGCTTCCCGCGCGGCGAGTATTGCCTGGTGAAGTTCGCCGATGTATCCGAATGTCTCAAGCAGAATCAGGTCCACGCCTTCCTCGGCGAGTACCTCGATCTGGGCCCGGAACGCCGATCGAGCCTCTTCCCACGAAATCTTGCCCAGAGGCTCGATCCTCAGTCCCAAGGGGCCGACGCTGCCGGCTACCAACGGGGTGCTTCCTGCCGCTGCCCGCGCCAGTTGCACTCCTGCTCGATTGATTTCGCGCACCCGTGCTTCAAAGCCGTGCCGCAGTAGACGATAATGGTTTGCGCCGAAGGTGTTCGTCTCCAGCACATCCGCTCCCGCCTTCGCATATTCGGAGTGAATTGCCGCCACCATCTCAGGTTGCGATACATTCAGCTCGTCATAACATCGATTGATGAACACGCCCTTCGCGTACAGTAGCGTGCCCATGGCGCCGTCGCACAATACGGGCCCACAATTCAAACGTTCGAGAAACGATGACATCGGGGATCCTTATCTCAATTTATCCAAGACTGCATTTAACTGCTTTTCTGGAACCTTAACATACCTGCGCGCCCGGGAAGCTGTATCCACGATGTTATAATCGGGCTTTCCAGCATCTTCGAAATCAATCTGGTTGGGAGTGCGTTGCTTGAAGCGAGTATTCATGTTATCAGCCCTTTTGGGCGCAATCGTACTGGCGGGTTGCGGCGGCAATGGCGACACCACCAGTCAGAGCGATTTCAATAATGGCTCTGGCGATCAGCCATTTAAACCAACTACTCACCTTTCGCATCGCAGCCTGGTCACCAACTTCTACTCTGGGCACCTTCAGGTTGTGGACGCGACTCAGAACCGGCTCACCACCTACACTTTTGCTACCGGTACCGGGCCGACCTATATGCAGTCGTCGCCGGACGGTACGTTGACCTTTGTCAATAACTCGGAATCCAACTCCATCTCCTCGTTCAACAATAATCTCGAGGCCGTGAAGGCAACCATCGCCCTCGGCGGATGGACTCAGAGCTTCGTGACCTCGGTCAGCAATAAGTTCGGTTTTGCCGCTGTCTACAACTACGTCAACGGCAATCCTCCGCTCCGTACGGGAGCAATCGTTCGTTTCAATCCCACGGACGGCAGCTTGAACACGCAGATTCCGTTCCCCAATGTTCGCTACCTCGCCATGGACCCGGCTGAGAAACATTTGCTTGCGTTTGCAGATGGCGATAACACCGCATACTGGGTTGATCTCACCACCAACGATCCAACCACTCAGGTTCCACTTATCACCGCGCTTTCCACCCTTCCCACAGGAACCTTCTCGCGTCCCGTGGCTACTTTCTTCTCCTCAGACAGCTCGAAGGCTTATGTTCTGAGCTGCGGGGTCGAGTGCGGCGGTGCTAGTACGGTCATTGGCACTACCACATTCCCTGCCACTGTTACCGAGATTGACATCGCGACTGCCACGGTGAGTGGTGTCACTACCACCTCCTTTACGGTCGGCAATCAGTGGGGCCTTTCCGGTGCGCAGGATGGCTTCATCGACCTCACCGCAAACAAACTCTACATCGCCGGTTCCACCGGGAGCACGTCCGTGGATTCAGGCGGAAACACCGTGCAGGATGGTTACTTCACGACCATCGATTTGGCGGCGGGAACTGCCTCCACGCCGATTCGAATTGGCAATGGAGGTCTGCGCCTGATTCGCAATATCAACGGTGTCTTCTGGGTAGGGGCTCGCAATTGCGGCGTGCAGAGTTGCATTACCTTGGTCAACGCCACGACCGGCACAACTGCCATGCTGCCCACGGCCAAGGGTGACGCCACCGGAATCTCGCTTTCCGTCAACAGCGGGGATATCTACACTATCGAAGGCGGCGAACTCAATCTCTACGATAAGAACGCAAACCCTATCCCCCCATCCGTGAACGCCACCGATATAAAGGGGCAGGCCTTTGACGTGCTTTACATCGACTAGCTAACGTGTCATTGAGCTCCGTGTGGCTCGGGTCTTCGCCTGTTATTGGGCGCAAACCCGGGCCGCAGCCGACATATCGCTACTCGCGAATCACCTTAGCTCTATATAGCCAGTGCTGAATGAGGTTATACTTGTAACGTGCCCAAGTATTCAATTGTCGTTCCGTTCCACAATGAGCAGGACAGCGTTACCGAACTCTATGATCGCCTCAGGGTGGTGATGGAGCAGGTCGGCGAAACCTTTGAACTGGTATTCGTGGACGATGGCTCGCGCGATTCCACATTTCCATTACTGGGGCAGATTGCCGCCGTGGATAGTCGCGTAGTCGTCGTCAAATTGCGCCGCAATTTCGGACAGACCTCAGCTCTGGCCGCTGGTTTCGACCATGCGCAGGGTGAATTTATCATCGCTATGGATGGCGATTTGCAGCACGATCCCGCGGAAATTCCAAAGTTTGTCGCCAAGTTGAATGAAGGCTATGACATTGTCAGCGGATGGCGCGAGAAGCGCATCGACAATCTCTGGATGCGTCGCATTCCCTCGCGTTGCGCGAACTGGGCCATGTCGAAGCTCAGCGGCGTCGATCTCCACGATTTCGGAACCACGTACAAGGCATATACCCGCGAATTGATCGAAGACATTCCCCTCTATGGCGAGGGGCTGCACCGTTTCATTCCCGCACTGGCATCGTGGTACGGCGCCAAGATCTGCGAGGTGCCCATCGTCAACATCGACCGCGAGGGCGGCACCTCCCACTACGGAATATCGCGTACAATTCGAGTTTTCTTCGATCTGATTACTATCCGCTTCCTGCTCAAGTACATGATGCGGCCGCTGCATTTCTTCGGAGCCATCGGAATGGGGGGCATCGGCGTGGGTTCGCTGGTTGCGCTCTGGATGGTATTTGAGAAAGTAATTCGCAACATAAACGTGATGGACGCGCATGGCCCCATGCTTGTATTCGGCGCGGTGATGCTTGTCTCCGGCGTCCAGATGCTGGCAATCGGACTGCTGGGCGAGCTGCAGGTGCGCCACTTCCATGAGCCTCACTCAGGTCAGCCCTATCGCGTTGCCAAGGTCATTCGCAGCGAGGCGGGCGAAGAGAGCGAAATTCACGGCTAATCAAAAACTGCTTTAAGTCTTGGCCTGCCCAGCGGCAGGCTTTTCTTGTGCGTTCCGCCTGCCGGAGTGGTACCCTTCATCCGGGCAGGATAGAATTACCCGGTCTGGGGAAGGACGCAGCCCCTTTCGAACCGTTGAATGATCTCGGGTTGCCCCCATTCATTCGTGCTTTTCGGCGGAATGGGAGTATCCGTAAATTGGCGATACTGGAGATTTGTATGAGCAAAGCAATACAGAGCGAGTTGCGGTTAGCACAGCGTATGTCGCGACTGGGCACGGAAACTGCGTTTGAAGTTCTGGCCAAGGCGCGTGCCTTGGAAGCGCAAGGCCGGGACATTGTTCACCTTGAAATCGGAGAGCCTGACTTCGATACGCCGGCCAACATTGTGGACGCCGCGATAGATGCACTGCATCGCGGATTTACCCATTACGGCCCGAGCGCCGGCCTGCCCGATCTGCGCAAAGCAATTGCGGACGAAGCCGGTGCATTCCGCCATACCAAAGTGTCTCCGGAAGAAGTAGTCGTAGTTCCCGGCGGCAAGCCGATTATCTTCTTTACCCTGCTGGCGCTGGTCGAGGAGGGTGACGAGGTTATCTATCCCAATCCCGGCTTTCCAATTTATGAATCGATGATTGAGTTTCTTGGTGCCAAAGCAGTGCCCATCAAACTCCGCGAGGAGATGGACTTCCGCCTCGATACCAACGAACTCAAGGGCTTGATCAATGAGCACACCAAACTGATCATTCTCAATTCTCCGCAGAATCCCACCGGCGGCGTAATGACGAAGCGGGACATAGAAGAGATGGCGGCGATTCTCGAAGGTCGCGACATCATGGTTCTCAGCGATGAGATCTATTCGCGGCTCATCTTCGAGGGCGACCATCATTCGCTCTTCAGCTATGACAACCTGCGCGACCGCATTATTCTGCTCGACGGGTTCAGCAAGACCTATGCCATGACCGGATGGCGCATGGGCTACGGCATTATGCGCGTGGACCTGGCGCAGCAGATTTCGCGTTTGATGACCAACTCAAACTCCTGCACCGCCAGCTTCACACAGATGGCCGGCATCGAGGCCATTTGCGGGCCGCAGGCCTCCGTCGAGGCCATGAATGCGGAGTTCAGGAAGCGCCGTGATTTCTTCGCCGAGCGCATCAATCGGATCAAAGGCTTCAGTTGCCGCGTGCCCAAGGGAGCGTTCTATATGTTCCCCAACATCACCGCCACGGGATGGAAATCGAAGCCGCTGGCCGATGCGCTGCTGGACCAGGCTGGCGTCGCCGTACTCTCAGGCACCGCGTTTGGAGCGTACGGGGAAGGTTACCTGCGCTTCTCGATCGCCAATTCGCTGGAGAATATCCGCAAGGCGCTGGATCGCGTGGAAGAGTGGGTCGCTAAAAACGTGTAACGCCCCGGAGAGCCCGTTTCGGCGGGCTCTCTCTAATGCGTTGCACCGAAGCTGTACCGGCGGTGCCCCACCTTCGCCGCCGCTGTTGCGGCTAAGGTGCGACGGCAGGGTATATCAACCCCAGAGCCGCCATAATCAGTGTAGCGGCTACCGTTTTGACTGCGGAGTGGGCCGATGAGAGCCCATTGAAAGGGACTCAGGCACCAAGCAGAGCAAACGCGACAATCGTTCTTCCGCCGCCCGCAACCTGCTCCAAATCGTGATTCAACGCAGCCTCGATGTTTTCTCCGTCGAGCGGAACTTCCGCTGCGGCAATTTCTTCCGCGCTCGCCTTCGTGAAGCACAATTCGCACACGCCCAGCCCTCCTTCAGTCTTCACCGGAGGCCCATAAACGCGGCAGGTTAGCGGACGATGCGCGTAGAGGTCGCAGGTCAGGGTCTCGGGGTCGAGAGCAGGACACGGCTCGTCATTCGCGAAGTCTTCAAAAATTTCCTCTGCTTCGGCAGACTCGTCCAGAATCCCAGTCTCCGTATCGCCGGGGAAAAACTCGACGGTTCTCTCCAGCGATTCCGCTGCACGCTGCAGCACCCGCTGCGCGCGTTCCAGATTGAGGTCCGCGAGGTCGCTGAGACCTCGCTGCAGGCGTAGCGCGTCCAGGCGGTCAATCGAAAATACTCCCACGCAACATTGGGCGCAACCGGCGCGGCAGGCGATGTGTTCGCCGCCGCGTTCATTGGCCCGCACCAGCCAGTTGTCCAGAATTTGTAACAGTTCACCGTCACGGCTGCAAAGCTCCGCCTCGGAAAGTTTCGCTTTGGATTGGGCGCGCGGTTTCAACGATTATCTCTCATAAATTACTGTGGCAATGCTGCGCTATCGACCAGTGCATGCAGCAGTTTCAGTCCGTCTCTCATGCCGAGCACGTCCTCGCTGGCGCGCTCCGGATGCGGCATCATTCCGAGCACGTTGCGTCCCTCGTTGCAGATGCCGGCGATGTTTTCTAGTGATCCGTTCGGGTTCGCCTCGGAGGTGATTGCACCTTGCGCGGTCGCGTAGCGGAAGATCACCTGCTCGCGCTTGTTCAACTCCTTAAGCGTGTTTTCATCGCAGAAAAAGTTCCCGTCGCCATGCCCGATGGGAATCTCCAGCACCTCACCCTTCGTCAATCCATGGGTAAATGGAGTCTCGGTGTTTTCCAGTCGCAGATGGACTGGCTTGCAGATGTACTTGAGAGTCTTGTTCCGCAAAAGGACTCCCGGCAATAGATGCGCCTCGCACAGAATCTGAAAACCGTTACAGATGCCCATGACCAGACCGCCCGAGTCGGCAAAGCGCTTTACCGATTGCATGATGGGGGAAAATCGAGCGATTGCTCCCGTGCGAAGATAATCGCCGTAGGAGAACCCTCCCGGAACGACGATCACGTCCGAGCCTTCCAGATCTTGTGAGTCGTGCCAGAGCAAAGTCGCAGGCTGCCCGCAAACTTCCTTAAATGCCCAGTAGGCGTCATGGTCGCAATTGCTTCCAGGAAAAATGATCACCCCAAATTTCATCTCACACTCGCGAATCCGGCTGGATTAATTAAGTGTAGCATTGGAAAGAAAGGGATTGCGCGGGTTATATGCAGTTTCAGTACCATGCAAATCTGACTTTAGGGGCGTTGCGGAAATGGCTGGTAGCCCAGTGCTATGACTGTCTGATTGTCGGCGGCTTGTGGCTGGCCGCACTCATTTGGCTCCATGTTCCGTGGGCGCCACTGTGGGCATTGCTCGCCGGAGCGTTGCAAGTAATACCTCATTACGGCCCTCTGCTTTCATTGTTCGGCCCGGCCATGACTCTTCTATTTTCCGGAGCCCAGATAGAGCGCTGGCTTTGGCTCCTTGGAGCCTATGCCTTGATCGCCAGTCTGGACGGTCTCGTCTTGCAGCCATTCCTGATGCGGCGGCAGAATCGCGTGCCCTTTTGGGTTTCGCTCTTGATCCCCCTCCTGATGGGCGTGATCATCCCGTTTTGGGGAGTGCTTCTTGCTCCGCCGCTGCTGGCGGTGATTTATGCCTACCGGGGCGCGCCAAAGCGGGACGCTCCGCTCGCAGCCCAGCGGTTTTCCGAACCCAGCGAAGGCATTATCCTTCCACCCGAGGAACGCAATGGCGGATGAGTCCAAAAAGGAAGATCAAGATTTGTCGGTCGTCCGCGATCACCCGGAGAAGGGTCGAAAGTTGTCGTGCGGAAGCCGGGTCTGCCTGCATTGCCATTCACAATGCGGAGTCGTAATGGTCGCCTATCTCAGCGGCCTCGACGAGGGCCCGGAGAAGAACGAAAACGAAGAAGAGTCGTGAACGCGTCGAAAAAAAGGAGCCGCGGCATCGCGCCAAGGCTCCTCTTTCCTGTCTTCTGCGACAAACAAATATGGAAGAGCTTTAGAACTCGTTCCACAGGTACTGGTTATAAACCGCGTGGTGATACTGGATTTCGCAAGACTTGATCTGGCTTCCAAGCAGGCGCGGGCAGCGGTCCGCTGAGTTCTGCTTCAGTTCCGCGTAGCGCTCCTTGACGTCATTCCCAATCAGCTTGCTCATCCACTCAGAGCCGCGGAACTGCTCCAGGGCCGTGTAGATGTTGTCCGGCAGATAACGCGCAGCCTGCCGTAGATTTTCAATCTTCGCAATCCCGCCGTCGATGCCGGTCTTGAATACCGAATGCAGAACCAGGTAAGGATTCGCATCCGGAGCAACCGCCCGGACTTCGACGCGCGCACTCCGCTCGTTTCCGATTGGAACCCGGACCATGGCACCGCGGTCAACGGCCGAAGCCTTGAGCTGGTTCGGAGCTTCAAAATGCGGATCGAGTCTGCGATACGCGTTCACGCTTGGGTTCAGCACCAGGCAGATGTCGTTGCCTGCCGTCAGGATGCGATCCACGAAGTCCCAGGCAAAGGGACTGATCTTTTCCAGGCCCTTAGGATCCCAGAACAGGTTCTTGCCGCCCTTGCTCACCGAGACGTTGGTGTGCATGCCGCTCCCGTTCACGCCAACAACCGGTTTGGGCAGGAAGCTTGCGGTGTATCCCATGTTGTTTGCAACCTGACGGCAGATCAGTTTGTAGAGCTGGATCTGATCCGCTGCGGTAACCGCGTCGCCGAAGTTGTAGTTGATTTCAAACTGCGAGGGCGCAACCTCGGGGTGATCCTTCTCGTTCTGGAAGCCCATCGCGCGCTGCACTTCAGCGGCGGTGTCGATAAACGTCCGCAGTGGATCGCCTGGCAGTGAATGATAATAGCCGCCGCCATCCACATATTCAAACTTTCCAGTCTTGTAGTAGTCCTGCTCGGCTTCCTTGCCATTGAACAGGAAACCTTCGATTTCATTCGCTGCGTTCAGCGTGTAGTCGTCGCTCTTGAATTTCTCGTCGGCATAGCTCTTCAGCACGCCGCGAATGTCGCCGGAATACGCTTTGCCTTGCTTGTCGATGACTTCGCCAAATACCATCACCTTGCCGGTGCCGAAGACATCTGACGGAACCCAGTAAAATGCTCCCCAATCGAGTCCGAGCCGGAGATCGCTCTCGTGTTGAGCAGTAAAACCGCGAATCGACGAGCCGTCGAAAGTGAGATTGTCATAGCTGCCGATCAGAAATTTCTTATCGTAGTCCAGCAGGTGGAGGCGGCCTTCCAGGTCGCTGAACATGACGGTAACAGCCTTGATGCGCTTTTCGTCGGCAAGGTACTTGAGCCGCTCTTCCTGAATCTTGTGAGCGGCAACGCGCTTCTTGCGCTGGTCCTTAGCCTTCAAGTTAAGTTCTTCAAGTTCGTCGTAGGGAAGCGTCAAAAAGTTTCGTAGTTCGTTCGACATGAATCTCCTCGAAAAAAGGGTGGGGCGAGGCTTAGACTTCGGTGCAACTATAGGTTAATGGTAGATTGCATGAACAAATCATTGAAAGTTTTGATAGGAGGCATAAGCGAAAGCAGGGGGGCTGGGCCAAAGGCAGCCCTGCCGCCGCCAAGCGCTAGCTTACCACTCATGCGCGGTTCGCGTATCGAAGCCAAAACGGGAGGGCGAGCCGTGGCGGAACAAGCCGTGATAAGTTGATTTACGATCCTCCCAGAGAATGACAACTGTTCGTATATTGCACAATGCAGCGAAGTTGTTGAATGAAACAAAACGCAACATTCAGGGCCGCTGCAGTGCAGTACAAAGGATTAGCTTCTATTCTAGATCCTACGAGTTCACGCTGGAGAGCTTGCATGAAGAACTATGCCTTTCAGAGTCTCGCGTTGGCGCTGTTGATGGCCACGGCGGGCGTGCTTTTTGGCCAGCCCGCCGCGCCCGCTTCTGCGGGGGCCGTAAAGCAGCTTGGCTCGATCCGGAAAATTGACGGCGCCGACTTGTCCCTTGCTACCGACGAGGGTCCGGAACTCCAGGTCAAGATTCGCTCAGACGCTCGCCTCTTGCGTCTGGCTCCCGGGCAGACAGATCTGAAAAGCGCCACATTGATCCAGCTCACCGATCTCCAGGTTGGGGACCGCGTACTGGTGCGCGGCAAACTTGCCGATGATGGCATGGCCGTGAGCGCTGCCGCCGTCATCGTCATGAAGCAGCAGGACATTGCCCGCATGAAGCAGGAGGAGTTGCTCGACTGGCAAAAGCGCGGTGTAGGCGGCGTGGTCAAAATGGTGGACGCCAAGCCGGACAAGGGGAGCATTACGCTTTCTGTCGGCGGCAAAACCATCGAGGTCCGCACCACCCCATCGACCACGTTCAAGCGTTACGCGCCCGATTCCGTCAAGTGGGAAGATGCAACTGGCGCTCGCCTCGAAGACATCCATCCCGGCGATCAGCTTCGTGCCAAGGGCAACAAGAATGATGACGGCACCCAACTTGTTGCCGAAGAAATTGTTGCCGGATCCTTCCGCAACATCGCGGGCCGGGTTACCGCCATCGATGCTGCGCAGAATACCCTCACCGTGCAGGATCTTGCGACAAAGAAGCCGGTGAGCGTCAAAATTACCGCCGATTCCCAGATGAAGAAGCTCCCCCTGCAACTTGCGCAGGGCCTGGCCATGAAAATGAAGGGAATCGACCTCCCCGCAGCGTCTTCAAGAGCTCCCGCTGAGGGTGCGCGCCCACGTGGCGGAGACATCAACCAGTTGCTGGCACGTTTGCCGGCTGCAAGCCTTGGCGATTTGCAGAAAGGCGAGGCCGTCATGATCGTCAGTACGCAGGGTTCCGCAGATCGGCCGCCGGTGGCCGTTACTTTGCTCGGCGGCGTCGAGCCAATCCTTACTGCATCCCCAACCGGCACCGGTGCGGAGACGTTTCTGACCCCGTGGTCGCTCGCCAGCGCTCCCGCGGGCGATCAGTAATCAACAATTCAGAAGGATTTGATTCCAGGAGTTTATGAAATTGGGGACTTTTACGTTAGAGCGGTACAAACGTTGTGCGGTTCTATTAGTCTTGCTCGCCGGTTTTGCGGTCTCTGTCTGTGCACAAATCAAGAATGCAGGCAGTCTGCACGGCCAGGTTACGGACCCTTCGAACGCCGTCGTAGTCGGCGCTACGATCACCGTAACCGCTCCCGGCGGTTCTGTGCAGAAAACCGTTACCGACAAACAGGGGAACTACGTGATTCAGGGCTTGCCCGCAGGCACCGTTGTGGTTAGCGCAGCCGCCAAAGGCTTCACGCCCTACCAGATGCCCAACGTCATTATCTCCGCCGGACAGGCTCAGCAGCTCAACATCGCATTTGAAATTGCCGTGGACAAGGAGCAAGTCACCGTCCAGAGCGAGAGCGCGACCGTCGATGTCAACCCCTCCAACAATGCAAGTGCAACGATTCTTAAGGGTGCGGATCTGGAAGCGCTCTCAGACGATCCCGATGAATTGGAGCAGGATCTTCTTGCTCTTGCCGGACCTTCTGCGGGCCCCAATGGCGGCCAGATTTACATCGATGGATTTTCTAATGGCACGCTGCCTCCGAAGTCAGCCATCCGCGAAGTTCGTATCAATCAAAATCCATTTTCTGCCGAGTATGACCGTCCGGGTTTCGGCCGCGTCGAGGTTTTCACCAAGCCTGGTTCCGATAAGTGGCACGGGCAGTTGATGTTCAACGAGAACAACTCTGCCCTCAACTCCCGCAACCCGCTTGTCCATTCCAGCGTCCCGTCCTATCACTCTGAACGCTACAGCGGAAATGTAAGTGGAGCGCTTACAAAAAAACTCTCCGTCTTCTTCACCGCCGAGCGTCGCAACATCAACGACCTTGCCGCCATAGACGCTTTCCTGCCCGATTCCAGCGGTCTGCCCATCCCAACCGAATTCACCGCAGCCATACCTACCCCTGAGACGCGCACCAACCTCAGCCCTCGTATTGATTGGCAGCTCGCGTCCGGCAACACGCTTACCGCCCGCTACCAGTTCCTCAAGAACGATGAATTCAACCAAGGGGTTGGCGGCCTCAGTCTCGTCTCCCGGGCCTACACCTATCACCACACCCAGCAGACTCTGCAGGCCAGCGATAGCCAGGTAGTCACCGCTCACTTGATCAATGAAACTCGCTTTCAGTTCATTCGCGATGAAATTTCGCAACTTCCTGATCAGCCCCTCCTGCCTGCCGTCAACGTTCTCGGCGAGTTCTACGGCGGCGGCAGTAACGGAGGCACAACCACGGATCATACCAACCTGTACGAACTGCAGAATTACACCTCGTGGTCGGCAGGCAAGCACTTCGTGAAGTTTGGCGGGCGGCTCCGCATCTCGCAAGACACGAATGAGGCCACCACCAACTTCAACGGCACCTTTGTCTTTAGCGGGACTCCCGCGAACCCCGCCACATCTACCCCCGCCACCACCCCTCTTCAGGACTACGTGGCAGGTAAGCCATCCCAATTCTCGGTAGTTCAGGGAAATCCGCGCGCCCAGCTCTCTTTCGCCGACGTAGGTCTCTACGCCGAAGACGATTGGAAGGTGCGTCCCAACCTGACCCTCAGTTACGGCCTTCGCTTCGAATCCCAGAGCGCGATCAGCAACAAGGCCAACTTCGCCCCCCGCCTCGGTCTCTCTTGGGGATTGGGCAGTGCTAAGAGCGCTCCCAAAACTGTCCTTCGCTTCGGGTATGGAATCTTCTACGACCGCTTCACCCAGGATCTCGTCCTCCAGGCGCAGCGCAATAATGGAGTCACCGAGCAGCAGTATGTCATCGCCTATCCACAAGGCTATCCGGCGAATCCATGCGCCACGGGCAACTGCAGCACTCTGAATGGTTCCTCGCCAACAATCTACCAGATTAATCCCAACCTCCATGCCCCCTACACCATGCAGGCCGCCGTCAGCCTGGAGCGCCAACTCGGCAACGTGGGAACCGTCTCTGTAACCTATCTCAACTCTCGTGGCGTTCACCAACTCGACCTGTTGAACGCCAACGCGCCGGATGCCACTGGCGCACGGCACCTCACGCAATACGGTAACGACAACGTCTATCAGTACAACTCCGAAGCCATCTTCAAGCAGAATCAGTTGATTACAAACGTGCAGATTCGTCTGACCCAGAAGTTCTCGCTGATGGGCTTCTACGCCTTCGGCTACGCCGATAGCGACACTGCCGGGCCGTCCAGCAACCCCTCAAATTCATTCCATCTAGCCGACGATTACGGTCGCGCCTCGTTCGATGTTCGCGACCGTCTGTTCCTTAGCGGAACCGCATCGCTGTCACACAACATACGCATCAGTCCCTTTGTCATCGCGAACTCCGGCGCGCCCTTCAATATCACCACCGGCACCGATCTCAATGGCGACTCGTTCTACAATGACCGGCCTTCGTTCGCGAGTTCATGCAGCGTCGCGGGTACCGTGGCGACTCAGTATGGCTGCTTTAACGTCAACCCAGCCGCCACCGACAAGCGGATTCCCGTCAACTACGGGAAAGGTCCCGCCAACGTCTCCGTAAATCTGCGCGTCTCCAAGACCTTTGGTTTCGGTGAAGACACGAAGAAACCGAGCGCCTCAGCGCCCGATCAAGGAGGCGGCCCACGTGGCGGCGGCGGGCGTGGTGGCCCCCCAGGAGGAGGTTTTGCCCGTCCTCGTGGCATGGGCGGACTCTTCGGTCCCTCGAACACCTCACGCCGCTATAACCTGACTATCTCGGCTATGGCGCGCAATTTGTTAAATACCTGGAATCCCGGCTTGCCCATCGGAAATCTGTCTTCCTCGGACTTCGGAAAATCCAACACACTTGCAGGTGGTCCGTTCTCTTCCGGAACAGCCAATCGCCGCTTCGATCTACAGGCGACTTTCTCCTTCTAACCTTGGCTTGTGCATTCAACAAGGGCGGCTTCGGCTGCCCTTCTCCAAACCGGCTAAAGCGGTTCCAGAGTTGATGTTTCCTGAGTTCAAAGGGGCATCTCTACCGTGAGGTCCGCGCCAGGAGTGTCATCCTGAGCGGAGCAAGCCGCGTTTTCAGCGGCTTGCGGAGTCGAAGGACCCCTATGGCATCCTCCGATTTGTGTCACGCGATTCTGACGCACCATACTGGATACATCTACCGTGGAACCGCTCTAAAGCGGTTCCAGAGTTACTGTGTCCAGAGACGCAGCGAGCGTTGGTTGACTTCTTAGGCGATCCCTTGTTCGCGCCTGTAGAATGCGCTCCCAGGCGTTGTCAAGCGAAAATTCTGGCCAATTCCTCCCAACTATCTCATTCCAAACAACATAGAATTCTATCCCCGGTGAGGGGATACCCGCTCGAATTTGCTATCCTGAAGGTAGAACCGTATGTGCCCTATACCCGCCTGTTTTTTGGCGAATGTGCGGCTGAATCCCATTTAACCCTTTTATATTCAAATTTTTACCGGGAAATATAGGGGGGTAGGGGTGCCTGGTACACAGACAGGTGGCCCACATCCGCCCGTCTTTGGCGAATGTGGGATTGCAACGCCTTCCATCCCGGCAGCGTAGTTGCTTGTGGCCCTTGCTTTTCGCGGCCACGCTAAGCGCTAAAATCAGTGAAATCGCGGAAAGTTTACTCTTGTGAGCCTCAAAGGGCCAACTCGTAACAGTTCTTCACAGCCACTATCCCAACTCTCGCGCAAAATGAATGACATGAGCCGCGTCCTTATTGTCGACGACGATCAGGGGCTAGTTTCCCTGCTGCAGCGCTTCCTGCAGAACGAGGGATTTCAGGTTCATGCTGCCTTTGATCATCGCTCCGGCCTTGATGCGGCTCTAACCGGCGAATACGACGTAGTCATCCTCGATGTAATGCTTCCCGGCGGTTCTGGTTTTGAATTGCTCAAATCCTTACGAACGCAATCCCGCGTTCCCGTCATCTTGCTGACTGCCCGTGGAGAAGCCGTGGACCGCATCCGCGGCCTCGATATCGGTGCTGACGATTACGTACCCAAGCCCTTCGATCCCCGCGAACTCGTCGCCCGAATCCGCGCCGTTCTCCGGCGCTCGCCCGAAAACCATGAGGACGGGCACGCCGACGAATTGCTCACCGTCGGTGACATTTCGCTCTCACTGCTTGCGCGTACCGCCTTCTGTGGCGGAGTTGCCGTTGACCTGACTGGCGCGGAGTTCAACATGCTTGAGCTTCTGCTCCGTCGCGCCGGCATGGTTGTTACTCGCGAGGAACTCGCCCAGGCTGCCCTCGGACGCCCGCTTAGCGCGTTTGATCGCAGTGTCGATGTCCACGTCAGCCGCCTGCGCAAGAAACTCGGCTGCATCCCTGAAGGCGATGAACGCATCCGTCCCGTGCGAGGCATTGGATACTTCTATGCCCTCGCCGTCAAGGTGCCATCGTGAGAAGTCGCCTCTTCTGGAAGATCTTTCTCCCGTTCTGGATTCTCCAGACCTGCATCATGATCTTTGCCGCCTACCGGGTCCATGCAAGCTTCGGACCTGATCGCCCTTGGTGGGTGCAGCCCGAGCGCCGAGCGGTTCCCGTGCTGGCCCGCTATGCCACATGGCGTTATGCCAGGGGCGGGCAGGAGGGTCTCCGCGAGCTGCTGCACGACATCGAACTCGAAAAGCGCTCCGCCTATTGGCTTTTCGATGACAAGATGAACGAGCTAAGCGGCAATCGGATGCCGCCCGACGCGCTAGAGGCCATTCAGCGAGCTCTCCAGAATAAAGGTATCGCCAACGCCAAGAACGGAACCTTCATCGTCGAGAAGCTCACGGACAAGGGGCACGAATTTGTTTTTGCCGGTGAATTCTTCTTTCCCCCGCTGCTCCATTCGTTGCCCGGTTCAGTGCTTGTGGTGATTCTCTTCAGTTCGCTGATCACGTCGTTAGTCTGTGCGGTGCTGGCCCAATATCTCACGCGCCCCATTGTCCGCCTGCGTGATGCTGCCCATGCCATTGCCCGCGGCAATCTCGATGCCCGCGCCGGACTTTCCGGCAGCACCCGCCGCGATGAAATTGCCGACCTCGTGCTCGACTTTGACACCATGGCCAACGAGATTCGCGATCTCGTGGAGAGCAACAAGCGCATGTTGATGGGTGCATCGCACGATCTTCGTTCTCCCATCTCGCGCATTCGCGTTGCCTTGTCCTTGGCCTCGACTGCACCCGAGCCCGAGCGCAAGGAATTGCTCGACCGCATCGAAGTTGAACTGCTGCGCCTCAATGGCATGATCGAGCAGATTCTCACCGTGGCCCGCCTTGAAAGCGGACAGCTCAAGACAACCTCTGCGCCGCTCTCCCTCAACCAGGTCATAGAGGAGGCTGTCGAGGATGCGCGCTTCGAAGCCAGCCAGTCCAATGTAGAGATTGTGTATGACGGAGATGGCCCGGAACTAACCATGGTCGGCGAAGAGAACATGTTGCGCAGCGCGTTTGAGAACGTCCTCCGCAATGCCATCTTCTATTCCGGAGACCGCGGCCGGGTAGTGGTCTCCGTGGCCGTCGAGGGCGGAGTCGCCAAAATATCGGTGCGCGATAACGGTCCAGGGGCTCCAGAGGCCGCATTGCCTAAACTCTTCAATCCGTTCTACCGCGTCGACGACGCGCGCGGAACCAGTACAGGAGGCAGTGGCCTCGGACTCTCCATCGTTAGCGGCGCCGTCAAAGCTCACAATGGTTCCGTTCATGCCCGCAATGTCAGTCCCCAGGGGCTCGAGGTTGTGATAGAGCTTCCACTCTTCGCACCACAATCCGCTCCAGTGCGCTCCTGGGCCCATACCGAAGCTTGAGTCTCTTGGAACCCTTGGCCAAATTGACCTCGCATGTGGAACCATTCGTGTTGGCGCAAAACGCAACATAGAGAGTTGCAAAACACAACGTCTTGCTAATTGTGAAGAAAGGTAAAGCACACATCGGTCTGTGACCGTGCTCACGGTGACTTGCATAGATCCAAAAGTATTATCAAACCGCGACGGGCTGTGATTGTCGGCTCTTTTGCGACGGCCATAATCGCAGCGAGATTGATTGGGTTCTGGGAGCAGTGATGGAGAAGGTGCGGGCAAGCTCTGAGCACCGATCGCTTGGGTACGGTGACGAGATCGGGACTCGCCAGATCAGACGCGTGCTGATGTCGCCTCCTAAGTATTTTGCAATTACCGAAGCCAGAAATACATTCTTCAACAAAGACTATGGTGTAGATCAGCCGCTCGCTTTCGCACAGTGGAACGCACTCTGCGAAGCCTTTCAGCGAGCCGGACTTGAAGTCTCCCTTCTCGAGCCACATGCCGGACTTGAGGCCATGTGTTTTTCCGCCGACCAGGCATTTGTGGGAATTGATCAAGAAGGTTGTTCCTTTGCTATTCCGTCGCGTATGCTGCATCGCAGCCGCCGAGATGAAAGCGAAATCTCCACTCGCTGGTATTCCCATCTGGGCTATAGAATCATTGACCTAGGACTCGAAGGCGAGGAATTCCTTGAAGGCGCAGGGGACCTGCTTTGGAATTCTGATTGGGAATCGGTCTGGGCCGGATTCGGCCACCGTTCGACTTGTGCCGCAGTGGATCAGTTCGCTACCGTGATGGAGGCGATGGATTTCAAGGTTCGTAAGTTGGAGATGGCCGATCCGCACTTCCACCATCTCAATCTGTGCCTAGCTCCGCTCACGCCGGAGTCCCTCCTGATTTATCCAGGCGCTTTCGCCCCGGATACCCTCGCGCATATCCGAAGCTGTGCCAACACCTTTGAAATTACCCGCGAAGAAGCGCTGCAATTCATCTGTAACGGGGTTAGCGTCAACGGTTACTACATTACATCCAAGCTCAGCCCGAAACTTGGGCAGATTTTAGACAGGGAAGGCATCGAGCCGATTGTGGTGAATCTCTCGGAGTTTCAGAAGGCGGGCGGCTCTGTCGCTTCGCTCAAGATGCTGCTGCCATAAGTTTTCTTAACTGCACTACTGCCTGACCGGGCGGTCTTCCAAGGCCGCCCGACTTTTCCCCTGGTACGGCTGGCAGACGGGCGGTTCGCACCCAAGATTGTGAAGACATTTTTGTTCGCACCCGCCCTCTGGTGATCCTCATCCGCCATCCTCTGACGAATGAGGGTACGCTATCATTCAGGTCGTTAGATGTTGCGGGAAATCCGGCCTATGAAGCCGGTTTAGCTTTTGGAATTTCCACGGGCGTTGTCTCTTTCCGCAGTGTTTTGGCATATTCCGCAGCACTCACTTGCAAGTCAGAGAGTTGGGATACCGTCCATTTTTGTAATATGGGCCGCATTGCGTCCATGGATTCAGCCATCACGGAGGGCGTCTCCGCTATTAACTTCCTGCCAACTGGCGATGAGTAGAAACGGATCAACTCCTCGACCTCTCTGTGCGAGAAGTGATGCTGGTAGGCAGGCATGATCGCTTCCATCAGCTCGTCGTAGGGCATGCGCTGAAACATTTTTGCAATCCAGCGGTCTGTGAATTCTTTCATCCGCGCTGCCTCTCCCGGTGTTGCATTGGGCAGTTGCTTCTTAACGGTAAAGTCAGTGATAGAGGGGAGCTGAAGCTTCAGCATGTCTACCACTGCATCAAACTGCTTCCGCGCTGCGGTCAGTTCAGTCAGCTTCTGAACGTCTTCTTTTGTCGCAGGATCGCTGGGCTGCTGGGCAAACACGGAGGAAAATGCAAGGCAGAGTATGACAACCAACCAGCGCTTCATTAGGATTCCTTTCCAAAAATAAGAATTTTGCATTTTTCCTTCGGAGGTGCAACCGTGCAATGAGTCTCAATCCTGCTCCAGAAACCCCTACCGCAGTCTCTCTACCGCTTTGGCGTTTGTCGCCAGTCTTACTGACTCGCTGAACTCCCATATCGCTCCGCGTAAACGATTCAGCACAGCCTCGCTTGGTGCAGCAGGCATCCTCTTCGTTAGTGCTGGCCAGCGCCGCTTCGCCACCAGAATTCTCTGCGCTGCCGTCTCCACCTTTGTCCGGAAGCGACTGCTCCGCTCTGCCTTTTTCAGAATTGCCTCATAGGCGCGCTGCACGAGTTCCTCGCTGTGGCAAACCAAGTACATATCCGCCCCTGCCTGCACGGTCTGCACCGCTGCTTCTTCGATGGTGGCGACCTTCAGCACGCCTCCCATCTCAAGGTCGTCGGAGACTACCAACCCGGTGTACCCAATTTTCTTGCGCAGCACCTCGCCAATCCATTTCTTTGAGAGCGACGCAGGTACGGCTTCGCCCGTCACTTCCGGAAATGCGCAATGCGCCACCATGACGAATGGCAACTGGCGGGCCAGCAAGCGGTAGGGAACAAGGTCCTCTGCCCACAGAGCCTTCCAGCTCTTATGTATCACGGGCAGCGACTTGTGGGAGTCCAGCTTTCCCTCGCCCAATCCTGGAAAGTGCTTGCCGCATCCAGCGACATTTTTGTCTTTCAGACCGCGCAAAAAATCCTTTGCATACGCCGCAGTCGTCTTGGGCTCTTTTGATACGGTACGCGATCCCAACACTCCCAACGACGAATCGAAGCGCAGGTCCAGCACCGGCGCAAAATCCACGTTGAACCCCAGCGCGCTCACCTCGGCCCCAATCACCTGCCCATGTTTCCGGTAAAACTGCGTATGCCCCGCCGCCACAACGTCCTGCACGCTTGGAGCCGGCCCAATCACATCCTTCAACCGGTCAACAGTTCCGCCTTCCATATCCACGCAACGGAACAGCGGTGCTTCAGTTGCGTTCTGTGCTTCCTTCTGGAGGGCCTTCAATAGTGCGTGGGTCTGCCGGGGAGATTCAATATTGCGGGCGAACAAGATGATTCCGCCCGGCTTCATAGTCTTCAATGCGGAGCGTAATCCACTCGAAACTTCGCTTCCATCAAAGCCAAAGGTCAGCAGTTGACCAGCAAGCGTGCGTAGGTCTAACAATGTGCGTGCCATATTCACAGGATTGTAGCCTGAATTCGTTATCGATATTGTGATCACGCAGCTTTCATTTTGTTACTGCGGGGTTCTAGCGTTATGCTGGGGTGCAATGACTGGTGTCACGAACGGTGTGATGAAACCGCTTGCGCTCTCAGATCTTCTGGGGCTCCCCGTGTTCGACTTCGAATTCGGGAGGCTTGGACGCGTGCGCGAAGTTGCGCTTGTTCCGCAGGATGATCCCACTCGCATCGCCGCCCTCATCGTACGCACTCCGGATGGAGACCGCATCGTTGCCACCAATCTCCTCCGTACCGTCAACGGAGGCGTGCATACGGTGGCCGTACCCGCAGATCTGCCGAAGTATTCGAGCGGCGAGGGCATGTTACTGCTGGAGCGCGATCTACTCGACCAGCAAATTATTGATGTTCATGGGCGCAAGGTGGTTCGCGTCAATGACATTGAATTGTCAGTTGACCGTGACACCGCAGACCCTTCGCTCGGTCTGCATCTCCGCATAGCCTTTGTCGATGCGGGGGCACGGGGCGCTGTTCGCCGCCTGCTCAAAGGACTGCTTCCGCGCTACTCGCTCGCCACCTGGCTGCAGCGCATTCCCGCCCGCAGCATTCCATGGGAGTTTGTAAACCTCATTGAGACCGATCCGGCCCGGCGTGTCCGTCTCAAGATTTCCTCCGAGCGCGTCTCGAAGCTGCATCCCGCGGACATTGCCGACATTATCGAAGAGCTCTCACCAGCCGAGCGCGATGCCGTCTTCCAGACTCTCGATGAAGACGTAGCCGCCGACACCTTGGAGGAGATCGATCCCAAGCTCCAGGTCTCCATCCTCAATGCCATGGAATCCGAGCGCGCCGCCGACATCGTAGAGGAGATGGACCCTGATGCGGCTGCCGATCTCCTTGGCGACCTCACTGATGAGCGCTCCGATGCCATCCTGCAGGAGATGGAACCCGAAGAACGGCAGGACGTGGAAGAGCTTCTCGAATTCGAGGAAGACACCGCTGCCGGACGCATGACCACCGATTATATGGCGCTCGCCCCTACCGCCCGCGTCCATGACGCTGTTGAGATGCTGAAGCACTTCGATGGCGGGCTTGAGAGCATGAGCACCATATTCCTGATTGGCGAAAACGATAAACTACTCGGCGCCGTCCCTCTCGCCAAGCTCATCGTCTCCCACTCAGATACGCATCTCTCGGAGCTGGCAGTCGATCCCCTGATCTCCTGCTCTCCCGAGGCCGACGAGCACGAGGTCGCCGAGATTTTCGACAAATACAACCTCCTAACGCTCCCCGTAGTCGATGAGACAGGCGCGCTAACCGGCGTGATCACCGCCGACGACGTGATCTCCATCCTCCGCTCCCAGCTCTAATCACTCACGCCTCTACAGTACTCATGTGGATGCCCCGTCCAAGCCTTCTTCTGGCTAGGGTGGGCGAGTTGACTCTGCCGTTTGCCGTTGCTCATCCGCATTTCCTGCCAAATTGCCCTGAGATTTTCACCGCTCCGCCTTGAGCTTCCACGCCCCACAATTTATGCTGGAACTTCCGATGTAAATCCCCGATCAAACTGGTCGCGTTGAATGCCGAAGATGAAGCTGTGGAGAGTCCGTCTCATGATGTTCCTGGCCGTCGTCGGCCCGGGCTTCATCACCGCCAACGTCGATAACGACGCTGGTGGAATCTGGACGTACTCCCAGGCCGGAGCGCAATTCGGCTATGGACTGCTCTGGGTCATGATTCCCATGACCCTCGCCCTCATCGTGGTTCAGGAGATGACCGCGCGCATGGGTGCGATCACCGGCAAAGGCTTAAGCGATCTCATCCGCGAGGAGTTTGGCTTCCGCATCACATTCCTTCTTATGGCTGGCCTCGTCGTCACCAATTTCGGTAATGTGGTCGCCGAATTCGCCGGTATCGCAGGCAGTCTGGCGCTGTTTGGAATCCCTATCTGGGCGAGCGTCCCTTTCTGCGCTGGCCTGGTCTGGCTTATGGTCGTCAAAGGCAGCTACAAGACGATGGAGAAAGTCTTCCTCGTTGCCTCATTCATCTACCTTGCCTACATCGTCGCCGGTATCCTTGCCCATCCTGACTGGAAGGCCGCTGGAATGGCGACACTTGTGCCGCCCAATATTCATCTCTTCCGCAGCTCCAGCTATCTCTACATGGTCATCGGAGTCATCGGCACCACCATCGCGCCGTGGATGCAGTTCTACCTCCAGTCCTCGGTGGTGGAGAAGGGAATTACTGAAAAGCAGTATGGCGCCTCGCGGCTCGATGTCATCGTGGGCTGCATCTTTACCGACGTGGTCGCCTGGTTTATCGTAGTCGCCTGCGCCGCGACTCTTTTTGTGCATGGCCACTTCGACGTAAAAGACGGGGCCGAAGCCGCGCAGTCTCTTCGGCCTCTCGCCGGAAATTACGCCTACATCCTGTTCTCTGTGGGACTGTTCAACGCTTCGCTGTTTGCCGCATCGATTCTCCCAATCTCCACTGCCTATGCGGTTTGCGAAGGCCTTGGTTTTGAGTCCGGCTTGGATAAGAAATTCAGCGAAGCGCCCTTTTTTTACTGGCTGTACACCGGCCTGATCGTCGCTGGCGCAGGAGTTATTCTCTGGCCTCACTTGCCTCTGGTAAAGATCACCATCCTCTCGCAGGTGGTAAATGGTGCGGTTCTGCCCTTCGTCCTCGTAGCCATGCTCCTACTCATCAACAAGCGCGAACTCATGGGACGCCACACCAACTCGCGCTTCTTCAACATAGTCGCCTGGCTCACCACGATCATCATGATCGTCCTGACCTTGATGATGCTCTTCGGCAGCAACGCCAGCTAGAGAATTAGCAACAAACACGAGGGTGTCCCGTTCAAGCCTTCCTTTGGCTAGGGCAGGATTGTTGACTCTGCTTTTGTCTTTGGCGTCCGACTTGTTTCTGATTCCAGTGGGGTATATGAATCGCGCCTCTATCGCAACTCTCCGCTACGTAACCCGCGAACGACGCCCCGGTCGGCCTCCAGAAAGCTCTCCGCATCCAGCTTCTCGCGCTCTTCCCACCGCACCTCGCGAAAGATTTCGTTTTCGATCTCGCCGTCGAACTTCTCCACCAGAAAGAAATGCAACTCCACCGCCATCCCTTCAGCATACTCATGCTGCGCGGTAGCAATCTCGCGCTCCACCACTGCCGCAATCCCTAATTCCTCGCGCAGTTCACGTATCAGCGCGGCAGGGAAGTCTTCGCCGGATTCCACCTTGCCTCCTGGAAACTCCCACTGCAAGGCGAACGCCTGTTTCGCCGTGCGCTGGCAAATCAGCACTTTCCCTTCGCGCACAATCACTGCCGCCACCACTTGCTTCGCCGTGATAGTTTTCCCTTGCACGCTCTCTCCCATCCCGAGACCGCCACTGGCTCCTTTTGTTAGGGGCATTCTGAGCGCAGCGAACAACCCAAGCCTGCTCATTTCTCCCGCACCGGCCCGAGCTTTTCGGCCAGCCATCGACTCATCGGTGGCGTTTATGCTTCCTTGGCGGGTCGTTGTGCTTGTCCAGGCCAGTACGCCGTCCAACCCAGCTCCGTGGCTTTTGCCGCCAAATCCGGATTGGGATTGACCGCATAGGCTCTCTTTGCCTTTTCCAGCATCGCAAAATCGTGTATCGAGTTTCCGAAGACCGCATCCACCGGCCGTTTAATGACCTCCTCAATTGCCGTCTGCTTCAACTCGTCGGTAGGAACCCGCAGGAGCCGGTCGGTGACGATCCCATTTTCCACGGCCAGCGTAGCCGCCATCACTTGGTTCGATGGAATGCCGAAAACTCTCGCTGCTTCTTCGATCAACCAGTTGTTTGTGCTCGAGACGGCCCAGACTTCGCAGCCTTGCGCGACCAATTGGTGCGTTAGTTTGAAAAGTTCAGGAAAAATCCGCGGCCTCACAACCATGTCGAAAAACTCCCGTGCCGCCTCGTGCAATCGCGCCAGAGGTACGCCCTTGTTGATCTGGATCATCTCACCGCAAATTGCTAGCTCACTTACCTGTCCTGCTAGGTACCCGTTGTAGCGTTCTTTGATCGCAGGCACGAGCTCGGGAGCAATAAGGCCCCGTTCCATTTCCCAATAGAAAAAGTCTGCGCCTGCATCACCGGACCAGAGGGTACCGTCGCAATCAAATACCGCAATCGCCGGACGCGTTGCAAGAACCTGTTGAACAAACTGATCTGAGGTAAGGCTGGAAGCAGTATGGCTCAAGAAAATGACTCCTGTTACTAGTATGTAATTTTCAAAATTTGGACAACAACTGGCCTCGGGTGCCTCGGGTTCGCGCCGACGCTCTTTCGGGGATAACCTGGAAAGCAATACCCATCACCTTTACGATGTTTGAACTTAGTCTCGCTCTTGATCCTACGCGGCATCGCCTTCCTAGTCCCAAGGTGCCTTCCAAGTTGGAACGGCTGTAACCGTACTCGCCAGTGGATCGGTCGCCTTCAGTTTGCGCACATGCTCCAGGTTGGCTCCGAGGATCTCATCGGCAGCGCTCCATTTCTGTCCGCGCAGAAACAGCTCAATCATCCTCCGCCCCATCAGCACAGGATGACCCTGCAGCATCTCCGTCTCCGGAACTACCGCCCAGATCTCATCTCCTGCTGCGCAGTAGGCGGCCACCATCCGGTGTACTGTTTCTTCGGTCAGCGCGAAATTATCCAGCGAGGTCACAATGGCCGCATCACGTCCGCGATTCAGCACTTCCTGTAGCATCGCTCGCAGCGCGTCGGCATCGCTTGTGTTCTCAGCCAGCTTTACCATGTAAGCGGCGCGCGACCATACCACCGGGGCCAGTGCGTCCGCATCGGCTCCCACGGCCACCAGTACCATCTCCGTATCGGTATGGAGTGCGTCAATTAGCTCGCTCACGCCTTCAGCCTTCGTCTTCAACTGCACATTTCCGGCTCCAACCTGCGAGCCGGTCGCCAGAATCACTCCGCATACGCCGGGACTATGCATCCACTAAAGGTAGCAGGAGCCGCGCCAGCTAGCCAGCGGCCTTTTTGGTTCGCCCATGGATGTCAGGCGGGGGGATTAGCCCCAGAGTGGAAACCGGACTCACTCGGCGTTACAATTACCGGACGGTGGGGGATTATGGAAAAGGACGTTAGCGGAACTGAGCGTTTTCAGGCTCTGGCGGGAGATCCACAGAGTCCGGCTCGCATTGCGCAGGTCACATACGGCGGCAGCCATGAGGAAGAAGGGGTTCTTCTCACGACGTTAGACTCAGCCGTGAACTGGGTTCGCAGGAATTCCATATGGCCGATGACCTTCGGCCTAGCTTGCTGCGCCATTGAAATGATGGCCATGGGTGCATCCCGCTTTGATATCGCCCGCTTCGGCGCCGAGGTCTTTCGCCCATCGCCGCGCCAATCAGACCTCATGATTATCGCTGGTCGCGTCTCGCAGAAAATGGCTCCCGTGATCCGCCAGCTCTACATGCAAATGCCTGAACCCAAATGGGTCATTTCCATGGGTGCCTGTGCCACCTCCGGTGGAGTCTTCAACAATTACGCCATCGTGCAGGGCGTCAATCAGTGGATTCCCGTTGACGTCTACGTCCCCGGATGTCCGCCTCGGCCTGAGCAGCTCATCTACGCGATCACCCTGCTCCAGGAGAAAATCAAGAACGAGCGGGGCTCCTTCAAACGCGCGCTCAACATCGGCGAATAGCCTCGCCAACATGCTGGTGTCGTTTTACCCGCGGCTTTTGCGGTGCAGCGGCGGGTTTCAATTCTGTCCATCAGGATTGTCGCGCTGATTCCACTGACCTATCGCTCCAAAACAGAGTGACTTCCACTCTGATTCCGGAAATGTTTCCCGGGCCAGCCCACTGTGACATGGGCTTGTCCCCCTATGTAAGGCAGGGAAATTCACAAGGGGTGAAAGTTCACTTTCTTGTCATCCATTTCTTGGTAATCCCGTTGAAAGGGGCTGCCAGCCTCGATTCAGAACTGGCATGGAAACTTGAGAGGCCCAGCAGTCAGCGGCTCTGCTTTCCAACCTAAATAAACGCGAACTACGCTCCGCCTCATTAAGGCAACAATTTACTTGACTCATGCACCACTAAAAGGTAAGAGTACCGGAACTCGTTTTTTGCTTTATAACCTTTTGCAAATCGAATGAGGGGAAGTATATGGAGCAGCAGAAGCAAACTGGCGGCGAGACACTCACGTTCCGAATCGTCGGACATGCGATTGATGCATCGCCAATAACTCGCCCTATGGTTGGGGTAATTGTGATTGCCGCCTTGGCGTCATTGTTTGACGCTGCAGACGCGTATCTATTGGGCTTTGCGATGCCGGGCATTGCGAAGGAATTTGCTTTGAAGCCTCAGACCCTTGGCTTGATTGCCTCTTCTACATTGATTGGCATGACTCTTGGGTCCTTCATCTGGGGGTGGATCGCCGACAAAGTGGGCCGCAAAATTGCTTTTACCGGCACGATTCTAATGTTCTCTCTGTTCTCGGGAGTATCCGGTATAGCGTTTTCGGTCAGCTTTCTTCTGGGCGCACGCTTCCTGACCGGGTTGGGAATCGGCGGTTCAGTACCCGTTGACGCCTCCATTCTGGCTGAATTCGCTCCAGCGCGAATCCGTGGCTATTCCGGAGGAGCCCTACCAATCGCATGGCCGATTGCGACGTTTATTGCGGCTTCGGTCGCTCTTTATGTACTGCCAAAGTGGGGCTGGCGCGGACTCTTTCTGGTCGGCGTGCTACCTGCCTTGCTGACCGTCTGGGTGCGCCGTAACGTTCCGGAATCTCCGCGGTGGCTGGCCAATCGCGGCCGCTATGCCGATGCCAGAGAAGCTCTCCACTACCTCCACATTGGGGATGATGCGATCGAGCGTTCTCGCGTTGCGGTGGAGAGCGAAGCGCCGCTGCCAATGCTTCCTCCGGCTGTGTTCCGCGATTTATTCACGCCGGAAATGCGCAAACTGACTGCCCATACCTGGATCATCTGGATTTTGCCATTGATGGCTTCCTGGGGCATGAATCTATGGTTGCCAAAACTCTTTGTGCAAACCCATGGGCTGACGATCAAGCAAGCGGTCGGCAAGGTGATGTACATTACGCTCTTCGCCATTGCAGGACGCCTGCTGGTGTACTTCTTAAGCGAAAGGGTCGGGAGAAAGCCGTTCTACGTCATCGGTTTCACGATGGCCGGCGTTATGCTTTTCTCCATGCCATGGGCTGCAAGCTTGACGGCGTTCTTCTGGGTCGCTGCAAGCTATCAGTTCTTTATGGAAATGGGTCTCTGTGGGAGCACAATCTATACCCCTGAGGTTTATCCGGTTCACATCCGCGTTCTGGGAACTTCCACCGCCATGGGTCTCGGACGTATTGGTGGCGCGATTGGTGGCTATGCAATCGGCTATTTCCTGGGTGCTGGTCAGGCAACGGCAATGTGGATCTTCTTGGGCGGAGGTTCCTTTATCGCAGGCGTCCTTTCAATCTGGCTAGGAATCGAACCCCAGGGCCAGAATCTTGAACAACTCACAAAAGACGGCACGGAAGGCGCAGCAAGACGCAGGGAAGAAAAGGAAGAGAACGTGGCGGCACTGGCAGGTTGATAACATGGAGTTGCCTTCGGATTTAGAAGGCAACTCTTCTTAGGAGCCGCCTATGTTTTCCGGCAACCCACCCAGCATGGTGTGGGTTGTTTTTTGGATGGTCAAGGATGCAACTCACGGAGGAGCGTTGATAAATGAGCCAAGCTGGCGAAGCGCCTGAAATCAAGATGAGGAACGAAGTCAGGGACGGAATGCATATCGAGTGGAATGTGCCTATTACGATGGACGATGGTATCGTTCTGCGGGCCGACATTTTTCGTCCGATTGTCGGCGGACAGTATCCGGCGATCATAACCTACGGGGTTTACGGAAAAGGACTCTCCTATCAGGAGGGCTATCCGATGCAGTGGAAAAAGATGGTAACCGATCATCCGGAGATACTCGAGGGTTCGACTAACAAATATCAGAACTGGGAGGTCACCGATCCCGAGCGTTGGGTACCGCATGGCTACGTCGTGATCCGCGTGGATTCCCGCGGCGCAGGTTGTTCGCCGGGATTTCTCGACCCCAACTGTCCGCGAGAGGTTGACGACCTTTACCTGTGCATCGAGTGGGCTGCGTCGCAGCCATGGAGCAACGGTAAGGTGGGAATGCTGGGCATCTCCTACTATGCGACAAACCAGTGGCGAGTCGCGCAAAAGCACCCGCCCCATTTAGCGGCGATCATTCCCTGGGAAGGGCGCAATGACGGCTATCGCGACAACACGTACCACGGCGGAATTCTGTCGGAGTTCCAGAAGCGCTGGGCGAAGCACCAAGTGGCCGACGTTCAGTATGGGCGTGGCGACAAAGCCAGGAAGAATCCCATTACGGGCGAGTCCATTGCTGGCCCCGTAACGCTCTCGGATGAAGAACTGGCGAAGAATCGCGTGGATGCCTTCGAGGAATCCAAGAAACATCCTCTGTGCGATGATTGGCACCGCTCGCGCACGGTCGATCTTTCGCAGGTAACGGTCCCCGTTTTGAGTTGTGCAAATTGGGGCGGGCAGGGAATTCACCCACGCGGAAACTTCAACGGGTTCATGTACTCGTCTTCCGAAAAGAAGTGGCTGGAGGCTCATGGCGACTCACACTGGTCGTTGTTCTCGGCCAAGTATGGCCTCGATTTGCAGAAGCGTTTCTTCGATTACTTTCTCAAGGGCATCGATAACGGCTGGGAAAGAGAACAGCCGCGCGTGCATCTCAACATTCGCCATCCGGGCGAAAGGTTTGTCTTGCGCGCTGAAAATGAGTGGCCTTTGGCTCGCACAAAGTGGACCAAGCTCTATCTTGATCCGGCAGCTATGGCCCTTTGTCCAATTCCCGTGGTCAAAGGCGCATCCATCGAGTATGAAGCGATGGGCAATGGCCTGACCTTTCGACTGCCCGTTGCGAAACAGACTGAGATCACCGGACCAATGGCCGCCAAGCTATTCATTTCATCGTGTACCAAGGACGCCGACTTGTTTCTGATCGTGCGGGTTTTCGATCCCGAAGGGAAGGAAGTAACCTTCTTTGGGTCAACCGATCCGAATACACCCATCGCCAATGGCTGGTTACGCGCCTCGCATCGCAAGCTCGATCCTGTTCGCTCAAAGCCGTATCAGCCATTTCACCCGCATGACAAAGCCGAACCGCTGACTCCGGGCGAGATCTACGAGTGCGATATCGAAATCGTTCCCTCGTGCATTGTGGTGCCGGCAGGATGGCAAGTGGCTCTCACGGTTCGCGGCAAGGACTACGAATACGATGGGGAGCTGAACGAATTCGCCAAGACGTTCCACTACGGAACGCGGGGCACGGGTGGCATGACCCACAACGACCCTGACAACCGTCCGGCAGATGTTTTCGGCGGCAAGGTGAAGCTATATGCCGGGGGCGAGTGGGGATCGTATCTGCTGCTGCCGATCATTCCTGAATGATCAGTTTGCTTGCCGGGAGCATCCTTACGGGTGCTCCTCGACTTTTTGCGCTAAAACAGCCCGGAGAGGCTTATTTCTTTGCCGGAACTGCCGACACCGGCACATACGCTGTTGGTGTATCCGCCGCACACGCAAACCCACATTTACTAACTACGGCAAAGATGGGACCCTCGGGACAAACTTACTCTGAAAGTGCTTTAGATATCGCGAGGATCGATCCGGAGCCAGAAGCGTCGCTTGCAGCTCTTGCAGCGGAATGGAACCTTGCCGGTGAGCCTGGTCTTGAAAAACTCCAGGAAGCCTTTGCGATGCGAACGGAAGGCCGTATGCGTAAAACAATATATGCATTCGAAAGCGTGTTTGTAGTGGTGGGTATGACGTTCCTCGACGGTTGGCACCTGATTCCCCGTATGTAGCTGATAAGTATGCGTACTAATCATAGCAGAATGCCAACGCACGGTTGCGGGGAATCGTGGGGGCAGACTCGAACCTGCCCCCATCCCTCTTACTTGGCGGTACCTGCGAAGTGGCGGGCAAAGTCCACCAGAGAACGGACGGCGACCCCGCTAGGCCCCTTAGGCATCCAGTCCTTGTTTTCCTCCAGCCAGGCGGTTCCGGCAATGTCGAGGTGTATCCAGGGCTTGTCGTCGACAAACTCCTTGAGGAACATGGCGGCCGTAATGGCTCCGCCCCAGCGTCCGCCGGTGTTCTTGATGTCGGCAATGTCTGAGCGGATGTGGTCGAAATAATCCTGATCGACGGGCATACGCCACATCTTTTCGCCAGTACGGATTGTAGAGTCGGTGAAGGTGTTAGCGAAGTCCTCGTTGTTCGTAAAAACCCCTACGTTGTGGTATCCGAGGGCAACCACCACGGCTCCGGTGAGGGTGGCGGCGTCGATGAGATGGGTGGCTCCGAGCTGGCGGGCATAGCAGAGTCCATCGGCCAGGACGAGACGGCCTTCGGCATCGGTGTTGATGACTTCAATGGATTTGCCGTTCATGGCAAACTGCACGTCGCCCGGATTCTGGGCTTTTCCGTCCGGCATGTTTTGGGTGCAACAGAGAATGGAAATCACGCGTACGTTGGGCTTGAGTAGAGCGATGGCGCGCATTGCTCCGATCATGGTGGCCGCGCCGCACATGTCGTACTTCATCTTCTCCATGCCGTCGGAGGGCTTGATGCTGATACCGCCGCTATCGAAGGTGATTCCTTTGCCGACGAGTCCCAGAACCGGGGAAGCTGGCGCGGTGGCTGGCTCATAGCGCATTACAACGAGGCGAGGTTCCTCGCCCGCACCCTGCGCAACGCTGAGAAAGGCCCCCATCTTCAGCTCCTTGAGTTTCTCCGGACCGTAGACCTCACAGGCCAAGCCGGTTTCGGCGCACATGGCGCGAGCACGCTCGGCGAGGATGGAGGGGGTCATGAAGTTGCTCGGCTCAAGGGCGAGGCTTCGGGCGAAGTTCTGCGATTCGGCGACGACGATGCCCTCAGCGATAGCCATGTAGGCAGCTTTGGCGTCGGTCGAGGCCGGGGCGGTGAAGACGACTTCCGAGAGCTGCCGGTCTTTACGGTCGCTGTGATAGATGTCCACATCAAAGTCCCCGGTAACGACGCCTTCCGTGGCGGCCTGTGCGGCTGCAGGGTTTTCAACTAGTTCCGGCAGAATGAGGACGAAGGACTTTATTTGTTTGGACTTGGCGGCCCGGGCAGCGGCTCCGGCGAGCTTGCGTAGTTCGGTGAGGCAGAACTTGTCGCGCTTGCCTGCGCCTAGGAACAGAATGCGCTTGGCTGCTACTCCTGTGGACGAAAGGAGCCAGACGGTCTCGCCAAACTTACCAGTGAGATCGGCAGAGGCGGCGAGTGGCGCTGCCAGCGACCGGAGAGCTGGGTCGGAGGCGAGAATCTCAGGGACGGGAGTTTTGTCACCGCTATCGGCCACGAGAGCAACCAGTAACGCGGTCTCGATGGCGGAGGGGGCGGACGAGGAAAATTCGATCTTCATGCGTACCTTTCTGTGTCAGAAGCGTAACAAAATAGCGCCGCGCGACTCTTCACCAGATGCACGCTCAGGACTTCCGGCTGCGTGCAATGGCGTCGCGCGCTTCTTTGTCGGCGGTCCGGCGGCGCTCGGTTTCGCGTTTGTCCCAGAGCTGCTTGCCTTTGGCTACGGCAACTTCAACTTTGACGCGACCATTCTTGAAGTACATCCGCGTAGGGACGATGGTGAGTCCCTTTTGCTGGATAGCGGCGTGAAGCTTGAGTATCTGATTGTGATGGACCAGGAGCTTGCGGGTGCGCCGGGTGTCGTGATTGAACTGCGCGCTGGGAGCGTAAGGTCCAATATGGGCATTGAGCAGGAACAACTCGCCGTCCTTCACGAGGCCGTAGGAATCTCCCAGGTTTGCCTGGCCTCCACGAATCGATTTGACTTCGGTTCCGCGCAATGCGATGCCGGCTTCGTAACGTTCGAGAAGGAAAAAGTCATGGGAGGCGGCACGGTTGACGCATGCGTCGCGCTCACCGCTTGCGACTGGGTCTCGCTTGACGTTTTTCGGCTTGTTTGGCTGCGTAAGTTGGGTCTGGTTTCGTGCCATTCTGAGGTTTCCTGGAGCGGCGGTGACTGGTTGAAATTCAGTGCGCACTTGCTCGTTGTTCCGAATTCTGTATCCTAGCACAGCCTGATGGTTTCACCCGGAGAACGCGTCGGGCTGCAATGCTATAATCGGGCCGTTGCGTAATCCGTCGCGCCCCCTTTGTTGCGGGCCACCTCATGGGCCAAGCCTGCGGGGAAATTTTCTGTCTTAAAGGACTGCAATGAAACAGTTCCGATACTGCTTTTTGGTCCTGATGATTGCACTAATGGCCACGCTCCCGGCAAGTGCCGATAAGGCAAAGTCGCTTTACTCAAAAGGGCAGCAAGCCGAGGCAAAGCAAGACTACGAGCAGGCCTATAAGTATTTCAAACAGGCTTATGACTTGCATCCCGAACAGACACAGTATCGCTCGGCATTTGAGCGCTCAAAGTTTCTAGCTGCTGCGTCGCACGTTCATCATGGGCAGGTGTTGCGGGATCAAGGCAAACTTGACGAGGCGATGAAGGAGTTTCAACTGGCAGCGATGGTCGATTCGTCGAGCGGGATCGCGCAACAGGAGATCAATCGCACACAGAGGCTGATTGACAAGGCGCGGCAGCCGGCCAGTGGCCCGCCTGTCTCGCGCGCAAATGACGGGCTGAGCGAATCAGCGCAGAGTATAGCGGGGCCGGTGCTGCTGGCCCCGATTTCACAAACGCCGTTGACGCTAAAGCTCGCCGAAGACTCAAAGACCATTTACGAGACGATCGGCAAACTTGCAGGGATCAACGTGCTCTTCGACCCCGATTACACCTCGCGGCGGATACGTATTGAACTGAATGGAGTTTCGCTGGATCAGGCCTTGCGGGTGGTCGCGCTGCAGTCGCACACATTCTGGCGTCCGGTGACGCCGAATACGATTTATATTGCGCAGGACACGCAACAGAAACGCAACGATGTGGAGCAGCAGGTGCTCCGCACGTTTTACCTGAACAATTTTTCGACGGTCAGCGAGTTGCAGGATGTCGCAAACCTGATTCGTACCATTCTTCGAGTCGAGCGCGTGCAGCAGTTCCCGGCGCAAAACGTGATCGTGATGCGTGGTACGCCGGACCAGGTAGCGCTGGCTGAGTTGCTGATCAATAACCTTGACAAGGCAAAGTCTGAAGTTGTGGTTGATATTGTCGTAATGCAGGTGAGCAAGACCAAGCTGAAGCAGCTTGGCATTCAGTATCCTTTCCAAGGCGGTTCGAGCAACCCCAGCATCACATTTCAGAGCCCGTCGGTTACCAGTAGCACCAGTTCCACCACCAGCACAACCGGCACGACGACAACAAGCTCTGGGCTGACGTTGAACAGTCTGGCTAACCTGAACGCAACGGATTTTGCGGTTTCGATTCCATCCTCAAGCGTTGCGTTTCTGATGACCGACAGTAATACGAACGTGATTCAGCGTCCGCAAATACGTTCCGTGGATGGGCAGAAAGCCACCCTGAAAATCGGTGAACGAGTGCCAATTGCGGTTGGTACGTCGAGTTCGACATTGACCGCCACGGCGCTGACACAGACACAGTTCCAATACCAGGACGTGGGCGTGAATATCGAAATGACGCCGCACATCCATGGTAACGGCGACGTCAGCATGAAGGTTTCGATTGAGGTTTCTGCCATTGATAGCTATTCCACCATCGGCGGATTGACCGAGCCGATCATCGGACAACGCAAGATTGACCATGAAATCCGGATGCGCGACGGGGAAGTGAACTTGATTGGCGGCATGATGGAGCACGACGACGTGCAGAACATGAGCGGCCTGCCCTGGCTTTCGCAACTTCCGGTCCTTAAATATTTATTTGGCCAGGGGCAAAAATCGAAAACCGATAATGAGACGGTGTTTGCCTTGATTCCGCATGTGGTGCGCCGTCTTGATATCGATGATTTGAATATCCGGCCAGTCGACATTGGAACCCAGAACGTGGTGGAAGTACGGCACACAATGAAGGCTCCGGCACCATCTGTTCCGCCTCCGCCGATGGTTCCCAGCGCGGTGCCAACCCCGACCTCGATAGCTCCCGCGGCGATTTCCGGTGGAGTTCAGAATCCGGGAACGCCACAAGCAGCATCTAACAATCCAGCGGCGCCAGTCGCGGCATCCGCCGCGGGAGTGGCAGCTCCAGCAACCGTTTCAACCACGTTGGGCCCGGTATTAAGCTTAGACCCGCCGATGGTGAATCAGGCAGCGGGATCGATGTTCGCGGTTAGCGTGATTCTGAACGGTGGCCAGAATGTGTTCACCGTTCCAGTGCAGGTCAACTACGATCCTAAAGTTTTGACGTTCGTGAATGTTTCCAATGCCGGGGCACTTTCCAAGGATGGCGCGGCCGTGGCGCTTGTGCATCGCGACGACATGGAGAAAGGTACTCTGCAGGTATCGCTGATGAGACCGCCGGGATCAAGTGGCATCAATCCGCAGGGTCCACTGTTCACCCTCATGTTTGTAGCGAAGGCGGCAGGGCAGGGAACGATTTCGGTTGGCAAAGCAGTCTTGCGAGATCCCAACATGGGCGCGATTGAAGCCAGCGGCTCGCAGGCAATCATTAACGTGCGGTAGGAGAAAGTGCGCGCAGTGAAGCAAAAGCGGCAGTCAGGCATGACCTTGGTGGAGTTGATCGTGGCGATCGCGATTATGGCGATCCTCGCGACCGGGGTTCTGCCGATCTCGCGTACGGTGGTGAAGCGCCAGCGGGAGAAGGAGTTGCGCGCCGCGCTCTGGCAGATGCGCGATGCTATCGACCGTTACAAGGACGCGGCGGATCGCGGCGCATTCCAGATCAAGCTTGGCAGCGAGGGCTATCCTCCCGACATGGACACGTTGGTGAAGGGTGTGGATGTTGCCGGGAAGAAGATTCGCTTTCTGCGGCATATTCCGATGGACCCGATGACGCACAGCACGGAATGGGGAATGCGCTCAATGCAAGACGATCCGACCTCTGAATCCTGGGGCGGGCAGGGCGTGTTCGATGTATATACGAAATCAACCGACACCGGCCTGGATGGCACAAAGTACTCAGACTGGTAAGGCGAGCCGATGCGAATGAATCTGAAGCAGGGAAAATACCGGAAATTCGCGGGGTTCACGATGATCGAAATGATCATTGTGATCGCGATTATCAGTATCCTGGCGTCCATTGCGGCGGTGAGCTACCAGCGCTCGATCTGGCGCGCGCGCGAGGCGGTGCTGCGCAACGATCTTTTCGCGCTACGCAGCAGCATTGACCAGTACACGCTGGATAAGCAGAAAGCGCCACAGTCGCTGGATGACTTGGCCAGCGCTGGCTACATCAAAGCCGTGCCCAAGGATCCAATTACGAACGCAGCGGACTGGGTTACCGTGCAGGAAGATTCCCTGATGGCCATCGATCAGACGCAGCCGGGAATTGTGGATGTGCATAGCGCTAGCAGTACTGCGTCTACGGATGGAACCGTGTACAGTTCTTGGTGAGCAAGTGCCGGGAACTGACTGGAAATGGAAGAGAGGCAGGCTGCCAAGCCTGCCTCTCTCGCTTATGAATCCACCTGGCCGCACTCCCCGAAAGTTATGCTTTCTGTATCCCACAATCGCCAAATGAAGGCGGCTGCAGGCCACTCTCAGGCGACGCGATTCTTCCTCTGTTTCTCCAGTACCTTTGGGGACCGATTTGTCCCTTGCATTCCGCCGTCGTTGATGAATTTGGCAGCTTCCTGGTCGTCGCTTTCCGCAGGGTGATTTCTGCGGTTCATCGGCCTCCCGCCCACGCCGCCAATGGACTTGCCCGGGGCTTCCGACTCGCCTTCCAGCCGCAACCGTTCCTCGCGATGCCCGGAGAGTACTCGCTCGACCAGTTCAAACTCCTGGGCAGTTTCCGGTTTCAGCTCGGCAGCCGCATCTTCCGTCTCCGTAGCGGTGTCGCTATTTGCTCCGGTGCGGGGATCGACGACAAAAAGCATCTCGCTCAGTTCGTCCGCGTGCTTTTCCTCTTCGCCCTTGATATGTTCAAACAAGGCGCGTGTCGTCGGGTCTTTCATTGCAAAATGCTCGATGAATCGCTGATAAACGTCGATCACGACCCGTTCTGCGATCAGGTCTTCGCGAATCATTTGCCCAAGCGATTCGCCTTCGATGTACTGTGAAATCGAGCGCCCTACCAAGCTTCCCGGATTGAAGTCTGGTTTCCCGCCAAGTTGCTGGATACGCTCGGCGATTTCTTCCATGTGCTCGCGTTCCTCGTCGGAATGGTTCTTGAACGTCTGCGCCACGCTTCGTCCGTGTACGCCCGAGGACATAAAGTAGTGATGCTGATAGCGCAACACACAAACGATCTCGCTGGCCAGCGCCTCGTTCAGAATCGCAATCGATTGCGTTCTGTCAAGCTGATAACCGTTCGTTACTGCCCCGTTTTGCAGCTTACGCATCGCTCGCTGTCGAATTTCTTCGACGTCCTTGATAAAGCTCGCCATGAATTTAACCTCTCATGAATGGCTTGCGTGGAAATCGAACTCTGGTTTCCCGCTTACGCATTAACGCTTTCGATTACGAAAGTGACTGGACGGGATGCCAGTGCTCAAGGGGTGTTATGCTATTTTTATGGTCCGCCAAGCAGAAGCCCCCGATACTCCTTGTGGTTGTACCAACTGCTACCGGCTCTTCTCCTTTGCCGATATCGCCGAGTTCTGGGATGACGGCGAGACTCCGGTGTGCCCATGTTGCGGCGCAGACAACGTATTGATCTCCACTCCTGAAATGATCGTCGATGCGCATTGTTTATTCGCCATGCGCAAAACTTATCATTGAGCCGTCATGAATTACGAGATCACGCCACAGGAAGTTCAGCAGCGCCGGGAACGCAACGAAGAACTCTTCGTGCTCGACGTTCGCGAGCCATGGGAACGACAAACCGCCAGCATCGTGCCGAGCCAGCACATTGCGATGGCCGATATTCCCTCGCGGTTGCAGGAACTCGACCCCGAGCAGCACATCGTCGTCATCTGTCATCACGGCGTACGTTCGCTCACGGTTACAGACTGGCTGCGAAAGCAGGGATTTGAGAAGGTGCAATCCATGTCCGGCGGCATCAACCGGTGGTCGCAGGAAATCGACCCCAAGGTTCCGAGATATTAGGGGGCTTCCCGGGTTATCGCCGAAAAACGTAGGCGCGAACCCGGGGTACCCGATATTTTCTTAGTTTGTGGCGGGATGCAGCTTCTTCACCAGTTCCGCCACGTTTTCGGCAAAGTGACGGACAGCGGTCATGCCTTCTTCATCGTTGAGTGCCTCTCCTGGCAGCCTGCCAAAGACCATGTTCCAATAGGACGATCCCGGCACGATCATGTCAGTGATTTGGAAGAACATCATCATTGCCTGCAGGGTCAAGGTTTGCCCTCCGCGCCGGGCCACGGCAACCGGGCCGCCAATTTTTCCTGCCAGGAAATTACCATTATTGCGCGAGACATATCCAATGCGCTGCAAGGCGCACATCACGTCTCCACGGGGATTTCCGAAGTAAACCGGCGTACCTACGATCAGCCCTTCCGCTGCATGAATCTTGTCGATGATTTCGTTGAGTCCATCATCGAGGCCGCACTTACCATCCTTGGAGCATTTTTGGCACGAGATGCAGCATTCGACCTTCATTCCCGCCAATGAAATGATCTCCGATTCAACACCGTGCTCTTCAATGATCCTCGCGCATTCCTGCATTAACAGCGCTGTATTTCCATGCGGCTTTGGACTGCCGCTTATTAAAATCACTTTCATGATTGCTCTCCTGTGACTTGCCTACAAAACATATTGTGACACGACTGACCAAAACAGGACTTGCTACAGTCTCCACTTATGCGCGTATAGTTCTGCTAGCGACGACTGAATATGCCCGGTATCCTATACCACGCCGCGCGTTGGTGGCAGACGCTCCCAGATGGGCGTATCCACTGCTTTCTCTGCCCGCGCCATTGCCATATCGGCGATGGGCAACATGGCTTTTGCTATATTCGCGAGAACGTTGCGGGCGAATTGGTCCAACTAGGTTACGGGCGTCCGGCGGCGCTGGCCATCGATCCGATTGAAAAGAAACCGCTATTTCACTTTCACCCTGGTTCGGCCATTCTGTCCCTCGGAACCGCGGGATGCAACCTGGGATGTCAGTTTTGCCAGAACTTCGATATTAGTAAAGCGCGCTCGGTGCAGCAAAGTTCTGGCCACATGTCGCCGCAAGAAATCGTCGACCTTGCTATTTCGCACGGTGTGCATTCCCTCGCATTCACCTACAATGAGCCCACCATCTGGGCGGAGTTTGTTATCGATATCGCTCGTGCCGCCCACAAGGCGGGATTGCGCACCGTCATGGTCTCCAATGGCTACATTACGCGCGAGGCTTTCTTCGACGTGTATGAACACATAGACGCGGCCAATATCGATCTGAAGGGGTTCACCGAAGACTTCTACGCGAAGATCACGCTCTCGCACCTTGCGCCCGTGCTTGACGCAATACGCTGGATGAGGCGCGAAACCAGCGTCTGGTTTGAACTCACGAATCTGCTCATCCCAGGGCTCAACGACGCACCTGAAGAAGTCAGCGAGCTATGCGCCTGGGTACTGGGCGAACTGGGTGACGACGTGCCTCTGCATTTCACCGCCTTCCATCCGGATTTCAAGATGCTTGACCGCGAACCTACCTCGCCTGAGATCGTCCACCGCGCGCGACAGCAAGCTTTGGCAGCTGGACTCAAGTATGTGTACGAAGGAAACATCCTGACCCGCGATGGCGGCAACACGCAATGCCCCAACTGCCGAAAGACCCTGATCCGGCGCACATGGCACCGCATCGAAGAGATCGCCATCGAACAGGGGCGCTGCCGCTACTGCGACACCGAAATCGCAGGCGATTTCGACTGAGGCTGGTTCCCACATTCGCCCAAGGAAGGCGGATTTGGACCACCCGCACTGCTCTAATCGAATACCACTGTTTTCTTTCCATACAGCAGAACGCGATTGTCTAAGTGCCATCCAACGGCGCGAGAGAGTACAACTTTCTCTAGGTCGCGTCCTTTCTGTACCAAGTTCTCTACAGTATCGCGATGGGAGATACGCACTACGGCCTGTTCGATGATTGGGCCGTCGTCGAGCACTTCGGTGACGTAATGGCTGGTTGCGCCAATCAGTTTAACCCCGCGCTCGAAGGCTTGATGATAAGGGCGGGCGCCGACGAACGCAGGCAGAAACGAGTGGTGAATGTTGATGATCTGATTGGGGAACTCCGCCAGGAACGCGGGCGAAAGAATCTGCATGTAACGTGCCAGCACCACGAGGTCGCACTGGTGCTCGCGCAGCAATGCAATCTGCTGCCGCTCAACCATTGCCTTGGTCTCGCAGGTTACCGGAACATGCACGAACTTTGCGCCGTAGAATCCGGCGAGCCTCTCGGCCACCGTGTGATTAGAGAGCACGACCGGAATGTCGCAATTTAGCTCTCCTGCCTTGTGCCGGTAGAGCAGGTCGGCCAAGCAGTGGTCGTACTGCGAAACCAGAATGCCCATGCGCGGACGGCGGGTGCCCTTTGCCAGCCTCCAGTGCATTTCAAAACGCTCGGCAATCTTAGCGAACTCATCCGAGAGCTCGTCCAGGCTCATGTCGATGCTGGATGGATCGAACTCCACGCGCATCAGGAACAGGTTAGTCTCCTCGTCGCGATGCTCATCGGCGTGCAGGATATTTCCATTGTGGGTGAAGATGAAATTGGAGATCACCGCGACCAGACCCTTGCGGTCCGGGCAACTGATCAACAACACTGCGGAACGGCTACGCTGCGAAATATCGGGCAAACTGGCAGTCCAATCAATTTGAGGAATTAACAGGAGTGTACCATTGCCCGCCGTGTGGTACTCGTTAATGCCGCGGAAACTGATTTCGCGAATCCGGTGGTGTTGCAGCAACATCGAAAGAACATGTCAGATCATCACGCACATGCGAATAGCAGTGGGCAGGTTCTTGGAGTCACGCGTGATCCGGCACTGCGGCCCCTCGGAATTCTGATGGTCGTGGTCGGGTCGTTATGGGCGCTGTTTGCGGGGATGTCCCTGGAGGCCGGAAGCTATGGACAGCCCCTCGCCGCACTTGCGCTCATTGGGCTGGGAGTGCTGCTTGCCGGGGCAGGGAAGCCGGGCGAACAAATCTAGCAAGGTCCTGCAGAAAGCGTTCCCGCGTTGAACGCGCAAGAATCGGAACAACTTCCACTTCAGGCGCTATACCCGTGCGCGGCGGGGCTCGCCCCATTCCCACACTAGCCAAAGGAAGGCTAATGTGGGCCACTCGGACTTTCTATTTTTCCAACTTTAATTTATCGAGCTTCGCGGCTTCGAGTTTTGCGCGCTTCTGGATTGCCCACCCCTCACGAGTGAGTTGTTGGGGCCTGGTCAGTCCCAGCGCATCGTCGGGCACGTCCTTGGTGATGCAGGACGCGGCGCCGATGTAGGCTCCGTTGCCGACGCGCACGGGCGCAACCAGGGTGGTGTCACTTCCGATAAACGCGCCGGCTCCAATGATGGTGCGGTGTTTGTTCACTCCATCATAGTTGCAGGTGATGGTACCTGCGCCGATGTTGGTGCGCTCGCCGATTTCCGAGTCGCCAAGATAGGTGAGGTGATTGGCTTTGGCACCACGCGCCAGCCTCGTCTTCTTGGTCTCGACAAAGTTGCCGACATGCGCCTCGGGCCCTATTTCACTGCCTTGGCGGAGCCTCGAATACGGGCCGATGATCGCTGCGTCTGCCACGCTGGAGTCGTCGGCAATGGTTCCCTGGTTGATGCGAACGCCGTTGCCGACGTGTAGATTCGTGAGCACCGAGTAGCTGCGGATGAGGCAATCCTCGCCAATGATGGTGTCGCCGAGCAGTTGCACGAAGGGCTCAATCACCGTATCTGTGCCTACGGTAACGGCCTGGTCGATGAGAACCGTCTCAGGCTTATAGATAGTGACCCCCTCGTCCATCAACTCGCGCGTCTTGCGCTCACGCAGAATCGAATCCAGTTGCGCCAGTTCGCGGCGGGTGTTGACGCCGAGTACCTCGCTTGAATGCGGCGTCCGCAAGGCCAGCACGGGGAGCCGCTCGCGCTGCAGGATCGCGGCGATCTGGGTAAGGTAGTACTCGCCATGAGGATTGTCGGTGGAGAGGCGGTCAATTCGGGCAAAGAGTTCGGCGACGTTGAAGGCGTAGATTCCGGAGTTGATTTCGTCGATGCCTTCCTGCTCTGGAGCAAGTTGCTTTTGTTCGACGATGGCACCGACCTGATCGGTGTAAACGCCATTCACCTTGCGGCGAACGATGCGTCCGTAGCCAAAGGGATCGGGCGGTTCGGCAGTAAGGATGGTCATGGCGGCGGCGTTGGCAAGGTGAAACTCGCGCACCGAGGCAATGGTCTCCGGGCGGATCAGAGGCACATCTCCGCTAAGCACGAGGACATGATCGTAGGCGGCAAGCGCCTCGCGGCACTGCATCAGGGCGTGTCCCGTGCCGCGCTGCTCGAGTTGCTCGACGAACTTGGTTCCAAGGGGCGCGATCTCGGCGCGGACGCGATCCGCTTCGTGCCCGATGATGCAGAAAATGTCTGCAGGCTCGACGATGCGGCTGGCGGCGCGCACCACATGTTCAAGCAGCGGCCGTCCGGCGATGCGGTGCAGTACCTTAGGGAGCTTCGATTTCAGGCGAGTTCCCTTGCCTGCGGCAAGGATGGCGATGGCAAAAGTTGGGTTTGGCATGCGTTTGTATTGTAAAGCAGTGGGGACGGTTTGGTGATGGCGGGACTCCGGGGCACAAGTTCCGGCGCTCCGCCATCGGCTTCCCCCCTAGAAAATAAACTTCATCGCGAGTTGTACCTGCCTGGGAGGCATCGCATTCACGATTTGTCCGAAGCCTTGACTGCTGATATTTCCGTTGACTGATGCGGCTCCGAAGAATTGGGCATGGTTGAAGACGTTGAATGCTTCGCCGCGAAGCTGGAGCATTTTTCCTTCGCGCAGGGAGATTTCCTTTTGTACTGCGGCATCGAAATTATCGAGGCCAGGGCCGTAGAAGAAGCGGCGTCTGGCATTGCCCAACGTGCCCAGGTCCGGAACGGAGAACAGCGCGGTATTGAACGCCGGGGGGCGCGAGCCCTGGGCGGACTGTCCACGTGGATTCCGATTCAGTGCGAGATTGCCCGGCGTGTAACGGAGAGTATCGACGCCATTGTTATTGATGCCGTTTGGCATGGAGCCAAGAAGCGAGCTATCCGTGTTGTTATAGAGCGTAACCGGCAGTCCTGTCGTGAAGCGCGTAATTCCGGAGACCGACCAGCCCGTCGTCCAGCGGTTCCGCCCTCCGGCAAGACGATCGAATGGAAGTACGTAGCGATAGCTCACAACAAAGTTGTGACGGAGATCGAAGGCGGAGATAGCCTTGCTGAATGCCGCACCCATGGGGTAAACCGGCTCGGAGAGGCTGGAGGAATCGTCGAGCGATTTGCCGTACGTATAGGCCGCTGTCACGTCTAGCGAAGCGCTGGTGTGGCGCAGAGTAGCTTCAAACGAGTTGTAATTCGAAGAGGCAATGGTCTTCTGATACGTGATTCCATCGAAGTTCGCGTCGAACGGACCCCGTACTTGCACCGGGGTTCCGTTTGCAGTTCCGTCTGCCTTGTAAAAGGTTCCGCCTTCGGCAAATGGACCGCAGACCGCGCTACCGGGGACCACCTGACTTTGCTGGCTCACGCTGAGGCAAGCCGCTGCGTTGCCAGGATCTGCCGAGGTCAGTACCAGCAGGTGATGTGACTGCGAGCCGACAAAGGCAAGCTTTAGGAACGTGTTGCGTGCTACTTCACGCTCGAAGGAAAGATTGTAGCTTTCGGTGTAAGGAGAGGTGTTGCGATAGTAAAACGCCGGGTCGCCGGTAATGGGACTGTACTTTGAAAAACTCATCGCATTGGGATGGGATGCCGAAGCTCCAAGCGCTGGGGTTGGTGAAGGAAAAGGCTGGCCGTTACTGAGACCAGTCGTGGCCGAGACGAATGGCTCGTCGAACTGGGGATGTCCACTGGTGCTGTCGTAGTCGTAACCGTAGGGCGCGCAGGCGCTCATGATACCTGCCGAAAGCCCCTCAAAGGCCGAGTAGAAGATACCGAAGCCCGCATGGATACTGCTCTTGCCTGTATGTCCAAAGACTTTTCCAGGCAGTCCGCCCTCGAAGTCCGGCGAATAGGCCACACCCAGGCGCGGCGAGAAGTTGTTCCACTTCGTAGGTGCCAGGGTCGAGGGTATTCCGCGGTCGCCCGGGAATACCATGCCGGTGGGCGCGCCTGGATAGACAACGGACTTTTGCCCGAGAACGAACGTCTGAAGCTGGTTGTACTTCTCGTGCCAGGGCGGAAGCACGTCCCAGCGCAAGCCGTAGTTCAGCACCAGGTCGGGACGCAGTTGCCAACTATCCTGAGCGAAGGCTCCAATGTACTTGTTGCGGATGTAGAACGGAGCGGCATCGCCCTGCTCGTAGGTGCTGGCGACTCCGAGGAGAAAGTCTGCGAAGTCGGAGCCGGTCTCCGTGCCGTTGAAGACAAACGATCCGTTGTTGATGGAATTGGATTTGATATTGACCTGGTCGAGGTGGAGGCTGCCTCCGAGTTTGAGCGTATGTCGGCCAATTATCTTTGAAAAATTGTCGCTCCACTGGAAGGTGTTGTTGACCTGCCGCTCGCCAGTGACGTCGACGCCGATCGTAAAGTCATTGAATGCAACATTCTCAATGCCCTCGATGCTCTTGTTTAATGGAACGATACCTAAGCAGCTTGAATCCGTGCCGTTGCACTCTTGGAAACCCTGCGAGGCCAGTGATTTTCCAACTCCGCCGACAGGGCTTCCAATGACGTTGAAGTCGCGCAGGTAGCTGAAGTGCGCTTCATTCACCGCGTTTGCGCCGAAGGTCTTGGTAAGGCCGAGGCTGAATAGTTGTGCTCGCCCGTTGGAGAGCGCGTTGAAGCCCGGTACATTCGCGCCGCCCTGCGAGGTCGGATAGGGATTATCCAAATCGTATTGATCGAAGAAATAGTAAGCGGAAAAACTGCCGAAGCGCGTATTCGCGTCGAAGCGTACGGCCGCCTTGTTGTCGTTGAGAGTTTCGTTCTGCGATGAATTCGAAAACGTATTGCCGCCTACCGTTGGATTTGGAATGTATTGGAGTAAGGCCTGAGCCGGCGCGGACCAGATGGATTTCGGAATCGTTGCGTTGGGGAACACGCACTGCGAACCGTTTGTGCATCCTGCAATGTAGTATGGCTCGCCTGCCGTAACGGTCTGGCCGAGCCTAGACGAAAGCAGTTGTGCCCAATGGTCCGTGCTGACCGTGTACGGTTTCCCGCTTGACGCGAACTGACTGGCTATGTCGGAGAGATTACCGGAACGGTCGTTGAAACTGGGGACCGTGATGCTTCCCGTTTCCTGGCCCTGCTTCATCTTCGTGCGCTGGTAGTCGAGGAAGAAAAACGCCTTGCCCTTGCGAATCGGGCCGCCGAGCGTCCCTCCGTACTGGTTGCGCTCATAAGCGGCGCGCCTCGTTGCCAGGTAGCTGCGTGAGTCCAGGGCGGTATTGCGCAGGAACTCAAAGGCGCTGCCGTGGAGAGCATCTCCTCCGGACTTGGTTGTGACCAACACTTGCCCTCCGCTGTAATTACCGTATTCTGCGTCAAAGTTGCTGGTGAGCACTTTGAGGTTCTGAATGGAATCAAGATTGGGAGCTACTGCGGTTCCGTTGTTGAAATCTTCCTCCACAACGGAGCCATTTACGGTAAATCCGTTGCTGGTCTCACGTTGTCCGCTCACGGAAAGGTTGCCCGGATTGAGATCGCCGGAGGGCGGCGTGGCCGTACATCCTGACATGACTACGGCGTTGGGCTGTTGCGAGCTGGAGGGAATCACCCCCGCCTGCATGGCCAACAGATCGGTAAAGCTGCGGCCATTGAGCGGAACGGAGACGATTTGTGCGGTGCTGAGGGTTTCACTGATCTGTGCGGTCGTGCTCTCAACGCCGGAAAATTCCACGGTCACGCTCAGCAATTCAGTTTGGGTGGCCAGTTGCAATTGCACATCAAGCGCCGTGGCGGCGTCTGCTGCTACATCCACCCCATGGCGCATGGTCGGTTGGAATCCGGACTCGCTGAAGCGGAGATCGTATTGCCCGGCTGGAAGATTGAGCAAGTACCCTCCCTCGGACCCGGTGATGGCCTGAAGCACGGCGCCAGTGGACAGATTGCGCGCGCTCACCGTGACTCCAGGGATGACTGCGCCGGTTGGGTCGGAAACAGTGCCATGAAGGGAGGTCGCATTTCCTGTGGCAGGGAAGATGAAGAGTGGGAAAATGAGGAGAAAGAGCGTGAGGCGGATACCTTGGCAGAGGTTAGGACGAAAAGTGGACATGATCTCGGACTCCGGGATTATAAAATGAACATGAAAACGATATTCAATATCGTTACTATACGGGACGTGCACCGCTTCACGTGTGACCGGGATCACGCGTCACCGTAAATTAACCGGCTAGCGGCCTAGCTGGCAGGAGTCTGTGCTTTGATTTTGTGTTGCAACCTTGCGGGTAGATTCAGAAGATCGAGTGCGATGCGGTCGGCGGCGTGGCGGGCGAAATGGGAGGCGTCCAGGTAATCCCCGAGGATGGGCGTTACCCCGAGGGCGCGGATATCGTCGAGATCGTTTTGCAGGGGTTCGGCATTGTCCTCGGCGTAGCGGGCTCTCAGCTCGGCGGGCACGGGAGCATTATTCAGCATCGCGTAGTCGAAGACCCTGCATTTCGCGTGGTCGAAGATGGCTTGGATGTGCTGCGAGGCTGAGAGTCCGGTGCTCTCATTCGGCTGCGTCATCAGGTTGCAGATGTAGACGCGGATCGCATTGGAGCTGGAAATTGCTTCCGGAACTCCCCGGACCAGCACGTTGGGGATGCAACTAGTGAAGAGCGATCCGGGGCCAATGCTCACAATGTCTGCGTTGACGATCGCGTCGAGCGCCTGGGGCAGCGGGCGGACGTTGGCGGGGATTAGGCGAAGGCGGGCAATGCCGCTGCGGCTGGCAGTGATGTTGGTTTCCCCTCGGACTCGTGAGCCGTCGCGCATCGTAGCATCCAACTGCACGTTGCTACTGGTGGTGGAGGGGTAGATCTCACCGCGTGTGTTGAGAATGGCGGAGCTGAGCTTGACGGCCAGCGAGAAGTCGCCACACACCTCGGCCAGCGCGGTGAGAAAGAGATTGCCGAAGCTGTGGCCGTCGAGGCCGCCGCCAGTAAAGCGAAACTGGAAGAGCTCGGTTAGCAGTTGTTCGTCGTCTGAGAGGGCGGTCATGCAATTGCGAATGTCTCCCGGAGGAGGAACGCCTAGCTCTTTGCGAAGGCGTCCGCTGGAGCCGCCGTCGTCGGTGACGGTGACGATGCCCGTCAACCGTGCGACGTAAGGCAAGAGCGGCGTGGGAGGGGCCGGGGTGGCCACGGGAGAGGCAAGATTGACATGACGCTTGAGTCCGCGTAGCAGGGTGGCGAGGCCTGTGCCTCCGCCGATGGCAACGACCCGGAGACCCGCTGGACGATTTATTGTTGGCGAAGTTGTGTTCATCGTGTTCTTACATGAGCAGGAACGGGGGGCAGCGTGCTAGCCCCGGGAATCGATGCGGCCATATTGCTGAAAATAGAAGTCTACGCCCCGATTGTGCCCTCAGGATACAGTAGCTCGGTAAAGCGCGGATCGTCGGCCATATTGCGGAAGTCGGAGTCATTGCGCGCCTGGAACCGGTTTCCGGGATTGATCCGGATCGCCTCCGCCAGATGCTGCAGACTTTCCGTGGTCCGCCCGGTAAGGCACTCAAGAACAGCCCGGCCATACCAAATAAAATCGAGGTTCGGCCGCTGCGATGAAAGTGTCTCTAGATGCTCCCGGGCAGTGACAAAATCACCGAGGTTCATGAGCGATACAACAAAGTCATAGTGCTCCTCGGGAGTGCTGAAAGTGTTCTGAATCTGATCAAGCTGCTGGCGGCAGATGCTTACATGGACTTTGGCGCGATCAGCCAGCTCACTGATTCCGGATTCAATCACTTTTTCAAGCAGAGGCCTGGCCTTCTCATACTTCTGTGCCTGCAGCAGTCGTAAAGCCTGCTCGTAGCTTTGCAGGGTTTGGGCAAAAAGTACCTGATGCTCGTTGTTAGAGTCCCTGTGCGTCTCAACCTTTAGTTTGGGAGAGGGGCTTTTCGGCTTGACTTCGAGTTTTTTGGTCATCGGCCCTTCCAGAAACGCGAATCAGTACGACGTTCCGCAGCGGTTAGAAATCCGGGAACGGTGACACGTCTCAGAATACAGCTTTATACCGTGTGTGGGGGACAGCGTCAACAGGGCAGCTTTTTCGTGGCATTTTCAGAAGCGTCACCGGTTAAAGTTAGCGCCCCCCGCTCTCTATTGTACGTCTGTATAGAATAGAACTGCAGGGAGCGTGCTAAATGGATGAGAGTGCAACCCCTCTGGCGGTAGGCGGACCGGAGGAAGGAAGGCCCCAGGAAACGAGCTGGAAATGGCTTCGCGAGTTTGTGATCTCTTTGGCAATCTCGATTTTCATCATTGTTTTTCTGTATCAGCCGGTAAAAGTCGAGGGAACTAGCATGATGCCCGGACTCGCCGACCAGGAGCGAATCTTCATCAACAAATATGCCTACCGACTAGGGGACGTTGAGCGCGGCGACGTGGTCGTTTTCCAGTATCCTGGCGACGCGAGCAAGAACTACATCAAGCGTATTGTGGGGATTCCGGGGGACCGGATCGCGATTGTCAAGGGAGCGGTTGTGGTGAACGGCAACCAGTTGCTGGAGCCCTATGTGCCCGGGAAGTTCCGCGATACCCGCTCCATGGGCGAGGTGGTGGTTCCGGCCGCCAGCTACTTTGTCTTGGGCGACCATAGAAACCTCTCCAGCGACAGCCGTGACTTTGGCATGGTGGGGCGGAATGCGATTTTCGGCAAAGCGGTTTTTGCCTACTGGCCTACCGGGATGATGGGAAAGTTGCGGTAAAGGAAGGTCAGGTGACCCATTCAAGCCTTCTTTTGGCTTGAGTGGGAGGCTGCGGAGCCAGTTTTACCCAAGGAGAATTCACCATGAGGCTGGCGATCTTTGGCGCAACCGGAGGAACGGGATTGGAGTTGACCCGGCAGGCGCTGGAAAAAGGACACAATGTCCGGGTGCTGGTGCGCAATCCAAATCGCATGTCGCTCACCAACGCGAATATGCGAATCGTGCTGGGCAGCGTGCTGGACCGCGAAAGCGTGACCAAGACCGTGCTGGGGACAGACGCCGTACTGAGCTGTCTGGGACAGCGCAACCTGCTGCGAAACACACGGGTAGTTTCCGTTGGGACCCACCTGATCATGAGTGTGATGAAGGAGCACGGAGTGCGCCGCCTCGTAGTGGAATCCGCGTTTGGCGCAAGTGAGAGCTTGGCGTCGGCAAGCTTGATGGAAAGATTCGTGTTCGCGACCCTGCTCTGGGCTCCATACGAGGACAAAAATCTCATGGAACCCGAGGTGAGGGCGAGCGGACTGGAGTGGACGATCCTGCGGCCGACGTTGCTGACCAACGGGCCGCGCACCGGGCGCTACGCGGTCGAGGTGGGCAGGCGTCCGGCGGTGCGCAGGGTTACACGGGCGGACGTGGCTACGGCGATGCTGCGGGCCGTGGAGGAACGGCTATGGGTCGGAGGGTCGCCGTCGGTGACGGGGGCGTAAGGGGCGTGTACCCGCGATACGCAGCAAGTGCATATTATGCGGCCTGATGCATTTATATGCATAGCGGAAATCGAATTCCGCGGCGGATGGCTGCAAGCGGATTAAATAGCTGATATCATCAAGAAAATTCACTGAATGAGGATGCGATGCAAGCTATCCTTGCGCTGGAAGATGGACGGGTCTTCCGCGGCAAAGGCTACGGAGCGCGGCTCGAACGTACGGGCGAAGTAGTTTTTAATACATCCATTACCGGCTATCAGGAAATCTTTACAGACCCCTCCTATGCCGGACAAATCGTCGTTCTGACAAATCCTGAAATCGGCAACTACGGCACAAATCCTGACGATAACGAGGCAGGCAAGCCCTACATCGAGGGGCTGATCGTGCGCGAATTTTCGCCTTATGCGTCGAACTATCGCTCTCACCAGGTGACGGACGAATATCTTGAGAAGCACAAAGTCCCCGTACTGTCGGATATCGACACGCGGGCCTTGGTGCGCCATTTGCGCGACCGTGGAGTCATGCGCGGAGTGATCTCTACAGGGGAAACGGACGTCGATAAGCTGGTCGCCACTGCCAAGGCCACGCCGTCGATTGACGGGGTGGACCTGGCTAAGGTCGTCTCCACGGAACAGAGCTACCACTGGACCGCGGGAGACGTGGAAGAACGGATCATTGCTGTGCCTCGCGGACCGGGAACAAGGATCTCCGTGGTGTCCAGCGAGGTGGCGAAGGGCTATGCACCGGAGCGCAAGCAGGTGGTCGCCTTTGACTACGGCATCAAGCGCAACATCCTGCGGCGGTTGGTGAGCACGGGCTGCGATGTAACGGTGGTTCCGGCGCAGACCACGGCGGAAGAGGTGCTCGCGCTGAAGCCGAATGGAGTGTTCCTCTCAAACGGGCCGGGCGATCCAGACGCCGTAACCTACGCGCAAGGAACAATCCGGAAGATGGCGGGGCGCGTGCCGATTTTCGGCATCTGCCTGGGCCATCAGTTGATCGGACTGGCACTGAACGGCAAGACCTACAAGCTGAAGTTCGGACATCATGGCGGGAACCACCCGGTAAAGCAGTTGAAGACCGGAAAGATAGAGATCACGGCGCACAATCACAACTATGCGGTCGATCCGGATTCGCTGAAGCAGAGCGAAGTGGAGTTGACGCACGTGGATCTGAACGACAACACGCTCGAAGGGCTGCGGCATCGTAATTATCCCTTGTTCAGCGTGCAGTATCATCCCGAGGCTTCGCCGGGGCCACATGATTCGTATTACCTGTTCCAGGATTTCGTGAAAATGATGAATGAGTGGAGACGGTAGGGGCCTGAGGAGATGACCGCATGTCGAGATACAAGAAGTTAAGCTCGATGAGACCGTCGCAGGCCCGGAACGAGGATCAGTACTTCGGTTTGTGGCCGTCGCGGCTGGTCAGGAACGAAAATGCGATTACATTTAGCGGTGGAATTGTTGTTGGAGTCCTGTTGGCCGTAGTCGGTGTGGCTATTGCGCTCAATACCTGCCAAGCGATCGGTGAAGAGCGAAGCCAGTTGGTTGAGACTACGTCCCACGTCAGTGCTTGGTTGATGGCTCTAGGGTCGATGCTAATCGGCATTTTTCTGGCAAATGCAGGCGTCATCTATTGGTGGAGGCGTCTATTTATGGCAAAGCGGATGCGTTAATTTAATCGAAAAACAATTGGTGAGAAAGCACAAGTAAATGCCACGTCGCACGGATATTTCGAAGATTTTGATACTTGGGTCGGGTCCAATTGTGATTGGACAGTCGGCGGAATTTGACTACTCCGGCACACAGGCGTGCAAGGCGCTGAAAGCCGAGGGGTTCGAGGTTGTTCTGGTGAACTCAAATCCAGCGACGATCATGACCGATCCGGAGATGGCCGACCGCACCTACGTGGAGCCACTGACGCGGCAGTACGTGGAAGAGATTATCCGGCAGGAAGTAGAGCGCGGCGTTGGCGAGGGAATGGCCGTGCTGCCGACCGTTGGCGGCCAGACGGCGCTGAATCTGGCCGTGGAACTAGCAGATGGCGGTGTGCTGGAGAAATACGGCGTCATCTTGATTGGCGCGCAGTTGGAAGCGATCAAGAAAGCGGAAGACCGCCTGATGTTCAAGGATGCTATGACCCGTATCGGGTTGGACGTGCCGCGCTCGGTGCTGGTGAACAACCTGAAGGACGGGCTGGACTTCTCCGCCAAGCTGGGCTTCCCGCTGGTGCTGCGCCCGTCGTTTACCCTTGGCGGATCGGGTGGTGGTATCGCATTCAATCGTGAAGAACTGCTGGACCTGCTGGCGCGCGGACTGGACCTATCGCCGGTACATGAAGTGCTGCTCGAAGAGAGCGTGCTGGGGTGGAAGGAATACGAACTCGAAGTGATGCGCGATCTTGCGGACAACGTCATCATCGTCTGTTCGATTGAAAATTTCGATCCGATGGGCGTGCATACGGGCGACTCGATAACCGTTGCACCCGCACAGACGCTGAGTGATCGCGAATATCAGCGGATGCGCGATTCTGCGATCAAGGTGATGCGAGAAATCGGTGTGGAGACCGGCGGATCGAACGTACAGTTTGCCGTGAACCCGACGACGGGGCGGCAGATTGTGATCGAGATGAACCCCCGCGTTTCGCGCTCGTCGGCACTGGCCTCGAAGGCGACGGGCTTCCCGATTGCGAAGATTGCGGCGCGGCTCGCCGTCGGCTATACGTTGGACGAAATCACGAATGACATCACGCAAAAGACCCCGGCGTGCTTCGAGCCGACGCTCGATTATGTTGTAGTGAAGATTCCAAAGTGGCAGTTCGAAAAATTTCCGGGCGCGGACGAGAGCCTGGGGCCGCAGATGAAGTCGGTCGGCGAGGTGATGGCGATTGGCCGCACCTTTAAGGAATCGCTGTTGAAGGCTGTGCGATCACTTGAGACCGGTAGGCGTCTCGAGTCCGAAACCATTGAGCCGAAAATCATCACCAAGCGCCTTGTGTCGCCGCACCCGGAGCGTCTGCAGTACGTTCGCCACGCGCTGAGCATCGGATGGACAGTGCCACATGTTGCGCGGCTGACGGGAATGGACCCGTGGTTCCTGTACCAGTTGAAAGAAGTCTGCGACGAACTCGTGGGGCTGGAGAAGAAATCCCTCGATACGGTTTCTTACGACGAAATGCGCGAAGCCAAACGCAAAGGCATCAGCGATACGCGGCTGAGCGAGATATGGAAGATGCCAACACGCGAAGGCGCAATTAAGGTTTACGGCAAGCGGCAGGAGATGGGGATCATCCCGGTGTACAAGCGGGTGGACACCTGCGCCGCGGAATTTGAGAGTTTCACGCCTTACATGTATTCGACGTTTGAGGATGAGGACGAGGCGCTGCCGACGGCGCGGAGGAAAGTCATCATCCTGGGTTCTGGGCCGAACCGTATCGGGCAGGGAATCGAGTTCGATTATTGCTGCTGCCACGCGGCGTTTGCTCTGCACGACGATGGGATTGAAACCATCATGGTGAACTGCAATCCCGAGACGGTTTCGACCGATTACGATACCAGTGACCGACTCTACTTTGAGCCTCTGACGTTTGAAGACGTGATGGCGATTTATGAGCACGAGGCAAAAGGGTCGAGCGATATCGGGGTGATCGTGCAGTTCGGCGGACAGACTCCGCTAAACCTCGCGCTGCCGCTGAAAAAGGCCGGGGTAAGCATTATCGGAACTTCGCCGGAATCTATCGATCTTGCGGAAGACCGCAGGCGCTTTGAGGCCCTGCTGAATCAACTGGAAATTCCGCAGTCGCCGGGCGGCATGGCATCTTCGGTGAATGAGGCACTGGCAGCGGCGGACAAGGTAAGCTACCCGGTGCTGCTGCGTCCTTCGTACGTGTTGGGCGGACGTGCCATGGTCATCGCCTACGACGCAAAATCGGTGAAGGAATACATGGCGGAGGCGGTGGAATATTCGCAGGACCGCCCAATTCTGGTCGATCACTTTCTTGAGGCTGCCACAGAAGTAGACGTGGATGCTTTGAGCGACGGCGAGGACGTGGTGATCGCCGGCATCATGGAGCACATCGAAGAGGCGGGCATTCACTCGGGCGATTCATCGTGTGTATTGCCAAGTGTCGATCTATCGCCGGAGGTACTGGCGACGATTCGCAAATACACCTTCAAGCTGGCAAAGGCGCTGAATGTCGTGGGACTGATGAACATTCAGTATGCAATTCAGCGCGAGAAGGTGTATGTAATTGAGGTGAATCCGAGAGCGTCTCGCACTGTGCCCTATGTTTCCAAGGCGACTGGCGTGCCGTGCGCAAAAATCGCCGCGCGGTTGATGACGGGCCGGAAGCTCAAAGAGTTTCTGCCGGGCAATATTGCCTCGGGCAAGGATTTGGATACGGGCGACAATTTCTACGTGAAGTCCCCGGTATTTCCTTGGAATAAATTTCCGGGCGTCGATACTGTGCTTGGTCCAGAGATGCGCTCAACCGGCGAAGTCATGGGCGTTGCCGACAACTTCGGCGAAGCATTTGCCAAGGCGCAATTGGCGGCCGGACAGGCCCTGCCTGCCAAGGGAACAGTCTTTATCAGCGTCAATGAGCGCGATAAGCCATACGTGGCCGAGGTTGCGCGCAAGTTTGTGGACATGGGTTTTAAGCTGGTGGCCACCCACGGAACCGCGGAAGTTTTAGAAGAGGGCGGAATGCGGGTAGAGCGGGTTTACAAGGTGAAAGAGGGAAGACCGAATGTAGTCGATCTAATCAAGGGCGACCGGATTCAGCTCGTCATCAACACGCCGCAGGCGCGCGGCGAGCCCTGGTTCGACGAGAAGGCAATCCGGCGCGCGGCAATCACTGCGCGCATTCCAACGATTACTACGTTGTCAGCGGCGCGTGCCGTAGTCGAGGCAGTTCCAGTGCTGCAGGTGGGAGTGGTAAGCGTATGCAATCTGCAGGAACTACATGCCGCGCACTCGGTGGTGAAGCACGATGCGGTAGGGAAGGAATAACCATGCGCAAGGCAATCATCATAACGCTGCTGCTGACAACGGCCGTATGGCTGGCTGCACAGGACAAGCACCTGCATCCTTCATCTGTGGACGGGGCCGGGGTCACGCTGCCCAACGGAATAGCCTATTGGGATCTTGCAGTGGGGCTTGGCAAGACGGCGGCCAAGGGTAGCACTGTAAAAGTCAACTACACGGGATGGCTGCTGGAAAATGGCGTGAAATTCGACAGCTCTTATGATCGCAAGCAGCCGCTTGAATTCACGCTGGGCGCAGGGCAGGTGATCAAGGGCTGGGATTTGGGCGTGGCCGGAATGAAGGTTGGCGGTAAACGGCAGCTCAGGATTCCGCCGGAGATGGCCTACGGATGGAGAGGTTCGCCCCCGGACATTCCCCGCAATGCTTACTTGATTTTTGACGTGGAGCTACTGGAAGTGGAATAAGGCAGACAGTTGAAACGAGGCGCACCTGGAGAATCGGGTGCGTCTTTTGCATGGCACGCGAAAAGACAACTGCAAGTGCCTCGAGTTGGAGTTTGTTCCATCCCACCTTCTACGCGCAAGGACGGCGCGGCAAAGGTGGGGCTCCTGTCGGTGTGGTGGCGCCAAACGATAATAAAAGCAACTGCAAATGGCAGGCTACGGCTCGGGGAGTTCCGGTGTCACGAGGAAGCCGGGGATGCTCCATGGCAGGAAGTAGGCCGCTGAAGTGGTGGCGAGGATGAGGGCGTTATTGGGATCGAAAGCGAGACCCACGAGGTTGATTCCGGCGATCACGAATGAAGCCTTGCGCTCGGGAGAGATGCGGATAATACCGCGGTGTCCGCGCCAAGAGGCAGCTACGTACATGTTTCCCTGAAGGTCGAAGGCAAGGCCCTGCGGACGTCCGAGATTGGCGAAAAATGGCGAGACGACGCCATGCGGATCGATCTCATAGACGCAGTCATTGGACGAAGTTGTGGGGCCGGTGACGTAGAGGTTTCCGTTGGGCGAAAAGGCAAGATGGTATGCGGCCACGCTGGGTTCGAGGGTGGCAAAAACAAAGATCTGGCGGTCGGGAGCAAGTTTGAAGATCGTGCCGCTGCGGTCTCCGACGTAGAGATTGCCAAGCTCGTCGAAGGCAATTCCCGTGGCGACGCCCATGCCTTCGGCGTAGGTGGAGAGTTCGCCCTCGATGGAGAGGCGATAGACGGCACCGTCGTTGCGGGATGAGACGTAGAGGTTTCCGGCGGCGTCAAAGGCAAGGCCGGTGGGGTTCATGATCTCGACGTCGATAGGGTGAAGCGTGGATTCGTCGTCGATACGGAAGAGCGAATTAGGCACGGACTGCCCCCGGCTCCCTGAGAAAGTTACATAGATATTCCCAGCTTCATCGACAGCGGGATTAGCGACGGGATGAAGGTTCTCCGATAGCAGCGTCGCCAGGGTGAACGCGACGGAGGTGGAGCCCTGCGAAGTGGTTACGGTAATCGAATTTCCCGAGGCGCTCTCCGGCACAAGCACGATGAGCTTTGCCGGCGAGGCAAAAACGATGGTGCCGGCAGCCTCGCCGAAGAAGACTTGAGTAGGCGCAGCGATACTGGTGAGAAGCGCTCGGCCGCGCAGAATAACTTCACCGCCGGGTGCGCCAAACGAAGGCTCGACAGAGAGAATGACGGGAGATTCAGAAGTCTGGCTCATAGTGAATGCATTTACCCTTACGACCCTCTATCTTACGATGCCAAAGTGCAATAAGAGTTGAAGAACGATAAAACCGTAAACCCCGGCACCAAGATCGTCCACAACGATGCCGACACCCTCGGGACGCAAGCGCTCAAGGAGGCGAATGGGCGGCGGCTTCACGATATCAAAGACTCGAAAAAGCAGGAAGCCCGCAAGCTGCGCCTTCCATGTCAGCGGGGCGGCAACAAGAGTGAGCATCTGGCCGGCAACTTCATCTATGACGACGTGCGATGGATCGTCACGGTGACATGCCCGCGCGGTCAACGTGGCGGCTGGAATTCCAATCGCCGTGGCCAGTACGCAATAAGCCAAGGCTCCGGGGATGAGCATGTTCGGCGGCAGGTTGCGGGCGATCAGCGCCCAAGTGAGAACAGCACCTAGGGATCCCCAAGTTCCGGGGCCAGGCTTGAGCGTGCCTGCGCCAAAGAAGGTAGCGATGGTCCACGCCCAATAGGGGCGCGTGGGACGTGCCGAGCCGCCTTTACTGTGTGCAGGGTGTTGCTCAGTTGGGCTTGCGGCGTCCATGATTCTCGCTTTCGTCGGCGGAGCCGGGCCACTCGGGGCCTTTGCGCTGGTTGCCGGCGCGGCGCTCTCTGGGCTCATTGTACTCGGCTTCGCCGCCGGATTCGGGATCATTCACCGGCGATGAGATGACGTAACCTCCGCTGATCCACTTACCGAGATCGACGACGCGGCAGCGGTCAGAGCAAAAGGGGAAGTCCGGGTCCTTGGCAAGAACGATCTTGCGGCAAGTTGGACAACGGAGCGATGTAATTTTCTTCTTCGTCATAGGACAAATATCAAGGTACAGGGTAACTCAGATGCCTAATTCCGACAGTCTGCATGTCTATAACAGTCTTGCTACCAGGTCGTAATCGTGAGCTTCTTCCACGATGGCGCGGTGGAAGCTCCCAGGCTTGGGAGACTCGTGGTCCCCGAAATCGTTAATGAAGACCTTGCCGTCAATTTCAGGAGCGTGCGCCGGAGTTCTCGCCTCCCAAAGCAGGTCCGTCTCTTCGCTCGGGCCTTCGAGCATAACTTCAATTTCGCGGCCAATCCATTGCTTGCGGCGTTTACGGCTGATGCGCTTCTGCAACTGCATGAGCTTGCGGCGGCGGCGCTCGATCTCCTTGGGCGCAACTTTGTCGCCGAGCAGGTAGGCGGGCGAGCCCTCCTCGTCGGAGTAGGAGAAGACGCCAAGCCAGTCAAACTGCGCCGCGATGACGAAACCGCAGAGCTGCTGGAAATCGTCCTCCGTCTCGCCAGGGAATCCGACGATGAACGAGGTGCGCACGGTAATCCCGGGTACAACCTGCCGCATTTTGGCGATGAGCTTGAGAAAAATCTCCGCCGAACCGCCGCGCTTCATGCGCTTGAGAACCGAGGTCGCGGCGTGCTGCAACGGAACGTCGATGTAGCGGCAGATACGCGGGTACTTGGCCATTGTTTCCAGCAGGCGCGGTGTGATCTTGTTGGGATAGGCGTAGAGGAAGCGAACCCAGCGGAGATCCTCGATTTGCGCAAGCTGTTCGAGCAGCGTAGCGAGGCCGTCCTGAATGCCGAGGTCTTCGCCAAAGCAGGTTGTGTCCTGCCCGATCAGGTTGATTTCCCGAACGCCTTGCGCAGCGAGGCGCGTGGCCTCCGCCACCACCGAGGCGATGGTACGCGAGCGGAACTTGCCGCGAATTTGCGGAATGATGCAAAACGCGCATGGATGATCGCAGCCCTCTGCAATCTTGATGTAGGCCGAGTGCTTCCCGGTCGAGAGTAGGCGCGGGGTGTTCTCGTCGTAGAGATAGGTAGGCAACTCGGCGCTGGTGCCGGTCCAGGCATCGCGCGCGAATCGTCCTGCCTTCTGGCGCGCATCGCCTTCCGGGCGCGAGGCAGGCTGCTGGATGGGGAACGCTTCGCTGCCAACCACTGGTGCCAGGCCGCTTTTAAGCTGCTGCGAGGCCGAGGAGTGCGCGTGCGCATCGCTGCCGAGAATGGTAAAGGGAGTTGGCGCGGCGATGACCGGAGCGATTCCGGCGGCAGCGAGAATGTCAGCCAGCTCGCCGGTGCCAAGGACGGCGTCGATCTCGGGAATGTTCTTCTGAATCTCGTCGCGATAACGCTCGACGAGGCATCCCGTAACGATGAGCTTCTTGGCGCGCCCGTGGAGTTTGTGTTCCACCATCTCCAGAATGGTGTCCACGGATTCCTGCTTGGCCGTGTCTATGAACGAGCAGGTGTTGACCACGATGATGTCGGCGTCTTCGGCGTGGGCGGTGATTTCAGCTCCAGAAGTGGACAACATGCCCATCATGACTTCGGAATCCACTAGGTTCTTGGGGCATCCGAGGCTGACAAAGCCAACGCGCGGACGCAACGAGACCGAGGATGCTGCAGAGGTCTTTTCGGGGAGCGAGGTAGTACTTTTTGTGGGCATTCCTGAAGCTATTTTACCAGCAAGAACCAGAGGCAACACTGAAGTCTCGTCGAATGGGCAATAGGGGAGATCAGACCGTCCTTACATGACCGGAGCGGGAAGGCCGAAGAAGCGGATGAAGTTATCGAGGGCAAGCTGGCCAGCCGCCTCTGGGGTGAGATTGCGGAGCTGGGCGAAGTAGCGCGTAGTTTCAACGACGAACGCTGGTTCGTTGCGCTTGCCACGATAAGGGATGGGCGCGAGGTAGGGGCAATCGGTCTCAAGAAAGAAACGGTCGAGAGGAACCATGGCAGCCGCATCGCGAATGTTCTGGGCCTTCGGATAGCTGATGTTTCCGGCAAACGAAAGCATGAAGCCGAGGTCGAGCGAGGCTCTGGCCTGCTCCAGGGTCCCAGTGAAGCAGTGCATGACGCCGCCGAGTCCGGTAGAAGCCCATTGCTCCCGCAGGATCGCCAGCAGATCGTCCCATGCATTGTTACTGTCAAGGCTGGGGCGGCAGTGGATAAGGATCGGGAGCTTTACGGCGGCCGCAACGTCTAGTTGCTGGCGGAAGACCTTTTGCTGTATGTCGCGTGGAGAATGGTCATACCAATAATCGAGACCGATCTCTCCAATCGCGATGACGCGCGGGTGGTGGGAAAGGTTTTCCATGGTGGCGAGATGCGCGGGCGTGAGCAGGCGAGCTTCGTGAGGATGGACTCCGATGGAAGCGTAAATCCACGGGTATTGCTCGGCGAAGGGAATGGCGCAGGCGATGTCGTCGGGTCCGTCGCCGTTGCCGATGGCTAGAAGCGCGCGGACTCCGGCATCGTATGCACGCTGGATGGCAGCCTCGCGATCAGTAGCGAACTGCGAGCCGTCGAGATGGGCATGGGAATCCAGGAACATCGGGCGTCTATTTCGCGCAGGCGGCCAAGCCGCGATACCAGAGCAGGGTGCGCTTCAGGCCCTCGTGGAAGTTTATTTTCGGCTCGTAGCCGAATGCTTCGCGAGCGAGCGAGATGTCGGCAAGAGAGTGGGCGATGTCTCCGGTGCGTGCCGGGGCGTACTCGACGGCTCCGGTGTAGCCGGTCAGTTCGCGGAGGCTCTTTACGGCGTCGTTAAGGGTGATGCGCTGCTCGGTAGCTACGTTGAATACCCGGCCCGAGACTTTTTCGGCAGGGGCGGCAAGGGCGCGGAGATTGGCGTCCACTACGTTGTCAATGTAGGTAAAATCGCGGCTCTGGGTGCCGTCGCCGTAGATCACGGGAGTGCGTCCCTCAAGCATGGCGAGGGAGAACTTGGCGAGCACGCCGGAATATTGCGACGAAGGATCCTGGTGAGGACCAAAGACGTTGAAGTAGCGAATGGTGACCGTCTCCAGGCCGTAAACGCGGGTGAAGCTGCGCATGTACTGCTCGCCGGTCAGCTTGCTGACCGCATAAGGAGAGATCGGGTCGGGTCGCATGTCCTCGCGCTTGGGGAGCGTGGGCTGGTCTCCGTAGGCTGAAGATGACCCAGCGTAAACGATGCGGCTAACTCTGGCGTTGCGCGCGGCGACCAAGACGTTGAGCGTCCCCGTCACATTGGAGGAGTTGGTGGGGACGGGGTTCTCGACCGAGCGCGGAACGCTGGCCAGAGCCGCTTCATGGAAGACGAAATCGACGCCGTGGCAGACACGAGCGCATGTGTCGGGATCTTCGATGGTGCCTTCGGTAAAATCTATGCCCTTGAGGTCTTCAAGGTTGGCCCGTTTGCCGGTAATGAAGTTATCGACGCCGCGGACGGAGGCTCCCTGGGCAAGCAGCGCGCGCGCAATGTTCGAACCGATGAAGCCTGCAATTCCGGTGATCAAGTAAGTTGCCATAAAAATACTTTGTTCCCTTATAGATTGCGTCGCGTTAGCAGCGAACGATATTTTTGGCGCTGATGCCCTTGGTTGCGTTTCGCGTATCCACGACAATTTTCGACTCGGCTACGATTCGCCGATAGTCGTAGCTGGTGTGGTCCGTAACAATGAGGACAGCGTCATACTGTCCCAGATTCTCCAACGGCGTGCAGGTCATGTTGAGGTCGTAATGGCGACCATGGCCAACCGTCGGGAAGAACGGATCGTTGTAGAAAGTCTCGGCCCCGGACTTGCGAAGCAACTCGATTACAGTGAGCGAAGGAGACTCGCGGAGATCGTCGATATCGCGTTTGTAGGCGAGGCCCAGGACGAGAATACGCGATCCGTTGAGGCACTTCTTGTGCTGGTTAAGGGCGAGCGCCGTCTTTTCAATCACATAATAGGGCATCCCGGTGTTAACCTCGCCGGCTAATTCAATAAAGCGGGTCCGGAAATCAAACTGCTTAGCCTTCCACGACAGGTAGAAAGGATCGATAGGGATGCAGTGGCCTCCGAGTCCCGGACCGGGGTAGAAGGCCTGGTATCCGAAAGGCTTGGTCTTGGCAGCGTCGATGACCTCGAAAATATCGATACCCATGCGGTCGCACAGTTGCTTGAGTTCGTTGACGAGGGCGATATTGACGCAGCGATAGATGTTTTCAAGGAGCTTGGTCATCTCGGCCGTGGCGGGCGAGGAGACGGGTACGGTGCGATTGAAGATGCAGCCGTATAGCGCCGAGGCAAGAGCAGTGGCCGTAGGCTCCAGTCCCCCGATCACCTTGGGAATATCGCGACGGGCGACCGTGTCATTGCCGGGATCTTCGCGCTCGGGCGAGAAAGCGACATAAAAGCCGCTGTCTCCGGGCTTGCGGATGGCGCGCAGGCCGCTTGGGTTGCCGGCTTCAAGAATGGGGACGAGAACCTCATTGGTAGTGCCGGGGTAGGTGGTGCTCTCAAGAATTACGAGCTGTCCCTCGCGGAGGTTCGGAGCGATCGCCTGGGCAGTCTTCTCTATGAAGCTCAGATCGGGCTGATGATATTCGTCGAGCGGCGTGGGGACGCAGATGATGATGGCGTCCATTTGGGCGATTTCGGCGTATGCGCTGGTGGCGCGAAAGCCGCACGCCTGGGCCTTGACAATCTCGGAGCCGGGGATGCGGACGATGTAAGAACCGCCGGAATTGAGCGACTCGACCTTGCGGGAATCGACGTCAAAGCCAGTGATGCGAAAGCGCTGCTCGCTGAATAGAAGGGTCAACGGTAGGCCAACGTAACCCATGCCGATGATGCCGACGCGCGCCTCGCGGGATGCGATACGGGATTCGAGTGCCGTGGAATGCGAAACGGAATGGGGCAAAAGGGCCTCCTGTAAATTGTGCAACCTGAATCTTAATCGTAGCAAAAAACGAGGAATAGAGTGCGTAGATGCAGCGTAAGAACGAAGGCGGGCGAGACGTGCAGCCGCGAATGAGAACTCTGGATCAGAGTGGGAGGACTTGCGCGGGAAACGTGGGAAGCAATGTCCTCTATGTCAGGGTTGGTTTTCGTTCAGCCTCCGTCCTGCGCTAGATTCCGCAGCCGCATCCGGGTGAGGGAACTCGGACGCGAAGGAAGTCGGCGACACGCTGATAGGCGTCGATCTGGTTTTCCACGCGGGAGAATCCGTGGCCCTCGTTTTCGTAAACTTTGAGGATGGCGGTGCCGCCGTGCTTCTTAACTGCGTCCGCCACCTGTTGGGCCTCGGACTTCGGACAGCGCGGGTCGTTGGCTCCGGCCAAGATGAGCAGTGGCGCTTTTATCCTGCCGATGAAGTTGATGGGAGAGCGGTCGATCCAGAGCGCTTTGTCCTTAACGGGATCTCCCATGAACAGCCGGTCGTATTCCTGTAGCTGCGGATCTTCATTCTCAAACTCGGTGAACCAATTGACGAAGGGAACGATGGTCACTCCGGCAGCCCACATTTCAGGCCGGCGGGTGACAGCCATCATGGTGAGATAGCCTCCATAGCTGCCGCCCATCACAATCATCTTGGCGGGATCGACGAATCCGGTGCGCCCGATGAACTCCGCTGCTCCGATCACGTCATTCAGCTCTTCGCCTCCGGCATCGTGGCGATTGGCCTCCTGAAATTCATGACCGTAACCAGTTCCTCCGCGATAGTTCGGCGCTATAACGAGATACCCCTGATTGTTCATGTATTGAATGAAGCGATTAAAGCCATCCATGGACTGCGACGCGGGACCTCCGTGGATGTAGATAATCGCGGGGTACTGCTGATTGCGAATGATGTTGTTGGGAACGTAGGCCCAGGCGGAAATGGTGAACTTTCCGTCGCGGCTAGGGTAGTGGACGAGGGTGGGAGTGACCATGCCCGACGGGTTGAGTCCGGCAACGAAGGAGTTCGTGATCTGGACGGATTGTTTCGTCTTGAGGTCGAGAACGTAGAGATCGTTGGGAGCCTTTGCGCCGCTGTGGTTGTAGAGCAGGCGCTTGCCGTCGCGGGAAAAGGGCGAGACATCGCCGGCAAATTGATCCACTCCTCCGGGTAGCGGAAAGCGATAAACATCGCCTCCTGAGACAGGGCGTCCATACAGCGCCTCACGGCCATCGACATTGGCGGACCAGACGATGCTAAGGCCGTCAGGCGAGAAGCTGCGAGCCCGAATCTCCCACTTGTCAGCGGTCATCCACGCTAAGTGCTTGGAAGAAATGTCGAGCAGGGCTGCGTTGTCATAGCCGTTGGCAGCGTTGCTAGTGATCAGCAGCGTCTTGCCGTTCGGGGAAAAAGCAGCAGCGTAGAAGGTCTGGTCGCCGGAGTGAGGCGTGAGGTTGGCGGATGTCTTGGCAACGAGATCGTATAGGAAGATGTTGGAATCTTTGCCGCTGGCATTCTGCTGAGTGTAGGCAACAAACTTGCCGTCAGGCGACCACAGAGGAGACATATTGCCAAGCTGCGGCGGAGAATTTCGAGTGACGTGGGTGGTGCGCCGCGAAACGATGTCGATGAGGTCGATTTCGTAGCTCGGCGAGCTTTTAGCCTTGGTCATGTAGGCGACGAAGCGCGAGTCGGGGGACCAGGCAGGAGCTTCGTCTGAGGAGTCCGGCGAGGCGGTGAGATTGGTGACCTCGCCCGATTGCGGACTGACCAGAAAAATATCCCAAAGCTCGTTGCCGTCCTTATCGCTCATGTAGGCGATCCACTTGCCGTCTGGAGACCATGCAGGTGTGGCCTGGCGTTGGTCGCTGATGGTGAGCTGGGTGGGCCAGCCTCCAGTCGAGGGGACGGTCCAGAGATTGTAGCGCCCGCTGATATTGGAGACGAAGGCGACCTGGGTGCCATCCGGCGACCAGATTCCGCCGCCGATCTGGCGGGTGCTGTACAGCGCAGGAATGGTGAGCTTCTGCAGGTTTTCTATGGTGGCGGACTGGAGTTGCGCAGGGTCGGTAACGGCCTGCGGAACTGGAAGAGACTGCGCTGCAGCGAAGGTACTCATGCAGATGACGATAGCAAATGCGAGGCGCGGAAGCATGGAGGAAGTGTAGCAAAGGTTCTGGATTGGCTGGGACGCAGTCTCAAAACCAGAAACAAAATCTTCCGGGATGCATACGCCACCAACCACGCCACCCTCCCCCGGATTTCAGGTACGATGATGGGCATGAACCAACAACTCGATTTCACGTGGCTGTTCATAACCGTTCCCATCTTCGTGATCTCAGTGTCCTTTGGAATTTTTTTCCTGATCAGCAGGTTCGGCGGATGGGCGCTATTGGCACGACGCTTCGGCGCGAGAGATGCTTGGTACGGGGAGAGTTGGGGATGGCAGAGCGGACAATTCAGGGGCTGGTGCAATTACAACCATTGCCTCACCGTAGGGGCAAGCCCGGACGCTCTGTATCTTTCGGTCCAGATACCATTCCGGCTATTTCACCCTTCGCTGCTGATTCCGTGGAATGAGATTGAGGTTGAGACAGGTAAGTATTTCTTCGGGCTCTATGATTCGGCCAAGTTCCGTATCGGCACGGAAGAGCGCGTCACGGTGCGCATCTTTGGGAAGCTGGTGGACCATCTCCGAAAGGCTGCCGGCACGGGATGGCCGCTATACAACATTGAACAAATGGAAAAGCAGACGAAATTCTAGTAGTCACGGCGACGCACGAAGCCAAAGTATGCATACGTACCCATAATCACGAGGATTGGGTCCATGGCGTGGCGATAATCGTAGCTGGGATGCGTGATGTAGTAGGGCGCGGGGAAGATCAGCAGAAAGAAGAGCATGGGTAGCACCATTGATCGGAGACCGGCGCGCCATGCCATCACGAAACCCACGGCGCCGAGAAGAGTCAACGCACCGAAATACGCGGTCGCATAGTACTCCATCGGTTCGCCCTCGAGATATTCGGGGCTGGTGCTCCAGAACGCGGTCCAGACAAAAAGAACGCGGCGGGCGGTGAGCCGTGCGAATTCTGCCGGGTGTTCGTCGAGCCACTGTATCGATTCCAATCTCTTTGCGTCCATGTAGGCAATCTCACCGAGATTCGTCCATTGTTCCCGCTCGAGGGCGGAGTTCGATGGATGAACCGCGTCCGGGCAGGGTTGGCGGTCATCGCCATTGTTGCCGACGTGCATCTCCAGCCAGAAGTTGTCCCGAACGGGAATGAAACGGTGGAATTCCACGTAATTTCGGAGTACCCACGGCGCGAGAATCGCAAAGAACACAAGGGCGGAGGCGGCAGCCTGCCTGAACCACGGTCGTCCCGCATCGTGGTGACGCCAGGCGATCCAGAGCCCCATGGCGGGAAGAGCCGACAGCAGTGCCGGACTGGTAAGGGCCGCGAGTCCCCAGAGTGCGCCCCAAAGCGTCCACCGAAGCCAGCTTGGGTCGTCCTGCACAACATAGGTGAGCCAAATCAGCGATGCGGCGAGCAAGGTGGTGAGGGTGTTCTCCCATATGCGCTCTCCAGCGATATAAATCGAGTAGGGAAGCAGTGTCCAGGCCCATCCTGCGAACTGAGCCTCGCGGTGGGCAGCAACCCCTAGCAGGCGGCGCACGGTGGCTCGAATCGGCAACGCGGTCAGCGCGCCAAACAGAGCGTTCAGGCCAAGGATGAACCAGGCCGATGCGGCTGTGTAAAGGCCGAAGAGTTTGAAGCCCAATGCAATGAGCAAGGGATAGATCGGAGCCATCCAGGCCGTTGGGCCGGAGGGTTCATACATGGGAGAGGCAAAACCGCGTCCTTCAAAAATGGCGCGGCCAACGCGGCCCATCTCCCAGCCAAAGCGCCAGTGATCGAGCGCTGGATTGAGATGGTAGCGGTACTGGTAGGCCACCGAGCCAAGGCGCAAGAGCAAACCCGCCGCGACCATCAAGAAGCCGCTATTTCTTGCCCATGGCAAGAAACGCTCCATGGAAACTCTGAGTCCGGGACCGGGCTCAGAGTTGTCGCTACTCGTAGCGCAGAGACTCGGTCGGCTGCAGTTTGGAAGCCCTGCTGGCCGGCAGATAACCGAAGAGCACTCCGGTGGCGCATGAGACGACAAAAGCCAAAATGACGGAGTAGATAGAGATTGGAATTTTCAATCCAACCTCCGGCGGAATCAGGGGTTCCACGACGATCTTGACGCTAACGGCGATCAGAATTCCGATGAGCGCGCCAACCCCGCTGATAATCAGCGCTTCGATCAAAAACTGGTAGAGAATCTCTTCGCGGCGGGCGCCCACGGCTTTGCGAAGCCCAATCTCCCGGGTGCGTTCCGTCACCGTGACGAGCATGATGTTCATAATCCCTACGCCGCTGATGACCAGCGCGATCATCCCGACAAGCATCAGCACCGTAGTCAGGGCCATCGAAATTTTGCGTGCAGCCTCAAGAATGGAAGCAAGGTTCTGCACTAGGTACGCTGCGCCTGGAGTGTGGCGGCTCTTGAGGAGGGATTGCACCGCGAGGGTGGTTTCCTGCACGCTTTCGCCGGTATCCGTCTGCGCGTAGAGCGTGCGCACATAGTCGTTTCCCGAGTAGTACTTCATAAGTCCGAAAGGTATCAGGACCGATTGCGCGCCTATTTCGGACTGTCCAAACGTCGCTACACGCTCACGAAAGACTGCGATCACCGTAAAAGTCTGTTCGCCGACTCGGAGCTGCCGCCCGATCATCGGACCTGGAGGTAATTGCCTTGCAAGTTCCTGGGTGATAAGGCATCCCTTGGCGCCTGTCGCCTGGTCGATGTCGTCAAAGAAGCGACCCTCGAGAATGAGGAGATTGCGAATCCTCTGGAAGCCTTCCGTCACGCCGACGAGCGCTACCGGTTTTTCCTGGCCATTCACCACGATGCTCGTGGGCATGTCGTAGGTGCCGGCGGCCTCGATCACGTGCGGAAGGTGGCGGATCGCCTCCATGTCGCTTAGGCTTATCTCGTCCGCCTGGGATCGGGCGTTAGCGGTGCCGCCCGTGTAGGTTGCATACACAATGTTGGAGCCCACGCCTTCGATCTGCGCCAGAACATAGGTCTTGCCGATCAGGGCGATTGTTACCACGAGCACGATGCAAGCTGAACCGATCACCACGCCGAGCATCGTCAGCGCGGCCTTCACCTTGTTGGCGCGCAATGCGTCGAGAGCTACCTGCCATGTCTCACGGCTGATCTTCGGCATTTCTTTCCTTCATATCGCTTGCTTGACGTTACCAGTTTCCAGTCTTGGGAGTGGTTTTTGCAAGTAGTGCCGCAGATGCCAGTGCAGTCGAACAGTTCCCGACGCTGAAATGTGTTGCCGTAGAGTGGCATGCGGCTGCTCTATCCACTGGTGGCGCACGACTGTTCACTGCGGCTTTTTCCCCTTTGACCTCCAATTGCTCCCTCGCATCTAACCCCGGTGATATTATCAACATAGACTGTCATGCCCTTGAAAACGCTGTTCCTGAATCCACCTTCGTTTGAGAACTTTGACGGCGGCGCCGGCTCGCGCTGGCCCGCCACGCGCGAGATCGAGTCCTATTGGTACCCGGTTTGGCTTGCCTATCCCGCTGGAATGCTGGAGGGATCGCGTCTGCTCGACGCCAATCCGCATCACGTGAGCGCCGAACAGACCATCGAGATCGGCAAAGACTACGATTTCATGGTCCTGTTCACGAGCACGCCTGGATTTGAGGGCGACGTCAAGCTCTCCGGCCTGATGAAGAAGGCTAATCCCAAGCTCAAAGTTTGCTTTGTTGGGCCGCACGTTACCGTGTCGCCCGACCATGCGCTGGGCCATCCGGAGATCGACTTTATTGTTCGCCGCGAATTTGATTATGCGGTGGTGGAGTATGCCAACGGCAAGCCTCTGGCAGAGATTCTCGGCGCGAGCTACCGCAGCCCTGACGGGAAAGTAGTTCACAACCTCGACCGTCCCGCAGTCGAGAACCTGGACGCGCTGCCGCACGTGGTGGATGTGTATAAGCGCGATTTAGACGTCACTCGATACAACGTGCCGTTTCTTGAACATCCCTATGTTGCGCTGTACACAACGCGCGGATGCCCAGCGCAGTGTACGTTCTGCCTGTGGCCGCAGACCCACTCAGGCCACGCATGGCGCAAGCGCTCGGCAGACGACATTGCCGCCGAGATGGTGAAGGCAAAAGCTTACTGGCCCAATGTCAAGGAGTTCTTCTTCGACGATGACACCTTCAATATCCAGAAGGCGCGCACCGTGGAGCTGTGTTCCAAGCTGAAGCCGCTGGGACTGACGTGGTCTTGCACCTCGCGGGTCACAACCGATTTCGAGACGCTGAAGGCAATGAAGGAAGCGGGTTGTCGTCTTCTGATCGTGGGATTTGAGTCGGGCGATGCGCAGATTCTGAAGAACATTAAGAAAGGCGCTACGCTCGAGCGAGCGCGCCAGTTTGTGAAGGACTGCAAGAAGCTTGGGCTTACGATCCACGGCGATTTTATCCTGGGTCTTCCGGGCGAAACGCGCGAGACCATCCGCCGCACCATCGATTTCGCGAAGGAACTCAACGTCGAAACCATCCAGGTCTCTGTGGCCCACGCCTATCCTGGCACCGAGTTCTACGACTATGTCAGAGACAATAACTTCATTATCAAGGGAGAAAATGACATGGTGGACATCGGCGGGCACCAGGTGGCACATGTGCAATATCCTGGGCTGCCACCTGACTACACGATGGAGATGGTGCATAAGTTTTATGACGAGTACTACTTCCGTCCGAAGGTCTGGGTGCCGATCGTGTTGGGTTCGCTGTTCAAAACGGAGGACCGCAAGCGCCTCTTCAAGGAGGCCAAGGAGTTTTTGACCGTGCGGAAATCGCGCATCAAAGCCGTGCAGGAAGCAAGAGCGAAACAGGCCGCGCGCGAAGCGGAGACGGCTAAAGTCTAGGTTTCAAGATTTCAGAGGTTCAAGGCTCCAAGATATTAAGAACAAGGAAGAGGGTTCGCGATAAAACGCGCGAGCCCTCTTTTCTTTGGCTCGTCATCATCAGCGTAGCGAAGAACCCCGGCGCCGACCAACTATCACTTAACAGCATCAGAGGCACTTCGGCAGGTTCCCCCTTGGGCCGCAGCCAAAGGCATATAGGGGCCGCGTTCTAGCTGCTTACGTTTGCTGCGTTGGCCTTGACGCGATTGCGCCAGTGGCTCTGCACGAAGTATACGATCCCGATCACCAGCACGAACACAATTACGGCATCGAGGCGATGAAACCACTGTTTGAGACGGGGATCGCTGTCCCAGCGCTCGCCCAGTTTGAGTCCCACGTAGGCCAGCGTGTAGCACCAGGGCCAGGAGCCGGCAAAGGTATACAGATGAAACTTGCCTCGCGGCATCCGGGCGATTCCCGCAGGCAATGCAATGAAGGTGCGCACCACCGGCAGCAGGCGTCCCACGAAAACCGTGATACTGCCATACTTTTGGAAGAAGCGCTCGCTGAGATCGAGATCATGCCGGTTCATCAGGATGTATTTGCCGAAGCGCTCGATGAGAGGCCGTCCCCCGTAGGCTCCCACTTCATAGGCGAGCACGGAGCCGAGGTTGCAGCCAATTGCCCCCAAAGTCGCCACGAGCACCAAGGAACTGAACCGTCCCGAGTACACCAGATATCCCGCGAACGGCATGATGACCTCAGAAGGGAGCGGAATGCAGGCAGACTCAATGCCCATCAGAACCACGATGCCCGGATAGCCGAACGAAGAGATCACGGCCTTAATGAATCCGGCCAGCACCAGCAGAATATGTTCGATCATGAATCCTCAGAACTCCATGTTGGAGTCTTGGGTAAAAACGTAGCCAGGCAGCAGCAGCCCTTGTGGGGTCTTTGAAACCTTAATCCGGCGGGTCTCCGCGGTAGCAGCCGAAGCGTCGGCCGGACGGAGCATGGCAAATTGGGAAAATACCTCGTTGTAAACCTTGGTGACCAGGAAACTTTGTCCGCTGGCCTCTTCGCGCCAAACCTGTCCGAGTTGGATTGCCTTGACTGCCATATCTTTCAGCCTAAAGTCTAGCTCCCTCTGGGTCAATGACGAAAGCCAGACGGGGCGACTACTTTCCCGCTACGGCCTCACTGGTCTGCCAGTCGGCGCTGGACGTGTCTTGGGCAGAGCCTTGGGCGTCTTGCCGTCCAGGAAACTCGGCAATTCGCTGGCCCCGCAGCGGAGCCCGACGTAGAAAGCTCCGAAGTTGGAGAAAACGCCGCTGACTTCGTCAAAGCGCATCTCGTAGATCAGCTTCTTGAAGATCACCGGATCGTCGCTAAACAGATCGACGCCCCACTCCCAATCGTCAAAGCCGATCGAGCCGGTGATGATCTGCTGAACTTTTCCGGCATATCGCCGGCCGATCTTTCCGTGCAGATCCATCTGGCGCTGGCGTTCCTCGATGGGAAGTGTGTACCAGTTTTTCTGCTCGCCGCGCTTGCGGTCCATGGGATAGAAGCAGATATAGCGGCCCTCGGGAACCAGCGGAAACAAGCGTACGTGCATTGCCTCTCGCTGGCGGTTCAGCGACTCTTCGAGCGTATCGTTCCACTCGGGCGAATGGGGCGCAATGCCCTGCGAGAGAAGTCCGCGATAGAGCTTAATGGTGGACTCGTAAAGGCCGAGTTCAACGACCGAGACGTAAGACTGTGCGGGCTCGAGGTACTCAAGCAGTTCGAGCTGATTGAGGGCGAGCTGAGCCTGATTGAGGGCTTCAAAATCTTCCCGGAAGTGGACAAAGAGCACGTCGCCTTTGTGTCCGAACATGGAGAACATAGCCGACCCTGCAGCCTCCATTTCGGCGAGGGCGGACTGCGCCTCGCCGGTGATGCGCGCGCGGTCTTCCGTGGACTTGGAGCGCCATTGGCTCCAGCGGAAACGAAACATCTGGTGCAGTACTGCCGAACCTTCCAACGTCAATGGGACCGCAGGCAGCTCAAAGCTCTGGGAGCTTACGCCTTGTTCGCTCGTGCTCATAGGTTTTGGAATCCCCGAATTCCGATCTTTACTCTGGAATCATTGTAACGCGGGGAGGGGTTTTGAGATTTCGTGGTTTCGGAGCAAGAGCAGCGGTGATGGCTGCGGCTCTGCTACTATTCCTCGCAGGCGATATGGCTACCATTGTGAAGAAGACTGCTGAAAAAAGATCTGCGAAGTTCAACCCAATCGCACCAGAGCGCGTCTTGAACATTCTGAAAATTCTTGAGCGCACCTACCCCGACGTGCGCTGCGCTCTGCATCATGAGAGTGCATGGCAGTTGCTGGTGGCCACGATCCTATCGGCACAGTGTACCGACGTGCGGGTGAACATAGTCACTCCGGCGCTGTTCAAGAAGTATCCGACTCAGGCATCCATGGCGAAGATTGAGCCGAAGGCCCTGGAGCCGATGGTTGTTAGCACGGGATTCTTCCGCAACAAGGCAAAATCCATCGTAGGAGCGGCGCGCAAGGTCATGGATGAGTTTGGCGGCCAGGTTCCGGAATCAATGGATGAACTGCTCACCCTGCCGGGAGTGGCGCGAAAGACAGCCAACGTAGTGCTCGGGTCGTGGTTCGGGCAGGGCGTGGGGATCGTCGTGGATACGCACGTCCACCGAATTTCGCGTCGGCTGGAACTGACCACCTCTGATGATCCGAAGAACATTGAGCAGGACTTGATGAAGGTAATTCCCCAGCCGAAGTGGATCGACTACTCGCATCAGATCATCCATCACGGAAGGTCGCTGTGTATGGCGCGCTCTCCGAAGTGTGTCGAATGTCCGCTGGAGACGCTTTGCCATGCGGCGGATAAAACGTGGTCCACGGTCCCACAGCACAAGGGTGCGAAGAAGTGAAACATGCTCTCCAGGTGACTATTGTCTTGTCGTTCGCCGTATTACTGGCCGCATCTTGCGGTTTGGCCGTGCGCCTGTCAGGCTACCTGCTGGTGGATCCATTTGGGGGCGTCTTTCCCCGGCAAAGTGCCGCAATGAGCCGGGAACTCTGGCGTTGGGTCATCTATGTCGGAGTATCTCTTGGAGTCACGATATGGCTTATTGCTGTGTACCGAAAGGGTAAACGTACGCTCTGGAAGCCAGACTGAACTGCTTCGAACGGCAACCCGGTTGGCCGAAATCACCCGACCGTTTATACTGGCGGGTACAGTGTGGGGAAATATGCGACTCTTTCGGAATATCGCCGCAATCGCCAAAGGTATGAGCATCACGTTTATGGAGATGTTCCAGCCGACCACGGTCGAAAATTATCCTGACGGAAAAGGCCCGATGCGCGGGGCCGTCTTTCAGGAGCGTTTCCGTGGGCTGCACGTTTTGCAGCGCGACGAAAATGGTTTGGAGAAGTGTGTCGCGTGTTTCCTGTGCGCGGCCGCCTGTCCTTCGAACTGCATCTACATCGAGGCTGCGGAGAACACGGCGGAAAAGCGCATCTCCAGCGCCGAGCGCTTCGCCAAGGTCTATAACATCGATTACAACCGCTGCATCTTCTGCGGATACTGCGTCGAGGCCTGCCCAACGGATGCGATCACGCATGGTCACGGATTCGAACTGGCCACCTACAACGCGACCAACCTTATTTATCGCAAGGATCAGTTGCTGGCGATTACTCCGGCACACGAGGGCGACAATGCCCGCTTCAATGCCAGCGACGCGGGAAAGATGCGGATGATCGAACGGTAGGGCCTCGCTCAAGTGGGATTGACTCTGGACCGCTTGAGGGCGGTCCAGTTTTTTGGGCGCAATGTTTTCAGCTATCCTAGTATTTTGTTTGAAAGGCTCCGTTCCTGATGAGTGATTTTCTGAAAGCCGTGAATGAGCGTGTCGTCGTCTATGACGGCGCGATGGGTACGAACATCCAGTTTCGCAACCTGACTGCCGACGACTACTGGGGCAAAGAGGGATGCAACGAGCTGCTGGTACTCTCGCGTCCGGATGTGATTGCGGACATTCACGCGGCATTTTTCGGTGTTGGCTGCGATGTCGTGGAGACCGATACATTCGGCTCGACGCGCATTGTGCTAGCCGAATACGGGCTGGGAGACCGCACGAAGGAGTTGAACCTAGCAGCCTGTAATGTGGCGCGTGATGTGGCGGCGCAGTTCTCTACCTCGGGGCGAAAGCGCTTTGTGGCTGGATCGATTGGACCGACGACGAAGCTGCCTTCACTCGGGCACATCAACTGGGACGCTATGCTGGCGGCTTACGTGGAGCAGATCGAAGCCCTGATCGAAGGCGGCGTCGACGTCTTGCTGGTCGAAACCTGCCAGGACATTCTACAGGCGAAGTGCGCGGTCGCAGCCTGTTTCGACGCAATGCACAAGCTGGGAAAGCGCATTCCCGTGCAGGTGCAGGTCACACTGGAATCCACTGGAACGATGCTGCTGGGGACCGAGATCGGCGCGGCACTCACGGCACTGGAAGTCTTCGACGTGGACGCGATTGGCTTGAACTGCGCCACCGGGCCGCTGGAAATGAACGACGCGGTGCGCTACCTGGGACTGAATTCTACGAAGCACGTCTCCGTGCTGCCCAATGCGGGACTTCCGCAGAACGTTGGTGGGCGCGCGGTCTATCTGCTGAAACCTGCGGAACTGGGGACCTATCACAAGCACTTCATAGAGGATTATGGAGCGCGCATCGTCGGCGGATGTTGCGGGACGACTCCCGAACATCTGAAGGCGGTAGTTGATGCCGTGAGTGGGCTTTCTCCGGCAGTGCGTGACGTCAAGGCCACCGCCGCGGCATCGAGCGCATATACCACCGTGCCGCTCGATCTGGAGCCAAAGCCGTTGATTGTCGCCGAAGAGATGAACACAACCACACGCCTGGAGAGCTTCCGTAACATGGTGCGCGCCGGTGATTACGACGGCATTCTCACCTTGGCGAAGAAGCTCGTGAACGACGGCTCGCACATGTTGGATCTGTGCTGCGCCGTGGTGGGCGAGGACGAAAAAGCCTACATGAGCAACGTGCTGGAGAAGATTGCCACGCGCGTGCCCGCTCCCATCCTGATTGACACCACCGAGGCGGAGGTGCTGGAAGAGGCTCTGAAGCGCACTCCAGGCAAGGCAATTATCAACTCGATCAATCTCGAGGACGGCGAGAAACGCACCGGCCGCGTGCTGCCGATGGCGAAGCGTTACGGAGCGGCGGTGATCGCGCTGACCATCGACGAAGACGGCATGGCGCTGACTGCGGAGAAGAAGATTGCGATTGCCAAGCGCATTTTTGATTTGGCCGTACACAAGTACGGAATGCGCCCGCAGGATTTGATTTTCGATGCACTGACCTTGCCTATATCGACCGGGCAGGAGGACTATCGCTCGGCAGGCCTGGAGACCTTAAATGCCGTCAAGGGAATCAAGATGGCCTTGCCTGAATGCAAAACGATACTCGGCGTATCGAATATTTCGTTTGGTCTGAACGCCTATGCGCGGCGGGTACTGAACTCGGTGTTTATGCATGAGGCGGTAAACCACGGCCTGGACATGGCCATTGTGAATTACTCGAAGATCTATCCGCTGTACAAGATTCCCGAAGCCGAAGTGGAACTAGCACGCAGGCTCATCTACTCCAGGCGGGAGTCGGGCGATTCACTGCAGAACTACATGGCTCACTTTGCCGCGATGAAGGGCAAGAAGGAGGTCGTGCCCACGGCAGATGCCCTCTCGCTGGCCGTGGAGGACAAGCTGAAGTTCTGCATCATCCAGGGCGAGAAAGGCGTGGGCGAAGGAGCTACGCGGCAGACGATTGAGATGATTCTTGAGACCGCGCTTGAAACCTATACCCCGCTTGAAATCATCAACACGATTCTGCTTGATGCCATGCGCACGGTCGGCGATCTGTTCGGCGCTCGCAAAATGCAGCTTCCGTCGGTACTGGATTCCGCCGGCGTGATGAAGACCGCCGTGGCTCACCTTGAGCCGAAGATGGAGAAGTCCGAAGGCTCGCAGAAGGGAACCATGGTGCTAGCCACGGTAAAAGGCGACGTCCACGACATCGGAAAAAATCTGGTGGACATCATCCTGACGAACAATGGCTACAAGGTCGTAAACCTCGGCATCAAGCAGCCATCGGAAGCGATCATTCGCTCAGCGGAGGAGCATAAGGCCGGTGCAATTGGACTCAGCGGATTACTGGTGAAATCGACGCTGGAGATGAAGTACGTCATTCAGGACCTGGAATTGCGTGGTTTGAGCTATCCGGTGATTTGCGGCGGCGCGGCGCTGACGCGAAAATTTGTGGAGGACGATTTGCGCCGCGAATATTCGTCGGCGGTTTTCTATGCCGAGGATGCCTTCGCCGGACTGCACGCCATGGAAAAACTGAGCGGAGCCGAACGCGAGGCGACGATTCAGTCTGGCTCGGTTGTGCGCGAAGTCGCACGCGTGAAGGCCGTAACTGACGCATCTCTTCCGGAGGAGCCACGCGAGCCGATTCCAGCGTCAGAGATCCCGCAGCCGCCTTTCTGGGGCGTGCGCACTGAGCGCGCGGCGGATTTCGACCTGAAGACGCTATTCGAATACATCAATCCGACGGCGCTGTTCAAGAATCAGTGGCAGCTTAAAACCGCCTCGCAGCAAGACTATGCAAGGCTGGTCGAAGAGAAGTACAAACCTATCCTGGCGGCACTGGAGCGGGATGCAATCGATGCCGGATGGTTCGACCCGCAGGTGGTCTATGGATATTTCCCATGCCAGTCGAAGGGCAATGACTTGATCGTATACGCGCCCGCGCAGGGGCTGACCCTCGAAGATTTCCGCGAAACAAGTCCGTCGTTTGACGTGTGTACGCTTACCGCTGGCGAGGCTTTGCCTGCGAATTTGCCGGAGCTGCTACGTTTCACATTCCCAAGGCAGGCTGAGGGGCGCAGGCTGAGTATTTCAGATTATTTTCTGCCGCAGTCCAGCGGATGCGCGGATGTCATTGCGCTTTCGGTGGTGACCATCGGTGCCAGGGCGAGTGTCGAGACACAGATATTGTTTGAGCGCGGCGAGTACACGCGCTACCTCTACCTGCACGGTCTTTCGGTGGAAACCGCTGAGGCGTTGGCCGAATTTCTCCACCGTCGCATTCGCCAGCAACTGAACATTGCAGGCGAGGATTCGCCGCGCATCGGGGACCTGTTCCACCAGAAATATCGTGGCTCGCGTTACAGTTTTGGTTATCCCGCCTGCCCACATATGGAAGATCAGACGAAGCTGTTTGCCCTGCTTCGTCCCGCCGAGAACATCGGCGTGCGGCTGACCTCGACCTACCTGCTCGAACCCGAGCAGAGCACTTCGGCGATTGTGGTCCATCATCCGAACGCGAAGTACTTTGTTGTGTAAAAAGCGAAGGTGACGGAGCGTAGAACAGTTTGTTACACTCGCAATGCGGGCAAAACTCGCTTTCGGGCGCGGAGAGGTGGCAGAGCGGTTGAATGCACCTGACTCGAAATCAGACGTGGGGGTAACTCCACCCGGGGTTCGAATCCCCGCCTCTCCGCCATACACTCTTTAGAATGTTTTAGTTGCAAGAAATAAGCGGCCACTTGGCTGCTTTTTTTGTTTGCGGGCAATTCTGGAGTATGCCCAATTTTGTGCCCACCCTGACCAATTTCCGAAGTCCCTTTCGATGCATCGGCTTGCGGGCGTGAGCGCGTCTTCTTACCGCGAGTCGCCCGCCGTTTCACGACGAACCCTGGTTTACTGTTCAAGCAGGCGTAGCAACCAACTCGGACGCGCCAACGCAATTGCCGGCTGTCGTTTCGATTCGCTCAAGACATTGCCCATGCCAATGGATGCTATGTGCATCCCGGTCAGGCTTCTGTCTTGGATCTATAGCGTGGCTGGTTTTGAGTGACTCCCGAAGGCAGGAGATCCCATTCAAGCCTATTTCGCCGGCCGAGCACGGCTGGACGGCGGCCCATTCGATGCAGCTGTATAAGTCATTTGTCGTTTCAGTAACAAATGGAACTTCATTTCTTAGCGGGCACTATCGGTACCAGTACATACGCTGGATGTTCTGCATCGATGTGCAACGTCGTTTTGCCACCGAAGATTTTCTCCGGGCGGTTGCGCGAGTCGTCGTGCAAAAAAGGACCGCAGCCCAGAAGCTCATTCTTGAAATGCGGCAGTTTAATGCCTGTCTTTTTGGCAAACTCGTAGTCTTTGCCGCGAACCGACAGCGCGATTCTGTATCCAGCTGGCACTACGATTGAGGTCGGCCAGATTTCAACATCGAGTTCAACTGGAACTCCAGCCTTCAGTGGCTGAGCTTCGTCATGTGTGTGATAAGGCCGATAGGGCAGCGTCAACTTCGAGTTGAGTTTGCGATGTGACGCGCGCAGCCAGCCCTGAGCAATCGGCGTATGCGGGTCAATCGCACCGGAGAATGTGACCTCGCGCAGGTCCGGTGTAAAAACCCGAAATACGAGGAACAGGTCGGCATCGGTCGTGCTTGAGGAGACGAATAGCTTAGCCGCCAGGGGACCTGTGATTTCGGTTTCCTGCTTCAGAGGCGCCGAAACGAAGGTCAAGCCGTCGCCGAGCGCATCAAATTCAAGGTTGGCCTCATGCTTTGGTGCTTCAGTGGATAACAGGTTCCTTGCCGGCTGCAGATAGAACTTTGTCCACTCCGTGCGGGCAATAGGCCATTCATCTTCCATACGCTCTACGAACTTGTCAACATGGCGGACCTGCATTTGAACCGTCGGTTGCTTCTCCCATCCGTTCTTCTCGTCCTTCAGGAAGTAAGCGAAGAATCGCTTTTGCAAGGCAACTCCGTAGTCTGTGTAGAAGTGGGTCCAGTGCTCTAGTCCATGCACTTCAAGCCATTTCTGCTTCGAAGACGCCCGTAGAAAACCCTCGAAGTTGCCACGCGGGTGGATGCCCTGCCCGCCCCAGTTCGACGCGCTCAGCAGAGGGATGGTTATCTTCTCTAGCTCCGGCGTCCGGGCCTTGTGATACGAGTCGTCAAACGGGTGGTCAACGATGTCGTCGCCCAGGTTAGAACGATTTGCCGCGAGTTCTTTATCAGACAACGTAACATCGCCACACACCAAATCGCCGGTTACAACGCTGCGCGGACCGCGCTCACCCAAGCCATATTGCACGCTCTTGACCTGCACGTCATACCAGTTAGCCATAAAACTTGATAGAATGCCGCCGTGATAGAGTGCGTCACGATACCAGTCGTTAGCCCCTTCCCACGAGCACATCGCCGCCAGATGGGGAGGCTGCTTCGCGGCGACTTGCCACTGGTTCATGGCGTAGTAAGAGATGCCGTTCAATCCTATTTTGCCGGTTGACCAGGGCTGGACTGCGGCCCATTCGATGCAGTTATATAAGTCCTTGGTTTCGCGTGGCGACCAATGATCAATGACGCCCGGCGAGCAGCCGCAGCCACGCGAATCAACTCGAATAATCGCATATCCATCCGGTACCCACTTCTCAGGGTCCACAACTTCCCAGTTTTGATACTTGTTCGTCGAACCGTAAGGCACGTCGGGATGTTGGGCCACCATGATGTCCCACGATCCGGAATACCCTTGTTGGAAAGACAGGTTCTTCGCATAAGGTCCGTAGGACAGGATGACCGGATACTTGCCATCAACGATAGGACGGTAAACATCGGCCCGGAGAACCAAGCCGTCGTCCATTTTGATTGCCACATTCCAGTCGATTCGCATTCCATCGCGAACTTCGCTTGCAACTAGCATAACGAGACCTATTCCTCTCTCTCGCACCAATTTCCATATAGCCAAATGAAACGCTATTTCTTTGCTGGCACTATCGGTACCAACACATAGGCCGGACGCTCGGAATCAATATGCAACGTGGTTTTCCCACCGAATATCTTTTCCGGGCGGTCGCGCGGGTCGTTGTGCAGGAAAGGACCGCAGCCCAGAAGTTCGTTCTTAAAATTCGATAACTTCAGCCCGGTCTTCTTGGCATACTCGTAGTCTTTTCCGCGAACCGATACCGCGATCCTGTATCCGGCTGGCACCACAATCGAGGTCGGCCAGAGCTCAACATCGAGTTCCACTGGAACTCCAGGTTGCAGCGGCTGAACTTCGTCGTGAGTGTGATAAGGCCGGTAGGGAAGTGTCAACTGCGGATCAAGCTTGCGATGTGACGCTCGCAGCCAACCCTGGGCAATCGGCGTATGCGGATCGATCGCGCCAAGGAAGACGATTTCACGCAGATCCGGAGTAAACACCCGGAAGACCAGGAACACATCGGCATCGGTCGTGCTCGAGGAAACAAACATCTTTGCCGCTAGAGGACCAGTGATTTCAGTCTCCTGCTTCAGAGGTGCAGAAACAAAGGTCAAGCCATCGCCCAACGCATCGAACTCAAGCTTTGCCGAATCTTTAGCCGGTTCGGTAGATAACAAATTGCGTGCTGGCTGCAAATAAAACTTAGTCCACTCCGTACGGGCAAGCGGCCACTCATTTTCCATACGCTCAACAAACTTGTCGGTATGGCGGACCTGTAACTGAACCTTGGGCTGTCTGTCCCAGCCGTTATTCTCGCCCTTCAGAAAATGTGCAAAGAAGCGCTTTTGAAGGTTCACTCCGTAGTCAGTGTAGAAATGGGTCCAGTGTTCCAGTCCATGCACTTCAAGCCATTTCTGCTCCGAAACCGCGCGCCCGAAGCTCTCGAAGTTACCCCGTGGATGGAGTCCTTGCCCGCCCCAATTGGCGGTTGTAAGCAAGGGCGTTTTGATCTTGTCCCAAATCGCCGACCGGACCTTGTGGTAATCGTCGTCAAGCGGGTGCGCGAGAATCTCATCTCCATAGTCGCAACGATTCGCAGCCAGTTCCTTGTCGGACATGGTTACGTCACCACAGACCAATTCGCCAGTCACGACGCTACGCGGGCCGCGCTCACCGAGGCCATATTGCACGTTCTTGATCTGCATGTCATACCAGTTGGCATGGAATGTTGTGAGTATCCCGCCGTGGTGCGTGGCGTCGCGATACCAGTCCGCCTCTGCTTCCCATGCACACATTGCCGCCAGATGAGGCGGTTGCTGCGACGCTACCGGCCACTCCATTTGCGCGTAATACGAAATACCATTGATGCCGATCTTGCCATTCGACCACGGCTGCACCGCGGCCCACTCGATGCATTGGCAACAGTCCTTGGTCTCACGGACGGAAAAGTGATCGATGTATCCAGGCGAGCGTCCGCAGCCGCGCGAATCCACGCGGACGATGGCATAACCATCGGGAACCCACTTTTCAGGATCGACCAGTTCCCAATTCTGATACTTGTTAGTCGAGCCATAAGGGACGTCAGAATGCTCGGCCACCATGGCGTTCCACGCGCTGGGATAGCCATCCTGAAACGACAGCCCCTTGGCATACGGTCCGTAAGTTAAGATAACGGGGTACTTGCCTTCTTTTACAGGACGAAAAACATCGGCTCGCAGAACAAGACCGTCGTCCACGGTGATAGGAACATCCCAGTCAATCTGCATACCATCGCGAATCTCGCTGCGGGTCGCACTCATGGTTGCTTCCTCCTTGGAGATCAGACCAGTTGCATTCTGGAACCGATAGTGGGCGCAAGGTGTGCGCCCACTATCGCCGAGGGTTAGGCTGACGCGCGGTTCAATAACTCGATTGTAGAGCTGTCGAGTTCGAGAGCTGTTGCTGCCATCAGATCCTTCAATTGATCAAGGTTCGAGGCGCTGGAGATTGGAGCGGTAATGCTGGGACGCGCCATCAGCCATGCCAGCGCTACTCGTGCCGGAGTCGAACTGTGTTGCTTCGCTACCTGGTCCAAAGCGTCCAGAATGTGGAATCCGCGCTCGGTTAGATATCGCTTCACGGTCTTGCCGCGAGGGCTCTTGGTCAGGTCGGCCTCAGACCGGTACTTGCCGGTGAGAAAACCACAGGCCAGCGAATACCAGGGGATCACGCCCACGCCTTTTTCCAGACAGGTGGGTTCAATCGTGGATTCGAATTCGGCGCGATCATAGAGATTGTAAAGTGGCTGGATGCTCACATAACTAGGATATCCATGTTGCTCACTTATCTGGATCGCCTCGGCAAGCCGTTTTCCACTTGTATTGGAAGCGCCGATCCAGCGAACTTTTCCTTGTTTCACTAATTGCGAGTAGGTTTCCAGAGTCTCTTCCAAAGGCACTGACACGTCATCGAGGTGCGATTGATACAGATCGATGTAGTCTGTCTGGAGACGTTTCAGGGAGTCCTCCACCGCGCTCAGAATGTAAGCCTTTGAGAGACCCTTCTTGTCCGGACCCATCGGATTTCCAACTTTGCTGGCAAGAATGACTTTGCTGCGCTTACCGCTCTGCTTGAACCACTTGCCGATAATGGTCTCGGACTCGCCGCCTTTGTTGCCAGGCACCCATGCAGAGTACGCATCCGCTGTGTCAACGAAGTTAAAGCCCGCGTCGACAAATGCATCGAGTATCTTGAAAGAGTTTGGCTCGTCAACCGTCCATCCGAAGACGTTGCCGCCAAAACAGAGTGGTGAAACTTCTAATCCGGATTTCCCGAGCTTGCGTTTCTTGGCTGCCATAGTTGGTAGTACCTTTCTCTACTGTTTGATGGACCTCATTCTATACCTGACGACTGCATCTGGACTGCGCTTTCGCTCTTGCCTGCTACCTCGTTATCGAATAAGGTTTCAATCTAAAAGGAGATTGTCCATGGCGGAATATCTGAAGAAGGCAATACCTAAACCGGAAGAGGATCTCACCGCCGTACGAGACACCGTGCGCGAGATCCTGACCAGAATCAAAGCGGAAGGCGAGGTAGCAGTCAGATACTATTCCAAGACCTTTGACCAGTGGGATCCGAAGTACTTCAAAATTTCCGAGGATCAAATCCGCGACGTCAAGAAGCAACTACCTGTTTCCGAGGTGGAGGATATCGACTTCTGCCAGGCCCAGATCAGAAACTTCGCGCAGGAGCAGATGAAGCGGATCGTGGGTTTCGAGGCCGAAACGTTTCCGGGGGTGCATCTGGGCCAGAAGATTATTCCCGTGGCGTCGAGCGGCGCGTATGTTCCCGGTGGCCGCTATCCAATGCTGGCGTCGGCTCACATGACGGTGATCACCCCGAAGGTGGCTGGCGTGCCGCGCGTCGTTTCCTGCTCGCCTCCCGTGAAAGGCGAGGGAATGTGGCCTGCCACGCTTTATTCCATGGCTGCAGCCGGGGCCGACGAAATCTATTGCATGGGTGGAGTCCACGCCCTGGCTGCCATGGCGCTCGGTATGGAAGGCCTCGAGCCGGTCGACATGGTTTGCGGGGCCGGCAATAAATATGTTGCGGAAGCCAAGAAACAATTGTTCGGATCCGTTGGTATTGACCTCCTCGCCGGGCCGACTGAGATCCTGATCATTGTCGACGAGACGTCCGACCCATTCATCGTCGCCGCCGATCTGCTCGGTCAGGCTGAGCACGATCCCAACGCGAGGCAATGCCTGATCTCCCTATCAAGAAAGACCGCGCTTGATGTGATGAAGGAAGTCGACAGGCAGTTGATCGACCTGCCAACCCGCGAGATTGCCAGTGTCGCATGGCGCGATAACGGAGACGTAATCGTCGTTGATTCGCCCGAGGAAGCCGTGAAGATCAGCGATCAATGGGCCCCCGAACATCTGGAAGTGCAGACCAGGGATTGGAAGTATTACCTCGATAACTGCCGGAACTACGGTTCGGTTTTCCTGGGTGAAGAGACGACGGTGGCCTTCGGTGACAAGACGATCGGCACTAACCACGTGCTGCCCACAATGCGGGCCGCGCGCTATACCGGAGGATTGTCGGTCGGCAAATTCTGTAAAACCGTAACTTACCAATACGCCACCAGGGAAGCCTCTTACAAAATTGCCGATGTCTGCGAACGGGCCTGCAACTATGAAAACATGCTCGCCCACGGTATCTCATGCAAGGTAAGAAAAGAGAAGTACGGGAAGATCCTCCATTCCACTGTCGGGGTTAAGTAATGAAAGCTAACATTCCTAGCTTCGATCTCACCGGGAAGGTCGCGGTAGTGACCGGAGCAACGGGTGGAATTGGTTTTGGAATTACGGAGGCGCTGGCCGCTTACGGCGCAGACATCGTTCTTGTGGGCCGCTCGCATGAAGCACTCGAAGCGGCCCGCAACGCAATCGAGCAGATGGGACGCCGGGCCCTGGCCGTCGCCGCGGATCTCACCAAAGTCCCGGAGATTCAAGCGATGGCCGAAAAGGCGGTTGCCGCGTTTGGTCATCTCGATATCCTCGTGAACTGCGCCGGTATCAATATCACTCAAATGGCCGTTGACGTAACCGAAGAGGCTTGGGACAAGGTGATCGACATTAACCTGAAAGCCCTCTTCTTCTGCTGTCAGGCGGTGGGAAAGATCATGATCGCGCAGAAGAGCGGCAAGATCATTAACATGTCATCTCAAACCGGAACCGTAGCCATTCCGCTGCGCGCTGCCTACTGTTCCAGCAAGGGTGGGGTCAACATGCTTACTAAGCTGTTGGCCTTGGAGTGGGCTCCTTACAACGTCAAGGTCAACGCCGTTGCACCAACCTTCGTCGAAACAAAGTTCACCGAGCCCATGTTTGAAAACGAAGAGTTCTTGCGTTACGCCATGGATAACATTCTGCTCGGGAAACTCGGGAGACCTGAGGATGTTGCCGGGGCCGTGGTTTATCTTGCCTCGCCGGCATCCGATCTCGTCACGGGACACATACTCGCCGTGGATGGGGGTTGGACCGCTCGTTAGTTGAGTTCGTGATGTGAGAAGCGTTTATCACTTTTCGAAGTAAAAGGAGTTCTGCATGCAATTCAAGGGACAAATCATAGACTTGAGTCAGGAAATTTACCAGGGAATGCCCGTCTACCCCGGTCATCTGAAAACCGTCATCTGGACCCATATGTCGCACGAAGAGTGCCAGCGATCCCTGGGCACGGGCTTCTCCTATGAGACGCGCGGAATCATGTTCTGCGATCACGGTCCTACCCACATTGACGCCATCAGTCACTTATCGCGCGATCCAAATGCGCCCCCCGTCGATAAGATTCCGTTGGAATACTGCATCACCTCCGCCGTCTGTCTGGACGTGAGTGACATTCCCACCAAAACGCAATTCGGCAAAGCGAAAATCGAGCAGGAATTGAAGCGCTGGAATCTCAAGATCGAAAAGGGCGATACCGTTCTCTTCCACACCGGTCACTTCGAGCGCTTCTACGGCAAACCAGAATACATGACCGACTATCCTGGACTCGACCGGGAGGGAACCGAGTTCATTATCGACCAGGGTTGCGTAAACTTCGGCGTTGACTCTGCAAGCCCTGACATGTGGTACGACAAGACTTATCCATGCCACTCGGTCTGCGCCGAACGGCAAATTACCCACATCGAGAATCTCTGTAACTTGGATAAACTCGTGGGCAAGCGCTTTACCTTCATTGCGCTGCCTTTGAAGATTCGTGGAGGAACGGGTTCGCCCCTGCGTCCGGTGGCGATTCTGGACAACTAGAACGAAATCACAATAGGTGTATCCGGGAAAGCGACTTTCGGGTTCTCAAGGGTGGACGGACAAGAAATCTCGGGTGCCCCACCTTCGCCGCGCTGTTGTTGCGCGGATAAGGTGGGAGGCAATCCCCTTCACCTCTGCAATGTTGTTGCTTTTGCAGTTGGAACTCGCTTGCTTTTGCTCCACCCTGTCGTTCGGATACACGTTTTGTGAAATTGCCCTAGCCCTGCGCCAACAGGCGCGACTTTTCCCAGCAGTCGTAAACGCGATTAGAATGATCTCCGCGAAGAAAGGAAAGAAAATGGTCTTTGAATTTGCTCAGCTTGAAATTAAACCCGGAACGGAATCCGCCTTCGAACAAGGCATCGCCAAGGCCGCCCCAATTTTTCAGCGTGCCAAGGGATGCAAAGGTATGAAACTCCTGAGGTCGGTCGAGCAGCCTTCACACTACACCCTGATGGTCACCTGGGAGACCGTTGACAATCATATTGTGGATTTCAGAAACTCGGAGGACTTTCAAGCGTACCGGAAACACGTGGGCGAGTTTTTCGCCAGCGCTCCACAGGTAGGACACGTCCAAGTCGCGTTCCCTGGCTTCTGAGGTCATAAATCAATCGCCAGTTTACCGGCATTCAATGCAAAGCGCCCGTCTGGACTCCTATCCTGCGGGTGCTTTCTTCGTCATTCGTTTGCCTCCAGCTCGTACCGATGCGATGGTTACCTAGAGTAGAACCGGCATCTCGCTTCCATAAATGGGAACTAGATAGTCATGCGTTCCGAGAAAGCTGGTCAAGCTGTATTCCGTTTGGAACTTATCCAATGATGGACCGAAGCGAACGGAACTGATAGGCAACTGTTCTCCCTCCGGCGGCGAAAGGAGCAAGTACGGTATAAGCACACCCTTCGAATGCCTGTATTGGATTCGATACTACGAGCCACATGCCTGTCGAAGATGGCATCCATCCGCTTCCAGAGAAGGTCATCTATTGGCGGCTTGTCAGCCTTCGTAACTCCGTTAGGATTTTCCATGCTGAGAATTGTAGTCGGTAAACGGCTTAGCAGGAATCCATCTTAGAAGTCCACATTGAATGGCGCAGAGTGCTTGGGCGTGAGGACTTACGGATGCGACAAGAGAAGTTTGTTGGCCTATTGCGGTTATCTGGGGCGTAACACATTGTCGCAAATTGGCTGCCCCCCAGGGATTCGAACCCCGATACCCTGCTCCAGAGGCAGGTGTCCTACCGTTGAACGAGGGGGCAGCATGACCAAGCTGGCTGCAATGAATGTAACGGTCTGATCATAAAAGCTTGAGTAGGTTTCGTCAACTTTGCTTATCCACAGTCTCGGCAGGGCACTGGCTGGTGGGACGCCAGCCAGCGGAATGAGTGACGGCTCAGAACCCAAAGATTTTGGTTGCCTTTCAACGAAATAAATCTATAGTGAATACTCGCGATGCAGGGTACAATTCCCAATTAGGGGGTGAGGTATGTGGAATTCTCAAGTTCCCATTCTTGTTTTCGATTCCGAAAACCGGGAGATCGTCGGCCTCAACGACGCCGCAGCCTCACTCTTTAAGACGACTGTGGACACCTTGAAGGGCCAACTTGTCGATTTGTCAGTTGTTCCCGAAGAGCGCCTGAGGTTGGTGGCCAGCGTTTCCTCCCCTGATCCGCGTTGGGGTGATGTCGGGCCGTGGCAATGTCTTGCACGCGACGGATCTCGCTTTGTGGCGTTCGTGCGCTTTCATCAAGCCGTTCACGAAGGACGGTTGGTACATATCGCTCTCGCGACGGAGGTGGTACAAGTCGAAACACCCCGCTCGGCTGTTGCGGGATTCGGGGACCAACTTAGGAAGGCGGGCTGAGGCGGTTCAGAGTTACTGTATCCCCAAACCAAACTTTTCTCCGCAATTTCGCGCCTTCGCACCGGAAACCTGCGCTGTTGCGAGGTGTCAAGCGAAAATTCTCGCCGATTCCCCTCAACCGTCTGATTCCAAACAATATAGAGTTTTCCCTAAAGTGAGGGAATACCTCCTCGAATTTGCTATCCTGAAGATAGATGGATACACGGACACGAGATTGTGAACTTCAACCGTGAAACCTGGACACTAACCCTTGTGTTTTCAAATTTATACAGGGAAATATAGGGGGCAGGGGATACAGCAATAAAGGGTGTCCTGCACCGCGCATCGTTCCAATCTGAATCCAGCGCAACGGCCACAGCAACACTCGGATTGCTCCAGCATCAGCCACCAAGCGGAAATCTGAGATAATGACGCAAAGAGCGAGCGCGTGAGCGGGCGATGCCCGCCGGTCGCGGTGCCGGTTTTTATCCGGCGCAAATGACTCGCGCGGGTTTGAGGACCTGCAAGGATCTGCGTAGTGAGTTCCGGGGAACAGAAAACTTTTTTCATTGAGACCTTCGGGTGCCAGATGAACTTCCACGACTCCGAGAAGGTTGCCGGATCGCTGGTATCGCAAGGCTATCGCCAGGTAGAGTCGGTAGAGGACGCGGACCTGATCTTCTATAACACCTGCTCGATCCGCGACAAAGCCGAGCAAAAGGTCTTCCATCGCCTCGCGGAATTCAAACGCCTGCAGAAGATGGGTAAGAAGTTCGCCGTCATTGGCTGTGTTGCCCAGCAGGAGGGAGAGCGCATCTTTGATCGTGCCCCTCACGTATCGCTGGTAGCCGGTTCGGCAAGCTATCGCAATTTGCCGCAAATGCTCGTTCAAATTGAGCGGGGCGAGCGTGCCACTGGGTTGGACGACCGCAACACTGAAGAGACTTTTGAAACCGCGTTCACGGCGCGCACCAATCCGCACCGCGGATACATCACCATCATTGAAGGCTGCGACAAATTCTGTGCCTACTGCGTGGTGCCTTACACGCGTGGACGCGAGCGCAGCCGAACCTCGGAATCCGTGCTCGAAGAGGCGCGGCGGATTATCGATGGCGGTCTCACGGAAATTCAGTTGCTTGGTCAGAATGTGAATTCCTATCGCGACCCGCTCGGAAAGCGTAGTTTTGCGGAATTGCTCGCCGAGGTTGGGCAGCTACCGGGTGTCCGGCGAGTTCGATTCACGACCTCGCATCCGCGCCACTTCACCCGCGAGATCGTGGACGCCATTGATTCCGTGCCCACGCTTTGCGACCACGTCCATCTTCCCGTGCAAAGCGGTTCATCGCGCGTGCTCTCAGCCATGGCGCGCGAGTACACGCGGGAGCAGTACCTGGAACGCATTGCCTGGGTTCGCGCGGCAAAGCACAAATCGATTTCACTGACCACCGATATCATCGTAGGATTCCCGGGCGAAACCCTGGCGGAGTTCGAGGAGACGATGACCTTGCTGGAGGAAGTGCAGTACGACGGAGTGTTCAGCTTTAAGTATTCGCCGCGCCCCAACACTCCCGCGTTGTCAATGGAGAACGCGATCCCCGAACAGGAGAAGACCAGGCGGCTGGCCATCTTGAACGACCGCCAGCGGGAGATGCAGAGAATTAATTATAAGAACCACATCGGTCAGCTACTTGAAGTGATAGTGGAAGGTTTCCAGCCCGCTCGCGATCAGGTCACGGGACGTACGTCGCAGAACAAGACCCTGAATTTTACGGTTCCGGAGGGTATGACCGCGCCGAAGATTGCGGAGTATGTGCAGGTTCGCGTGGTGCGCGCGCATCCTAATAGCTTGGTGGGAGAAATGGCTGCAGCGCATGACGCACAACCGGCGTACAGTGTTGTCTGACGAACTAGCTGTCTGGACTCGCGGTAGAGGGAGAATTCAATGGAAGTCGAAATGCGAATTCGTGGACTGATGTTGGACCCAACTACCAACATGCCGATCATCGTCCTCAAGGACGTAAACAGCGATTCAGTGCTGCCGATATGGGTCGGGGTCTTTGAGGCAAACGCGATTGCTCTGGAGATTGAGAAAGTCTCGCCGCCGCGTCCCATGACTCATGATCTGCTCAAGAATGCAATTACCGGGCTGGGCGCAACCGTGGAACGCGTGGTGGTCACCGAGCTGCGTAATGACACGTTCTTCGCCGCCATCTGGGCGACGCGCAACGGTGAACCGATCGTGATTGACTCGCGCCCCTCGGATGCAATTGCCTTGGCAATGCGTACGGACTGTCCTATCTTCGTGGATGAAGAAGTGCTGCAAAGTTCGCGTGTCGCAACCGGTTCCACTGGGCGCATTACGGGAGAAGATTTGCGCCGTTGGCTGGAAGGTCTGAGCGACGACGATATTGGACGCAACCGAACTTAGCGCCATTTGCGGAGGACCACGCGCTACAGCGTCTTAAGAAATCGCCTTGCCTCTTCGATCAGAGGGAAGGCTTTTTCGTCTTCCTGAAATTCCTTGCCGTGAACGCATCTCCGACCTCCGCGCATTTTCACCGGATGTTTCAGGTGGAGCATTTCGTGATAGACGAGGTACTCAATGGCGAAGCGGGGGACGCGCTCCTGGTCAAACACTTTGCTGATGATGATCGCGTTGTGCGCCGGATCGTAATGGCCCAGCAGACGCCGCGCCCGTTCGCCGCTCCAACTCATCTGTGGTCTTCCCAGCAATCCGTGAAAGAAGCGCACATTCAGCGTGTCGAATACTTCGTCGAGGTCGTAATAAATTCCGTGCGCTGATTCCAGACGCTTGCGTCCGCGAATCTGCCTCACCTGCTGCGCCTTCTCCAGCATGTCGCGCGAGGACACGTAGCGGCGATAGCGCGAATTGTGCGCCGTATCGATGGGCTTGCGGTAAATCTTCGCCAGGAGAATATGCACGATCGCCTTCAAGACGGATTCCGGCGCGCCTTCCAGAAGATCGGAGAGGCGTAGCTTCATCCGTCCACCCGTCAGGCGGACTGTGTTGTTGATATTGGCAAATGGATAGAACTGCAAGTCAAATTCCGGTATCGGCGCACGTGGGCGGAGTTCCCGGTACGTCTCATTCAATAGTAACTGCAACGAATCCTTCAAAGTGATTTCAGATTACCAGATGCGACCGTACTTAGGCGGCCCAGCGGTGGTACGCCTGCAAATCAGCAGACCAGGTAGCGTTTCATTTCTTTCTTTTGGCTTCCGACTCAATCGCAATCAGTCGGTGGCGCGCTTTCCATTCCTCATCGGGAAACTGTCCGTTGGAAACCGCAAGAAACGCCTTATAACCCTCGATGGCTTCCGGAAGCCGGTGCAGATGATCGTAATAAGTTGCGCGGAGGAACAAACTACTGGGCGGCTCGGGTAGAAGTTTCTTTCGTGCGTCAAGCGCCTTGATGGCGAGATCATAATCCTTGTTACCTGCCGCGGCCAGAGCCAGTTGACCATACGCCACGCCCCAATCCGGTTTCATGCGTACGCATTGGAAGAACTCGTTCTGCGCTTCCGCATACTTCAATTGCGGCAGCAGCACGGAACCCAGGCCATTGTGCAACTCTGCGTCCTTGGGAAAATGGATTAGCAGACTGCGATAACTCTTTTCTGCCTCGGCATACTGCTTGCTCCGCTCCTGCACAAAGGCAAGTTCGCGCAGAGCCTCCAAGTCGTCCGCTCGCAGAGCCAATGCCTTTTGCAGCTCCGCCGCTGCCTCCGCGTCGTGGCTCTCCGCACTCAGCACGCGGCCTAGTTGCAGATGTCCGTTCTCATCCTGTGGCGCTATGGCGACCAGTCGGCGCAAGATCTGCTCGGCTTCTGGCAGATGCTTGGCGCGCATAAACAGGTTAGCGAGTGCTGCCAGCGCGTCCGCCGAGTTAGGTTGCAACTCATCCGCCTTGCGAAACTCCCTCTCGGCTCCGGCCACGTCGCCGGACTGTTCCAGCGCCGTGCCAAGCGCAAGTCGACTGTGCGGATCAGCCGGCATCAGAACCACGGCGTGCGACCACGAATCCAGCGCGGCTTTCGCATCACTCGCCTCTTGCACCTGTGCTAGCGCCGCCCAGGCATGGGCGAGCGACTCTTGCGGATGTTGGCCTGTCGGCTTCAAGTGCGTAGCCTTCTCCAGATACTTGGACGCATCCGGAAGGTTTTCGTGCGCCAACATCATGCCGAGATTCAGGTTGCATTCGAAGTTCTCCGGCGCAGCCGCAATCGCACCGCGGTAGGCCGTTATCGCTGCGGAGTAATTTTGCTGGGCGTGCATCACATAGCCGAGATCGAACCATGCACGCGCATCCTTGGAATTTGCGGCAACCAGTTTGCGCAGAATCGTCTCAGCCTCCGGCCATTTCTGCTGGTCCATCGCAATTTCGGCGCGCACGATAGCCGCCGGTTCGGCGGGCGTTGTATGTGGAGTTGCCTTCTGCGCCGTCAGCGCAGAGCTAAGCAGCAGCAATGCGGCAATCAACCACGCAAGCGGCTTCACGATGTCACCAGAGGCATGGGCAACACTTTGCGTAACCACTGTCCGGTGCAGGAGCGTTCATTCGCCGCAATCTCCTCGGGCGTGCCCACGGCCACAACTTCTCCGCCGCGCTCACCGCCTTCGGGGCCAAGGTCGATCACCCAGTCCGCCACTTTGATTACGTCCAAGTTATGTTCAATCACCACGACGGAGCCGCCAGCATCAATCAGTTTTTTGAAGGCCGCCAGCAGCTTGCTCACATCGTCAAAATGCAGTCCCGTGGTGGGCTCGTCAAAAATGTAAAGCATGTGCGACCTGCGCTTGATCGAGGTGCCGTCAGGATTCTTGCGCAGACTGTCACGGCCCTGCGGCTGCAGGTGCGCCGCCAGCTTCATGCGTTGCGCTTCCCCGCCGCTCAGCGTGGTTGCAGACTGGCCAAGGCGCAGATATCCAAGCCCCACTTCTTCCAGAACCCGCAATTTGTCCATCAGTTTGGGCACGCCCGTAAAGAATCCGAGCGCTTCCTTCACCGTCATATTTAACACGTCATGGATGTTCTTGCCGTGATAATGCACGGCGAGAATCTCCGGCTTGTAGCGTGTTCCCTTGCAGTCTTCGCAGATCAGCTCCACGTCAGCCAGAAACTGCATCTCCACGGTCACCGTGCCATCACCAGAGCAGGTATCGCAGCGCCCGCCGGGTATGTTGAAGGAAAAATGTCCTGCAGTGTACCCGTGCTTCTTGGACTCGGGAAGGGAAGCGAAGACCTCTCGAATCGGATCGAATGCCTTGATGTAGGTCACTGGATTCGAGCGCGGAGTGCGTCCGATTGGCGACTGGTCCACCAACTCTACGTCGTCGAGCCATTGCTCGCCTTCGAGTTCGCGCTGGCCGCTCTCGGCTCCCGCGCCCTGGCGCTTGATGGTGACCAGCCGCAGATAGAGCACATCGTGTACAAGCGTGCTTTTGCCTGAACCGGAAACCCCCGTGACTGCAACCAGCAGCCCAAGCGGAATCGTCACGTCCACGCCCTTCAGATTGTGTCCCCGTGCGTCACGCAAGTGCAGAAACTGGTTGCCCGGCATGCGGCGCTGTTGTGGAACCTGGATTTGCAAGTCTCCGCTCAGATAGCGCCCGGTCAATGACTGATGATTTGCGCGGATTTCGTCATAGGTGCCGCTCGCCACCAGCTTTCCGCCGTGCTCTCCGGCTCCGGGACCAAGGTCGAGAATCGCATCGGCCATGGCCATCACTTCGCGATCGTGTTCCACCACCAGAATCGTATTGCCAAGGTCACGTAGGCTTTTCAGGATGTGAATGAGCCGCGCGGTATCGCGGCTGTGCAGGCCAATTGAGGGCTCGTCGAGCACATACAGCGTCCCTACCAGCCGCGAGCCCAGCGAAGTTGCCAGCTGAATACGCTGCGCTTCTCCGCCGCTCAAGGTCGAAGAGAGACGGTCGAGCGTCAGGTACTCTAGTCCAACCTCGTTCAGGAAACGCAGTCGGTCGCGAATCTCCTCCAACAGTTTGCTGCCGATATCGGCTTCTTCGCGCGTGAGCGTAAGCTCCTTGAAAAATCGCGCCGCATCCTCCACGGTCTTACAGCAGACCTGGCAAATATCCAAGCCGCCGATCTTCACCTGGCGCGCCTCATTGCGTAGCCTTGCGCCGCCGCAGGCCATGCAAAGCGAATATCCTCGATAGCGACTCAGGAAGACACGTACGTGCAGCTTGTATTTTTTCTTCTCCAGATGCTCGAAGAAGCCGCGCACCCCAAACCACTTTCCATCACCTTCCAGGATGAACCGCTGCTGCTCCTTCTTCAGGTTGGCCCAGGGCACATCCATGGGGATCCCGGCAAGCCGTGCCACACGCCGCATCTCCGTGCCCAAGGGTTTGTACTTCGGCTTTGTCCAGGGTTCCACCGCGCCTTCGGCCAGCGTCTTCGACTTATCCGGAATCACCAGATCCATATCGAAATCGATGGTGTTTCCAAAGCCTTGGCAGCGGGGGCAAGCGCCAAAAGGGTTATTAAATGAGAACAACCGTGGCTCAGGCTGCTCAAACTTCAGATTGCAATTCTTGCACTCAAATCGTTGCGAAAATCGCATACGCAACGGCTCGCCTTCGCGCGGTGCCGTCTCAAACACAACCTCGCCCGCCTCGCGATACCCGCTCTCAATGGCATCCACAATGCGCGAACGCGACTCGGCATCTACCAGAATGCGGTCCAACAACAGGAAGACAGGCTTGCTGAAATCGATCCCTAGCAAAGACTCTGGAGTCGAAAACTCGAACAGCTCGCCGTCCTGGTACAGACGGTTAAATCCGCGCTTGCGCAGTTCGAAAAGACGCTCTTTCAGCGCCTCGTTGTGATCGATTTCGGGCAGCTTCTTCTTGCGTCCACGGGTTTTCTTCTCCGGCTCGGGAACAACCGTGGCCTCGGGTTGAAGCAGCGGGAACAGTGCCTGTACGCGGGTGCCGCCCTCCAGTGCCAGGATGCGCTCTGCGACCTCGTCCACCGTTTCGTTCTTGACCTGCTCGCCGCATTGAGGGCAAAATGTGCGTCCCACTCGGGCAAACAGCAGGCGCAAGTAGTCATACACTTCCGTGGCAGTGGCCACGGTAGAGCGCGGATTGCGAGTCTGGTTCTTCTGGCGGATGGCTACCGCAGGAGCAATGCCGTCGATCAGATCGACATCTGGTTTTTCGATCCGCTCCAAAAATTGCCGCGCATAAGCCGAAAGCGATTCGACGTAGCGGCGTTGTCCCTCGGCATAGATCGTGTCAAACGCAAGCGAAGACTTTCCGCTTCCGGAGACCCCCGTTACCACCGTCAGGCGATTGTGGAGGATTTCAAAATCAATATTCTTCAGGTTATGGACGCGAGCGCCGCGAACTACGATAGCTTCCTTGGGCATAGTAAGAACGGTCAACCGGCCCGACCACGACGCTTCACCCCTATAGCCGCAATCTGCCCGTTACCGAATCTCACTATTATAGTTCGCCCAGCGATGCCGCTCCAAGCGCGGTATCTGGGCATTGGCGTTCGGGATAGAGCCCGATCTGCTCTTGTAAATCAAAACGATAGATTCATTTCAGCACCACAACTCATTGCTCCAAGCTTATTTCTTTGCTGCAATGCGATGCATTGAGATACTCTGCCCCGTGCTCCAGCCAAGCACCCAACATAAATACTTTATGTACGCAAGGAGACCAAGTGGCACAGAATCGCGGTGAAATACCTACGAAGGAAGAAGATTGCTTCGCCTTGACGCGGCGTCGCCTTTTGCAAGCTGCAGGGGGGCTTATTGCAGCTTCCACGCTTCCGGCCTATGGAATAGATGGCGCAACAAACCCCGCAATGACCCAAGCCGCAAAAGCGGCCCCAGTTACTGCGCCCGACCTCACCGGACAGTTGGCCAGGTACATGGTGGCTGCCCGGGAACATAACCTGCCTGCCAAGGTTTTGCTGGACGCCAAGCATCGCGTCCTGGATGGGCTGGGGGCTATCGTGTCGGGAGCGCGTCTCAGGCCCGGCGATCTGGCTATTCGTTTCATACGCGGGCAGGGCGGGGTCCCGGAGTCATCCGTTCTCACCACTGACATCAAGACTTCCGCCATCAACGCCGCGCTGGTCAATGGAATGTGTGCGCACGCGGACGAAACCGACGACGTCGATCCCTTGACCAAGGCGCATCCGGGCGCTGCCGTAGTTCCCGCAGCCTTGGCAATGGCGGAGCGCGAGCAACGTTCGGGAATGGAGCTGATCAAAGCGGTGGCGCTAGGGTACGATGTTGGTTGCCGCTTCGTCGTCGCCCTTGGAGGAGACTTATTGCGCGTGGCTCACCGCGACGGCGATGGTCCCTGCTGCACGATGGGTGGAGTAGCAGCCGCAGCCTCCCTCGCACGCCTCGACGAAACCGGGATGCGCTATGCGCTTTCCTATGCAGCACAACAGGTCTCCGGCCTCTACAGTTGGGTTGACGATCACGATCATATAGAGAAAGCCTTCGACATCGGCGGCATGGGCGCACGCAACGGCGTCACCGCGGTCATCATGGTCCAGACGGGATTTACTGCCGTGAATGACGTACTGAGCGGGCCCCACAACGCCATAGAAGCGCTATCCGCCCAGCCACACGCTGAAGCGATTATGGCCGATCTAGGTAGACGGTTTTTTGTCTCCGAGACGGGAATCAAGACCTACTCCGTGGGCAATCCCAACCAGGCTCCGCTGGATGCAGTGCTCAAGCTTCGCCGCCAGTACGGTCTGCGTCCGGACAATGTTGAGCGCATTGTGGTGAGGATGCCAACGGATGGGGCCAGCATTGTGAACAACAGTCCAATGCCGGATGTTAACTGTCAGTATCTCGTTGCCACGGCCCTGGTTGACGGAGCCGTCTCGTTCGTCAATAGCCACTCGCGCGAGCACATGACAGACCCACAAGTCCGCGCTGTCATGCAACGCGTGCGGGTCGTCGGGGATCCCAAACTGACCGACCCTGCCGCCCCACGAAGCGGTCTGGTGGAAGTCACTCTGCGCGACGGGCGGAATGTAAGCCACTTCACGCGCTTTCCTCCAGGCACAAAGGAGAACCCCTTGGACACCGAGGGAGTGAGTGCGAAAGCTAGAGACTTGATGACGCCCGTGCTGGGGGCTAAGCGAACCGAGGAGATCATCGAACGCGTGAATGCACTGGAAGAAGTTGCCAACGTGCGTGAGTTTGTCCGCTCGCTGCTGGCGGTTTAGAGGCATATTTGGACGAACGTAACATACAACTGCCTGAGGGCTGGTGAGTAGTTTGGACGGAATATCGTGAAAGGAGCGGTTCAAGATGGCGAACAATCGGTTTGTATTGGGCATCATCTCTTCTTGCATTGTTCTGGCTGTGGCAGGGGTGCAGTCGCTTATGGCACAGCCTCCTAAGACGTTGGTTTCGGAAGACTATTTCGTTAAGGCCTCCGACCCTGGAATTCAGATTTTTGTCCGCAATAAACATTTGAAAGGCGTCAGGAATTTCGCTTCCGAGAAAATTGTGCTCTTCGTTCACGGCTCCACTTACCCGGCCGACACGTCCTTCGATCTGCCGCTGGATGGGCTCTCATGGATGGACTACATCGCGCAGCGGGGCTTCGACGTTTACTTGCTCGACCTGCGCGGATATGGCCGCTCGACCCGTCCACCCGAGATGGACCAGCCAGCGGAGAAGAATCCGCCAATCGTTACCACCGATGTTGCCGTTAGAGACGTCGCTTCAGTAGTTGACAACATCCTGGCCCGCCGCAAGGTATCCAAAATCAACCTGATAGGTTGGTCATGGGGAACCACGATCATGGCCACTTACACAACCCAGAACAACGCCAAGGTGGAGAAGTTGGTGCTCTATGCGGCGCAGTGGCTGCGTACTACACCACCGCTCACTGCAAGCGGATACGGCCCGCTCGGAGCATATCGGACGGTCACAATGAACTCGGCCAAAAATCGCTGGCTGACTGGCGTCCCAGAGAATAAAAAGGCTGACCTGATTCCCGCGGGTTGGTTTGAGCAATGGGCGGCGGCGACGCAGGACACCGATTCGTTTGGTGCCGCGCAGAATCCGCCCGTATTACGGGCACCCAACGGAACTGTGCAGGATAGCCGTGAGTTCTGGATGAAAGGGAAGCCGGTTTACGATCCCGCGCTGATCACCGTGCCCGTGCTGCTCGTCAACGCCGAGTGGGATTCGGACACTCCGCCCCACATGGCGCAGACTGTCTTTGAAAAACTCGTAAATGCTCCCTACAAGCGGCGCATTCTCATCAGCGAAGGTACCCACACGGTCATCATGGAGAAGAACCGCATGCAGCTTTTCCGCGAGGTTCAGCTATTTCTGGAGGAGCCGAGATAAGTCGAAGAACATTACCACACAAGTAGGCCGCCCGGAGTACTGGAACCCACATTTGCCCGAGTTAGCAAATGTGGGTTCGCAATGGTAGCGGATACACCAACCCAGCAACCGCTCTAAACGGCGCTCAGTACTTCCGGGTTTGCAACCCGCACTGGCTTGCCTTCAAGGAAGGCCAGTGCGTTCTCTGCGCTTTGCGGGTAGTATTCCGCCCAGGTATCTTGTACTCCGTAGCCAAGGTGCGGCGTCAACACCGTATTGGGAGCAGTTCGCAGCGGATGGTTTGCAGGCAGCGGTTCGCGGTCATAGACATCGAGCGCGGCAACGATGCGGCGCGCTTGTACCGCTTCAATCAACGCAGTCTCGTCCACAATCGGACCACGCGACGTATTGATCAGGATCGCCCCCGGTTTCATCTGGGCAATGTCGGCCGCGCCGATCAACCCGCGCGAACGCTGTGACAATACGAGATGGATGCTGATTGCATCGGAACTCGACAATAGCGTCTCTTTCGAAACCAACGTAGCGCCAGCCGCCTGCGCCCGCTCTGCGGTCAGGTTCTGGCTCCAGGCGATCACGTTCATAGTCAGAGCCCGACAATAGCCCGCCATGCATGATCCAAGACGGCCCAATCCAATGATCCCAATGGTCTTTCCCGCCAGACTAATGCCGACCGGCAGGCCTTTCTGGAATCGCCCTGCGCGGATGTTTGCATCTGCCGCGGGAATTGCCCGGGCCGCTGCCAGCAGCAAGCCAAGAGCCAACTCTGCAGTGGCTTGTCTGGCTGTTGCTCCGGCCGTGCTGCATACCACCACGCCACGAGCCGTGCAGGCGGCCACGTCGAGCGACCTATTCTGCAAACCGGTGACGCCTAACATGCGCAGGTTAGGCAGGCGGTTGATGAGCGAGGCCGATAGCGGAGTGCGTTCACGCATCGTCAGGACAATCTCAAACTCCGCCAGCTTCGCCGCGGCGTCGTCCTCATTGGTGAACGCATTGGAGAAAAAGCTGACATCCGCACTTGCTTCCAGTGCAGACCAGTCCGCACTGCTCCGAGCTATATCCTGCCAATCGTCTATAACGGCTACCTTGATCATCGCGTTCCCTTCAGCACGCTGGAACTCTTTCGTGCGCGCCGCTTAGTGCAGGCAGGCTCTGCCAAAGACACAGGTATTACCTCAGGGCCTCGACCTTGATTATCAGTTTAGTCGATGATCTCCGCCGTGGGCTACAACTCTCAATCCATTAGCTTTAATACCAGCAGAACGTACACCCACATCACGGCCATAAAGTGCCAATACCACGCCGTCACGTCTAGCGTGATGCAGCGCCGCTCCAGCGACGTTCGCGGCCCTTTCGCAACGCACGCATAGAGCAGTACCATCATTCCCGCGGCCAGATGCACCGCATGAGTACCCGTCAGAAGGAAGACGAAGGTGCCGGCCGGCCCGCTGTTTAGAAACGCGCCGTGTAGATGGAGTAGCCGCCATGCGTAAGCCTGCCCAGCGAGAAAGACACATCCCGCCAGGGCCGTCGCCCCCACCCACCGCAGCGAGGTCAGGCGTATCGGCTGAACACCTGGAATGCTGCTCATGGGCACCAGGATCGCTTCCAGTCGCGCGGATCGCCTCGCATTCTCAACCAGCAGGCTGCTCACGATCAGCACAATCGTGTTGAGCAGCAGGATCTTCATCGGCAGCGAGACCGGTATCCAGTCGCTCCGGAAGCTGCCGGTCAGAGGATCGAATTTCCCGGCCCCCCGGCGAGCCACGAACAAAGTGGTGAATGAAATGAACAACATTACGATCGAAGCGACCGTAAACATCAATCCCAACCGGTAGCGTTGAAGCTGCTGTCGGAAGTCGTGAATGCCGTCGCCGTCGCCGCGGCCTCCGCCTCCTCCGCCCCCTCCGAACGCTTCGGGAGGGGAGGGACCTCGATTGCCGCCGCCGGGAACCGGCTTGCTCGTGGAACGAGAGAGAATACTTGCCATGTTTTGCTAGATGCCGAAAAACCGGTTTTGTTGCCGAAATTTATTTCTTGCCCGCAGGATTTTCTTCTAAACCTGAGATTCGAATCGAAAACAAGTTTTTCAGAATCGAACGAACGAATATCATTTGAATCGTGTGAACCGTGGAGCTACGCATGAAAGAGACTGATGCGCCCGATGCCCAGGTGCCTTCGCTAGGTTGGGTGCGCGATGGCTGTTTTGGGTGCGGTCCGGCAAACCCAAACGGGTTGCAGTTGAAGTTTGAACTCGGCCCCGACGGCAGTAGCTACATTTGCAAATTTGGGATTGGCAGCAGTTTCGTTGGTCCGCCCGGCCACGCCCACGGAGGCATCATCGCCACCATTCTGGACGAGGCCATGAGTAAGGCCAACAGACTGGCGAACAAAATAGCTCTCACTCGCCGTATGGAGGTGGAATACCTTCGGCCCGTGCCTCTTGGTCAACCACTGGTGGCCGAGGGCCGCATCACCCGAACGACAGGCCGTGCGCTCTATAACCGTGGCGAAATTCGCAACGCTGACGGAGTGATCCTAGCCCGCAGTCGAGGCACGTTTCTGATGATTAACCCAGAAGAAATGTTTGCCGAGGAACTGGAAAAAGAGCGCCGCAACGCCGCCAATCCATAGCAGCCTTCGGCTCCGTTGATTTTGCTCCGCCTTATGGTTGTCCGTCGATGCTGCGCGCCCACTCCAGGAAGCCTCGGAGGGCAGCGCCACGATGGCTTACGTGCGCCTTTTGGGCAGCCGTGAGCTCCGCAAAACTCTTAGCTAGAGCAGGGAAGTAGAAGTACGGGTCGTATCCAAATCCGTTCGTCCCTCGCGGTTCGCGAAGGATAACGCCGGATGCTTCACCACGAAAGTGCCGCACTTCGCGTCCATCGCGCGCGGCTGAGATTACGCAAACGAACCGGGCGCTGCGTTTGTCGTCGGTAACGTCGTTCAACTCACCTAGCAGCTTTGCATTGTTAGCCGCGTCGCCGCAGTGTCCACTAGTGTCCGGCTGGCCTGTCTGAGAAACCGCCTGCATGGCTGCATATCGGGCCGAATACACCCCGGGGGCGCCTCCCAGCGCATCCACTTCGAGGCCGGAATCATCTGCCAGCACCAGTTCACCGGGGGCGAAGCGGCTGTAATGTTCAGCCTTCTTCCGGGCATTCTCTTCAAATGTCAAGCCATCTTCCACCGCCTCGGGGATGTTGGCAAAATCCGGCAGCGGGTCCACTGTAATCCCATGCCCAGTTGCCGCGCCTGCAAAGTCGCGCAGCTTGCCCTGGTTCGAAGTTGCAATCAAAATTCGCATCTGCCCACCTAAGAGACTTTATCGGATGAAAATTCAAACGTTGCCTTCGGACGACGCCTGCCACCGCAGTCCGTGATCTTCAGCCCAGTTATAAATGATTAAGGCGAGCGCCAGGGAAAGAATTGCCGACAGTTCGTCAAATATACGAACTTCAATAATGACGCCGACGATCATCATGCTCAAGAACCACAAGGGAATCATGATAAGGCATGCAGTCTGTACTCGCCGGTCTCGAATCCACCGGAAACCCAGCACCAGCAATGGCAGGGTAAAACCAAAGATGCTGAGTAGCTGCGGCCATTCGCCGGGGTTCAAAAGAAAACGCAGATTCTTCGCAACATTGAAGACGAACACGCCGTTGGTGTTCATCTCTACCGGGTTCGATCTGAATAGAATAGTCAAATAAGACTTAATTGCGATCCATATCATAGCCTGCAAGACCGCGTGGGAGGCCAGTTTCAACCAACGGCGCAATGGCATCGCGTTTGTAGCAGCAAACCACTCGCAGATCAGAAAGAAAAACGCAATGAAACAACTCGTTTCACGGTTGAAAGTCGCGAGGACAAATACGGCATAGTACAAAATGAGTTTTCGCTTCAGAACAAGACAAGCGCACAAGCAGAAGAAAAACAGACTGGGTACGTCGTACGGGAGCGTAAAGTCGAGCCCGTAAGAAAGAGAAAGATTGAACGTCGCCATGTACAGCACAATCAAGCAGGCCCATCGGCTGAATCGTTTGTCGCTGGTCAACGCGGTTAGAGATGCCTGTGTTGCATAGACCGCGCCGAGAATCCCAACAAAGGAGATGGCGAGAAACATTAATTCATACGGGTTCTTGAGATCGGGCGGCCCGGGCATGTGACGCGCGATAGCCTGTACGACTTCGATTCGCGCTCCGCAATGCATGATCCATCCGATGAGTGCGCGGCTTTGGTATGGAAGCCTTATTCGGCCAGCGGCGTATTCGCTGAGTGCGAAGAAAGTGGGATGCTTGATGGTGTAGAAAAGAGCGAAGTATGCACATGCGGCGAGCTTAACGATTGCGCACGCAACCGGCTCAACGCGGCTACGCCAATTCTCGCCCATGAAAAAACTCATAATCGGATCCGCTTTCCGCGCTGGAACCGGAAGGCCAGCGGTAACGTTTGCAGCGAATAACGTTGCAGAATCAACTTGAAAGTTAGACTTCGCAATTGCTGCCTTCACCGCGCTGTTTTGGGGGACGGATGATGAATTTGAAGTGTATCATTACCTATTGAGCCAGGATGAAAATGAGTGCAGCGCCAAGGCGACGCCGAGGTTTTCTGCGTGCTTACGGGCGCTTTCGCCTCCAATGGCAGTTGCTCTTAGCTACAAGCCATGCGCTCCAATCGGTAGAGGAACCCAGCCATGCGTAATGCTCGCGAAGTGCGGAATATCGACCGCCAAATACTCTGGCTGAAGCGCTGGATATGGGTCTATTTCTGGCTTCTTATGTTTGAAGGAGTGTTGCGCAAGTGGATTTTTCCGCCATTGAGCGGTCCGCTGCTCATCATTCGCGATCCGGTCGCGGTGATAATTTACGTCCAGGCGTACCGCTGCGGAAGGTTTTCCTTGACCACGATGTGGCCATTTGCGGTCGCCACTCTGGTGATGGTGCCGTTGGCGATCATGCAGATCGTCATTGGCGTTAACACCATCCCGATTGCGCTTTACGGATTGCGCTCGTATCTGCTGCATCTGCCGCTTGTGGTTGTAATGGCGGAGACGCTGACCAGAGAGGATCTCCTTAAACTGGGGCGTTGGCTGCTTCTTTTGGCCGTGCCGATGACGGCACTCATGGTGGCTCAGTTTTATGCTCCCGCCCTTTCGTGGCTCAATGCCGGCGCGGGCGAAGGAGCTGGACAGATTGGCGCCTCTGGCGGACACATTCGCCCTGCGGCCACCTTCAGCTACGGCGCTGGGACGTATTGCTACTTGATGCTTGTAGCGGCTTTCGTGCTGTACTCTCTAGCGCGGCCTCGTCTGTACCCACGGTGGCTGCTATGGCCTGCCGCAATCATCACGATAGCGGATATTCCGCTCTCAGGCGGCCGGACCAACGCGTTCACCATAGCGACAATGGTTGTCTTTTTTCTTGTGGCTGGAATCAGCAGCACGGCGCGGCTCGCCGTATTTGTAAGGGTCTTTACGTTTCTCGTATTGGTTGGCCTTGTTGCCTCTCAGCTTCCGTTTTTTGCTGATGCGGCGGGTTCGTTCTCGCAGCGATGGGAGGATGCTTCAGGTTCTGAGGGAAATGTTCAAGAAGTCCTAAGCAAACGAATACTCGGAAGTGTTGAGAACTCGTTTGACATCGCTGGGACTGCGCCCTGGTTTGGCACGGGCATCGGTATGGGAAGCAATTTTGCTTCTGTGCTGATCACGGGCAAGGCGTCGTTTCTGCTTGCTGAAGGCGAGTGGGAACGGGTCGTGCTTGAGTTTGGACCCTTTTTTGGACTTGCGTTCATGGGTATGCGGGTTCTTGTCGCGATTTACCTCGTCTTGCAAGCTCTGCACTCATTGAGACGTAAGGATAGTCTTGCATGGTTACTTGTGCCGGCAGTTGTTCCATTGCTTCTTATGTGCATTATGGAGCAGCCGACATTTCAGGGCTTCATGATTTTCGGCGTGGGTTTATGTCTGGCAGCAGCACGAGTGACCAGGCCGATGGTCATGCGTCCTCCTCATCCCCGTTGGGCCGGCAACAATCGCCCCAATCGCGCAACCGGCGATCGGAGTTCGTCTTTTGCATAATGATCTGCAGTGCCCGCGCCGGACGTTGCCCGGCGCGGTGGAAGAATCCAATATGGCTTCTTTACGTTCGAGAAGTGACCTGTACCTCGGCATCGTGTGTCCCATGGCCAACGAGGGAGATGACGCGGTGAAGTTTTGCCGCGCCGTGCTGCAGGAGTGCCAGGGCTTTCGTCGCGTTACTTTTTTCGCCGTTTTTGACAAGGTCACGCATGACCGCAGCCTTGAACTGATGCGCGCATTGGAGAATAGCGAACCGCGCTTGCGCGTGGTTTGGGCCCCGGAAGATCGGTGTGTGGTAGACGCTTACTTGCGCGGCTACAACGATGCACTTGACGCGGGATGCAACTGGGTACTTGAAATCGACGCAGGCTTCAGCCATCAACCTTGCGATATTCCCCAGTTTTTTGACGCCATGGAAACGGGCTTGGATTGCGTTTTCGGCAGTCGCTTTCTCCATGAGGGCGGCTTTGAGAGGAGTTCCCTCAAGCGCCGTTTTGTCAGTTGGGGCGGGACTGCATTGGCGAACCTGCTGCTCGGAACGCGGCAGACGGATATGACTAGCGGCTTTGAGATGTTTTCCAGCGAGACGCTTCGGATGGTGATTGCCCACGGAATTCAGTCCCGTGCACACTTTTTCCAAACCGAGATCAAGACGTATTGTAGGAATCTCAAGTTTGTGGAAGTTCCAATTACCTATCGTGCGGCCAGTCCGCGGCTGGGCTCGTCTTCTCTGAAAGAAGCCTTCTGCCAACTGAGGCGCCTTACGCAACTGCGCCTGAAAGGTGATCTGTAATGGATTCGTTGCATAATGGCCCGGCAAGCGTCGTGGTTACGTCCATCTCTGCCCCCAACGCGGTTTTGCGCGAATTGGCAGGGCAGTGCAAGGCTCGAGGCTTCTCGTTCTACTTGATAGGCGACGTGCCCAGTCCCGCTGGTTTCTCGATCGATGGATGCGATTTTTATAGCCTGGAGCGCCAGAAAGCGACTGGGCTAAACATTGCTAGGCTGCTGCCGACCAGGCATTACTCGCGTAAGAACATTGGATATCTACTGGCAATGCAAACTCGGCCAGCAATGCTCCTTGAAACGGATGACGACAACCTGCCATCACAGGAGTTCTGGGGTTCGAGAGAACTGTCCCAGCGTGTTCCGGTCCTCTCGGGGAGTGGCTGGAGCAACGTCTATGCGTATTTTTCCGACGCAAACATCTGGCCGCGAGGCTTGCCCCTGGATGCGATCCGCACCGCTCTTCCCGAGTTTGAGACCTTGCCGGAGCTGGAAGCGGAGTGTCCAATTCAGCAGGGGTTGGCGGACGACAATCCCGATGTAGATGCAATTTACCGGCTCGTGCAGCCGCTGCCCATAGTTTTCCGCAAAGACCGGAAGGTTGCGCTGGGATCCGGTGCCTGGTGTCCGTTCAACAGCCAGAATACAGCGTGGTTCCCGAAAGCGTTTCCCCTTCTTTATCTGCCGTCCTACTGCTCGTTCCGTATGACCGATATCTGGAGGAGCTTTGTAGCGCAGAGGATCGCCTGGGCGAATGGCTGGAGTGTACTGTTCATCAGTCCAGATATCTCCCAGGAACGGAACGAGCACGACTTAATGCGGGACTTCGCCGACGAGGTTCCAGGATATCTCCACAACCGCACCATCGGGGAACGGTTGGAAGGCCTGAAGCTGGCGGCCGGTACCGAGAATATTGGAGATAACTTGATCCGATGTTATGAAGAACTGGTGCGGCTAACCGTGGTGGGAGCCGAGGAGATAGCGGTGCTCAAGGCATGGGTGCAAGACCTCGCCGCATTGTGTTAGATCGGTTTTCCAGGGGTTGGGTTAAGTCGAAATCATAGTAGTCGTACACTCGGGTAACTCATTCAGGCGTGTCGTTGACTTGAGTTGGAGCACGTTCTCCATCACTAGGGTTTCTGAAGTTGTTTTATGATCTGCGGTAAGCGTTTTCCGAAACCTGTACACCGCGATTCCCACGAGCCCGCATTTGTGCTAGCTGCGGCATGGATGGGGTGCCGCGCTTTATCGATTGCGTAAGGCTGGCTCAGCGTACGACCGGGCTCAGCAGGCGACTAAGAAAAGTGTCGCGCCGATTGAGCTTCAGAATTCTCTCGAAGACCTCGCGTGCCGAACGCGCCACAACTGAATAGCACTTGTTCCAGCGGTGGACGGCGACCAATTGCCCGCCAAAGCCATTATTGAAGCGACCGTATCCGCTCATGTCGTAGACGTTGAGTCCATGCTCGGCGGCGCGGCACATCAATCCCCAAAATAGTAGCTCGTTTGGGTGTAGTTCGCGGCCCTTTAATTCGCTGGAACACTCCCACAAATAGACCGTGCCATTGTCATGCGGAAACAATCCGGCGGCGACGATATCGCCCGAGGGATTGCGAATGCCGAGCGTGAAGATCAGTTTAAGAGGGTTAAGACGCCGGACGATTGCTTGCGGAAATGCTACGGGAAAAGGGCAAACCGCCCCCTTGCTGTGCAGCGCGCGTGAAAGTTGGTCATGCACGTGGAAGGCGGCTTCCGGGCACTCGACTACCTCGAGACCGTACCGCTGCGCCTTGCTGATCCCGCTCCTGCGCTGCCGGGTCATCCGCTGCAGCATCGCGCGCTGATCCGTGGAAAGCAAAAGCTGGTTTGTCCATGTCTGGTGGCAGGCGAAACCTCTTGCTTCATACTCGTCGTGCGGCATCGCCGGATACTCGATCTCAATCAGATCGAAGCGTTCCTCGCGTGCCAGTTCATCGAGCGCAAAGACGAAGTCGCGGCCATCGACACCCTCTTCCAGAAGCGGTCCAATATGATTCGTGCTCCAAGTCCGCAGCGGACTGCCGAGTATGCGGAACGGCCCACGCTGAATGATGCCTCCGGAAAAATATCCCACGGTGCGGCCGTGGTCAACCACTGCCCAATACTTCCACTCAGCCTGATGGGTTTCCACAAGGTAATCAAACCAGGCTTGTCTATGAAATACCCGCCGCTGGGGAAACTCCGAGATAAGGGAGTCCCACTGCGCAATCTTTCCAGCATCCAGCGGTTCCAGCGTTAATGGCATTGAATCCTATCCAATCAGTCGGCAAGCCGTACGCGCCGCTCGGCCACGAAAAATCTTCCGCGTTTCTTCGCCACGGTGCTCCAGTTTTCAGATTATCCGATTATCGTCGCCGAGGGCGTTTCTGGACAAGCAAATTTCGCGATAGTTCCATACGGGCGTCCGACCGCCGCTCAGCGGCGATTGCTTGCATGGAGCGTGGCATTGTCCCCAAACAAAACTATGCTTACCCAGAAGAGTCCTGAGGGATACTTTGGAGTACGAACGAAGCGAACCCCCACAGTGTAGGAGCTGACGCCACGAAGCGATGCCAGCGCAGCAACCGAGGCTGGGATTTCGTCTGGACTGGTGGTGGCGTAGGAAGCCGCGGATCGCGCTCCAGGCAGAGAGAGCGGCGAGCGACCGTCAGGCATTTCACGAGCTGCCATCTGTTCCACCAACGCCAGGGCGCGAGGTTCTTCTACAAACTCCAATGCCGGTGCCCTGAGACCTTCGCGCAAACCAGCGAAGCGGTCGGAAACCCGCAGTGTAGCGGCTTCGTCGCTGAGATCGACGATGCGGTGGGCAAAATCCTCGACCACATAAAGAATTCCATTCTGATTCACAACCGCGATGCCCACGCCGTCAAAAGACGCGTTGAGCATGTTAGCCCGATGCGGAAGCGACTTGGCAAATGCTTCGTGCGCACCCTCGGCACTGACGTCGTAGACCACGTTTTCGCTTGCAGCATCCAGGCGGAGGGAGTGCTGAGTGAGACGCTGCAATAAATCGGGTTCACCCTCGAATTGATGTGAAAGCCTGCCCTCACGAGACATAACCTCGGCGTGATCGCGTGCCGCTTCGGCAAGCCTATCGTCCCAGATGAGAGGCCGCAGCCCGGCTTGGCGGCGTTCGTGGTTGATCAGGCCGAGAAGAACTGTCTGTGAGTCCTGAACGCTTGGGAGGGGACGGCTTGAGACTGTCAGCATGTCGGGCATCGACGCCTCTGCAGGAAGCCCTGCTGAAGCCTCCGCTGCGAAAAGCCCGAGAACAAGACATGCTGTCAGGAACACAGTGTCACCTCTTACGAGACGATCATCGGATGTTCTATCGGGAGCTAACAGCTTACCAAGGTAACATGTCGCCTTCTAGAGCTTACGAAAGTCTTGCAAAAAGTAACCTCTCGGCCCATGGTGTGGAATCATCTCTTGGAATACTCGACAGCCGTGGGCGAGGCAGGGAGGTCTCATTTAAGTCTGGCCTACAAAGTAAATCAGCCTCCGATGACCGGAGGCTGACCTTTACAGATGCCGTGACCTGAATTATGTAGATTTATCCCGCCTATCTCCGCATCCTGCGCTTCAGTACTCCGCCTACAGCCAGCAGTCCGGAGCCGATCAAAGCAATGCTTGTCGGTTCAGGCGCGGTGACGGCCAATATTTCGCCGCTGGAAAGCGTCCCCGATGTATTGCCAGCAGTTCCGGCGACCACCTGATCCACCAAGGCGCTGCCTTGGGGCAATGAGACGGTAAAGTCCAAAGGAACTACGTTTCCCGCACTCCAGAGCGAGGCAAAGACCCCGCTGGAATTCAAAACTGTCAGCGCCCCGAGAAATTGCGGTGCGTTGGTTCCGTCCTTCAGAGTGGTGAGCTGAATCGTGCCAGTGAAGGAACTCTGCCCGATGGCGAAGCTGAAATTCAGCGTGCCACCGTTCATATTGACGGCATAAACACTGGGGTTCGCGGTCGCTGAAACGAGTGGGTTATTACCGGTGATCCACATATCGTATGTGCCGGTTTGGGCTCCCAGATAGCCATACCCCTGAACGCAACTTGCCTGGCCGCAAGAGCCAACAAGGGCTACCTGGGTCTGGCCGGCACCACTGAACTGGATGGTGCCGCTGGTGCTTGCTCCAATGGTGATCTGAGTTTGTGCGGCAGCGACAGCTCCCAGAACAACCAGCAGCGAGATTATTGACAGAACGACACTGACGGGACGGCGCATGTCTCTTCCCTCTGACCCAAAATGGGTGAAGCAACGGTTCCCAGATATTGAATACTTCTCTTTATCTATTAGAGCACTTACATGGCCAAAAATTCCAGAGCTGAATGCAAGTCGCTGCTCATTTATTTTCATTAGCATAGCGGCGAGCCGCCAGCCGATCCAGGGCGCCCCTGAAGCCTTGATTGAATCGATACCGATAATTCCATGCCTAAAAGTACCGAAGTCTTGCACAGCGTCAGCGCAACTTATCGAGCGTCGCCCGGGCATCGCGCTCGTTATCGCCCGTTAGTTTCAAGCGGAGAGCGCTTTCAATCTCCGCCTTTCCACGCGAATGCTCGCCGGTAGCCAGCAGAACCATACCTAGGTGGTAGTGAGGGCTGGCTTGTCGCGGGGAGTCGCGGACGCAATCCTGCAACAGCGACTTCGCCGCAACATAGTTCCCCTTCTTGTACTGCACCCAGCCCAGTGTGTCTGTAATGGAATCAAGCATAGGCATCTGTTGCTTGGCTTTTTGCGCTAGACCGAGTGCCACGTCAAGGTTCTCGTTGCGCTGGGCGTAGATCCAAGCGAGGTTCGCTTCGGCGATGGCAAAATTCGGATCGGCCGTCAGCGCCGCTTCAAAATAGCGCTTGGCAGACCCCAGATCATTCTTCTCCAGGTACAGGTTGCCGATGAGAGTTTGCAAAGGAGGGTAATTGGGCTGGATGCTGAGCGCTCGACCGTAAGTAGCCAGGGCCTCGTCCGTCTGGTTGAGCTTCTCCTGAATGGAGCCCAATGTCAGGTAGGCGGAAATCATACGCTGATCCAGGGCGACGGCACGCTGCGCCTCGGCTTCCGCTTCTGGATATAGATTGCGGCGGATGAGCACGGTAGCCAGCAGGCGATGAGCCTCGGCCACGCCTGTGTGGGTAGCTACAAACTGGCGGCCTCGATCAATGGCTTGTGAGGGTTGTGAACCGCCGAGCAAGAACTCAAGGTACTCGCCTTCAAGCAAGCTATTGTCGGGCTGCAGCGCGAGCGCAAGCTGGAATTCACGTTCAGCCTCCACCGCGTGTTTCTGTGCGGCCCAGGCTTTCGCCATGCGGGCATGGGGCCAGGGGTCGCGCGGCGACAATCGTTGCGCGACGGCAAACTCATCGCGCGCGCGGGAGTAATCGCGGGAGGAAAAGTACGCAGCTCCGGCCAGAAGGTGTCCCGCGGCAGCCCCAGGCTCAAGCTGGATGCAACGCTGCGCGTACAGGCGTGCCGCGTTGATCTCTCCACGCGAAAGCAGGAGTTCGGTCAGCGATTTCCAGCCTTCCACCATTCCAGGCGAAATGCGAACAGCGCTCTGGAAGGCATCGCGTGCCTGATCGAGCGCTCCGCGGCGCCACTGCGCCGTGCCGAGCGTGAAATACGCCACGGCAAACTCGGGGCTGTCGGCCACTTGCAACTCTAGGATTTGCACCGCTTTGTCGAGGTTGTTCTGCGCCATCAGTATCTGCGCGTGCTGCACGTTGGCCATCGGATTGGAGGGATGGTCGTGCTTGATCTTATCGTTCAGCGCCTGCGCCTCCGTAATCCGATTGCTGCTGAGATAGACGGCGATTACGCGGGTTCCGAGTTCGACGCTTTTCGGAGTCGCGGAAAGGCCTCGCTGATAGGCCGCAAGGGCGTTCTCCCTGGCTCCCAGGCCGGCATAGAAATCGCCAACTGCGGCGGCGACCTCGGGGACGTTTCCGTGGCTAGTCAGCAGTTTGTTCAATTCCACTTCCGCGTCGGCCATGCGCGATTCGGCAACGAACACTTCCGCAAGAAGGACGTTCAGCGGAAACGTTTGCGGGTTTTGCGATATGCCCTGCTGCAGAATCCGTACGGCATCGGGCAGGCGTTGTTGGATGCGGTAAAAGTTGGCCAGATCGGCGTATGCCACAGCCATGTGGGGATCGACCTGTATCGCCTGCAGTAGGTTGCTTTCAACCGAGGGATAGTTGTGCAGGCTCAGTTCCATCAAAGCCAGGTTGACGTACCCCGATGCATTATGAGGAGCCAGCTTTATACCGCGGGCAAAAGCGTCGCGAGCATCAGCTTCGCGCCCGCTGCTCAAGTAAATGGAGCCAAGAAGCTGGATTGCATCGACGTTTGCGGGTTCCCGCTGCAGAAGAGCCAGCGCCTGATCCTCGGCTTTGTCGTACTGGCGGGCGGAGAGATAGAGTCGGCCAATGCTAAGGCGAGCTTCCGAGAGGTTTGGGTCAAGTTGCACGGCACGCTGAAGATTGCCGAAGGCGTCCTGCCAGTGGGCAGTTGCAATGGACGATTTCGAGAGTTGTAAGTAGGCTTCGGCAAATTGCGGATCGATTTTAAGCGCGTTGCGGAACTGGATTTCAGCCTGCTGGTACTTACCTTCGTCCAGAGCTCTCTGTCCGCTTTGCAAATACTGCCTCTTGGCAACGTCCGGATTGGTTCTGCATCCGGAGACGAGCGAAAGCACAACAACCAGGCAAGCAAGGATGAAACGGTTAAGCAAGGAGCCCTCCACTTCAGCGCGGAATCACTGCATCGAGTTGAGGCGCTATTTGAGTTGCAAACGCGATGGCGGACCGGCGGGCGCGCGCCTCGTCGCCTGCGGCCGGAACCGTGATACGCACCAGTGCCGAATCGGTGCGGTGCAGCAGGATCGCATCGCGTACGGTGAAGTATTTCGCGCGATACTCACTCGCAATTATGCGCCCGTGCGACTGATACCAGTAGAGAACCACGAAACGCTGCTGCTCGTTCTCCACGATATAAAGATTAACTTCGCTCTTCCCGCTGCGTTGCAGGGGAAGCGCGATCCTCGACGAATACACGGCCTGCCAGCCTGAGCCTGGGAAACAATTCTTGGGCGAGTGTACGGAGTCTCCCGCGCGCTGATTCTTGTAGTAACCGACATAAACGCCGACCTCGTTGCCGGAGTCGTCTCGATAAATGCGATTCAGGTAGGCATCAACGCTTGAAGCAGCCACCAGCCGTGGCTCGATACGAAAATCCTGTGCCGTGAAGCCTGCCATGGCCAGCGGAAGGTTTTGCAACCTCGCGTGCGGGACCGGGGCCTCCGCCTGCGGCAGCGCATACTCGAGCGTAGCTGCAGCCAGCAAGACCAGCAGCGCCACCCACCAGCGAGGTCCATTCATCCTGCCCTCCGGAGAGTGGCCATGAACTTTGAAAACTTTGTGATGAGCGCATGGCAGAGCAGCAGCAAAAGTGTCGAAAAGAAAAAGAGAAACAAGCCGGAGAGAAAGTGTGCCCAGCCTTCGACGGTAGATGCGCCCGCCAGTTCCGAGGAGATCGCGGCAAACACGACACGCCCAGCGTTCCCGAAAACGGCGATGGGCAATACCAGCAGACACAGAATCCAGCGGATGAAATTGTTTTGCTCAGCTAGATAGGCGTAGATCACGGTAATGGTCAACAGTGAAAGCACGGAGCGCAGTCCACTACATGCCTCGGCCACTTCCAGTCGGTTTGAAGGAAGCACGAGGACGTTGCCCTCCCGTAGAACGGGGAAGAGGTTGATCGCATGGAGAAACCAGGTCGCGAGCCGAGTCGCCATAATCTGCAACGGAAACACTAATTGGTAGTAGACCACCCCAGGCAGCGGAATCATCAGCAGGAGAAGAGCGATTGGAAATGCGGCTGCCCGCGCCATTTGCCATCCCCAGCACCAAACAACTAGCCCGGTAATCACGCCCAACAGCGAAATTCGCTGTAGAAATAGCTCCGCCCCAAGCGATCCGGTAATCAGGAGGCACATGGACGCGCACAGAATCGGCATCCCCATCCACGAGGGATGGAGAGCAACCTGCCTCAGGGCGTTCCGGCGTCGCCACAGCAAATAAGCGCTGAACAGCGGTACTAGGAATCCGTGCGAGTAATCGGGTTCTTCCCACCACTGGCGCGCCAGATGAGCGAGCACGGGCGCATAGATCAGCAAAACGCACGCTGCGAGCGCCGCCGCGCGCCAGCAGGCGCTACGGCGTAGCGGCGCGAGCGCCGGCGAGGCGGTGAGCATGGGCTGAGCTTCAGGACTATCCATTAGGCGCCGAAAGTGTCAGCACCGAGTTTGCCAGAAAATACCGCAGGCACGTGAGTGGAAAATGCTATGTATATCCGATTATTTGAGGCGTGACCGAAAACCCATGGTGCAGAGTGAAAGAACTTTCCCATTCGGACTCAATTTTGGGGACACCGAATCCCCAACTCCCATGGGCCCATGAATTTGAGCCCTCGGAAGATGCAGCATGGTTATAATGACGCAGCGAGAACATTCATAAATGCAGGATCAGTCCATCACGAAGGCGGTCGCGTTCAAGCTGATCGCGTTGCTCGCAGCCGCGCTGATACTCTGCGCAGCCATCCAGTGGCTACCGGTCTCGGCCCAGAGCTTTTTCGGATTGAAGGCTGTAGGCGGCTCTGTGCTACCCGCGGCGACCCTGCACGCGGATTATCGCGCCGAATTAAGCGTCGAAGGCGGTGTCCCTCCGTACCGCTGGAATCTGGAGCGTGGGCATTTGCCTGCGGGATTGGAATTGCGGAGCGATGGGGCGATTCGCGGGCGGGCGGAGGTTCCCGGAGAGTACTGGTTTGACGTCGCTGTAAGTGACAGTTCGAAGAATCCGCGTGCTCTGCACCAGTCACTCTTGCTGCGCGTTTCGTCTAAGGGTCTGGCAGTTATCACGTCTAATTCGGAACTGCCTTGGGGGCGCGCTGGCAGCGAATACCTGGCAAGGTTGACTGCGGCTGGCACTATGCCGCCATTCTTTTGGAAAGCCGAAGGCGCGTTGCCGCCGGGGATGAAACTCAGTGCAAAGGGCGTTCTCTCTGGAGCACCGGAGCAGGGTGGCGACTTCCATCTCGCAGTGCAGGTACACGATCTGGCTGGGGAGCAAGCGAGGCGCGGCTTCTCGCTTCACGTCAGCCCGGTTCAAGTGGACCGCTTCGGCGGCGTCATTACGCCCGGTGCGAAAGCCAACGGCACTGGACGCTGGCGCACGGCGAAGGTTGGCGGCCGTTGGGTATTGATGACTCCCGAAGGACATCCGTTCTGGATGATCGGCGTGTGGTTTGTGAGCGGCGACACGCACAAAGACGAGCGCGGTGTAAGCCTCGACCAGCGGATGAACGACAAGTACGGCAGCGAGCCAGTCAAGTGGCTGCAGGCAAATCGCAGGCTTCGCTCTTGGGGCTTCAACACGATAGGGCCGTATAGCTATCGCATGATGGGACCGATGGACTCCGAACCGGAGTGGACTGGCACCGAGCAGCCGGTGAAGATGCCGTTCATATGGATATCTCGCCACCCGGCCATCAGGGGGCGGAAAGAAGGCGTGTTCAAGAATCTGTTCGCGGGAGCAGATAGGAGCGTTTCGGCCCTCGGCGACCTGGGCTGGGCAAATTTTCCCGACGTCTTCGATCCTGCGTGGGTGAAAAATACGCAGGAGGTGATGAACGCGGACCACGAGCTTGCAACGGTTTCGCAGTCGCCTTACATGATTGGGCTCTACGGCGATGATACCGACTATCTTTCCGGGTTCGGTCCCGGGCCGGAGTTCGCTTCGCAGCCTGCCGGTAAAACGCATCCCCACCTCGGTTATGTGGCGCTCATCACCGCTCCAACGCAGGAAAAGGCCAAGGAGTCGGGCGCTAAGTACGCCGACGTGCGCGTGCATACCAAGTTGCGTCTGAGCGAATTTTTGCGCGAGAAGTACAGGTCGATTGATGCGCTGAATTCTTCCTGGCAGGCGAGCTACACCACGTTCGGAAGCGATGGAGGCTGGCCCCGGGGAAAAGGTCTGCTCGATGAGAACGGGCGCGGTTCGCATCGATGGTTAGGTATGGGCAATCCGGAACTGTCATCCCCCTCGGGCGCGAATCCGAATATGGTTCGCGATCTCAACGATTTCCTTTATCTCATCGCCCGGCAATATTTCGCCACGGAACGCGATGCAGTTCGCGCGATTGCGCCACATGCGCTATTCTTTGGACCCACAACGGTTGGCGGTTGGTGGGCTCCGGCGCGGGCTCCAATATACCGGGCGGCGGGCGAGTCTCTAGATGCGATCGGCGTTACCTCCGATGGCAGCCAGGAGCAACTCGATTTCGTAATGCGGGCTGCCGGTGACCTGCCTTTGCTGGTTTGGGAGGGAGTGGTTGCCAATGCGGATTCCGGCCAATGGCGCCACGCCAGGTACAAGGAGCAGGCATCGTCTCAGGTAGATACGCAGGCCGAGCGCGCCGCGCGTTACCGCCGCGATGTGGAATGGTTCTTAAATGCGCGGGCCTCGAATGGAGTGCATCCTTTCATCGGCCATCTGTTGTGGGCGTGGACCGATAGCGTGCCGGAGGAGATGAACTGGGGGCTCGTCTCGTTGATGGATAACGCCTACGACGGCCATGAAGCCGGCAAAAGTCTGGGCACCGACGCCTGGGGCTATCGCGTAGGCGGGGAAGAGCGCAATTATGGAGATTTCATTGGGCCCGTTCGAGCGGTGAATTTTTCGGTGACGGAACAGTTGGCGCATGAACGAAACTGAACTGAACGCTCACATGCCGCAGACCGCTTCGAAGCCAACTGCAGCGAATTCGCTTGCGGTGATCATCCCGACCCTGAACCGCCCTCATGACCTCGCAATCGCCGTGCAAACCTTGCTAGAACAGACGAAGCTTCCCGAGGAGCTGATCATCATTGACCAGAGCCCAGGGGATGAGTCGGAGCGGCAAGTGCGTGCCCTTTTTGCAGAACATGCGAAACAAGCCAATCAGGTCTGCCTGCGCTACACACGGGACATCGAAATTACCAGCCTTGCGATGGCGCGCAATGTAGCGCTTGACCAAAATAGCTGTGACATCGTCCTCTTTCTCGACGACGATGTCGAACTGGAGCCGGAGTTTGTGGAAGAACTGATGCGAGGCTATTCGGAGGATCCCGGGATCACTGGCATCTCCGGAATCATCACCAACTACAAGCCTGGAGGATACGCTGGACGCATCTGGCAATGGCTGTTTATACACGGCCCATTTCGCGATCAACGTCAGTCTTTTTACCACCGTGCGGATGAGTTGCGTAACGCTGGAAGGCTTGCGGTAACCCGCTTTGGGGGCGGTTTGATGAGCTTCCGAGCCGATCGTATTGGCGGTCTCCGCTTTGATTCAAACCTGCGCGGAGCTTCCGAGGGAGAAGACGTGGACTTCTGCCTACATCTCCCGGCGAATGCCAGGTTGGAAATGGATCCCCGCGCGAGGTTACTCCACAAGGCGAGCGTAGTCGCACGTGCGGACGAGCACTGGATTGCGTCCGTGGTGCGTGGGAACAGCTACCTCTACTACCGAAACTGGCGGCACCCAATCATCAACCGAATTGCTTTTGCGTGGCTGATGATTGGGTATGCCCTAATGGCTCTGACCGCCAGCGCAAAGCGCGCTTCGCTGAAGCCATGGAAGGCGTTCACAGTGGCTCTGCGATATGGGAAAAAAGTTGGAACGGCAAAGCCGTGAAGGACATTCGGCCATACCGCGGCAGAACAGGGCTCCAATCGCGGGGTACGTTAGGCCGAACTCTGTTTCACATTCCACTGTGCGCCCTTCAATAGGACAGCGATCAATACCGGGATGAAAGCATTGAACACGCGGGGCTCATGAAATAGTCCAAATAGGAAAGTCGTCCCGCACAGCATGGGGAACAGCAGCAGGAGCCGCCGCAGGCGCTTATCACAGGCCGGAAGACTCATCAATCCAAGTGCGTACCAACCACCCAGCGCCAGCAGCGAGAATGTGATCTCCCTGTGATCCAGGAAAGGTTTGGTCATATTCGACCAGATCTTCCATTCAACTTGGGTATGGAATGGCAGCGCGTATTGCAGAGCAGCACGCACCAACAAGTGTCCCGCCAGCGAAGCCGCGACTACAGCCAACCAGACGCGACGCGGCTCGGTGTCATATAGCAGAAATGCCGCCATCGGGATCAAGAGAAGCACGTTTTCATGATTCAGGGTTCCCCCCGTGACCACAACCGCAAACCATGTGTACCTCCGGCGGTAGAGAGCCAGTAATCCGCACGAGAAGAAGAAAACGATTCCAATATCGTAGAAATTCCGGTAATCGAGGCAGGTCGAAATTAGAATCACCGCAAGCACCTGTCCCAGTGGGCTCAGAGCTTCGCCAACATGGATGGCTGACCATCGCCCCACGGCGTAAATTGCCAGTACCGCCGCGATCATCTGCGAAGCATAGTAGCAACGCAGGGGAGAAATCGTGGGGACGGCCATCTGGAAAGCTTGCCCGATCCACACAAATAGTAGCCGGTGGCCGAAAATTGGCAGCGCGCCGGGATTCGTCACGAGCACATCGACCGGCGCCCAAGTGGAATCGTGAGTGATCTTAAAAATATAGAGACACAGTGCACACGCACAGGCAACCGTGCAGGTGGCACGCCATATCTTCGCCTGGGTAAACCCACCGAAGCGGCTCCACCCCAAGGCCAAAAGCGTTGTGACGCCAATGAGGCCGAGACCCAGGGTCAGGGCTTGCCGGTAATAGTGCCGCAGCAGCGCGGGCTGTGACGCCAGGTGCGAACTTCCGCCCGAATCCATGAGAGCGAATCTCCGGAGAAGATTCTCGAAGGGCATAGGCCCGCGCCAGAGATGGAGAAGAAGTGCGACCACGAGGCAACCGATTCCAGCAGCAAACCACGCATGTTTTGCCGTGAGTCGAAATTGGAGGCGTTCGGCAACAGGCGAGATCAACGCGAAGAACCCTCCCGCACCACCTGACGCATTTCGCGCACGCGTTTCGCAAACTGCGTGCGCTCATCGGCCGTCATTGCAAGCTTCCATGCCATGATGATGAACAGAGCTGCCTGCCATGCCACTGAAAGAAGAAGCCACCCCGCGCTGTAGGCGTGCTGCCAGGGGCGTAGCATTGCACAGAGCCCCAGCACAATCGCCGCCGCCAGCGCCGGTCCAAGCAGAGCCTCGCGCAGGTATCGCACAGGGCTCAACGTGATGGTACGTAACGCATACCATGGCTGGATGAACACCTGCACAAAGATCATCGGCGCAGCCGTGCCGAGCGCGATGCCGATCAACCCGTAGTGCCGTCCCCAGTAAACGCTGAGCGCAAGATTGGCCGCGCCCTCGCCCAGGTTCCACCAACCGCGCAGACGATGCCGTCCCTGGGCCAGGAGAAGGTCCACCGAAGGCTGCTGCGCCAACATTAAGAAATATCCAGAGAGCAATACCAGCATCAACGTGTAGGAACTCGAGTACCCGGGACCTACCCAGAACTGAATCAATGCCGCGCCATTCAGCAGCAGCAGCAGGCTGACGAACAGGCTGAGCAAAAGGCAAAGCCGCGTAGCCCGCAGAAAACTGCTACGCAGCGCTTCCTCGTCATTCCGGCCCGCAAGTTCGCTCATCACGCCAGACAGTGGGCTCGCTAATGAAAACGCGGTCTCCCGAAAGAGAACCATCAGCCGTCCGGGGATGACAAACGGCGTGATATAAGCCAGACCCAGCACTCTCCCGATGACAACTGAGTCGATGAAGAAACGAAGTTGGTCGCCCAGTGTTCCCAGAAATGCATTACCGCTAAATCCGAGAAGTTCGCGAACCCGCTTGGATGATACGCCATGCCTGGAGAAGGCGAGTGCAGGATCGGCAATGCGCACCAGGCAGATAGAGGAGAGCAGTGAGAGCACCGCGCAGGCAAGCGTCACTGCAGCCACGGCGAGCACTCCGCCGCCCAGATGAAGCACGGCGACGATCAGGAGGGCACGGATGATTCCCGTCGCTGCGGAGTTAAGGTTATAGAAATCGAAGCGGCGAAAGGCGCAAAGATAGGTTCCGTAAAACTGTGCGAGGAAAGCAATCGCAACCGACCCACCCAAGAGCAAAATCAAGAGGCGGAAGAGAACGCGGTCAGTTGCTGGGACGGCAAAGAAGTGCGGCAGAAGAATTACGGCGGCAAGATCTGCCAACACAATGAGTGTGGCGGAACCACAGGCGATCATCATCCCAGAAGCGAATGTGCGATTCAGTTCGTCGCGCTCGCCGCTGCCGCGGTAGCGGGCGAGAAATCGAAACGTCGCAGTGCGCATCCCAAAGTCCAGAAGACCGCAGGAATCCAAGACCGCTGCGACGAGCATGAACATGCCGAAGTAGAGGCTACCGAGGCCATGCAGGAGAATTGGCGTGAGGAGGAGCGACAGCACCGCGTTGATTCCGAGACCTGCCCAGTTCGAGATGACGCTACGCATCGTGGAAGCGCGTCCGCCCAAAGCAGGAGGAGGTATTGGAGAGAGCGATGGGACTTGGCTTGTCATTGTACCCCGCTCCAGAATGCCGTGCCGTCGGTGCGCCGCGAATGAAAGCGCCTGCGATGCTTTGGGAGTATCGAAAGCCGTGCAGACAAGGAGGCGAACTCATTCTGCCATTCGCGCGTTGTGCCGATGTTCTGCAATGCCTCTCCTCTTGTCGTTCCCGTTCAGTTGCGCGTGAGCCAGTTCCCCACGCGAATGGGAGCGGGTTGCACAACGGCCAGCTCTTGCTTCACTGGCTTCGCGCCCACGTTCCCGGCTACCGCTTTTGCTTTAGCGCTGCGAATTGCCGCCTCCAACAACGGCTGCAGACAGGCGGATAAGAACACTGCAAACCAGAAAACTTTGGCGTGCTTGGCGGAGAGAAACATCACCGCGATGGCGAAGCCAACGATTCCACTGCTGAGCGAACCGGTGAGCGCCGCGAGATACCCATCTTTCAGTACAATCGCGGTTCGGCGCATTCGCTCCAGATTCCACAAGCTGAACCCCAGCACTGAGAGAAACACCAGCAACCCCGTGGCGCCCATCTCTACCAGTGCTTCAAGATAGGTATTGTGAGGAACGACGAAATCGAGTTCCACCCCGGGCGGAAGATAGCGATGCATGTAAAGCGGAAAGTTCCATAAGCCGACGCCGAACAGCGGATGATCGGCGAACATCTTGCCCGAGGCTGTCCACAGTTGCAGGCGAATATTGCTGGATTCGATGTCGCTCGCCGTAGGCTTCAATAGCCGGTCTAGCGGCGAGTAAGGCGACACAAGACAGACCATGACAATCGCGGCGCAAATCGCAATCGCGATCAGGCGACGGCGGTTGTCCCGAAGATGCCACAGGGACATCCCTGCCAGTCCGAGAAATCCTCCGCGAGACGCCGCCAAAAGGAACGTAACCAGCGTAAGCGCCAGGCACCCGGCTGCCCCGGCTCGCTGCCATGGGCGCGGACCGTGCATCATCGGATAGAGCATCAGCGGTAGCACGACGAGCGCCGACGCGCTGAACATATTGGGATCTCCCGCCACCCAGCCCGGGCGGTAAGAATAGCCATAGATCCCGATATTGCCAATCCATTCTCTGATCAGGTATAGCGAGATGAATCCGATGGATCCGATCAGCGCCAGAACGGTGTTCTCCAGGCGCTCGCGCGAGTCCACCAGTATCATCACGGTGATGAAAAACAGGAATTGCGATAGAAACACGCTGATAAGATCTGCGAACGTGATTTCCTTGGCGGTAGCAAGGTAGGAGATCACGGCCAATGCGACATAGAGGGCAAAGGCCTTCGCCTGCGCTGTCTCAAACATCAAGGGCAATGTGCGGCGGCGCGGCAGGTAGGCCAATGCATAGACAAAGCAACCGGCCCCCATGATCTTTTCCAGCGTCAATCCGGCGATTTCCCGGCCCAGGAAGCCGTGATCCACAAACGGCAGCGACAGCACGAGGATGTAGAAGAGGATCACGGCTGCGATCTCCCGGCCATTGCCGTGCGAATCTCCAGTGAGTCCAGAAGCTGACGAAGTTGATGGCACAGGGCAGGGATGCTGTACAACTGCTCGGCGGCACTCCGCGCGGCGCTGCCGATAGCTGCGGCGCGCAACGGATCGGTCAACAGCATTGCGATCCCTTTCGCAAATGCGCGTGCGCTATCTTCGAGAATAATCTCCTCGCCGTTGCGCAGTTCCAGTCCTTCCGCGCCCAGAGTGGTGGAGACGATTGGCTTGGCCATGGCAGCCGCTTCCAGTATCTTGAGCCGCGTGCCGCTGCCGATACGCAGCGGAACCACGCAGACCGTGGCGCGGGCAATGAACGGACGCAGATCGACCACTGTTCCGGTGAATTTTACGTCGGGAAATTCGGCATAGCGCTTCAACATCGCTGCCGACGGATTGCGGCCGGCGAGGACGACCTGTGCGGTGGGAACGAGCCGCCGCAGCAATGGGAAAATATCATGGACTAGGAACTCCACTCCATCCTGATTGGGTAGCCAATCCATAGCGCCGACAAAGAGCACCGAGTGCCCATCGCCTTGTGTGGCAGGCGCGTATTTGTCGATGTCCATTACATTAGGAACGACGAATAGTTTTGCCGTGGGCGAAAATTCGCGCAGCAGTTCTGCGTCGCGCGCGGAACAGACGGCGACACCCTGCGCCGAGGCACATAAGGCGGCCTCAAGGCGCTGAATCTTCGCCGCTTCCAGGAGTGCGTAAAGCCTCTTCAGCGGATTGCGCTCGCCCACGGCGAACTGGCGCATGATACGGCACGTAATGTCGTGCTTATTGAGCACAACGGGCAGCCGGTTGTTTTCCGGAATATTGCCGGCCATGTAGACGTCATCGCAGAATATGACGTCGTACTCTTCCTTTTCCAGATACTCGCGTACCAAGGATTGCATTGCCGGTGTAGCGAGGCGAACCGCTCCATAAGGCTTACTTCCGAAGACGGCGCGCAGACGGTCGAGCGAATTGCTCTCCGGGCATGGCACTAGGTGAAAATCACTGCACAGTCCGGCCAACTCGCGTGCCGGAGCGGCAATCTCCTCCGGGCTGGCGAAGGCAGCCATCGTTACCGCGTGGCCCTCAAGCTTAAGCGCGCGCAGCAAGCTGCCGTTGCGTATTCGGTGTCCCGCCGTGGCAGGGAAAGGCGGCGACAGCAGGATGGCGAGAATTCTCATCCGGCCTCCGGCGCGCACAAATTGTAGGCAGACACTGACAACTAGCCCCCCTCCACCAGTCCCACTTTGCGTAGCACCTGTACCAGCGCGCGAAATGGGTAGAAAACGAAATTCTTCTCCAACATATATTTGACGAACCAGCGATAGCGGCTCATATAGTCCATTGCCGCGATGGCCTTATCGAGAATGGCCGGCTCGAAGTGAGTGGTGTAGCGTGCCAAGTCTCCATCGACCTGTATGGCCTCCTCTTCCAGGCGGCCAAGTCCTTTGTCGGCAGTCATCACCAGGTGGCGGCAAAGATGCACATCAAGCCCGGCAAGCCGCATGGCAGTAGCATCCAGCGCCACGCTGTCGCGGCTGGCCAGCAGTAAGTCCATCCTCCGTGGCTTGCCGTTTGCGGGACCACGGCCCTCCATTGCGATGATCGAGTCCATGATAGAGAGCTGTGGTTTGAAGATCGCGTGCAGTTCGGCCAACATGGGATTGAGATACTGGTGCAGCAGAATGCGATCATATTGCGGTACACATCCCCACTGGTTCTTGATCGAACCCGTGAAGTAAGTCAGAGCGTGCGTCTTGAGCACCGGCAACGTGATGAAGACATCGTTATTCAGCATCAGCCGCGGCAGTTTAACCCGGCCTGCTGGCGGCACCTCCACCTCGACTTGCTCGGCTTCGCTGAGGTTGACCAGGGTTACGCCAAGCGACTCAAGCTGCCGATAGCCGGAGGCGTCGAAGGCTTCCCACGCCGTCTGGCGAAGGCCGTCCGATTCCACCACGTACACCTTTCCGGCACGCGTGAGCAAGAGTTCGCACACGGCATGGGCGATGCGCGGGTCGGTGTTTGACATCGCACACTTGTCCGGCACGGCGGTGCAAAGATTTGGCTTCACGACCACGGTCGAGCCGGGTGCGACAATGCTCCTCCAGTCGAGAAGCTCCATACACTCGCGAACCATGGCTGCGACTGTCTCGTCATTGACCGGGCGCAGTATCACTGTGTTGCTGGTTGATTGCGAACCTAGTTTTGTCATTCGGTTACACCATTATCCCTGCTGCGGCTGCAAACCGCCAAAAGGTTTTTGCCGAGCCTACCGTCATCGTGCATCACGCACCCAAATACATCGGCTACGGGAACGGCGTTCATGAGCGCGTCTCCATCGCAAACTGCTTGTAGTTCCAGACAACTTGCGCCGCGACCTCGGTACCGGTAACGACTTGTGCCCCGCCATCCACTGGTAGAAGCCTGTGGACGGACGCCAGTGCGTTGATCGAATCGCAAGCGTTCCCTTTACGCGCCTCATGCCAGCCGTAAGCCGCAAGATAAATCGCGTGGCGAGGCGTCAGTCCCAATGCCAACTGTGAGAGCCACCTTGGCCAGTAGCGCGCGGAAGATAGCCATCCTGACCGCCGCGCGGCGTAAAGCCAACCACGCAGCAATCTCGCCGCGCCCTGCTTGCGGCCAAAGCCACGGATCATCGCTCTGGCAGTAGTGTGCGTTTCGTCGCCGTTCATTTGCCGGAGTTCCCAAAGCCAAATTTGCCACGCCCAGCCTGTCACGCGTTCCGCGAAGTCCGGGCCGAGATCGACAACGGTTTCCGGCTGAAGTTTGGCTGCCGTACACATTCGTACAAGCGGCAGGAACTCTTCCATGAAAATCGGTAATTGCTTGGCGCTTGGAGTGACGGCAAATTCCTCCATGCAATGCAACCGGGCTCGGTATCCAGCCTCGAAGCGTCCGGACAGCACCAATAGCGAAGAGGCCAGATCGAGGCACAGCTTGATGCTGCGGTAACGCAGGGCATCGCTATTGGAATCCTTTGTGGTGGCTGTAATTTCCATCTGCTCGATAAGGCGGTTGCTTAGCATCCGCCAGGCGTCTTCCGCAGACAAATCCGGTGCGGCAAAGTTGGGAATCTGCTCGAGGATGGCGGGGTCGCCGAAAAGTACCACCCCGCAGGCGCGTAATTCAAAACTGTAAATGTGGGGCGGCAACTGCCGCAGATATGCCGCGTGTACCAGGCTCAGGCTGACATCGACGCGAACGCCACGGGCGGCGAGCATCTGTTCAGCGGCATCGCAGAGTAATTTCGTCGATTCTCTCGAAGGCAGGGGCGCGTCATCGTGCAACACCACAATGGCCTCCACGTCGCTGAGCAGAATCGTCTGCCCCTCCTTGAGGATATAGCTGCCTTCGTTCCGTGCAAGGCTACCCGTTAGCACTACCGCGCGCAGCGTAGCGCCAAGAGCCTCGCGGCAGGCCTGAACCAACCCGGCTTCAATCGGGAAGGCCAATGCCGTCGGCGTGTACTCGATTTCTCCCATTTCGCTCATCTTCAGCAGCGTCCCATCAGGCGCGGGTCGCGCGCTTCGCAAGCTCGCGGGAGTGTGTTTCTGGTTCTCTCGCACCACAGCCGTTCATAGAGATCTTCGGTTTCGTGGATCTGCCGCGTGAGGGTGAATCGTTCCCGCACCCACTTTGCACCATCCGCTCCCAACCGTTCGGCCAAAGTGCGGTCGCGAAGCAATCGCGCGATCCCCTCGGCCAGAGCCCCAGGATTACCGGGCGGAACTAGAATGCCGCTCTTGCCATCAACCACAATCTCCGGCGTGCCGTCCACGGAGGTGGCGACCATCGGGCGGCCCGCTGCCAGGCATTCGATGGCGAACAGCGGCAACCCTTCCGCAAAAGACGGCAGCACGCAGACATCTGCCGCGCTCATCCAATCGCGAATATCGGAACAATGTCCCGGCATCGACACGGAGTCTTCCAGACCAAGCGTATGGATTTCGGCCTCCAACTCTCCGCGCAGACTGCCATCTCCCAGGGCCACCAGGCGCAGGGCAGGGAACTCAGCCTGCAGAAGTTTCATGGCCGTCAACAGCACAGAGTGGCCCTTCTGCGGTTCAAGTCGCGCCGCGACCAGCAGCACCTGATCGCTCTCGGCAAGATTGGAGCGGCGTCTGAAATCCTCGGGCAATACGTGCGTCCGATCAAATCGCTCAATGTCGCTGCCGTTGAGAATCGTCACAACTTTTTCCGCGGGCAGTCCTTTTTCCTCCACCAGGTACCTGTGGTTCGCTTCCGAGACGGCAATGTACTGGGTAACGAATCGGCCCGCGATGCGGTCTATGGCAAAGTTTGCCTTCCACCCTTTGCGCCAATATTCGCGTACATGCGGCGTCTCGATCCTCACCGGTACGCCGGTCAGCCAACCTACGGGCGAAGCCAAAATGCTTGGGCGGAATCCATGTGAATGCAGTATCTGCACATGTTGGCCGCGAAGAAAATCGCGCAGCGCGGATATGCGCCCAAGTTGCCGATGCGATTGCAGCGCGAGCGAGAGCGTCTCCACGTCGTCCGGTAGCTCGGGTCGCAGGAGAGCCAGTAATTCTTCGGGACAGACAAGCAGTAGACGAAAGCGGCGGCGGTCAAGTCCGCGCAGCAGGCAGAGCATGTGCTCTTCGGCTCCGCCGCGCACGACTTCGTTGTCGAACATGCAGACGGATATGGGGGTGAGGCTTGTCGTCGAGATCATCCCAAGGCCTCCTGCATGGAACTGAAGACATCGCGCACTGACTCCATGGTTCTCGCCGGAGGCCCGCTCGAAAGAAATACGGCGCTGGAGTTCGGATCATCTGGATGATAGCCGTGCATTCCGGCAGGCTTCCATCCACTGCCGTTGAAGCCGCTCTCGGCGATGATGCAGCCCGGATCGAGCAGCATCACAAGTTCTCCATAACGGTGGTCGGGAAAGAACACGCCGAAGTCGCCGAGTTCATCGTCCGTGAGCAGACGCCCGTAGTCCAGTTGTTGCAACTGGGCGCGAATCCCTTCGCGTGCCTCTTCTGAAAAGAACCAGAAACGCGCCATCGTCGAGTCATAGACTGCGAGGTAATCGCGCGGGGTCTCAAAGCCGCATCCGGCAACGATGGCCGCAACGTCGCAATGGCGTTTCACGGGGGTCATTCCGTGATCGGAAAAAACTCGCAGGCTCGCATCGGAATCGCGCGTCTTCGCGGCCTCGAAGACGCGGCCGAGCGTTTCTTCATACCACGCCAGTTTCCCGGCAATCTTTTCCGGCTCCCCGCGATGCAGGTGCAAGAATCCATCGAACTCAGACAGGTAGAGGAAGTAAACTTCCTCGCGCCCGTTTGTAATATCGCTGGCGGCTGTCTCCATGATCTGGCGGTCACTCAGCCGGTCTTTGTATGTGTAAACTTTGTAATCTATGTTCTTCCCGTGTAGTCGGTCAAAGATGGAGTCTTGACCGGGAACACCGCCAAGCGCGTAGATGTCGCGGCTCTCGGCCCAGTGGAACCAAGGCAGGGTTTGCGGCGGTACGCACACGTCGAAGTTGCTCCCCATCCCAAGCACCCTGCGTCCAATCTCGGTAAGCACACGGCGTCCTATGCGGTTATCGAGCAGGCGTCCAGGTAGAGTTCCGAATTTGCGCAGACGGCGGAACGGAGAGTTTTCCGGATCGAGATACACAAGGTTCCACATCCCAGTTTCCGACGGGTTGCGTCCGGTCAGGATAGTGGGAATAATGCCCGAGCTATAGCCCAGCATGGTGCGTAACGGCTGCTGGTGGCCCAGAAACCTCGCCAGAAACGGACGTTGGCGAATCAGCTCCCAACCGAGTGCATCGATAAGTACGAATATATGGAGACCGCTCATTCAGCCTCCGTGTGGCCTGTCCCGCGCAGACGCTCGGGACAGGTGCGCAGTACAAGTTGCTTAGGCAGATAGAGGAAAATGTTACGAGCGCGTCGGGCAAGTAACGGAAATGCATTTCTGGTCGCGAACGCCGAGAAGCGATGAAGATCCGTGTCGCGATAAATCGCAAGGCGCGAAACCACTGCGGATTTCCCCGAGGCAAGCCACGGATTCGAGGAGTAAATACGGTCGAATCCCGCACGTCGCGCGACCTCAATCAGCCGATTGCCCATGGCACCGTACGGAGCGGCAAAACCTGAAACTGGTGCGCCGAGCCTGTCTTCCAACGTCTGGCGTGAGTTTTCAAGCTCGCGCTGAGCGATGGCGGGCTTCAATTTTGAATAGTCAATGTGATCACGCCCGTGCGAGCCAATCGTCATGCCCGCCGCGCTCATCTCCCGCAACTGATTCCAATTGAGATAACCGGTCGAGCCGGTCAACGCAGTGTTCACAAAAAACGTTGCCGTCAATCCGTGCTCCAGCAGAGCTGGAATGACGCTTTCATAATGGCTGGACAGGCCATCGTCAAAGGTGAGTACCGCGCTGTGTCCGCCGGCCTCTCCAGCCGGGGTGGGCGAATTTTCAACACGGAACTTCTGGCTACGCAAGAACGATACGTGCTCACGGAACATCGGCAGCGGCAACGTATACCGGTCGTCCGTCGTGGGACCGGGGCAGATATCGTGGTACATAAATACCGGCACGCCCCGGATTGTGAAGTGCGGCACAATCAATTCGCGCGCTGCCATGCCGTCTCCTTGTTTCCCATGAGGCTGCGCAGCAAGCCGCAGAGAAACGCCAGATGCATCGCGACCAGGAAGTACCCGAACAGGCTGAACCGCACTTGGCCAAGCGATTTGCGAAAGACAAAACCGACAGCAGCCCAAAGTAGAAGGGCAAGCTGCGCCAGTAGGGTTGCAACGTAAAACGGCTGCCGCAGCAGAAACAGATTACTCACCAGGACCATGATGAGCAGCACCGGAACAATCCAACGCAATAGCTTATGCGAGACGAACGCAAATGCCGTGAATCCGCGCATTCTGGCGTGCAACAGCATGGGGAGCGCGCGGAAGCTGCCAGTGGCGATGCGGACCCGGCGGCGAAACTCGCCGGCAACGCTCGACGCCGGAAAATCGACTGCCCGCGCTTCTGGATCATAGTGGACTTCGAAGCCCGCGCTGCGAACGTGCATCAGCGTAAGGATGTCATCCACCAGCGTGTCGGGCGTGGGAGGCAGGTAAACGTCCCCGCGCACCGCGTAGATTGCTCCGCTTGGAGTCAGCGTTGCGCCCAACCGGGCCTCCATCAAGCGTAGAGCGGTTTCATACTTCCAATACAGACCTTCGGTCTGGCCGGATTCGCTGTTGCAGTGGAAGCTGAGCGCTCCGCAAACCGCGCCAATAGCGGGGTCTTCGAAGTGCCGCGTGAGTCTGCGCAGGGCATCTGGTTCAAACATGGTGCTGCTGTCGGAGAGAACGAAAATGCTATTCCGAGCGCGCTCCACGGCAATCGCCAGCGCGGCGCATTTTCCGCCGCGCTCGGGGCGAATCACGATCTCAAAACGCGGATCGTCAACTGCTGCAAGGATGGCGTTGGTTCGATCCGACGAACCGTCGGAGACGATCACAACCTGCAATTTACCGGCTGGATAGTCGAGCTGAACCGTATTCTCCAGCTTTTCCGCGAGATGTTCTTCCTCGTTGTAGGCGGCAAACAGCATGGTCACTGAGGGAAGTTGCTCGTCGCTTAAACCTGCCCGCCGCCGGTCTCGCCGGTTGTTAAGGTAATGAAAGTCGCGCTTCATCTGCACGATTCCGTAGCAGACAAACAGCACCAATGGATAGCCTGCGTGAGCGTAGACCAATAGCACCAGCGCCATCCAGAAGATCGTAAGCGCAATCGCGTCGATCATCGGCCGCCTCGCCCCAGCATTAGGATCTTGATGGTCTTGAAAAGCACCAGCAGGTCAAGACCGAGCGAAAAGTGCTTGATATAGAAGAGATCGAACGCAAGCTTGTCAGCATTGTCTTCAAGCGTTGTGCAGTAACCGCGGTTTACCTGCGCCCAGCCGGTTGCTCCCGGACGGACGCTCCAGCGAAGTTTGTAGAACGGAATGTTGGCGCGGAGAAATTCCTCCTGCTCAGGGACAAACGGGCGAGGCCCGACGAGGTGCATGTCCCCACGCAGGATGTTCCACAATTGAGGCAGTTCGTCGAGACGCGCCGAGCGTAGCCAACGTCCAACTCGCGTCACTCGCTCGTCCTCTTCCTCTGCGGCGCGAATGGCGTCTACGCCGTCGCGCATGGAGCGAAACTTGTAGAGCGTAAACAATTGGCCATGCAAGCCGACCCGCTTCTGCCGGAAAATAACCGGACCCGGCGAGTCAAGCCTAATTGCCGCAGCAACCAGCAGCATGATCGGCGCAGTAGCCAGCAAGGCCGAGATGCTAACCGCCAGCGACAGCAGGCGCTTGAATATATGCGAGGTCGTCGAGACCTCGAAGGCCGGCGAAAACAGCAGCATACTCGGGCGCAGCGCGTCGAGGTACACCTTGCCGGTGATCCTCTCATAGAGTTCACTGCCCTCCTGAACCAGCACTCCCTGCTCTTTGAGATCTAGAAGGGAATCGACTGGCAGGCGTCCCCGGCGCTCGCCTAAGGTTACGACTACACGGCGGACCTTATGGAAATCGATGAGGCGCAGGAGTTCATCGTCACATGAGGAGTTCGCCGCATCTGTCGAAGGACCGGGTTGACCCGACAACCTGCACACCAGACGGTGGCCAAGCTCCGGATGAGCGTTCAGAATCACGCTAAGCTCGGACGCCATAGGTCCGTCGCCAAACAGAAGAACGCGTTCCTGGAACGCTGCCCAGTGGCTCGCGTGTTGGATGAGCTGACGCCAGCAGAGCGCGCCAATCGCAGCCGTGCCCGTCCCAGCCAGCACAACTGCCTGTTGCAATCGTAGCGACGGAAACAGCGAATATGCGCAGGCAAGGACGAGAAAGAATGTTCCAAAACTCTGGACGAGATTAGTTACCACCTCGCGCGAATTGTGCAGCACGCTCAAGTCGTACAAATCGAAGTAATACATGCAGAGCACAAACAACACCACGACCAGTGCGACCTGCGAATCTGCCCGCTCGTATCCCAGTGCCAGCGTTGCGTTCTGCAGCCCCAGAAAAGCGATCATCGACGCCAGCAGGGCCAGCGTAGCCAGCAGGGCCTCGGATAGGCCGAGAATTACGGATCGAACTGGGACAATCGCCTGGAAGCGTCGTGTCACTTCGCTACGGCCTTTCGCGTACTGGCTTCGTCACCGCGTGGAGTGTAGTACTGGTCGTAGTAATTCACGCGGTCGTAATCGGCGGCGTCGTTAAGCACAACGCCCACCAGTTTCGGGTTATCGATGCTCTCCACTGCCTTCTTCAGGGCCGCGCGAGTGACCACGCCCGTGCGTACTACCAGCAGGGTTCCATCGCTCACCCGCGACCAGAGATTGGAATCCGCCATCGGCAGCAGCGGAGGCGTGTCTATGATGATCCAGTCAAACTGCCTCGCCAGGTCCGCGATCAGATCGGCGATCCGCGGCGACTGCAGCACCGAGGCCGGATGCGCCACCTGACCTGCAGGCAGCACGCACATGCCGGTGTCGCCGATGCGGAGCAGATAGTCGCTGATCGGTACATTCTCCCCATCCCACCATTCCCCGATGCCCGCCTGGTTCTCCATTCCCAGCAGTGCGCATACCGCGGGCTTGCGCAGATCGCCCTCGGCGAGCAGTACTTTTTGGTCGAAGCGAGTCGCCAGGGTCATCGCGAGATTCACCGAGGTAAGCGTCTTGCCTTCGCCGACCACGCTGCTGGTCACCTGCAATACGCTGAGCGTGGCGCCCATGCGAATATTCGACAGACGCGCTCCGAGAACGCGAAATTTTTCGGCGCCCAAGCTGCGTTCGCTACTGAGCGCAACCACCAATGGCGACGGGATTGACGACACCGAAATCACCTTGAGCTTCGATAGGTCGATTTGCGATTCACGAAGTCCCATCAGCGGCTGGCTCTCAGCAAATGTGCTTGTATTGGCCAGCACCTCGGCGGCAAGACTCCGCAACGTTGTGTCAGCCTGCAGGCCGGGCGGCACAGCACCCGGGAAACGGTCCAGGGGACGCTCGGCGCGTGTGCCCGTCTGTATCCGTGGCGCAGGCTCGTCTTCGCTCTGCGTGTCAGGCGTGTGCGGCACAACGGCAGCCGCTTCCAAGTAGGGCAGATCAAGCGGATCGACATCCGGCGTCCAGCTTGGAATCGCAGGCTCGCTCCCGGCTTGCACCGGAATCCACGGTTCGGCTCCAGGCTGTTTCTCTTGTTCGGATCGGCGAAGCGCATCGAAAATTCTACTCATCCTGTCACTCCCTGGTGCTTGTCATTGTCCGCATCCATTCCGGGTTCCAGCAGTCGGGCCAGGCGCAGCAGCGTGCGTACCAGCATCTTGCGGGTCATATCGTCTTCCGGCGCTTTCGCAGATAGCGGAGTTCCTGTCATCTTCGCCGCGGAACTCTTCAGGCTCAAACGCAGATCGGCAGCTACCTCGTCGATGATCGCCGGAGCAATGCTCTTCTTTTGTAGCCCATAGCCGCTGACCAGCGCGCCGTCACAGAGTGTGTTTACCAGGCGCGGAACTCCATGCGCATAGTGCAGGACGCGTTCGACCGTCGGCGCTGGAAAGATTTCCATCATGCGCCCAGGAGCGCCGGCGACTTCAAGACGGCGTGCGATGTAGCCGCGCACCTCCGCGTCCGTCATCGGCTCCAGCGTGTAGCGCAGAGTGATGCGTTGCTTCACCTGGCGCAACTCCGGCGAATCGAGGTTGTCGTCTAGCTCCGGTTGGCCTACCAGCACGATTTGCAACAGCTTGTGCTGGGAGGTCTCGATATTCGTCATCAGGCGGATTTCTTCCAGCAGCATTGGTGCCAGCAAGTGCGCTTCGTCAATGATCAATGCCGTGACCCCGCGCCGCCGGTAAACGTCGATCAGATACTCGTTGAACTGCTGCAGCATGTCGGCCTTCGAGTGCTTTACGTCGCGAATGCCGAAATCGGTCAGAATCGTGCGCAGTAGATCCTCTGCGGAAAGCAGCGGATTGAAAATGTAGGCATGTGCCACGCGCGAACGGTGCAGCGTGTCCAACAGGCAGCGGACGAGCAAAGTTTTGCCCGTTCCGACTTCTCCGGTGAGCACGATAAATCCCTTTTGCATCAGCACGCCGTACGTCAGGTTCGCGAGCGCCTCGTTATGGCGCGGAGTCGCGTAGTAGAACGCGGGGTCGGGACTCATGCGGAACGGATTTTGGTTGAGACCGTAAAACTTTTCGTACATCGTCCTATCTCCTAAGAGACGTGAATGTATTGGCCGCCACCATTACCAGCAGCATCAGGCCGGCGAAGCTCCATTCAAGCGCCTTGCGGCGGCGTTGCTTCCGTTGTTCGTCCGGGGTAGGCAAGTGCGGAATGCCCGCCAGAATCCTAAGGTTAGCGATACGGACGATCTCTTCCTCTGTGCGCACGCGATCGTCGGATGCCTCGGCAATTACCGCTAGACCGATCCCCGCTACCAGCCCAACTAATATTCCGAGCAGGCTTAACTTCAAGCGGTCTGGCGATATCGGTTTATTCGGAAGACTTGGCGGATCGACGATGCGGAACTGCTCTCCCTCTTGGCGTTTTTCGAGGTTCGTGGCGAGTTGCGACTGCATCTGCTTCTTCAGCAGCGAGTCGTAGTTTGCTTTCGACTGATCATAGTCGCGAGTGAGGTCGGCCAGTTGCTGTTCGCGGATCGGAGTCCCATTCAGCCGCGCTTGGTACGTCGCGATCTGCTCGTCCACGCGGCGAAGTTCCTGCTTCGTATCCGCGATCTCCTGCTGGTTGGCTTTAAGCTGACCCTCGAGTTGCAGGATCGGAGTCATTGTCTGTAGGTCGCGCGGGGTGCCCACTGGAGTGGAGGCAGTGGTCCCATTCGCTAGGTTCGCCTTGATCTCATCGCGTCGTTTCTCCGTGCGCGCCACCAGCTTCTTCAGACGCACAACGTCTGGATGCTCCGGCGTGTACTTGGTCTGGTCATCCGCTAGTTCCTGTTTCAGTTTGGCAAGTTGATCTTCAACGCCCGGCAGCGACGTTCCGCCGTTCTCGGCTTCCACCTTCACCGTGCGGTACTGTGCCAGCAGCGATTCAAGATAGAGTTTCTGTTCTTGCGCCCGGTTTACGGACTGGCTGAGATTATGCTGCCGCTCCTGCATCCCGGATAAAATTCGAACGTTGCTATCCATCTGGCTGGGGAGTTGCCCGAGGTTTCCGGTCTTGAACTGCTTGACCTTTGCCTCCTGCTCGGCGAGCCGCGCACGCGCTCCCTCCAGTTCGGTAGAGAGAAACTCCGTGGTGCTCTCCGCGCGCTGCGACTGTTCCTCGATGTTCTGGTTGATGAACAGCGAGGTGATCTGTGCGTTTACCTGCTGTGCCAGTCGTGCAGAGGGCGCAGTATAACTGATCTTAAAAGCTGAAAGTTGTCCTCTGCGGCCGGGCGATTCGACCAGTTCCGTCTTGATGTCCTTGCGCATTTGCTCAATCGCTTCGTCCGGGTTGGTCTTTTGCGCGTCGCGATAAAGTTGAAATTGGTCGATGATCCGCTGCAGCCGGGAGCGTCCCAGTATCTGTTGCCGTATTCCTTCCAGACGCTGCTGCAAATCAACCGAGACGTTGGCGACGACGTATTCTTCCGGAACTTTCTGCTGTTCGACCAGCACAACGGTCTCCGACTGGTAGATGGAAGGCAGAAGCCAGCTGCCCGACCAAATCAGCAGCCAGCACACAAACAGTCCTCCCCCCACTAGCCAGCGTCGCCGTTGCAGAATCTCCCGAGCGTCGCGAAATGTCATCGGAGTTCGCGTTGTTTCGTCTTGCGTCATAACTAGTTCCCCAAGCTCTTGCGGAAGTGGTAGTCAAGCGACCCTTGTACCAATACGTGATTGCCTGCAACAGTACCGATGCCTTGTTGCGACTGGTGTACATAGGCAACGTCCATGCGGAGCGCCAGCGACCGGCTTAACTCGAACACCGGACCTCCGCCAGCCCACAGGCTGCGGAAGTAGCTTCCATAATTCAGCACGCCAATCGCTTTCTCGTCTGACCAGTTGGCGCGAACTTCGGCAAGCAGCCTTTGTCTGAGGCGGGCCCGATAAGCCGCGCCTGCATTGGTGGATTGCACGGCATCCAGCACGCCTCCGCCCCCGCTGATGCGGCGCATGCCCTCGACCGAAAACGCAGTTCGCCCGCCGCTCCAAGCCAGGGTCCCGCCGTAAGTGGAACGCCATCCATCCCCATAAACCGCAATGTTGCCGAGCAAGCCAAGTGGCACCACATCCCTGGTTCGCGCGTACTCAGGTCCGCCGAAAAGCGTCAGTTCGGTGCTTGGCAGAGGCTTCCACTTGACGAAGAGCATCGGCGATGCGACCTGTGTACGCGATACCTCACCGCCGGTGCTATAGATGTCAGAGTAGGCGAACTGCACGCCTGCGTTCACGGTTCCGGACAACTGCTGAGAGTAGAAAACCGAGCCGGAAATAACCTTCGAATTGATGAAAGGGGAGCTCCCCGTGGACGATTGCAGCGCGTCGAAGTCATACTTTTGGTAGCCGCCGGTCATCCCGATCGAGCTGTGTTCGCTCAACCGGTAAGACCCGTCCACGTTCGAGACCAGCGAGGTTCGCCGTGTTTCCGGCAGCACTCCGTCGTAGTTCGGACCCAGCGGCCCGCCAAGTCCGGGTAACAGGTCAACCCGGCCCACGGTCTCGAAAGGATTATCGGTGAGGCTGTAGTCCTGGCGTCCGTGCAGTGCGAAGCGCGAATTCGGTTTCCAGTTCACGTCTCCCGCAAGGTTGTTCGTGTACTGGCTATCGCTGGAGTTGTGTTGGCTGATGCTGACGCCTGGCGTGTACGTGAGTGTCCAATCGCCGGTGGCATATCGACGCTGAAATCCGATGCTGGGCTGTACAAAAAAGCGCGTGTCCCCCGAGTAGGTGGCTGGCGTGCCGCTGGCCAAACCACGGTTATCATAGGCGGCTCCGGCGCTAAACCCCGCAACCATCACATTGCCTGTTTCGGTATCGGAACTCAGGGCAAGCGATGGCGCGTTGGAGTCCAGGTGCGAGGGGCCGCTTGACGCTACCACAACGGGTTTCGGTACTTCCGCATCCTGCGCGAAGCCCGTTGTTGCAAGGCCGAGCGAGAACACTATCAATATGATTACGTAGAGCTTCATGAGAGCCACTCCTTCAATCGTGCAACGGTAAACAAACGGACTACGGCACTATGATCATGTCGTGCGCTTCGAGAGCAAAATTCTGAGTCAGATCTCCATCCACCGCGTGCTTGTAATCGAACGGAAGGCGCTCAACGCGGCCATCGCGATGGGTGCGCACAATCTGGATCTTTCCAATCTTGGCGAAATCCTTGAAGCCGCCGCCGAGAGCAATGCCTTCAATTACGGTCAGCCGCTGCCCTAGAGGATACGAACCCGGCTTCTGCACCTTGCCAACGATTGTAAAGAACTGGCTGCGCGGTTCCTGCACAATCACCGTGACCTCGGGATCTTCGAGGAATCGCTTCAGTTCTGTGGCGATAGTGGTGCGCAGTTGTTCCACGGTCTGCCCGCTGGCCTGCAATTCGCCAATCAGAGGTAGAGTGATTTTCCCGTCGTTGCGTACCGGAACAACCCGCGTCAGCTCCGCTTCGTGCCATACGTTGATTGCCAGCAGATCGCTTTCACCGATCAGGTAAGGCTCCTGAGCTGTGGGCGGCGCCGGCATGCCCTTCTCGGGTTTCTGCGCATACGCTGCGGCCGCGCCCAGCGCCACAGCGAATATAACAACGGCAATGAAAGTCTTCCGATGTTCCATCATAGGTTCCCCGATTTACTGTGCTCCACTAGTACCGGTCCTGGGCCGGGGCGGTTCTGAATGCCCGACTTCTTCAATTTATAAAGGAGCGAGCGGTAGCTGACCTTGAGCGCGCTTGCCGTGCGTTTGCGATTCCACTGGTTGGCGCGCAATGCGTTGAGAATGATTCTGCCCTCGATATCGCGCATCGCTGCGCGCGTAAGTTGACCGAGAGAGACCGATGGGTTGGTCTCGACCTCCATCCGCCCATGCATCAGATCGCGGTGACCGATCTCGCTCAGAATTGCCTCTTCGGTGCCGACTACAACATAGCGCTTGATCAGGTTTTCCAGTTCGCGCATGTTGCCGGTCCATGGGTGAGTGGTCATTAATAGCAGGCTTGACTCGGAAACCGGCGGCGCAGAGCACTTGAATTGCTCGTTGTGAAGCCCCACCAAGTACTGAACCATTGCCGGAAGATCTTCCAGCCGTTCGCGCAGAGGCGACAACCGCAGCACCAGTCCGGTGATGCGGTAATAAAGATCCTGCCGGAAGTGTTGCTTCGCGATCTCCGTCTGCAACTCGCGATTAGTGGCGCAAATCACCCGCACGTTAACCTTTTTATCGACCGTCGAACCAATTGCCTGAAACTGTCCGTCCTGCAGTACTTGCAAGAGCTTCGATTGCAGCGACAGATCGAGTTCGGAAATCTCATCGAGAAAGAGCGTTCCGCTTTCGGCCATCTCGACGCGCCCAGCCTTAGTCCCATAGGCGCCGGTGAACGCCCCGCGCGCGTATCCAAATAGTTCGCTCTCCAGCAGCGTCCCCGGAATTGCCGGGCAATTTACCTTCACAAATGGTCCCCGGCCCCACACCGAGTGCTGGTGAATGTACTTGCAGACGAGCTCCTTGCCCGTACCGCTCTCGCCTTCGATCAAGATAGGAATGTTGGTGTCCGCAACCTTGAGCAAGCTGTTACGAACCGCAGCCATTGCCTTGGTTTTGCCGAAAATGATCGATTCGGGTGGACAGCGCTCGTCGCACGAAGAAAGCTTTTTCCCTATTTGTGACATGGCACTTCATTAGGCTGCAGTTACAGTACCAGAGTCACAGGAAAAAGAAAATTCGAGGCACAATGGAATAACTCATTCACTTTCAATAGATTACACACAGAGCCATTCCGGGTGACACCGATTCTCGTTCACGCTCTTGAGTGGAAAAACCATTCCCATTCGGAAAGTACTTTCCAAATGGTTACTAAAGGTGGGTGTCCTTGCCAAATATTTCGCTGATTAGGAATTGTTACGTAGTACGATTCGTCATCTGGAGCCCATTATTCTACCTGTTTTGTAGTTTTTGTTAAGCAATTTCCGAGAGTGTCATGTCATTCGCATACGAGCAGGTAAGAGAAATTCGCGATCGGCAAATCACGGGCCTTGCGATGGCCGTCCATGACTTGAAGGGGCATCTGGCAGTTATCTCTGGCCAGACGAAGCTTCTCCTGGGCGGTAAACTCGGCGCGGTCTCGCCTCGCCAGGCTCGTGCGCTTGCCGACGTTGTCTCCTGTTGCGCGATACTCGAAACTCAAATTGCAAGTCTTCTGGCCCACGGCCTTCGTAGACCGGCTCAGTGCGAACCGGTGCTCGCCGCTGCCGATCTCCGCCAGTGCTTGATTCGCATCTACGCTTCGCTTCAACCGGAGTTCCACGAGAGGTCTCTGCAACTCGATATCAATCCGGGCAAACTCCCAATGACTTTTCCATTCGACGCTCAACTGGTGACCAGGGTACTTATGAACCTGCTCGAGAATGCGCGCCGCTTCACCGCGCCCGGCGGTAGCGTCAGTATCTCGCTGGAGCCGCACTTCTGGGAAAGGCGGAGTGCGAATCTGCTTCCAGGTTTTGAACGCCGTACTTCCAACCATCAAAACTCACCGAATGCAGCGAAGGTCGTCGTTGCCGACACGGGTTGCGGCATCGCGCCTGAATTCCAGCAGGAGATATTTGAAGAGTTCGTCAGTGCGCCCGAGGATGGAAGCCAAGCTAGCTCCGGGCTCGGGCTGGCCATCGCTCGTAATATTGTGCAGGCGCATGGTGGAAGAATCTGGGTCGAGAGTGAAGTCGGCAAAGGAAGCAGGTTCTGTTTTGTCCTTCCACGGGCATCCAGCGTTGCTTCCACTGGTACGCAGTTTAACCGTATTGTGCCATCCGTCGCGAGGAAAAACGCGGCAGGAAAGACCGAGGGGGCGTTGTGCGGAGACTGACCACACCTGGCATTCTGGTTGTCGATGACGATCCTATGATGTCGCGTTACACGAGCAGCCTGCTCGAATGCGAGGGCTTCTCCGTACGTACCGTTGGCAGTGGGGCGGAGGCCTTGCATGAGCTGCGATGTGCCGCGCTGCCTGCCGTCGTTCTTCTGGATATGATGATGCCGGAGATGGACGGGCTGGAGACTTTGAGTCTCATTCAAGAGATCGCGCCTTCCGTGAGAGTCATCATGCTTTCCGGCATCCAGGATTCGGCTGCAGTCGTACAGGCCATCAAAATGGGCGCGGTCGATTATCTCACCAAGCCCATTGACGAGCAGCGCTTGATTGGGGCTCTGCGGCTTTATATGCCAACCGCCCAGGAAGAGAATCCGGAACTGGTCGTCGAAGACCTGGGGGGCGATAGCTTTTTCCTCGCCTCCTCACAGGCCATGAAAGATGTTTTCCATCTCGTCGAGCGCATCGCTCCGGTCGAGGTTCCGGTGCTGATCACGGGCGAAAGCGGCACCGGCAAAGAGGTTGTCGCATTGCTCCTGCACCACCGTTCGCAGCGCGCAAACAAGCGCTTCCTCAAGGTCAACTGCGCGGCAATTCCCGAGGAACTATTGGAAAGCGAGCTGTTCGGCTACGAGGCCGGAGCTTTTACCGGTGCAACCAATGGTAAGCCCGGATTCTTTGAACAGTGCGATCACGGCACCATTCTGCTCGATGAGATTGGCGAGATGCCTCCGCGTTTGCAGGCCAAGCTATTGCAAGTCTTGCAGGAACAGAAATTTTTCCGGCTTGGTGGCAAATCGCCGGTTTCCGTTGACGTACGCATTCTCGCGGCGACAAATGTGGACGTGAAGGCTGCTGTGGAACAGGGCAGGTTGCGCCTCGATCTTTATTATCGTTTGAATGCATTCAGCATTCACCTGCCGCCGCTGCGCGAGCGGCCCGAAGAGATTGCGCCTCTTTTCCGGCACTTCATGAAGCGGCTGGCCTACACCTACCGTCAGCCGTCCCGGCCATTGACGCAAACCATGCTGCATTCCTTGGCGAAGCACTCGTGGCCCGGAAATCTCCGCGAACTACATAATTTCGTAAAACGCTACGTAGTGCTAGGCGAGATTAACTTGAGTGCCGCACCTGCGAACGCTGTGGACCGCAACGAAATAAGGCTCGAAAAGCCACGCAGCACCGGTCCGGCCAGCGATATGAAACGGATGGTGCGCCAAATGAAGGGCGAGGCCGAAGCAGCGGCCATTCGTAATGCCCTCGAACAAACCCAGTGGAGACGCAAAGAGGCGGCCGATTTGCTCGGCATCTGCTACAAAGCTCTTATCTATAAGTCTCGCCAGTACGGTATTCTTGACACGCGTGGCAATATTCCGCCCTCTAGCAGTGGCGTAGAGGGTGTTCGCGCGATAAACTTAGCAAACGGTGCGCCCGCAAAGCTAGGTGCCAGCGGCTTTTCTTCCTCGAAGGCAGTTGCAATGAAGGGAGCAGCCAAATGATCATTGCTGATTCGCAGCCTACGCGCAGCTCGCGAGAGACGGATTGCTTATGAGAAAGACCATATTTGTCCTCTCATGTTTATGCCTTGGACTCATGTCAGTCTTGGGCTTCAAGATTTGGCGGCAGCTGCAGGTTGAGGTGCTTGACCTCAAGCCCCCAACGCTTACCTTCCGTGCAGCGCGGCAGATGTTTCCATTCTCCGTCATTCCCGGCGGCCTGATGGAAGCGCGCGAACTTACTGACTCAATCAGCAAGGATCCAGTGGTGCGCGAGCATTACCGTGATTTGCAGCCCGATCGTATGTGGTTTACGCGAATGAAAAAGCCGATGCTGGCTTACGTTTCCTATCGCAAGACAAATGGCGTTCACTGGACCACCCACCCAGTTACAATTCCGGCCAACGAACTTGTGTTGACGGACGGTAAGAATCTGGTCCGCGCCCGTTGCGGAAACCGGATCGAGATCAAGAAACCACAACCGTTACCCAGCACGGTTACTGAGCGTGAACTGCCGCCTCCGGATATCGCCTTGGATACGGCGCTTCCTCCTCTGGTGTCAATTACCGTGATTCCCCCAACGCCGTCCTCTCTTCAGTCGGCTGCTGCTGAGCGTGTGCAACATCCCGGGCATACTTCCACTCCGCCCACGACCTGGTGCTGTACGGAAGTGCAGCATTCCCTGCCGAGTGTTCCTGAACCGGGTTCCTTTTTTCTGGTGTGTGCGGGAGGGCTGGGCATGATTGCGGTGTTTGGCCGCAAACTGCTCTGAGTCTGATTGGGCGAAGTTCGCCGCATCGTTGAGAACGGTCAAAATACCTGCGACGGGCACGATCAGGTGCCCGTTTTGCCGTTCTGAAGCACAAACCTCCGGCCTTCTGATTCGTAGCCTTGCACGAACCCAAACGCTTCCGTATAATCATTTCAGGTTGAGTCCTACAAACAATCTAAGTCCTTTAGAAATGCGCCCGTAGCTCAATTGGATAGAGCGTTGGTCTACGAAACCAAAGGTTGCAAGTTCGATTCTTGCCGGGCGCACCATAAACACCAAGGAACCAAAGAAGTGACAAGAGGCCGCCCTGTGCGGCTTTTCGCGTTTGGTGTCAACCGGGAGGGTCGCTGGACTTGGCCACCGCACCTCGCTATGTCATTTTTGCGCAGTCGAGCAACTTTTTCGCGTTGAGCCGGTCGATGATCCACGCTAACTTATTCATTCTTTGAGGGGAGAGGGTTGGCACCGGACGTGCCCTCAGTTAAGACAAAGACGACGTGGCGCATGAAGGGGCTCTAGCCGGACGAATGGTTGAGCCCCTTCTAAATTGTGTAAAAATTGACGAAATCAATCGCACATTCGTCTTCTCGGCAACATGACCGGCAATCGCCATCGACTTACTTCAGGTCCAGTCCTGAGTTGCGCAGCAGGCTTGCGACGGTTGCGGAATTCAAGCGCGTTGCGTCGTATTCCACGACAACCGAGCGCTGCTGTTCGTTGAACTTCAGCCGCCGGATTCCATACACGTCGCGAATGTTGTCGATACCCCGCATCACTGCCTCATCCGGGGACATCCCATAGTTGTAGCTGATCTGGACGTTCGTCATCGCTATTTCTTGCCATCCTTCGCCGTGAAAGTGCATTCGGCGTGCTTACGTTTTACTATATCAGTCACTTGCGTGCATCTTGTTTTGAATCGATACCGGATTTCTCACATGTCGTACGGAGAGGGGATTCATCCTTGCCTGAAACCAGCGCAACCAAAGTGAAGGATCCCGTATGTGGGATGATGGTCGATCCGGATGCCGCCCGGGGAGGCAGTTACCTTTACCAGGGCACCGCGTATTTCTTTTGCAATCCAAAGTGCAATGAGAGATTTCGTTCCGACCCTGATAAGTTCTTGTCGCCATCTTATAAGCCTGCCGGAATGCATTCTTCGCCGATGGTTCAGCTTGGCGGCATTCGTCCGGCGCCGCAGCCTGCGCCCCTCGTCGCGCCAGTTGCAGATCCTTCGGTAACGCCAGCAACGCCCGCCGCCACTGTCTATGTCTGTCCGATGTGCCCCGAGGTTCGCTCTCCTAAACCGGCGGCATGTCCCTCCTGTGGAATGGCCCTCGAGCCTGAGACCCCGCTGCTCTCTTCACGTACCGAATACGTCTGCCCCATGCATCCTGAGGTGGTTCAGGATCACCCCGGCGCGTGTCCGAAATGTGGCATGGCCCTCGAACCTCGTACGGTCTCCGCTGCCGATGCTCCAAATCCCGAGCTGGTTGACATGAGGCGCAGGCTGCGGGTGAGCCTGTTCTTTGGTGTGCCTCTGGTCGTGCTCGCCATGTGGCACATGGTGTTCCACGCCAGCCTCAATGACGCATGGATACAGTTTCTGCTCGCCTCGCCCGTGGTTCTCTCGGGAGGTTTCCCGTTCTTCCAGCGCGCCGTTGCGTCCATCAAATTCCGCAGCCCCAACATGTTCACCCTGATAGGAATGGGGGTTGGCGTCAGCTACCCCTACAGCACCATTGCAACGTTCTTGCCTGCTCTCTTCCCGGAATCCCCCGGCATGAACGGGCAGCCTGCTTTGTATTTTGAATCTGCCGCCGCCATCACCATTCTCGTGCTCGTCGGTCAAGTCATGGAACTTCGCGCCCGCTCCCAAACT
>Ga0181528_10000022_pt1 | contig 183642 bp, 167 predicted proteins | sample PEATcosm2014_Bin_47_FD_119742 | JGI IMG/M metagenome (GOLD analysis project Ga0181528, IMG submission 119742) | Peatland microbial communities from MTU Mesocosm Facility, Houghton, MI, USA - PEATcosm2014_Bin10_10_metaG | ecosystem: Environmental > Terrestrial > Soil > Wetlands > Peat | place... | reverse complement strand
GGCGCAAAGCTCCCGCGTTGGCGCATCGCCTGCGCCCAGCGGATCGCGCTGGCGCAACTGACCTTGAACCGCCGCGCCGCCGCCCGACAGCTCATGCCTTCTTCGCGGATCGCCGTCACGACGGGCTTGCGCAAATCCAGAGACAACGGACCCATCGCGCGCCGCCTCCCTACGGCGCGACCCAAGACTCAGACTTTCCAGTCGATTCAAGCCGGCCAGAAACGGTTCTAGCCGCTCTTTCGCTGTGGCTCGCGTGAACTTTCGTCAAGCTCAATCCAGGCAGGCGGCGGCGGCGCGGCGTTTCCCTCAAACAGACCCTCGGTCTTCTCGAGGAATCCAAGTTGCTTATAGTAATTGTGGCAGGTGAAGTTCTTCCCCGTATCGACGATGCGGCCGATCGCTATCGGTGAATGAGCCAAGGCCTCACGGACGGCGACCGCGCCGAGAGCAAGTTCGGCGCCCAGACCGAAAACCCGGCAAGACAACACGACCTGAACGAGTTCGCCTTTGCTGACCATGGCGACGCCAATGATACCGTTATTGATGGTGCGATCGCGCAAAGACGTTGCAATACAGAGATTGGCGCTGACGAATCGTTCGAATTCCGCCAGTTCCCACCGCTTGCCAGTCGTATTGAACTGATTGGTCTTGTTCAAGAGTTCGAAAACCCGCTTGAACGCCGGATCGTTGGCGCCGCGAACAAAGGCGATCTCCTGGCGAACATTCAACGAATTGAGCCATTCTTCGTCAGACATCCCCTTCTTCATGTCGGAGCGCGCCACCAAAGCTTTCGTCATTGCGGTGCGCCGCTGAGACTCCTCCGTGAGAACGTCGACCATCATTTCGGGCTCGCGCAAGATGATCCTTCGCCAGTCGTAATGGTCCCGGCTGAGACAACGCAGAGTGGGAAATTTCTGCTGCACGATATCTATTTCCCTCGGATTGTCGTCGATAAATACGACGCTGTCCGGAAGAAGATTAGTTTCACGCAATATTTCCGAGATATTATCTGCCTTGGAGTCCCAGTTGATCTTCACGCACGTAAAATCCTCCGGGGTGATTGCGTTGCGCCAGATCTTGCGCCATCGATCGATGGTCGCGTCGTGTTCGTTTTTCGAACAAACGGCCAGAAGACCGCCGCGCTTCTTGAAATATAAGAGCGACTCGACAAATCCCAGCGGCCAGCCGCCGAAAAATCTCCACTGCGTTTCGTCGCCCGATAACTCGCTGTCCGCCGCAACCCCGCGCCACAATGTATCGTCCAAATCCACAATTATCATCTTGACGCGATTGTCGCCCTTGATCGTCTTCATAGCCGCTTCAATACGCCGCCAGAATTCCGTAACGTACAGACCTGCTGCAATTTTCCAGTTGTAAATTGCGGAGGGCAGCTTCGATACTTGCAATCGGTCTTTTTCCAACTCCAAATCGCCGTCGTAAATGAACGCCTTATGAATTCCCGGCCCTGTTACGTCGTCTTGGAGGTGAGCGCGGCCGATGTAGTTCAGCAATTCGTTCGTATCAAAATAATAGAAATTTGAATAATTTTTCGTCATCGATCGTAGTTTTAGATTTAACTGACGAACAAAATAACCATGTGACGTAAAATTTTCGTCATCGACAAAGTTGCCGATATAAGAAAAGCTCGGCTCGAAAGGAGATAGACAAAATATCGGCACGTTCGGCAGTTCGGACTTGAGCCTATCCATGACGTGAGCCAAGAAATTACAGCATTCCGAAAACATGCGCTCAGCTTCCGAATTGTCGTCAAGTCGGGCAAATAACATGTCCGAACTCGGAATTTCGATCCTGAGCGCAGCCGAAATCAGGCGGCGAAAATTCAGGTTCCAAATGATGCAATCGATTTTCGAGAGATCCAGGCTGCGAAAATCCGTGCGCCGCTCGATATCGAATAGCGTATGTTTGATGCTATGCCCTAAACGTTGACCCATAGGAACCAGCGTCTCGACTTGGCATTCGCCGACCAGGAGCACATTCAAGCGCGAGCACGGAGGGCCGAGAGTTTGCGGGTCGTCCGGCAGGCGCATGGTCGCATGTCTCATTCTCGTCAACCTCTCTCCGTTCGTCGATCTGATAATCTCGATCGAGGCTGTAGCCGGATCGGCCGCCGGTGATCGCGGCGCAAGACCCATGCTGTCGCAGCACATCGCCTAAGGCGCAGACGCCCGGCGCCGGGCTAACCGGCCCGAACGTTGTCCGTCCCACAATATATTCGGCCGCTCCCGTAGCGAGAGCATCAGCGTCTCGCACGAGACTTTTGGTGCCACGTTCGCGCCTCTGTGTCCAGAGAAGCTCAAGTCGAACGGGTTCGCACACGCCCGCTCAATGGAAATTCCGCCCGCCCGGCAGCACCCGCTTCAACTCCGGCGCAACGGGCGCCGGCGGCGCTGTAACGGCCCCGCCGGGCTCTGCGAACAACTGCACTTGCGCGAACCTATTGCCCTGCCGCTTCTTCGATACTGGCATCTGTGGCCGTTTGACTTCATCGGCCGGCGACAGCGTCCCGATCGAGCGCCCCTCCTCGGAGAGCTGCCCCAGCGTCGGCGTCCAATCCTCCATGCGTTCGGCGATGATGTGGATGACGCCGCCTTCATTCTGCAGCTTGCCCGTCACCGCGACGAACCGCGCCCCGATCACCAGCGCCCTCAGCTTCTCGAACGCCTTCGGCCAGACGATGATGTTGGCGATGCCCGCTTCATCTTCCAGCGTCATGAAGATGACGCCCTTGGCCGTGCCCGGCCGCTGCCGCACCAGCACAAGGCCGGCGACGGTTACGCGCGCGCCGCCCTTGGTCGCCTCCAGCGCGTCCGAGCGCAAAATCCCGCGCGCCGCCAGCCGCGAGCGCATGAACGCCACCGGATGCGCCTTCAACGACAGCGACAGCCGCCGGTAATCCTCGACCACATGGGCGCCGAGCGGCATCGGCGGCAGTTTCGCGTCCGGCTCGGTTTCGCGCTCAGGCCGGGCGGCGGCGAACAGCGGCAGGTCGTCCTGGTCGCCGACGCGGTTCAGCGCCTTGACCGCCCAGGCGCCCTCGCGCCGGTCGAGCCCGAGCGAGCGGAACGCATCGGCGTCGGCAAGCTTCTCCAAACCGCTAAGCGACACGCCGCCGCGCAGCCACAGATCGCGCACGGAATCGTAGCCGGCGCCGCGCCGCTCGACCAGCCCGCGCATCTCCTCCTCGCGCGCGCCCGCGATCTGGCGCAGGCCGAGCCGGACGGCGTGGCTCGCGCGGATGTCGCCGGCCATGGAAGCGTGGCGGCGGTGAAGTTTCCCGACCGCCGCGATCTCCCTGCCCCCTTGCGGGGGAAGGTTGGGGTGGGGGTGCGTCCAGTCCCCGCTCGCTTCGGCCAAGTGGAAACGGCCCCCTCCCCGACCCTCTCCCGCAAGGGGGGAGGAAAGCGGCCAGCCGTCGTGCGCTCCCCCCTCCAGCGTCGCGTCCCAATCCGAAAAGTTCACGTCGACCTCGCGCAGCTCGACCCCATGCTCGCACGCGTCGCGCACGAGCTGCGCCGGCGCGTAGAAGCCAAGCGGCTGCGCGTTCAGCATCGCGGCGAGAAACACATCCGGGTAGCGGCATTTCATCCAGCACGAGGCGTAGACCAGCAGCGCGAAGCTCGCCGCATGGCTCTCGGGGAATCCGTATTCGCCGAACCCCTCGATCTGCCGAAAACACCTCTCCGCGAACTCCCGGTCGTAGCCCTTAGCGGTGAGCCCGGCGACCATGCGGTCGCAAAAGGTCTGGATCGTGCCGACGCGACGGAACGTCGCCATCGCCCGCCTGAGCTTGTCAGCCTCGGCCGGGGTGAAGCCGGCGAGGATCGCGATGCGCATCGCCTGCTCCTGAAACAGCGGCACGCCCAGGGTCTTGCCGAGCACCGCCTCCAGCTCGGCGGAAGGGAAGACGACCGGCTCCAGCCCCTGCCTGCGGCGCAGATAGGGATGCACCATGTCGCCCTGGATCGGCCCCGGCCGCACGATGGCGACCTCGATCACAAGGTCATAGAACCGCCCCGGCTTCAGCCGCGGCAGCATCGACATCTGCGCCCGGCTCTCGATCTGGAACACGCCGATGGTGTCGGCGCGCTGGATCATCGCATAGACGCAGGCCTCCTCCTGCGGCAGCGTCGAGAGCGTGAGCTTCTCGCCATAGTGCTTGTCGAGCAGCCGGAAGCCCTTGGCCAGCGCGGTCAGCATGCCGAGCGCCAGCACATCGATCTTCAACAGGCCGAGCGCGTCGAGATCGTCCTTGTCCCATTCTATTGTTGTGCGGTCGTCCATCGCCGTGTTCATCACCGGCGCGACCTCGTCGAGCCGGTCGCGGGTGATGACGAAGCCGCCGCTGTGCTGGGTCAAATGGCGAGGAAAACCAGATATCTGCTCCGCCATGTTCAAGCTGAGCGCCAAGCCCGGATCGCGCGCGTCGAGCCCCGCCGCCTCCGCCCGGCCATCGCCCGATGCATCCTCCCGCCCCCAGCTCAGCGAGTTCAGCGCGACGATGACGTCCTCGGACAGCCCAAAAACCTTGGCCGTCTCGCGGATCGCCGAGCGGGCGCGATAGGTCGTCACGGCGCTGGCGAGCCCCGCCCGCTCGCGCCCGTATTTCGCGTAGATGTACTGAATCACCTCGTCGCGCCGCTCGTGCTCGAAATCGACGTCGATGTCGGGCGGCTCATTGCGCTCGGGGCTGACGAAACGCTCGAACAGCAGGTCGAACCGGTCGGGATCGACCTCGGTGATCCCGAGGCAGAAGCACACCGTCGAGTTCGCCGCCGAGCCGCGCCCCTGGCAGAGGATGCCTTGGCTACGCGCAAACCGCACAATATCATGCACGGTAAGGAAATACGGCGCGTAGTTGAGGCTGTTGATGAGCGTCAGCTCATGCGCCAGCGCTTGTCTCACCCGCTCCGGAACGCCGCCGGGATAGCGCTCCCGCGCCCCGGCGTAAGCGAACGCCCCCAGCGCCTCCTGCGGCGTCGCGAAGCCCTCGCGCAGCTCCTCCGGGTAGACATGCGCGAGTTCGTCGAGCGAGAAGCTCAACCCGTCGAGAAAGCGCGCGCTCTCCTCCACCGCCTCGGAGACTTCCGCAAACAGACGCCCCATTTCCTCGGCGCCCTTGAGGTGCCGCTCGGAATTGGCCTGGGTCAGCCGCCCCGCCGCCTCCAACGTCACGCCCTCGCGGATGCAGGCGACGACGTCGGCGAGCGGCCGGCGCTCGGGAACATGCATCAGCGCATCGTTGACCGCGACGAGCCGCGCCCCGAGCTTGCGCGCCAGCGCCGCCCGCTTGGCAAGCCCGCCGCGCATGTCGGCGCCATAGGTCGCGCACGCCGCGATCCACAGGCGGTCGCCGAAGGCCTCCCTCAGCCGCTCCAGCGCCGCGGGCTTGCCGCCCGGCATCGCCACGACCTGCAGCCCCTCGGCAAAGGCCAGCGCGTCGTCGAGATCGAGCCAGCACTCGCCCTTGGGCGCGCGCAAATTGCCCGTCGTCAGCAGCCGGCACAGCCGGCCATAGGCGGCGCGGTCGCGCGGATAGGCCAAGAGGTCCGGCGTCCCGTCGCGAAACGCCAGCCGCGCGCCGGTGACGACGCGCATGCCCGCCAGAGCCGCGGCGTTCTCGCGCGCGAACACATGCGCGCGCACGACGCCGGCCAGCGTGTTGCGGTCGGCGATCCCGATTCCGGTCAGCCCGAGTTCGGCGGCGCGCGCGACCATCTCCTCCGGGTGCGAGGCGCCGCGCAGGAACGAGAAATTGCTCGCCGCCGCCAGTTCGGCGTAACGCGGGGAAACGCGGATCATGCGCGACGCCACCCCTCATGCGCCCGAAACTGGAACATAGATAGAACATAAAGCGTCCGGAAACGCAAGCGGCTCCGCTCAGCCCCGCCGCAGCCCGGCGCTGGCGTCCCAGATCGAGCGCGCGCCGAAGGCGATGAACATCACGCCCACCACCCGCGTCACGATCAGCCCATGCGTCAGGAAGAACCGCCTGACCGGCCCGAGCCCCGCCGCGAAGATCAGCGTCGCGTCCGCCGCGAGGAAGCCGAGGAACGCCGCCCCCATCAGCCGCGGCGCGTCGGCCAGGCTCAGCTTGTCGACATAGGGCGCGACGATGGCCGAAAACATCGCCAGCGCCACCGGATAGGCCTTCGGGTTGGTCAGGCCGAAGGCCAAGCCCGTCAGCAGCGGCCGCTCGGCGCCGATGGCCCGCGGCGGCGCGTCCTTCTTCGTCATCACCGCGCGCACGCCGAGATAGACGAGATAGCAGCCGCAGCCGAAGCCCAAGACCTCGAACAGCGTCGCCCCGAGCTGGTTGGCGCCGACGATCGCCGCGACCGCCAGCGCGCCCCAGGTGACGTCGCCGACGAGGTGGCCGCAGATGAACTTCGCCCCCGGCTTGCGCCCCTTCGACGCGGCCAGCGTGAACAGCGCCAGAAACGCCGGCCCCGGCGAGATCACATAGAGATAGGCGGCGAGGCCGCTCGCCAGCAGAATTTTCACGTCCAAGTTAAGTCTCCGCCGCTATGCGCTTGAGTTCGTACAGCATCGCCTGCGCCTCGCGCGGCGACAGCGCGTCCGGGTCGAGCCCCGCCAGCATCTCGCGCAGGAAGTCGCGCGCCGGCTCCGCCTCCGGCGCGACATGGCTGAACAGCGGCAGCGCCGTCGCCACCCCCGCCCCCTCCAGCTCCGCCAGCAGCGCCCGCGCCCGCTTGACCACCGCCGCCGGCAGGCCCGCCAAACGCGCCACCTGCACGCCATAGGAGCGGTCGGCGACGCCGGGCGCGACCTCGTGCAGGAACACCAGTTGCCCGCGATGCTCGCTGACCCGCAGGCTGAGGTTCACCAGCCGCGGCATCGTCTCGGCGAGCCGCGTCAGCTCGTGGAAATGGGTGGCGAACAGCGTGCGGCAGCGGTTGACGTCGTTGAGCCGCTCGACGCAGGCCTGCGCGATCGAGAGGCCGTCGTAGGTCGCCGTCCCGCGCCCGATCTCGTCGAGGATGACGAGGCTGCGCTTGCTCGCCTGATTGAGGATCGCCGCCGTCTCGACCATCTCGACCATGAAGGTCGAGCGCCCGCGCGCGAGATCGTCGGCCGCGCCGACTCGGCTGAACAGCCGGTCGACCACGCCCACGCGCGCCCGCCTTGCGGGAACGAACGACCCCATCTGCGCCAGCGCCGCGATCAGCGCATTCTGCCGCAGGTAGGTCGACTTGCCCGCCATGTTGGGACCGGTGACGACCGCGATCCGCCCGCCCTCGGCGGCGAACCCGGAGAGCTCGCAATCGTTGGCGACGAACGGCTCGCCGGCTTCCGCCAGCGCCGCCTCGACCACGGGATGCCGGCCGCCCTCGATGGAGAAGCCGAGCGAGCCGTCGACCTGCGGCCGCGTCCACTCGCGCTTCACCGCGAGTTCGGCAAGTCCCGCAGCGACGTCGAGCGTCGCGAGCGCCTCTCCGAGCCTGCGCAGCGTCTCAGCCGCCTCCAGCACGGCGCGCTTCAGCCGCTCGAAAATCTCCAGCTCCAGCCGGACCGCCTCCGCGCCGGCCGAAGCGATCCGCGTCTCCAGGTCGATCAGCGCGTGGGTGGTGAAGCGCATCGCCCCCTGCATGGTCTGGCGATGGATGAAGGTTTGCGCGTGGCCTTTGAGCAGCGTCTCGCCCGCCGCCTGCGCCGTCTCGATGTAGAAGCCGAGGAAGTTGTTATGCTTGATCTTGAGCTGGCGCACGCCCGTCTCCTCGGCGTAGCGCGTCTGCATGTCGGCGACGACGCGGCGGCTCTGGTCGCGCAAGGCGCGGGCCTCGTCGAGTTCGCCCGAGAACCCCGCGCGCACGAAGCCGCCGTCGCGCTTGTCGAGCGGCAACTCGTCGGCCAGCGCCGCGTCGATGTCGCGGCCGAGCGGGCCGGCGGATTTCGCCAGCCTCGCATAGGCGCGGGTCACTTCGGCAGGCGCGTCGGCCGCCGTCTCAAGCAGCGCGGCGGCCTCGGAGGCGATGCGCCAGCCGTCGCGCAACGCCGCGAGATCGCGCGGGGACCCGCGGTCGAGGCCGAGCCGCGCCAGCGAGCGCAGGAAATCCGGCGCGGCGGCGAGCAGTCCGCGCATCGCCGCGCGCAGCGCAGTCTCGCCGACGAACCAGCCGACCGCGTCGAGCCGTTCGGCGATGGCGTCCGGATCGGTCAACGGGCTCGCCAGCCGCTCGGCGATCAGCCGCGCCCCCGCCGGCGTCTTGGTGAAATCGACGACGCTCAGCAGCGAGCCGCGCCGCTCGCCGGCCAGCGTGCGCGTCAGCTCCAGATTGGCGCGGGTGGCGGCGTCGATCTCCATATGCGCCGAGCGCGTCCGTCGCGACGGGGGCGCCAGATCCGGCCGGCTCTCGATCTGCGTGCGCTCGACGTAAGCCAGCGCCAGCGCGCAAGCCGCGATCTCCGCCCGGGAGAAAGCGCCGAAGCCGTCGAGCGTCTCGACGCCGTAGAAGGCGCAGACCCGCCGCTCCGGCTCGGCCGCGTCGCTGCTCTCGCGCCCGAGCGGCGTCGCCGGCGTCTTCGTCTCCTTCATCAGCCGCGCGAAGCCGGGATCGTCGAACAGGCTCTGCGGCGCGACGATCTCGCGCGGCTCCAGACGCGCGATTTCAGGCGCGAGCCCGGCCTCGTCCGCCTCGCCGACCGTCACCGCGCCGGTGGAGATGTCGACGCAGGCGAGGCCGTAGAGCACGCGCCCCTCGACCCTGACCCGCTGCACGCCCAACAGCGCATTGGCGCGCCCAGGCTCCAGCAGCCGCTCCTCGGTGATGGTGCCCGGCGTCACCAGCCGCACCACGTCGCGCCGGACGACCGACTTCGGCCCGCGCTTCTTCGATTCCGCCGGGTCCTCCATCTGCTCGCAGACGGCGACGCGATGGCCGAGCCCGATCAGCCGTTGCAGATAATCGTCGGCGCGCTCGATCGGCACGCCGCACATGGGGATGTCGTCGCCCAGGTGCTTGCCGCGCTTGGTCAGCACGATGCCGAGCGCGCGGCTGGCGATCTCGGCGTCGTCGAAGAACAGCTCGTAGAAGTCGCCCATGCGGTAGAACAGCAGGCTGTCGGGATTGGCGGCCTTGATCTCCAGATATTGCGCCATCATCGGCGTCGGGCTGGGGGCTAGCGCGTTCATGTCAGCGTCGTAGCAAAGCGCAGCGTTGCGCGGAATGCGCGGCTTCGCGCTTTCCGGCGGCGGCTGGGGACAACCCGTTCAACCTTCGCTCCCGCCCAGGCCGGCGGGACGACGCGGATCGCGCTCATAACAGACACAAATCGTAAATATCTCCTTCATATAGCAACTGAACGACGATTTGCCGCCGCATGCGAAATCTCCATGAAACAGCCGTCAGATTACGCTGATCTCGTTGCGCTGGAGCAATACCGCTCCTTTTCGCAGAAAATGCCCGTTGTGTTCTTCGCTTGCGCAAGTCTAGGCGCAACGGAATTGTTAATGATCGAATATCCGCATCGATCAAATCTTGAGTTCGCCTGCCAAATCATAATGATGGTCACTTTAGTAAGCTTCGGCCTGGGATGGATATTTGCCAAAGCAAAAATTACGCCCAAGAAGGCCAAATCGCGCATGCTGTTCACAATGGCGACGTGCACCTTGGTCGCCATTACGAATTTTTCGTCCGACGTGTACGATTCGTATTCCCTTCCGGACGACACTGTCGCGTTTCTGGCGTATTCGGACGCTTACCTCGGCGTGATAGCTCTCATCGGCCTGACGAATATAAAAAACTACAGCATCTTTATAATATCGTTCGCCAGCGTGGCGGCCTCGGTGATGTTCTGGCGATTGCACACCCCCGGCGGCGAGGGAAGCGCACTCATCACGATCGAACTCGCCGCCGCGCTGATCTTCATTATGACCCGCTATTTCAACGACTTCGCACGCCTGGTCAAATCGCGGGGCGATATCGAGGCGCTGATGCATGAAGCCGAGCAGGCCGCCAATTCCGACGTGCTGACCAATCTGCCAAACCGCCGCTATTTTTTCGCCGCCGCGGCCGCTTTCGAGGCCAGGGCGAGAGAAAAAGATACAAAATTCGCGCTCGGCCTCGCCGACCTCGACGGCTTCAAGCACGTCAACGACACCTATGGACACCGCATGGGCGACAGGGTCTTGGCTGAAGTCGCCACGCGCTTCCGCGCCGCGCTGCAGCCCGGCGTCGAACTCTGCCGCATCGGCGGCGACGAATTCGCTTTTTTGTCGGATTCCGACGGCGACTCGCAAAGCTTGCTGGCGATGGGGGAAAGTCTTGCCGCCGCGCTGGAGCCGGCCATCCTCGTCGGCGACCTGAAGCTGAACGTCGGCTGCTCCGTGGGCTTCGCCGTGTTCCCGGATATGTGCGAGTCCACCGACACGCTATACGAGGTCGCCGACCTCGCCGTCGCCGAAGTCAAGCGCACGGAAAAAGGCAGAACCGCGATCTTTTCGCAGGAGCACAAAGTCCGGCTGGCGGCGGAGGGCGCCATCGAGCAGGCCTTGCGCGACGCCGATCTCGAGCAGGAACTCTATCCCGTATTCCAACCTATCGTCGATTCCCTGAGCGGCGAGACGCGCAGCTTCGAATGCCTGGCGCGCTGGAAAAGCAGGACGGTCGGGTCGGTCTCCCCGGCCGTGTTCATCCCCGTCGCCGAACACGCGGGGCTGATCTCGCGACTGACGATCGTCATGCTGCGCAAGGCGCTGGAACAGATGAAAACCTGGCCCGAAAAGCTCGGCCTTTCCTTCAACCTGTCGCCTTACGATCTGAACAGCTCCACCAACATCGCCCACATCATGGCGATCGTGGGCGCCAGCGGCGTCTCGCCTTCGCGGATATCGTTCGAGATCACCGAGACCGCCTTGATCCAGGACTTCTCGGTCGCCAAGGCGAATGTCGAGAACCTGCGACGCATGGGCCTCGGCATCGCCTTGGACGACTTCGGCGCCGGCTATTCGAGCCTGAGCCACGTTCGCGGCCTGCCGCTGAACAAGATCAAGATCGACCGTCAGTTCATCGCCGACATCGGCCACAACGCCGGCAGCCAGATCATCGTCAAGACGATCCTGGCGCTGTGCGCCGACATGAAGCTGGATTGCATCATCGAAGGCGCCGAAACCCGCGAGCAGGTCGACTTCCTGAACGACATGGGCTGCCGGCTCATCAAGGGATACTACTATTCCTATCCCATGACCGCCGAGAAAGTGCTTCCGTATCTGCGAAGGTCCGGGACCCAACCTGCGGCGCTTTGTGCTTAAACCCCGGCCCGCCGCCCCTTCAGCGCCGCGGCCGCCATCGTATAGCCGCCGCCCGCGCCGTCGATGAAATGCAGATGGCCGCGCCCGTCGGCCAGCGGCGAATAGCAGGTGATCTGCGCCCCCTCCTGCCGCTGCGTCCCCCACTCGACGAAATCGCATGCCGCGAGCCGCGCCTCGATCCGGTCGGCGAAGGCCGGCGAGCAGTCGAGCGTCATGCGCAGACCGTCGTCGAACTTGCGAAAATCGGCGTTGGCGACGAGATCGCGCTTGTACTGCGACATGTCGAAATCGCCGAGCTTGAGGTCGAACGCCTTGAACAGATAGCCGAGGCCATAGGTCAGCGTCGCCTTGACGCGCGACCCCGCGCCGGAGGCGCCGCAGGCCCGCATCGCCGCCGCCTCGAGCGAAATCACCGGCCCTGGCGCCCCGGCGATCAACCGCTCCACCGTCACCGGCCGGCCGCCGTCCTCGACCGCCAGCGCCTCGGCGACGAGTTCGGCCAGCAGCGGGCCGAAGCGGGGATCGTCGCCGCGCGGGCTGACGATCAGCGACAGAATGACGCCATGGCGGGCCGGCGTCACGCCGAACCGGCACGACAGAAACGACAGGTCCGGCCGCACGCCCGCCGGCGCCGCGGCCAGCGCGAAGCGCCCGTCCTTGGCCGCGGCGTCGAGCCAGCTCAAGCCCCCGCCCGCGAACATCGCATAGGCGCAGTGGACCGACGGCCCATAGCGCGCCACCCGCACGTCGCGCCCGCCGGCGCGAATGTCGGCGACGCTGGCCATCGCGATGCGCAGCTCCAGGTCGAACTCCTCGCGGGCGAAGGTCGCCATCGCCCTGAGCGCCGCCTGCGCCGCCGGCGCGTCTTGCGCAGACACCGCGAAGCTCGCCCCGTCGCCGCCGAACACGAACGGAAACGCCTTGCGCTTCAGCGCATTGGCGACCGCCGCGACCACCCCGGCGCCGATCATGTTGACCGCCTTGTAGCGCCCCGCCGCGACCGCCGCCGTCGAACCCCTCACGTCGGCGAAGCCGACGCTCCAATCGTCCGGCGCCGGCGCATAGGCTTCGGCCGCAACGGCGCGCGCGAAATCGTCGATAATGGGAAGCGACGCGTAGAAGTCGGCCATGCTGCCTCCCCTTTCAGGGCTCGGGCATCAGCGGCCCCGCCCCCTTGCCGAGCGCGAGTTCGCGCCCGTTCTCGATCGCCCGGCGGGTGAACGCCTTGGCGCGCTCGACCGCGTCGACGAGGTCGCGGCCGCGCGCCAGATGCGCCGCCAGCGCGCTGGATAATACGCATCCCGTTCCGTGAAGGTTAGGCGAATCTATCCGCGGGGCAGAAAATCGGCGCACGCTGCTGCGCGTCACCAGGAGATCGACCGCCTTGCCGGGCAGGTGTCCGCCCTTCATCAGCACCGCACCAGCTCCGAGCGCCAGCAGCGCCCGCCCTTGCGCGGCCATTTCCGCCTCGCTCGCCGCTTGCCGCCCATCGAGGAAACGCGCCGCCTCGGCGAGGTTCGGCGTCAGCAACTCGACCATCGGCAGCATCGCTTTCGCCGCATCGAGAAAACCGGCGCCGGTCAGCGCGTCGCCCGACGAGGCGACCATCACCGGATCGAACACCACGCGCAAGCCCGCCAGCGCGCCCGCGACCGCCGCGACGATGTCCGCCGTCGCCAGCATCCCGACCTTGACCGCCGCGACGTCGAAATCCTCGCGCACCGCCGCGATCTGCGCCGCGACCAACTCCGGCGAGAGCGCATGCACCGCGCGCACGCCGAGCGTGTTCTGCGCCGTGATCGCCGTCACGGCGCAAGTCCCGTAGACCCCGAGCGCCGCGAAGGTCTTCAGATCCGCCTGGATCCCCGCCCCGCCGCCGGAATCCGACCCGGCGACGGTGAGCGCAACCGGAATCACGCCCGCGTCGCCGCGACCCACGCGCGCGTGCGCCCCTCCGGGTCGGCGTTGAGGGTAATGTCGGTGACGACGGAGACGACATCCGCCCCCGCCTCCAGGCAGGCCCGGCCGCGCTCGATATTGAGCCCGCCGATGGCGACGAGCGGCGCCGCCCCGATCCGCCGCTTCCATTCGCCGATCTTGGCGAGCCCCTGCGGCGCGAACCGCATCGCCTTGAGGATCGTCGGATAGATCGGCCCGAGTGCGATGTAATCCGGCTTTAGCGCCAGCGCCCGGTCCAGCTCCGCCTCGTCATGCGTGGAGACCCCGAGCCTCACGCCGCGCGCGCGCAGCGCGGCGACATCCGCGCCCGCGTCGAGATCCTCCTGCCCGAGGTGGACGTAATCCGCGCCGACGTCGAGCGCGATGCGCCAGTAATCGTTGAGCACAAGTTGCGCCCCCGCTTTCGCGCAGATCGCCAGCGCCGCCCGCGTCTCCTGCGCGACGTCGGCGTCCGAGCGGTCCTTGACGCGCAACTGGATCAACCGCGCGCCTTCGCCGACGAGCCGCCCGACCCAGGCGGCGCTGTCGACGATGGGATAGAACCTATCCAGCATCACGCGAGGTTCGCCTTGCCGAGCACCGGCGTCGAGGGCGAGGCCATGTCGCGCGGCGGCATCGGCTTGGCGAGATAGGCCGCCCGGCCGCCGTCGATCGCCTGCGCCATCGCCTTGGCCATCAGCGCGGGATCGCCCGCCTTCGCAACCGCGGTATTGAGCAGGATGGCGTCGTAGCCCAGCTCCATCGCCGCCGCCGCGTGGCTCGGCAGGCCGATGCCGGCGTCGACCACCAGCGGAATATCGGGGAACCGCGCGCGCAAAACCTTCAGCCCGAAGCGGTTGTTGAGCCCCTGCCCCGAGCCGATCGGCGCGCCCCAAGGCATCAGCACCTTGCAGCCTGCCTCGACCAGCTTCTCGCACACGATGAGGTCCTCGGTGGTGTAAGGAAAAATCTCGAACCCCTCCGCCGCCAGGATCCGCGCCGCCTCGACGGTGCCGAACACGTCCGGCTGCAGCGTGTCGGCGTCGCCGATCACTTCGAGCTTGATCCATGGCGTATCGAACAGCTCGCGCGCCATTTGCGCGGTGGTGACGGCCTCCTTGACGGTGAAGCAGGCGGCGGTATTGGGCAGCACCCGCACGCCGAGATCGCGCACCAGCTTCCAGAACTCCTGCCCCTCGCGGTAGCGCGCCGCTTCGCGCCGCAGCGATACGGTGACGATCTCGACCCCGCTGGCGCGGATGGCGTCGGCGAGGATCGCCGGCGAATTATATTGCGAAGTGCCGATCATCAGCCTGGACTTGAACGTCCGGCCATAGAAAGTCACGGGTTGCCCAGCCATTTCAGCCTCCTTGTCGCGGCGCGACGATCTCTATGGCGTCGCCCTCGCGCAGCGGCGTCTGCGCCCGCTTGCGCTTGGGCACGAACTCGCCGTTCAGCGCGGTGGCGACGACGGCGTCTTCGAAGTCGAGCGCGACCAGCGCCTCGGCGAGATTGGCGGCGGCGATCTCGTGCGGCTCGCCGTTGACGGTGATCTGCATCAGACCTTGTCCGTAACCCGGCCAAGCGCCATCTCCGCCGCCTGCGCCGCCAGGTCTGGCGCCAGCAGCCAGCCGTGGCGATAGGCCCCGTTGAGGCATAGCCGCCCGCCGCGCTCGATCACGCGCGGCTCGTTGTCGGGAAACGCCGGCCGCACGTCGGCGCTCATCTCGACGATCTCCGCCTCGCCGAACGCCGGATGCAGGGCAAACGCGGCGCTCAGCATCTCGATCGCCGAGCGCGCCGTCATGCCGCCCTTGTCGGCGCTCTCGATCATGGTCGCGCCGATCATGTAGAGCCCGTCCGCGCGCGGCACGACGTAAAGCGGAATGCGCGGATGCAGCAACCGCACCGGCCGCTTGAGCCGCACCTCGCGCGTGCGCACCAGCATCATCTCGCCGCGCACGCCGCGCAGCTCGTTCAGCGTATCGCGCGCCGACCAGCCGCGGCAGTCGACGATCACGCCCTTCCCCACGTCCTCCCGGAAAGGATGCGCAAAACTCAGCTCCACGCCCTTGGCGATCAGGCGCTGGCACAAAGCCTCCATCGCCTCGCGCGGATCGACATGGCCCTCGCGGGCGAAGTACAGGCCGCTCCGGAACCGCTCGCCGAGGTCCGGCTCCAGCGCCGCCACGCCCGCCTCGTCGACGCTCTCCCAGCCGCGAGTGTGCGCCGCGAACCGCTCCAGCTCCGGCGCGTCGCGCGGCGGCGCGACCACCAGCGTGCCTGCCCGCGCAACGTCGGGAACATGCCGCTCCCACCAGTCCACCGCCTTCAACCCGCGTTCGACCACGCTCCACGGCGCGCTCTCGCCCTCGCAATAGGGCGCCAGCATCCCCCCGGCGAGCCAGGAGGCGTTGCCGCCGAGCCCCGGGTTGCGCTCGCACAGCGTAACCGTGAACCCGCGCTCGGCCAGTTCCGTCGCCACCGCGAGGCCGAACACCCCCGCCCCGACGACCGTCGCGCGCATCTATTCCGCCGCGTCGACGTAGAGCTTGCCGCCCTGGTCGAGGAACTCCTTCGACTTGGCCTGCATGCCCGCCATCGCTTCCGCTTCCGCGCGCAAATCCTGCGTGATCTTCATCGAACAGAATTTCGGCCCGCACATCGAGCAGAAATGCGCGGTCTTGTGCCCCTCCTTCGGCAGCGTCTCGTCGTGGTAGGCGCAAGCCGTGTCGGGATCGAGCGCGAGGTTGAACTGGTCCTCCCAGCGGAACGAGAACCGCGCCCGGCTCATCGCGTCGTCGCGCAGCTTCGCCGCCGGATGGCCCTTGGCGAGATCGGCCGCATGCGCCGCGATGCGATAGGTGACGACGCCGACCTTCACGTCGTCGCGGTTCGGCAGCCCCAGATGCTCCTTCGGCGTGACGTAGCACAGCATCGCCGTGCCGAACCAGCCGATCATCGCCGCGCCGATGCCGCTGGTGATGTGGTCGTAGCCCGGCGCGATGTCGGTCACCAACGGCCCCAGCGTATAGAACGGCGCCTCGCCGCATTCCCTGAGCTGCTTGGTCATATTGACCTTGATCTTGTGCATCGGCACGTGGCCGGGGCCCTCGATCATCACCTGACAGCCCTTAGCCCAGGCGATCTTCGTCAGCTCGCCCAGCGTCTCCAGCTCGGCGAACTGCGCGGCGTCGTTGGCGTCGGCGTTGGAGCCCGGCCGCAGCCCGTCGCCGAGCGAGAACGACACGTCGTATTTGCGCATGATGTCGCAGATGTCGCCGAAATGCTCGTAGAGGAAGCTCTCGCGATGCCCGGCGAGGCACCAGCGCGCCATGATCGACCCGCCGCGGCTGACGATCCCCGTCACCCGCCGCGCCGTCAGCGGCACATGCTGCAACCGCACGCCCGCATGGATGGTGAAGTAATCCACCCCCTGCTCCGCCTGCTCGATGAGTGTGTCCTTGAACACCTCCCAGTCGAGCTTGAGCGGATCGCCGTCGACCTTCTCCAGCGCCTGATAGATCGGCACCGTCCCGATCGGCACGGGAGAATTGCGCAGGATCCAGGAGCGGATGTTGTGGATGTTGCGCCCGGTGGAGAGGTCCATCACGGTGTCGGCGCCCCAACGGATCGCCCACACCATCTTCTCGACCTCCTCCGCGACGCCGGAGGAGACCGCCGAATTGCCGATATTGGCGTTGACCTTGACCAGGAAATTGCGCCCGATCGCCATCGGCTCCAGCTCGACATGGTTGATGTTGGCCGGAATGATCGCCCGCCCGCGCGCGACCTCGGAGCGCACGAACTCCGGCGTCACGAACTCGGGGATCTCGGCCCCAAAACTCTCGCCGTCGGCCACGACCGCGGCGGCGCCCGCGACGGCCGCCTCGCGGGCGAGGTTCTCGCGATGCGCGACATAGATCATCTCCTCGGTGATGATCCCCGCGCGCGCGAACTCGTATTGCGTGACGAGTTGGCCGGCCGCCGCGGCGCGCAGCGTGCGCGTCGCCGGGCAATGCGGCGCCAGATGGTCGGCGGAGACGTGGCCGTTATCCTCCGGCTTGATCGCCCGACCGGGGATGGACCGATAACCGCGCGCGGCGATCCACGGCTCGCGCACGGCGGGCAGGCCCGCGGTCAGGTCGGGCGTGAAGCCCGTCTCGGTGTAAGGCCCCGAGGGATCGTAAACGCGCACCGGATCCTCGCTCGGGTCGGAGAGCGCCACTTCGCGGAACGGGATGCGCAGGTCAGGCCGCTCGCTCGGTTCGGCGTAGACCTTGCGCGAGCCGCGGATCGGCCCCGTCGTCACGCTGGTCGGAGCGTTGATCTTGGCGTGCTGGTTCATTAGGCGCCTCCGCTCGTCCGAATATAGCGGCGGCAGGCGGCGCGGCTTTCAAAGAGAGCCTCGTCCCTACGCCGGCACGACCCGGATCAGGTTCTAAGGGTCCGGCGTCGCGCCGTCTCAGCCCGCTGGGGCTCCCCTCGAGTGACGCCAATGTGGGCCGCGCAGGCGGCGAAGTCAACCGCTTAGGTCGTCGCGCAACTGTCGTCAGCCGAGCATCCCCGCCTTGGGAAACAGCTCGATCAGCCAGCCCGAGGCCGCCTGCACGCCGCCGGTGAGGAAGGCGACCCCCGTCAGCACCAGCGCCACGCCGACCGCCTTCTCCAGCCGCGCGAACTGCTTGCGGAAGCCGCGCGCGAAGCCCAGAAACCGCTCCATCGCCAGCGCCGCCAGCACGAACGGCACCCCCAGGCCGAGCGCATAGGCCGCCAGCAGCAGCGCCCCCTGCGCGACCGTGTCCTCGGAGCCGGCGACGGCGAGAATCGCGGCCAGGATCGGCCCGATGCACGGCGTCCAGCCGAACGCGAAGGCGAGCCCCATCAGATAGGCCGCCCACAGCCCCGGCGGCTTGGCGACCTCGACCCGCTTCTCGCGATACATCCACGACAGCCGGAACAACCCCAGAAAATGCGCCCCCATCGCCATGATGCCGACGCCCGCGACGATCGACAGCGGATGGCTCCATTGCCGCAGCAGCGTCCCGAACACGCTGGCGGTGGCGCCTAGCGTCACGAACACGGTGCCGAAGCCGGCGACGAACAGCAGCGAGGCGATGAAGATATCGCGCCGCGCCCGCACCTCGCTCTCCTCGGCCAGCGCCTCGACCGTGGTGCCCGCGAGATAGCAGAGATAGGGCGGCGCCAGCGGCAGCACGCAGGGGCTCAGGAACGAGAGAAGCCCGGCGCCGACGGCGGCAGGCAGCGAGATGTCGGTCATGGCGCTTACCTGACGCCGGCGGCGGGGGAATGCAAGGCGTCTGGTCAAGCGCGGCGCGGCCCGATGCGTCGTCCTAGTCCGGCGCAAGTCGCGAGAACCGGAAATCGCAGTGGCGCGCCCCGCCCGCCAGCGTCTGGGTCCGCTCCAGGCGGACGCCCCGCGCCGCGTAGGCGTCGAAATCGAGCCCGCAAATATTGGGCAACATTTCCACATCGCCATGACGCGCCGCGAATTTGCAAAAGCCGCAAGCCCTGTAGTTGACGCCGAATTCAAAATCGTCGTCCGGGCCCGGCTCGACGAAATCGTAAACGAAATCCTCCGGAAACTCTTTGCGGTGGCTTTCGGCCGCGCTGAGCGTCGCCTGTTGGCGCAGCAAAGTCCGATTCTCGGCCGACATGAATTGCTGTCCGGAGGCGAGACGTTCCGCTTCGGGCAAGGCGAGCCATTGCGCCTTGTAGGTTTCCCGCTCGATCTCGCCGATCACCGACAGCGCCACGCCGCGCCGCCGGAGCACGCGGCCAATGGCGAAAAAGCCAATCAGACGCATGAAGAAATCGCTCATTCGACTGGCCGCGCCGCCGACATAGGGCGTCTGGGCGAGCACGGTTCGGAACTCGTCCATCGTCTCCTGAGCGATCCCGTCGATGGCGGATAGCTGGGCGCGCTCGCGCAACATCGGTTCGGCAAGCTGGAGCCGATGGCGCATGGCGACTTCCATCGCTTCGCGATGTGTCTCGTAAAATGGATGGATGGTTTCGGCCATCGCTGCGCTCGCCTGTTTCGATGGATCGCCGCCGCCGGGAAGCGTTGGAGCCCGACGCTACCGCTTCTCGCCTCGCTTGGCCTCGTCCCACAGCGCGTCCATCTCGGCGAGCGTCGCCTCGGCCGGCTTGCGCCCCTGCCGCGCCAGCGCCGCCTCGATAAAGCCGAACCGCCGCTCGAATTTCGCGTTGGCGCCGCGCAGCGCCGCCTCCGGGTCCGCCTTCAGGTGGCGCGCGAGGTTCGCCACGACGAACAGCAGATCGCCGACCTCGCCCTCCGCCAGATCGAGCCGCCCGGCGTCGATCTCCGCCTCGACCTCGTCGATCTCCTCGCGGATTTTCGCCAGCACCGCCTTGGCGTCGTTCCAGTCGAAGCCGACCTTGCCGGCCTTCTCCTGCAGCTTGAGCGCCCGCGTCAGCGCCGGCATTGCGACCGGCACGCCGCCAAGCGCCCCGTCCGGCGGCGCCGCCTTCGCGCGCTTCTCCTGCGCTTTGATCTCCCCCCACAGCGCCTTGACTTGCGGCGCCGAGAGATCGCGCGCATCGCCGAATACATGCGGATGGCGCCGGATCATCTTCTGCGTGATCGCCTCGACCACGCCGCCGAAATCGAACGCGCCGCGCTCCTGCGCCATGCGCGCGTGGAAGACGACCTGCAACAGCAGGTCGCCCAGCTCCTCGCGCAAGTCGTCGAGATCGCCGCGCGCGATGGCGTCGGCGACCTCGTAGGCTTCCTCGATGGTGTAAGGCGCAATGGTCGCGAAGTTTTGCTCGAGGTCCCACGGACAGCCGCTAACTGGCGTCCGCAGTGCGGCCATGATTTCGAGCAGGCGGCCGATGTCGCGCGAGGGAGTCAAAGCAAACGCTCTCGTTCGCGCGTCACCGGTTCGAACAGGGGCGCCAAAAAGCGCCCCCAAGACGTCAGATCGACAGCGAAATCGCCTCGCGCCCCTTGGGCGTATCGACGACCCGCATATTGACCGGCTGACCCTCGGCAAGATGCGAGATGCCGGACGGACCCAGCACGGAAATGTGCACGAACACGTCCTTGCCGCCGTCGTCGCTCGCCACAAAGCCGAAACCCTTGGCGTCGTCGAACCACTTGACCCGGCCGCTGACCGAGACCGCGGTGGACGGATCGGGCGCCACCCTGCGCGGGCGCGGCCCGCCGCGGTCGCCGCCCATCCCGCCGCCGCTTGCGCCGCCGCCTTCGAACGACCGCGCCGGACGCTCGACTACGCCGGTCACATCGACTTCCATCACCCGGGTCACTTGAGCGCCCTTGGCGCCTGCGCCGACGATCACCTTGAGCTTGGCGCCCGACGGGACGCTCTCATGGCCGGAGGCGTGCAGCGCATTGGCATGCAGGAAGGCGTCGCCCTGGCCGCCGGCCAGCTCGACGAAGCCGTAGCCTTTGTCGGCCTTGAACCACTTGACGACGGCGTCCACCGTCGGCCCGGTGGCGGGCGGAGGCGCGCCGAAGCTGGCGCCGCCCATCGGCGGGCCGCCGAAGCCCGCGTCCGGACCGCCGAAGCCGCGCGATCCGCGAGGCCGAGGCTCGTAAGGCATCGGCCCGTCGTCGTCGAATCCCCGTTTGCGAGGCGCCCGAAAATCCTTACCCTTGCTCATCGAACCCAATTCTCCGCCCAAATTCCCTGTTCGGCCGTCTTCTGAGCCTTCAGAAGCCACAGCCGTCGCCGCACGCAACCGGACCACAGCCGTCCTCTGCGTCGGGTACGCCAACATTTCGGAAGGTGACAAGCGTGCGCGCCGGTCCGAAAAGCCGATTCGCGACGTCGTCGGCCAGAAGGCGCGACTGCGCGTCCAACACGACGACCGATGCCGTCGGCGCCCAGCCAAAAGCCGGGAAATCAGCAGAATTTTTCGCCCGCATCGTCTAAACCCGCCCCGTCGATCACCTGATCTGAATCCCGGGGACAGCGACACATTAACGCATTTCGTATTACTTCGCTAGTGCCATCGCTCACGCATTTTCGTGACGCAACGCTCAAAGGAGCGGCGCCACTTTATGCTCAGCGGTCGCGTGTATCGCAGGGTCCGATGACCACCACACCGCCCTTGATCGAGGCGGTTGTCGCATAGTCTATGGCATTGAATCGCGGCTGCATTTTGGCGGCCGCAACTTCCGGTTGCGCGAACTGCGCGGCATATTGCTGCGCCTCCTGGCCCACGAACAGACACAGCAGAGTGACGGAAGCCGCAACGACGCCTACGAATTCGAGACGCCGAAACGAAATGGGTTTTGTCTCGTCCTGGTCCACGCACGCCCCCGCAACAACCTGCCGCGACATTAAGCCTCTGTGGTTAAAAGAGCGTTAGACGTCCACCAGCTCTCGCGCCCGCGGCGCCCGCTCCTGGATGAAGGCGAAGCGCGCCTCCGGCTTGGTCCCCATCAGCCGTTCGACGGAATCCTTCGTCCCCTCCGGATCCCTCACCACGGCCACGCGCAACAGCGTGCGCCGCGCCGCGTCCATCGTCGTGTCGCGCAAGTCCTTCATCGGCATCTCGCCGAGGCCCTTGAAGCGGCTCACCTCGATTTGCCCCTTGCCGGTGAAGCCGTGCTTCATCAGCCGCTCCTTGTCGGCGTCGTCGCGGGCGTAGATCGACTTCGCCCCCTGGGTCAGCCGGTACAGCGGCGGCGCCGCGAGATAGAGATGGCCCTCCTCGATCAGCTTCGGCGTCTGCCGGTAGAAGAAGGTGATCAGCAGCGAGGCGATATGCGCGCCGTCGACGTCGGCGTCGGTCATGATGATGATCTTGTCGTAGCGCAGCTCGTCGCTGCGATAGGCATTGCCGAAGCCGACGCCGAGCGCCTGCGCGAGATCGGAAAGCTGCTGGTTGGCCGCCAGCTTTTCGCGCGTGGCCGACGCCACGTTCAGGATCTTGCCGCGCAGCGGCAGCACCGCCTGCGACGCCCGGTCGCGCGCCTGCTTGGCCGAGCCTCCGGCCGAGTCGCCCTCGACGATGAACAGTTCCGAGCCCTGCGCCGAGGAATTCGAGCAGTCGGCGAGCTTTCCCGGCAACCTGAGCTTGCGCGTCGCGCTCTTGCGCGCGACGTCCTTCTCGGCGCGCCGGCGCAGCCGCTCGTCGGCGCGCGAAATCGCGAAATCCAGCAGCTTGTTCGCCTGCGTCGGCGCCCCGGCGAGCCAATGATCGAACGCGTCGCGCACCACGCCCTCGACGATGCGCGCCGCCTCGACCGTCTGCAGCCGGCCCTTGTTCTGGCCCTGGAACTCCGGCTCGCGGATGAACACTGAGATCAGCGCCGCACAGCCGCTCATCACGTCGTCCGCCGTCAGCACGGACGCGCGCTTGGCGTGCCCGATGCGCTCGGCGTGATCGCGAAGCCCGCGCAGGATCGCCGCGCGCAGCCCCGTCTCATGCGTGCCTCCGTCCGGCGTCGGAATGATGTTGCAATAGGAATGGACGAAGCCGTCCTCGATAGTCAGCCAGGTCAGCGCCCATTCGACCGAGCCATGCTTGCCGGTCCTCTGCACGTTGCCGACAAAGGCGGAATCGACCACCGCCTCCTGCCCCTCGACCTCGGCGGCGAGATAATCCTTCAAGCCGCCAGGGAAGTGGAACACCGCTTCCGCCGGAACCTTGCCCTCGGCGTCGACCAGCGCGGCCGCGCAACGCCAGCGGATCTCGACCCCGCCGAACAGATACGCTTTCGAGCGCGTCATCTTGAACAGGCGGCCCGGGTCGAACCGCGCGGCGGCGCCGAAAATCTCCGGGTCCGGCTTGAACCGCACCTTGGTGCCGCGCCGGTTCGGCGCCCGACCGACCGTCTCCAGCTTGGTCTTCGGCTTGCCGCGCTCGAACGCCTGCCGGTACAGCACCTGCCCGCGCGCGACCTCGACCTCGGTGCGCTCCGACAGCGCATTGACCACCGACACGCCGACGCCGTGCAACCCGCCGCTCGTCTCATACGCTCCCGAGTCGAACTTGCCGCCCGCGTGCAGCACGGTCATGATGACTTCGAGCGCCGACTTGTTCTTGAACTTCGGGTGCGGATCGACCGGCATGCCGCGCCCGTTGTCGGTGACGCTGAGCCAGTTGCCCTCCTCCAAACTGACCTCGATCGTCTTGGCGTGGCCGGCCACCGCCTCGTCCATCGCATTGTCGATCACCTCGGAGAACAGGTGATGCATCGCATTGGCGTCGGTGCCGCCGATATACATGCCCGGCCGGCGCCGGACCGGCTCCAGCCCCTCCAGCACCTCGATCGAGGCGGCATTGTACTCGCCCTCGCCGGGAGTTCCCGACTTCGGCGCGACTTTGGGCTTGCGGGGCGATTCCTCGCCGCCGAACAGGTCATCGGTCATGGGGCTCCATAGGAAGCGAATCGTTAGCAGTCTAACACGACCGCCCCAAAGAACAAATCAAGAACACACGTCACCCCACGATGTCGGGGGTGCGCCAGCCCAGGTGCTGGCCGGAATCGACGCAGACGATCTGACCCGTCACGCTCTTCGCCCGCGCCAGGAACACCACCGCCTCGGCGATCTCCTCGCCCGAGATGGCGCGACCCAGCAGCGTGCCGCTGGCTTCGTGCGCCAGCCCCGCATCGCCCTCGCGCAGGCTGGGATAGGTCGGGCCGGGTCCGACGGCGTTGACGCGGATGCGCGGCGCCAACGCCTGCGCCAGCGTGCGCGTCGCCGTCCACAGCGCCGATTTGGCCAGCGTGTAAGACAGATATTCCGGCGTCAGCTTGAGCACGCGCTGGTCGATGATGTTGACCACGGCGCCTTGCGCGTCCGCAGGCAGCGCGGCGGCGAAGGCGCCGATGAGGAAGACGGGCGCTTCGAGATCGACCGCGAACTGCCGACGCCACAGCTTGAGATCGAGCCGGTCGATGGCGTCGTCTTCGAACGCCGCGGCGTTGTTGACCAGCAGCTCCGGCGGCCCCATCGCCTGCGCTGCGGCCCGCAGCGCAGCGGCGGCGGCTTCGGGGTCGGCGAGATCGGCGCGAAAGGCGCGCGCCCCGCCGCCGATCTCGGCCGCGAGCGCCTGCGCGCTTTCGAGCGAGCCATTGGCGAACAACGCCACCGCATAGCCTGCGCGAGCGAGCCGGCGCGCGATGTCGGCGCCGATCCGCCGCCCCGCCCCCGTCACCAGCGCGACCTTCTGCATGCGCCTCGCCTCGCCCGGATCAAGCCTGCGACATAGCGCGCCCCGCGCCCCGCGTCACCGCCGGCCGCGTCGACGCCGATTAAGATTCAACTCGCAAAAGCTGACTGTTCACAGATACACTTTCTACGATAGCGCCAGGTATAACCCGTGCAACGCGGCAAGCTGAACGCGCGTTGGGATCGGCCTGTTTGCAAACCCTAGCAAAGGAGAGCGCTATGCCGCTTGCCATCACCCGGAGCCTTGCTGCGCTCGCCGAAGTCCCGAGCCAGACCACGAATCTGCAGCAATTGTCGTCCGGACTTCAGATCACAGCCGACGATTTGCTGTTCCCCTCGCCAAGCGAGGCCCTCTCCTCGCTCCTGGCGTCGCAAGCGCAGGTTCTTTCGGCGCTGCAGCTGGAGAGGCAACTCTCGCTGGTCGTGCTGGCGCAGCCGAATCTTCAACCGCAAAGCGTCCTGGCGGTCCTAGACGGCGGCGGCGGTTCCGTACTCCAGTCGAGCCTCGAATACGATCCCGGTGTGCTGAACGGCGTGAGCTATAACTGGGGTCCACTTCCGCTGTCGAAGCGACAACCCTGACAAGCTATTTTGACCTGTCCGGCAACTTGGTTGCGACCCTGTCGTCAACAGGTGGCGGCGCATCGCTTTTCAGCGAATATAGCGAGGGCGTCCTGACCGAGACCATCAGGCAGGAACTAGACGGCGCTGTTGTTACGAACCAATACAGCAATGTCGCCCCGACTTCGGGAAACTATGCGTATTTAAGCGGAGCAGTGGTCTTGACCCACTACTTGAGCGGCGCCGTGGACAAGACAGTTCTTGCCGACGGAGTCCAGATTGCGAACCAGGACGTCAACGGAAGCGTGCGCCTAGGCGAGTCGGGGATCACCGTCTCCATCGCCGCGCAATCGTTGAGCGTATCTGAAAACGACGAAACTATGGCGCTGACATATAACGCCTGCGAAACTATCGACGGCGCGGGCTTCAGAAATGAGATCTTCTCGCTGCATTCCGGAGCGAGTTCAGATCCCGGGTCCGTGACGCTGAACGGCCTGTCCGACACCGATCAGTTGCAATTGGACAAGGCGTCGTTCAGCCCGGTACGTGGACGGACTCCTGGAGCTATATCTGCAACACGGCGACCTTCGCCGGAGACGTCTGCACTCTCCACGACGTCAGCGGCGACACGCTTCAGCTTGGGGGGATCTCCGACTTGGGTACCCTGGAAAAAGTGCAAGTCCATGTTCCAGTTCACCTGACCCTTCGTCCAGCCGGGCTGACCGCTTGGCGCCCGAGCGCGCTGCCTCACGAATGGACGTCGCCGACGTCCATTCGCGGGACGACGCCCCCTCCCGAGCTACGCTCCGGTCGCCCCGGCGACGACGAGGCTGCCTGCGCGTCACGCAGGTCGAGATCCCATCGCTGGCTCACGCCGTCCGGTTATAGACGTCCTCGATGCGCACGATGTCGTCCTCGCCGAGGTACGACCCGGTCTGCACCTCGATCAGCTCCAGGTTGATCTTGCCGGGATTGTTGAGCCGGTGCACCGAGCCGATCGGCAGATAGATCGACTCGTTCTCGTGCACGATCTTGACGACCTCGTTGCAGGTCACCTCCGCCGTCCCCTTGACGACGATCCAGTGCTCGGCGCGATGGTAATGCTTCTGCAGCGACAGCCGATGGCCCGGCGTCACGACGATGCGCTTGACCTGGTAGCGCGGGCCCTGGTCGATCGACTGGTAATAGCCCCACGGCCGGAACATGCGCTTGTGCTCCGTCGCCTCCCGCCGCTTGCGAAGCTTCAGCGCCTCGACCAGCTCCTTGACGCGGTCGCCGTGATCGCGTCCGAGCACCAGTACGGCGTCCTGCGTCGTCACCACGATCACGTCCTTGACGCCGACCAACGCCGTCAACATGCCGCTGGCGCGCACATGCGAATTCTTGGCGTCGAGCGCAAAACCGTCCTCGCCCTGGAACGAGTTGCCGTCGGCGTCGTGCTTCGACAGCTTCCACACCGCGTCCCAGTTGCCGACGTCCGACCAGCCGATGTCGGCCGGCACCACCGCAGCGCGTTGGGTGCGCTCCATCACCGCATAGTCGATCGACTTCTTCGGCGAGGCGCCGAAAGTCGCGGCGTTCAGCGCCAGGAAGCCCAGATCCATTTTCGCGCTGGCGACGGTGTCGGCGGCCGCGCGCGCCATCTCCGGCTCGAACGCCTGCAGCTCCTCCAGCATCGTGTCGGCGCGGAAGAAGAAGTTGCCGGAGTTCCAGAGGTAGCCGCTCGCGACATAGCGCTCGGCGGTGTCGCGGTCGGGCTTCTCAACGAACGCGTCGACCCGCGCGGCGCCGTCGCCGAGCTCCGCGCCCGGACGGATATAGCCGTAGCCGATCGCCGGCTCCGTCGGCTTGATCCCCAGCGTTACGATATGGCCGCGCGCCGCCGCCTTCGCCGCCTTGGCGCAGACTTCGAGGAACGCGGGGACGTCAGCCACCACATGGTCGGCGGCGAACACGGCGACCACCGTCTCCGGTCCGCGCTGGGCGGCAAGCGTCGCCGCGACCGCCACCGCCGGCCCGGAATCGCGCCGCACCGGCTCGGTGACGATGGTGGCTTGCGCTTCGATCTCGTCGAGCTGCTCGCGGACCAGGAAGCGATAGTCGTGGTTGGTGATGACGATCGGCGCCTCGAACATCGCTCCGGTGACGCGCTTCACTGTCTCCTGGAAGGTCGAGCGGTCGCCGAGAAGCGTGATGAACTGCTTCGGGTAGGTCTCCCGCGATTCCGGCCAGACGCGCGTGCCCGCGCCGCCGCACATGATCACAGGCAGAATTTTTGTCGACATCGGCTCTGGCTTCCTGTCCTAAAGCGGGCCTGATCTATCGCAAGCGCCCACCCCGCCGCTAGAGCGCGGGCGGGGATTTCCATTCTTCCATCGCGCGCCGGTGCGGCTCGGGTATGACGACCGGCCGGCCGCTGGCGCGCTCGACATAGACATGCGTATAGCGCCCGTCCGCCGCCGCGCGGCTTTCGCCTGCCTTGAATACGGCGAGCCGGTAGTTGACCGAGGAGCGGCCGAGCTTCTCGACCGCCACGCCGACCTCCAGCGCGTCGGGGAAGGCCAGCGAAGAGAAGAATCGGCAGCCGCTCTCGACCACGAGGCCGATGACCTCGCTGGTCGCGGGGTCGAGCAGGCCGCGCGCGATCAAGAGCTGGTTCACGGCGGCGTCGAACAATTCGTAATAGACGACGTTGTTGAGATGGCCGTAGGGGTCGTTGTCCTTCCAACGTGTCGTGACGGGGACGAAGGCGGCGAAGACGGAGCGGTCCGGCGGCGCTTCGCGTCCCTGTTTCGCCGCTTGCGCCTCCGCCATGCCCTGCCCTCTCCGCTCGTCATCGCTTATAGGAAACAACGAAGGCCGCAGACAAGGATTCGCATGCCCGACGCTCCCGAAACCCCGCCGAGCGGCGTATTGGAGACGCTGCGGCCCGGCCTGCGCCGGCTCGTCGCGCCGAACCCGTCGCCGTTCACCTACACCGGCACCTGCACTTACCTTATCGGCGCCGGCGAGACCGCGATCCTCGATCCCGGCCCCGACGACGACCTCCACCTGCAACGCCTGCTCGCGGCGACCGCGGGCGAGCGGGTGACGCACATCGTCGTCACCCACACCCACCGCGACCACAGCGCGCTGGCGGGCAAGCTCGCGGCGGCGACGGGGGCTGAAATCGTCGGCGCGCGGCCGCATGTCCCGCGCCCCGGCGCGCCGCAGGGCCTCGACGCCGCGCACGACCTCGCCTATGCGCCCGCCCGCGTGCTCGCCGAGGGCGACCGCGTCGCGTTCGGCGATTGCGAGCTGACCGCGCTGGCGACGCCGGGACACGCCGCCAATCACCTGTGCTTCGTCTGGGGCGAGGCTTTGTTCAGCGGCGATCATGTGATGGGCTGGTCGACCTCGGTCGTCGCCCCGCCCGACGGCGCGATGGGCGATTACATGGCGTCGCTGGAGAAGCTGCGCGAGCGCGCGGAGACGATCTACTGGCCCGGCCACGGCGGCCCGGTGGTGGAGTCCGCCCGCTACGTGCGCGGCCTGATCACCCACCGCCGCCAGCGCGAGACGGCGATCCTGGCGCGGCTGCAGGCGGGACCGGCGACGATTCCCCAGATCGTCGAAAAGAACTATGTCGGGCTGGAGCCGAAGCTGAAGGGCGCGGCGGCGCTGTCGACGCTGGCGCATCTGGAGGATTTGATCGCGCGCGGTCTGGTCCGGCGCGGCGAGGGGGCGGCGCTGGCGGCGGTGTACGAGCGGGGTTAAGCCGGGTCGCGCTGCGCATCACGTCCGCGCCGCGACATACAGATTGGTGACCCAATCCGTCTCGACGTTCTCGGGAAGCGCCTCTTTCACCGCCGCGAGCAGCCTCGCCCGGCGTGGCTCGGCGAGCAGAAGGTGATCGGATCGCGTACCTAGATAGGCCACGAACCCGACCGCCGAATAGTTCCGGCGCCAAGCGTAGCCGCGATGCTCGGGTCGCCCAAATCGGCCGCTCGCCTCGATCAAGCCGGAAATCGGTCCGCTCGGCAGATACCACGTCTCCGGCGCAGGCCCCGACAGTTCCGGCGCCAGCGTCGCGTAGACGGGCGCCAGCCGATCGAGCAACGCGGCTGACCAGGCCGGCGTATGGCCGAAGATCGCCAAGGCCCCTTCGGGCTTTAGCGCCTCGGCCGCCTTTGCGTAGCCGATCTCTCCCCGCACCCAGTGCCACGACTGCGCTGCGGCGACGAGATCGAACTTGCGCCCTTCGGCCACCCACTCCTCGAACGGCGCCACTTCAAATCGGACCGTATCGACGCCGGCGAATTTCTCGCGCGCCACAGCCGCCAGCGACGCGCCGGGATCGACCCCGGTCACGTCGAGACCGAGCGCAACAAACCCGGTTGTCGCCTGTCCCGAGCCGCATCCGATCTCAAGGACTCGACCTCCGGCTGGCAGCCTAGCGAGGTCTGCGATGTCTGAGAACAACGCAGCCGGATATCCGCTGCGCTGGGCGTCGTAATCCGCTGCGACCGCGTCGAAACTTCGCCCGCGCTCCAAGGTCCTACCCTCGCAATACCCGCTTGCTCGCCGAGGCTCGGAGCCCGCCCCTCAAGCCGTCCCCGCCGTCTCGAACATGGCGAAATCCATCGCCTCGTGCGGGCTGCGGCCCGCCCACATGACGAACTGGAACGACTGGAAATAGGTCTCGCAGGCCTTGACCGCCGCCTCGACCAGCGCCCTGGCCTGCGCCTCGCTCGCCCGCGCGCCGCCGGTGAGACAATGGGCGTGGCGGAACATCACCAGATGTTCGTGGCTCCACTGGTCGAAATGGCCGAGCCACATCTGCGCGTTGATCAACCGAACCAGCTCGCTGACGTCGGCGCGCTTGCGCTCGGGAACCTTGAGATCGAAGGCGCAACTGAAATGCAGCGATTCCACCAGCGGCAGCCAGGTGATCGCGACCTCGTAATTCGCCCAGACGCCGCTGACCAGGATCGCGATCTCGTCGTCGTCGTGGCGGTCGAACGCCCATTCGTTGAGCATCGCCAACCGCTCGACCACGTCGACGGGGTGCTCGCGTCGCTCGGCAGGCTCGTTCTCAATGGCGTGCATCGGAGGGAAGCTTTCGGAAGTCGTTAACTTTAAGCGTGGTACGGAACGGCGCGGCGGCGAACGAACCCCGCCGGCTCGAATCGCCTCGAGCCTGCAGCGCATTCGCTCCCCGATTCGCCGGAGCGCTCCGAAACTTCCAGATTCGCGGCCCCGCGTACAGTGCGGAGCTTGCGTCCTCCACAGAATCTCCCAAACGAATCAAACGCGTCGGTGATTCAAAGCTGCGGCGGGGCCTGCGGCGTCAGCTTGGCCTCGAGCGCCTTGATGCGCGCCTCCAGCTTCTCGTTTTCGTCGCGCGCGCGCAGCGCCATCTCGCGCACCGCCTCGAATTCTTCGCGACTCACCACGTTCATGGTGGCGAGCAGGCGTTCGAGCTGGCCGCGCGCCATGGTCTCGACTTCGCGCCGGGCGCTGTCGGCAAGGCCCGCCGCGTCGGTGAACACACGGGAAACGTCGTCGAAAAACTGTCCACGGGTCTGAGGCATGGCGCTAACTCCTTTATCGTCGCGCCCTATCTGGCGCGACGGCGCGCTCGCCGCAAGCCTTGGCGCCTAACTGCGTCGCATGGCAAAGCAGCGGATTGGAGACCGACCATGCCCGACCCGCAATCCCCTCCCCCGCCCGCGGCGCCGAGGCGACCTCGCGAGGTCGTGGCGCAGGGCCAGCGCTGGAGCGACGACTACGCGTGGCTGCGCGCCGACAACTGGCGCGACGTGCTGCGCGATCCGGCCGCCCTTTCCGCCGAGATCCGCGACTGGCTGATGGCGGAAAACGCCTATTGCGACGCCGCGCTGGCCCCCCTGGCGTCCTTGCGCAAGCAGCTCGTGCGCGAAATGCGGGCGCGGCTGAAGGAGGACGACAGCGAGCCCGCCGCCCCGCACGGGCCCTGGAGCTACTACTCGCGCTTCCGCCACGGCGGCCAGCATCGCATCTACTGCCGCCGTCCGCTTGGCGGCGGCCGCGAGGCGGTGCTGATCGACGGCGACGCGCGCGCGCGCGACGGCTTCTTTCATCTCGGCCACGCTCGCCACTCCCCGACCCATGCCCGCTTCGCCTGGAGCGCCGACGTCACCGGCTCAGAAATCTACGAGATTCGCATCCGCGACATCGCCGAGGACCGCGACCTGCCCGATCGAATCGAAAACACCAGCGGCGATTTCATCTGGACGCGCGACGGGAACGCCCTGCTCTATGTCCTGCAGGACGCGCACCACCGGCCCTATCGCATCCTGCTGCACCGCCTCGGCGATCCGCAGCACGCCGACGCGCTGCTGTTCGAGGAGCCCGACCCGGCCTGGTTCCTCAGCCTGAAGGCGACGCGGCTCGGCCGGCGCGCCTTCATCCACGTCCATGGCCACGATTCGCAGGAATACCACATCGTCGATCTCGCCGCGCCGCTATCGCCGCCGCGGCTGATCGCCAGGCGGCGGCCGGACTTCCGCTACGAGCCGTTCGACCATGGCGACCGCTTTTTTCTCAAGAGCAACGTCGGCGCGCGCGATTTCGAGATCGTCACCGCGCCGGCCGACGCGCCGCAGGAGGCGAACTGGCGCCCGTTCCTGCCCGCCGTGGAAGGCCGGCTGATCGAGAACGTCACGCTGTTGCGCGATTTCCTCGTCGTGCTGGCGCGCCAGGACAACCGGCCGCACCTCGTCGTGCGCCATCTGGCGACCGGCGAGGAGCACGAGATCGCCTTCGAGGCGAAGACCTATTTCCTCAAGCTGGAGACCACGTTCGAGTTCGACTCCTCGATCCTGCGCTTCAGCTATTCCTCGCTCGCCTGCAGCCAAGAGACCTACGATTACGACATGGCGGCGCGGCAGCGCTACCTGGTCAAGAAACAGGCGACCGCGCCCGGCTACGACGCCAGCGCCTATCTGGTCGAGGCGATCGAGGCGCAAGCCCCGGACGGCGCCCGCGTGCCGGTGTCGATCCTGCGCCGCCGCGATACGCCGCTCAACGGGACCGCGCCGCTGCTGATCTACGGCTACGGCGCCTATGGCCACGCGCTCGACGCCAGCTTCGGCCCCAACCGGCTGAGCCTCGTCGACCGCGGCTTCGTGTTCGCGCTCGCCCATGTGCGCGGCGGAACGGAAAAGGGCATGGCCTGGTACGAGGACGGCAAGCTCGCCCGCAAGCCCAACACGTTCTCCGACTTTATCGCCGCGACGCAGGCGCTCGTCGCGCAGGGCTACGCCGACCCCAAGCGCATCGTCGCGCAAGGCGGCAGCGCCGGCGGGCTGCTGATGGGCGCCATCGCCAATATGGCGCCTCAGCTCTACGCCGCCATCGTCGCCGACGTGCCGTTCGTCGACACGCTCAACACCATGCTCGACGAAACCCTGCCGCTGACCCCGCCGGAATGGCTCGAATGGGGCGACCCGATCCGCGACGCGGAAGCGTTCGCAACCATCCGCAGCTATAGCCCCTACGACAATGTCAAGCCCCAACCCTATCCCGCGATCCTGGCGCTGGCGGGGCTGGCGGACCCCCGCGTCACCTACTGGGAGCCGGCCAAATGGGTCGCACGGCTGCGCGCGACGATGACCGGCGGCGGTCCGATCCTGCTGCGAACCGCCATGGGCGGCGGCCACGCCGGGGCGCCGGGCCGGTTCGACCGGCTCGACGAGATCGCGCGCGTCTACGCCTTCGCCATCGCGGTGGCGGAGGGTCGACCTTTGGCGGGATGAGGCGAAACGCCGCATTATGCTGCATTGCAGCAAATTGTCGCGGCGACGATAAGCCCTCGGTCATAAGGCCGCGTCATCAAGGCGCGGCCCCCCTTAGAGCCGCGAGCCCCGCCATGATCGTGAAAGCTTTCTACTACGTCGTCGTTCCCCTCGTCCTGGTCGCGGCCATCGCGGGCGTCTACCAGTACGGTTATGCGCTGCTGATCACGCTCGCGGTGGGCGCTGCGTTCCTCGCCATCTTCATGATCGTCGGCTTCACCTTGGCCGACCTGCTCAAGGGCATGACCGCCAAGCCTCGCGGGGCCTGAGCGCCCCGGCGCCAACTCCGTGGGGCCGGCTCGCTTGCGCGTCGGCCCCGTTCTGCTATCGGCGGGGCGCAATAACAGGAGTTGCGCCCGATGGCCGGCGATACCGAACTGCCCCCCCGCGAAGCGATGGATTACGACGTCGTCATCGTCGGCGCCGGTCCCGCGGGGTTGTCCGCCGCGATCCGGCTGAAGCAGCTCGATCCCGAGCGCAGCGTCGTCGTGGTCGAGAAGGGCTCCGTCGTCGGCGCCCACATCCTCTCCGGCGCCGTCATCGACCCCATCGGCCTCAACAAGCTGCTGCCCGACTGGCGCGAAGACCCCGAGCATCAGCTGACGACGCAAGTCAGCGAGGACCGGTTCTATCTCTTCACCGAAGTCGCCGGCCTGAAACTGCCCAGCTGGCCGATGCCGAAATACATGAACAACCACGGCATGTACGTCGGCTCGCTCGGCGCGGTGACGCGCTGGCTCGGCGCCAAGGCCGAGGCGCTCGGCGTCGAGATCTACCCCGGCTTCGCCGCGTCGGAGCTGCTCTACGGCGAAAAAGGAGAGGTGCTTGGCGTCGCCACAGGCGACATGGGGATCGGCCGCGACGGCAAGCCGAAAGACAGCTTCACCCGCGGCATGGAGCTGCGCGGCAAATACACGCTGATCGCGGAAGGGGCGCGCGGCTCGCTCGCCAAGCAGCTGATCGCCAAATTCGCGCTCGACGCCGGCAAGGACCCGCAGAAATTCGGCATCGGCCTGAAGGAGCTGTGGCAGGTCGCCCCCGACAAGTTCAAGGCCGGCCTGGTGCAGCACAGTTTCGGCTGGCCGCTCGGGCGCGGAACCAGCGGCGGCTCGTTCCTCTACCACTACGGCGACAACCTGATGGCGGTCGGCTTCGTGGTGCATCTCAACTACCAGAACCCGTATCTGTCGCCGTTCGAGGAGTTCCAGCGTTTCAAGACGCATTCGCTGGTCAAGTCGTTCTTCGAGGGGGGCAAGCGCCTGTCCTACGGCGCGCGTGCGATCTCCTCGGGCGGCGTGCAATCGACGCCAAAACTGGTGTTCCCCGGCGGGGCCTTGATCGGCTGCTCTGCGGGCTTCCTCAACTTCGCCCGCATCAAGGGCTCGCACAACGCGGTGCTGTCCGGCATGCAGGCGGCCGAAGCGGCCCACGCGGCGCTTAGCGAGGGCCGCGCGGGGGATGAACTCACGGCTTACGAAAAAGGCTGGCGCCGGTCGGAGATCGGCAAGGACTTGCAGCCGATCCGCAACGTCAAGCCGCTATGGTCGCGCTTGGGCCTCTCGGTCGGCGTGCCGCTCGGCGGGCTCGACATGATGGCCAACCAGTTCCTCGGCTTCTCGCCGTTCGGCACGCTCAAGCACGGCCATGACGACGCCTCCTCGACGCTGCCGACCACCTATGTCGAGCCGATCAAATATCCCAAGCCCGACGGCAAGCTGACCTTCGACCGCGCCTCCTCGGTGTTCCTGTCCGGCACCAACCACGAAGAGGACCAGCCGGTACATCTGAAGCTGACGGATCCGACGATCCCGATCCGGATCAACCTGCCGCGTTACGCCGAGCCGGCGGCGCGCTATTGCCCGGCGGGGGTGTACGAGGTCGTCTACGCCGACGAGGAGAAGCAGACGGAGCCGCGGTTTGTGATCAACGCGCAGAACTGCGTGCACTGCAAGACGTGCGACATCAAAGACCCGTCGCAGAATATTACCTGGGTGCCGCCGGAGGGGGGCGGCGGGCCGAATTATCAGGATATGTGAGGGAGACGGGGGTAGATTTGGGCACGGCACCACATTGCTGAATCTTGCCGCTGCTGCCATAGGTGAAATGGCCGTCCGTGACTGCGCGTGTAAAAGACAATTCGGACCTTGTGAGGTGGCATGATGGCGGACTTGCCGTCCGAACACGAAAGCGCAGCAGTATCTGAACAGGAACTGCCGGCAGACGAAGCATCAACTTTCGAGGAAGTCGGCACAGGGGAACCAGTTCCCCCGCTTGACATCATCGCTTATAACGAAGTCCGCTCATGTGCCGATCTTTATCGCCTATACGCGAGCGGAAAGATGGAAATCCAACCAGATTTTCAACGCGAGGTGGTGTGGAAAATTGATGAGCGTGCACGTTTTATAGACTCGCTTGTCAAGCAATTACCAATTCCTAGCATGTGCTTTAGTTTGGACCCAAAAACTCAGCGCTGGAAGGTAATTGACGGGCTTCAACGCATGACGGCCATCACTGACTTTCTTGGGCCGAATGAGTGGCGCCTCGCACCCTTAGACGACATTCACTCGCTTTTACGTGGCGCAACTAACCTTTCGCTAAAATCCGGCAACGAAGAAGCTTCCGTTCTTTACTCATCTGTCGAGAATGTTACAATTCCGGTTACTGTGATCCGCTGCGATTACACTCAACGCGCGCACATGCGATACCTGTTCACCATCTTTCATCGACTAAATTCTGGAGGCGTTAGACTTAACAATCAAGAAATTAGAAATTGCATATATACAGGTCCATTCAACGATGCATTGAAGTATTTTGACATTACAAATCCTGATTGGCAAGTTGTAAAAAGCCGAATCTGGGGTTCTGTTTCTCGATTTAGATCTGTTGAGATCTTACTTCGTGTTTTGGCCTTTTCGGAAAGACTCGACAGTTACGATGGCAATCTAGCGGAGTTCCTCAACAATTACATGCATGACCATGCCAACGCCTCTCAAGCAAGAATTTCAGAAATAATTCAAAAACTATCTGATTCAGTTAGTATTTCTCGTCGTGCCCTTGGGGACGATTCCTCGGGTAAGCGTTCCTTGGCAATTATCGACGCTGTCCTTGTAGCCGCGGTGAACAATAGATCAATTTTAATAGGGGAAAGCGAAGAGACTCTGCGCAATAAATTAATGACTATGCTTGAGCAACCGGCGTTTGTTAAGGGTGCTCGCTATGCGGTTTCAAGCGTTGAAAATGTTATGAGTCGCTTGGGCGAGGCAACATCTGCATTCAGAAACTAAATTATGATTTGCGACACATTGAAAACTCTTGATATTTGGTATAACGAACCGACTGTCGGCCCTGATCGTCCGAAGCTTTTATCTAAGCTCGCCATCCTTGAACTATGCGGCTGGATCGAGACAGAAGAAGACAATATAATTTTTGCCGTAAATACTGCTTGTCTTAATGACACTACGTGGACTAGCAAGGAAATAGTAGAAAAAAATTTCGGATTTGATTATAATAAACATTTTCGTCCTATGATGGTAAACATCATCGGTGAGCATTTAATGCGAAAGCTAGAAAATAGGATAGATCAAAAGCATCCTGGTGACTTAGAACAAATCCGCTCTTCTATGGGTGATCTTTGGCAAAAACGATGCAATTTTGCACATGAAGACATGACCGCCAATATCGCGAAGCAACAACGTTTTGATGCGCCGAGCTGGAGCATAAATAGGCACCGAATACTAGGGAAGGCACTCACCCGCTTCAAAGCGGAGGCAATCGGCTTAGTTTCAGGTATCTAGCTAGTAAATTTCGTCAGCTATCTAAGCCAAGTAGGGCGGCTTTCAGCCCACCCCTTTGACCTTCGCCGTCAAGACTCGTCCGCCCGCGGACAGCCGCATGACCAACCTCACCGCCCAGAGCCGCCGCGACACGGCAGCCCGCCACCCACCCCACAAATCCCAAGCAAGGACACCCTTTACCACCCAACCCGCTGAAATCCCCCGATCCCGGCCTGTCCCGGCACGGTCACAACCCCAGCACCGCCGCATAAACATCCAACGTCGCCCGCGTCATCCCCTCGAGCGAAAAATTCCTCTCCACATGCGCCCGCGCCCTTCGCGCCAGCGCGTCGCGAGCCGTCGCCCCCAGGCTCAGCGCCGTCTGCAGCGCCTCGGCAAGCGCATCCGCGTCCCCGGCCGGCACCCGCCACCCCGTTCGCGCTTCCGGCGCCACGTCCGGCGGCGCCAGCACCGTCTCCGGCACCGCGCCGAGATCGGAGACGACGACAGGCGTCCCCATCGCCTGCGCCTCGACCGCGCTGCGCCCGAACGCCTCCGGCTCGGTCGAGGGCACCGCCACCACCGAGGCCGCCAGCAGCGCCGCCGGCATGTCCGTGCAGTGGCCGACCCGGGTCACGATCCCCTTGCAACCCTTCGCCTCGATCAGCCGATCCAGTTCCCGAACGTAGCCGTCGCGCCCCTGCGGGTCGCCGGCGAGGATGAAGCGCACGCCCTCCAGCCGCAGCTTCGCCGCCGCCTCGATCAGCACCCGCTGGCCTTTCCAGCCGGTGAGCCGCGCCGCCAGCAGCACGATGCGCTCGTGCGGCGCCACGCCCCAGGCGTCGCGCAAGGCGGTGATCCGGGCGGGGTCGATGGCGCCGGGCGAGAAGGCGCCGAGGTCGGAGCCGCGGTGGATGACGGCGAGCCGGTCCCTCGCAAACGGGTAAAGCTTCAGGATCGTCTCGGCGGTGTAATGCGAATTGGCGATCACGGCGTCGCCGCGCGCCATCACCGAGTTGTACCGGGTCTTGAGCGCCGAGCCGCCGGCATAGGCGCCGTGATAGGTCGTCACCAGCGGCCGCTCGACGATGCGCGCCGCCCCGAGCGCGACCCAGGCCGGCGCGCGCGAGCGAGCGTGGACGACATCGACCCGCTCGGCGACGATGAGGCGGGCGAGCTTGCGCACGTTCATCAGCATCTTCAGCGGGTTCTTGACGTCGGCGGGGAACGGCAGCCAGACGCCGCCGAGCACCTGCAATTCGCTGATCATCCGCCCGCCGGCGCAGGCGACCAGCGCCCGCCCGCCGGCCTGCACCACCGCGGCGGCGACGTCGAGCGTCGTGCGCTCCGCCCCGCCGGCGTCGAGCCGCGGCAGCACTTGCAGCACCGTGCGGCCGGCGAGGCTCGGCCGGGTCTGCGCGAAGGCGCGCGACGCCGTGATCATCGGGCGGCCTTGCTAGGCGCGCGGAATCCGGGCTGTTGGACTGGCGAACGAATCATCGGAGCGATCAAAGCGTGATTCCCATTGAACCGCAATTTCTCGAAGTCGGCGAAGCTGTGGATCGCCGCCGCATCGCCTACCGTTTCCGCCCGGAGGCCTCCACGGGCCAGCCCGGCGTCGTCTGGCTCGGCGGCTTCAAGTCGGACATGGAGTCGACCAAGGCGCAGGCGCTCGACGCCTTCTGCGCGGCTCAGGGCCGCGCCAGCCTGCGTTTCGACTATTCCGGTCACGGTGTCTCCGGCGGCGATTTCGAGGCCGGAACGATCGGCCGCTGGCTGGAGGAGAGCCTCGCCGTCGTGCGCGCCCTGACCGAGGGGCCATGCGTTTTTGTCGGCTCGTCGATGGGCGGCTGGATCGCGCTGCTACTGGCCCGCGCGCTGCACGGGACCGGCGAAGGCGCCCGCCTCGGCGGCCTCGCGCTGATCGCGCCGGCGGTCGATTTCACTCAAGCCCTGCTATGGCCGCGCCTGCCCGAGGAGGCCCGCGCGACGATCCTGCGCGAAGGCCGCTACGAGCACCCCTCCGCCTATTCGTCCGCCCCTTATGTCTACACTCGCGCCCTGATCGAGGATGGGCGGCGGCATCTGCTGCTTGGCGGCATCGTGCGCTCTTACGCGCCGGTGCGCATCCTGCAGGGCATGAAGGACCCCGACGTGCCGCACCAGCACGCGATGACTCTGGTCGAGCACATGCCGATGGACCCGGTGACGCTGACGCTGGTGCGCGACGGCGATCACCGGCTGTCGCGCGAGCAGGACATCAAGCTGCTGATCGAGGCGGTGGAGGGCATGTCGGAGGGGTGAGTCACTCCCCCATCGCGTGCGCCGCGATCTCGCGCCGGTGCGGTCGGCGGCGGTGTTCGAACAGGAACAGGCCCTGCCATGTCCCCAGCGCCATCTTGCCCGCGAGGATCGGAATCGACAGGTTCGCCGCCGTCAGCGCGGCGCGGATATGGGCGGGCATGTCGTCCGGCCCCTCGTCGTCATGGGCGTAGAGGCCTGCGGACTCGGGCGCAAACCCCTCGAACGCGGCCTCCATGTCGACGCGCACGTCAGGCGAGGCGTTCTCGGTGATCAGAAGCGAGGCCGAGGTGTGGCGGCAGAGCAGCGTCAGCAGGCCGGTCGCAAAGCTCTCGCGGCTCAGCCAGTCCGCCACCGCGTCGGAGAACTCGTAGAGCCCGCGCCCGCGCGTATCGATGCGGAAGACCTGCGTCGCCTGTCTCATTTGCGTGGCCGCAGGTAGCGCGGCAGTTCTCGCTCGAACTCTGGGAAGTAGCGCGAGATCACGTTGAGGTCGAAGCGGGCGAGGATCGACTCCTTCGGTTCGCGGTCGAGCAGGAAGGCGATGGCGGCTTCGACCAGCGCAGCCCCGCTTGCGCCCCCGCCGAGCCGCGCGAGATCGACGGCGCTCAGCGTCACGTCGTGGCGCGTCTCGCCCCTGCCCTCGCGCACGAGGACCTCGAACCCGCTGGGCTTTTGGCTGACTACGATCGCCTTGTCGCTCATCGACCCCGCCGCTATAAGCGCGCCGCTTTCCCATTCCAGAAAAGAGACCGAAATGGCCCTCGAACGCACTTTCTCCATTCTGAAGCCTGACGTGACCCGCCGCAACCTCACCGGCGCCGTCAATGCGCGGATCGAGGGCGCGGGGCTGCGCATCATCGCGCAAAAGCGCGTGCACCTGACGCGCGGCCAGGCCGAGACCTTCTACGGCGTGCACCGCGAACGACCGTTCTTCGGCGAGCTGGTCGAGATGATGACCGCGGCCCCGGTCGTGGTGCAGGTGCTGGAAGGCGACAACGCGATCGCCAAGTACCGCGAGGTGATGGGCGCGACCAACCCGGAGAAGGCGGCGCCCGGCACGATCCGCAAGGACTTCGCGCTGTCGATGGGCGAGAACTCGGTGCATGGCTCCGACGCGCCGGAGACCGCGGCGCAAGAAATCGCGCAGTGGTTTTGCGGCAACGAGATCGTCGGCTAAGAGATCGGAATTTCGATCACCGTCGGCCCGTCGCGGCTGACGGCTTGCGCGAACGCCGCCAGCACCGCCTCGTGGGTCGCCGCCAGAATGTGCGGCGTTCCCATCGAACGGCTGAGCGCGGCGAAGTCGATCGCCGGTTCGACCGTCTCCATGCCGACGAACTTGCCCGCCATCGCGTTGGCGTAGCCGAGCGAGCGGGCGACGTTCTGCAAGACGCCGTAGCGGCGGTTGTTGAACACCACGAAAATGACATGCGCCCGGTAGTGCGCCGCGCTCCACAAAGCCTGCGGCGAGTACATCGCGCCGCCGTCGCCGCAGAGCGACACCACCCAATCGGAAATCGCCAGCGCGGCCCCGACCGAGGCCGGCATGTTGCAGCCGAGCACTCCGCCGCGGGCGAAGAAATAGCGCCCCGGCCGCGTCTTCATGAGATCCTGCACCGGGCCGAAGGTGGCGGCGGAATCGTTGGCGATCAGCGCGTTTTCAGGCATGGCGTCGAACACGGCGAGCACCGCGGCGTCGGCGCTGAGCGGGCCGCCCGGCTCGGCGAGGATGTTTGACCGTAGCGCCTGCTGCGACGCCTTGCGGCGGGCGCCGAGCGCGGCGAGGCGTTCGGCCACGGCTGCGGCGTCGCAGCGCGTTCGGATGACGTCGGCCGCGTTGGCCAGCGTCGCGCCGATGTCGCCGAACAGCGCCATGTCGGCGGGGTGCTCGCGGCCGAAGGCTTCCGGATTGTCGGCGACATGCAGGAAGGCGACGCCCTCGGGGATCGGCCGCTCGGCGCGGTAGGGATAGGCGACGAAGGCGCGCCCGCCCACCAGCACGATCGCCTCCGCCGCGCGGAAGCGCTCGCGCATCCAGGCGAAATCCGGCTTGATCACCCCCGCCCAGCAGGGGTGCTCGGAGGGGAAGGCGGCGCGCGAGGTGATCTGCGCGCCGAGCACGGGAAATCCGGCGCTCTGCGCGAAGGCGACGAGGCCGGGGCTCGCGCTCGCCGCGAGATCGTCGCCGATCAGCACGAACACTTTTGAGGGGTCCAACCCCGCCAGCCGCTCGCCGAGCGCCGCGGCGTCCGGCGAGGGGCCGAGCCGCGTGGGGGCGCTGGCCGGCGGCGGGGCGCCCTCGACCTGTTGGTCGAGCACATCCATCGGCAGCGACAGGAACACCGGGCCGCACGGCGGCGTGCGGGCGATGGCGAAGGCGCGGCGCAACGCCGGCCCGACGTCCTCGCCGCGCCTGACCTCGCGCGCCCATTTGGCGATCGGCGCGGCGAGCGCGACGAGATCGCCGGAGAGCCAGGGTTCGGTCATCAGGTGGCGGGTGTCCTGCTGGCCGGCGGTGACGACGAGCGGCGTCTCGCTGGCCTTGGAGGCGACCAGCACGCCCATCGCGTTGCCGAGGCCGCCCATGGCGTGCAGGTTGACGAAGCCGCATTTTCCGGAGGCGAGCGCCCAGCCGTCGGCCATGCCGACGGCGGTCGCCTCCTGCAGGCCGAGGACGTAAGTCAGGTCGGGGGCGTCGACGAGGGCGTCCATCAGCGGCATCTCGGTCGAGCCGGGATTGCCGAAGATGTGGCTGACGCCTTCGTCACGCAGGATGTCGATGAGGATGTCGCGGGCGAGCGGCATGGCGGGGGCTCCGTTTGCCGGCATTGTGAGGCGGGGCGGGCGCGGCGGCAAGGACAGTCCGCGATCGGGGGATTTCAGGGGGTTGGGCGCCAAAAAGTGAGCCCTCGGGGGAGGGAATCGCGGCAAGCGGGCGTCGGAAAGTCACCCGGCTGCCTAAAGACGAGACGGCGGTCACCTTGTCTTTTCGATCCGAAGCGACGCGTTAACAGACGAACATTAGGTCGCCCAAAGTGCAAGGCGCCACGTGACCCCGCAACCTGCTAAGGCCGTTGCGACCACGTATGCTTGCTTTCGGTCAACAATTCGTCGATCAGAACTTCGTACCAACCGTAACCGATGTTGGCACGAAGATCATTGTTGGATTTGAGTCGACCTGCGTACACGCCGATGACTGCATACGCCGAGTGTTCTTCAATAACGCCGGTCGCAGCGTCATGGCTTACAAATGTTGTAATTTTTCGGATTATCGGCGATCCGGACATGCCCGACCCAACAGAAGCGTCTACTAGGAAAGCAGGACGCCCCGCTACTCCCATCTGCGTCTCCGACGCTATAGTTCCTCGCTTCCAAACTGGAGGCATAAGCCCCTCATAATTTTGAAGTGGATATCCGAGCACGAAACAATCATCCCCGACTCCGGTTGCGATTTTGGACTCTGCGCTTTCGTTCGCAAAGCAGGTCAAAGATTCGGAACCTTTAAATAATCTCCGATCTGAATTCTTTCTGACGACGTATTCGCTTCGACAGGGAATCGCAACTATATCGACCTCTGTGTCATTAATTCTCCACGGCGAAGCAAATAATTTACGATGATTTTCTTCATCGAGGTCCATTGTGATGGTCGGACGATCAATACGAACAAATCCGTTTTCAGTATGAATCTGCAATCCTCTAATTCTAAGCCTTAACGGAACGTAGGCATTGCAGTTTATGCACTCTCTAGTAAAAAAATCTTTTTGTGAAACGACGTGCCAATTGGTTATGAGGTATGCTTCTTCGTTGAATTTCCAAAAAAAACCGCTTCCCCACCCGCAAACGCCGTCTTTCCCATCGTTTGAGAGCAACTCTACTGGCGTGCAACAAAATGTAAGTGGGTTAAATTTAGCCGCAGGAAAATTACGGAGTGCCCAGGACGTCACATGATCGTTTGTTTTGCCGTATCGTAGAACATCGTCTGACATTGCGAGAGTTTAGCAAGATTCTCCGCGACTTCAAGGTATAATTCTTTGTGACCCTGCCACCGAGACACCTTTGAGCTAGTTGGCTGATTGGCAAGCCTCCCGCCCTTGCGTCCCCCGCCCCCTCCCCCCTAACCTCCCCCCATGTTGCTGCGCCCCCTCCTCGCCCTCGCCCTGCTCGCCGCCCTGCCCGCCCGCGCGGAGCCGGTCGACCCCGGCCTGCAAGCCGCCGTCGACGCCCCCCTGCGCTCCGAGAAGAACAAAGCCCGCGATCCCTACCGCCATCCGGCCGAAACCCTCGCCTTCTTCGGCGTCAAGCCCGACAGCGTCGTGGTCGAGATCGATCCCGGCGGCGCCGGCTACTGGACGGAAATCCTCGCGCCCTACCTGAAAGCCAAGGGCCGCTATATCGCCGCCCTGCCCGAGCCGACCTCGGACGAGGCCAGGAACGGCGCGCAAGGCTTCGCGGCCAAGACCGCCGCCAACCCCGACGCTTACGGCCGCGTCGAAACCGTGACCTTCGCCGCCGACCGGCGCCCCCTCGCCGCGCCGGGCTCGGCCGATTTCGTGCTCACCTTTCGCAACCTGCACAACTGGATGCCCAAAGGCGAAGCCGAGGCGTCGCTGAAAGCTTTTTATCTGGCGCTGAAGCCCGGCGGCGTACTCGGCATAGAAGAGCATCGCGGCCCCGACGCCGCCGCGCAGGACCCGCTCGCCAAGTCCGGCTATGTGCGGCAGGATTATGCGGTGAAGCTGATCGAGAGCGTCGGCTTCAAGTTCGCCGGCGCCTCGGAGGTAAACGCCAATCCGAAGGACACCAAGGATTATCCGCAAGGCGTCTGGACGCTGCCGCCGACCTATCGGCTCAAGGACGTCGACCGCGCCAAATATCAGGCGATCGGCGAAAGCGACCGCTTCACGCTGCGGTTCGTGAAGCCGTAAGCGCCGCGGCCATCGCCGAAAACACGCTCGGCCAATCGCCCGCCGCCGGCTGCCGGAACAGGCGCAGCGTCGGATACCACGGCGAGTCGTCGCGGTCGCGCAGCCAACGCCATTCCGAGTTCTGCTTCAGCGCCACCCAGACCGGGCGGCCGAGAGCGCCGGCGAGATGGGCGATCGAGGTGTCGCAGGTGACGACGAGATCAAGGCTCGCCATCGCCGCCGCGGTGTCGAGGAAGGCGGGGCCGCCGACGTCGAAGACCGCGCTGAGGCGCTGGATCGGGAACTCCGGCGGGTCCCGCCAGAGCTGCTCCTCGCCGACGCCCTTTTGCAGCGAGATCAGCCGCACGCCGGGCGCGGCGGCCAGCGGCGCCAACTGCTTCAGCGCGAACGAGCGCGCGATGTCGGCTTCCGGATTGGCGTTGCCCTGCCAGACGCAGCCGATGCGAAAGCCCTCGCCGCCGATCTCTGCGGCCCAGCGCGAAATGCGCTCGGGCTCGGCGAAGAGATAGGGCGTCTCAGCGGGGACGCTGTCGAGCCGGGTTGCGAACGCACGCGGCAGGCTGGAAATCGCGATCTGGGCGTCGAATCGCACGTCCGCGGGCTCGCACTCGAAGATGCGGCCCTCGACCAGCGGAGCAATCAGGCGGTGCAGTTTCGACTGGCACAGGACATGCGGCTCGGCGCCGGCGCGGGCCATCAGCGGCAGGTAGCGCGAGAACTGGATGGTGTCGCCGAGCCCGTGGTCGTTGATGACCAGCACGCGCTGCGGCGGCGACGACGGCCCCTTCCATAGCGGGTAGCGCGCGCCAAGCGCCTCGGCGAGGCCTTTGCCCTCGACCCAGCGCGCCTCGTAGCCCTCCCAGCCTTCGGCGAAACGCCCAAGCATGAGGTCGAGGCAGCCGCGCCCGCTGATCGCCTCGCGGCAGCCGAGCGCGACGGCGCAGTCGAACGCCGCCCTCGCCTCGTCGAGCCGGCCGAGCGCGGTCAGCGACAGCCCCTGGCCGCAGATCGCGTCGGCGTAGTCGCGGCGCAGGTCGCCGGCCTTGCGGTAGGCGGCGAGCGCAAGCTCGGGCTTGGCCGCCTTCAACAGCGCGGTGCCGAGATTGACGGCGGCCTCGGCGAAGTTGGGCTGGCGTCTGAGCGCGGCGCGCGCGCAATCTGCGGCCTCGTCGAGCCGCCACAGCGGGCGCAGCGCCGCCGAGCGCGTATTGAGCGCGTCGGCGTCGCCGGGCTTGAGCGCGAGGCCGGCGTCGAGCGCCGCCAGCGCTTCAAGGAAGCGGCCCGCCCGGGTCAGCAACTTGCCGAGGTTGAACCAGACGCGCGGCTGCCCACGCCGCAGCGACAGCGCCCGCTCGTAGAAGCGCATCGCCGTTTCGTTGCGGCCGCCGCGCTCGAGGATATAGCCGCCGAGCGCGAAAGCCTCGGCGTAATCCGGCTTCAGGGCGAGCGCGGCGTCGAGGCGTTGCGAAGCCTCGGCGTCGCGGCCGATGTCGACCAGACGCAGCGCTTGCGCATAGAGGTCGGCGGCGGGATCGGGGCTTCTCAGGGCGCGCGGCATGGGCGTGAGCGTGACGGCGAAAGCTTGCGCCGGGCTAGAGCGGCCAAGATCAGGCTCGGACAAGTTGGCGAGCGCTGAGATGACTCGGCCCCACCGGAGTGAAGCCGCCTTGGCCGAAATCTATCTCAACCAGCTCGCCGCGCAGCGGATTCACTATCTCTCCACCCGCCAGTCGCTGATCGCCGGCAATGTCGCCAACGCCAATACGCCGGGCTTCAAGGCGCTAGATCTCAAGCCGTTCTCCGTCGCGTTGCAGGAGACGGCGATGGCGATGACGGTCACCAACCCGGCGCATCTGACGCCGACCGCGCAGGAGCTCGATCCGCCGAAACCGCGCGAGGGCGACGCCGCCAATGCGACTGTGTCGGGCAATTCGGTCGATCTCGAAAACGAGATGGTCAAGCTCGGCGAGGTCAACCGCGATTATTCCGAAGCGACGGCGATCAAGAAGATCTTCCACCAGATGGCGATGCAGGCGCTCAAATAATGGCGAACAACGATCCGCTCAAGGCCTCGCTGCAGATTGCCGGCTCGGGACTGCAGACCCAGGCGACGCGGCTGCGCGTCGTCTCCGAGAACATCGCCAACGCGCAATCGACGGCGACCATCGCCGGCGGCGATCCCTATCAACGGCAGACGATCTCGTTCGAGAACGCGCTCGACCTGGCGACCGGCTACTCGCTGGTCAAGGTCAAGCAGATCGGGCGCGATTCCGCCCCGTTCCGCGTCGAGCAGGACCCGGGCAACCCGGCGGCCGACGCCAAGGGTTTCGTCAAGCTGCCCAATGTCGACGTGCTCACCGAGCTCGCCGACCTGCGCGAGGCGAACCGCAGCTACGAAGCCAACCTGCAGGTCGCCAAGCAATCGAGCGATCTGCAGAACCAGACGGTCGGGTTGTTGAAGGACGTGTAAGACGTCCGCCGGACGCTTTCAGACAACAGGAGGCGCGCCGCCGGGCGCGAGTTGCGCATGGACGTCACCGCTATTTCCTCGCTCGGCTCTCTTGGGACCGCGCTGCCCGGCGTCGCGGCGCCGCCCACGGCTGCGGCCGCCGGGCCATCGTTCACGGAAATGCTGGGCCAGATCATCTCCGCCGGCGTCAACACGATCCAGGGCGGCGAAGCGACGGCGATCCAGGGCATGACCGGAGCCGCGCCGCCGTTCAAGGTGGTCGAGGCGGTGATGGAGGCGCAGCGCACGTTGCAGGAGGGTCTTTCCATCCGCGACAAGGTCGTCTCGGCCTATCAGGAAATCTCGCGCATGACGATCTGACGGCGGGCTCCAGCTTCGCGCCACCTGCGCGGCGGATGCTGACGCGACGAGACATACGGGAGTTTTCAACATGCGAGCGTTGGCGATCGCGGCGACGGGGATGAGCGCGCAAGAGCGCAATATCGAGGTGATCGCGAACAATGTCGCGAACATCAACACCACAGGCTTCAAGCGCTCGCGCGCCGAGTTCACCGACCTGATCTATCAGAACGAGCGGCTGCAAGGCGTCTCCAGCCGCGGCAAGGACAACACGATACCTGAGGGGTCGCAGATCGGCCTGGGCGTGCGCACCGCCGCGGTCAGGACCGTCAATATCCAGGGCTCGCTGGCGGCCACCGGCAACCAGCTCGATCTCGCCATCAACGGGCGCGGCTGGTTCCAGGTGCAGACGCCGACCGGCGAGACCGTCTACAGCCGCGCCGGCGCTTTCAACACCAACGCTCAGGGTCAGCTCGTCACCACCGACGGGCTTTTGGTGTCGCCGACCATCGTCGTGCCGGCGAACGCCACCGCCGTGAACGTCAACCAGACCGGCGTGGTGACCGCGACCATCGCCGGCCAGACCAATCAGCAGCAGCTCGGCCAGCTCACGCTGGCCAATTTCGTCAACGAGCCGGGCTTGCAGGCGCTCGGCGGCAATCTGTTCGAGCAGACCTCGGCCTCGGGCCAGCCCAACGTCGGCGTGCCCGGCGACACCGCGTTCGGCACGATCCAGCAGGGTTATCTGGAATCCTCCAACGTCGACCCGGTCTCCGAGATCACCAATCTGATCTCGGCGCAGCGCGCCTATGAGATGAACTCGAAGGTGATCCAGGCCGCCGATCAGATGGCCGGCACCATCTCCAACATGCGTGGCTGAACATGCGCGCGACCGACGCCTTCGCCGCCGTCCGTTTCGCCTGCGGCCTCGTCTTCGCCCTCGGCGCGCCCGCGGCGGCCGACGATATGCTGGCGCCGGCGCCCAAGGCGATCATCTATCCCGGCGACCCGATCAGCGAGGACATGCTGGTTGAGGCGCCGCTCGCGCCGCCCTCCTACGGTGGGCCGGTGGCGATGGCGGTCGAGGACGTCATCGGCATGGTGGCGACGAGGACGCTGCTGCCGGGCCATTCGATTCCGATGTCGGCGCTGAGCCCACCGCGGCTGGTGCGCACGGGCGCCAAGGTCAAGCTGATCTACATCGACGGCGCGCTCGTCATCACGACCGAGGGCGACGCGCTGCAGGACGGATTTGTCGGTCAGAACGTCAAGGTGCGCAACGAGGACAGCGGCGTCACGCTGTCGGGCCGCGTGCGCTCGGACGGCTCGGTGCTGGTGAGCGGGGGATGATGCGACTTCTCTTCGCGCTGCTGTTGGTCCTGGCGTCGTGGGTCGACGCCGGCGCCGCCGTGCGCATCAAGGACGTCACCTCGCTGCGCGGCGCGCGCGACGCCCAGCTGATCGGCTACGGCCTGGTGGTGGGGCTGCAGGGCACCGGCGATTCGATCCGCAACGCGCCGTTCACCAACCAGGCGCTGCAATCCATGCTCGACCGAATGGGGATCGCCATGCGCGGCAATCAGCTGGGCAACAAGAACGTCGCCGCGGTCATCGTCACCGCCGATATGGGGATGGGCACCGACGCCGGGCAGCGGCTCGACGTGACGATCTCCTCGCTCGGCGACGCGAGCTCGCTGATGGGCGGCACGCTGCTGATGACCCAGCTCGCCGACCCCGACGGCCAGACCCGCGCCAGCGCGCAGGGCGCCGTCACCGTCACCGGCTTCGACGCCACAGGCGAAGCCGAGAAGGTGTCGCAGGGCGTGCCGACGGCGGGGCGCATCGCCAACGGCGCCATCGTCGAGATACCGATCGAGGGGCCGGTCGACGAATTGCGCATGTTCCTGGAGCTGCGCAATCCCGATTATCAGACGGCGATGCGCATCATCGACGCGATCAACGCCTATTCGCGCAAGGCCTATCGCCGGCCGATCGCGTTCGAGCGCGACTCGCGCTCGGTCGAGTTGCTGCGGCCCAACGGCGTCAGCCTGCCGCGGTTGATGTCGCAGATCGGCGAGCTGATGGTCGACCCCGACACGGCAGCGCGCGTCGTCGTCGATTCGCGCACCGGCACGGTGGTCATCGGCCAGGACGTGCAGATCTCAACCGTCGCCGTCACCCACGGCACGCTCAACGTGCGCATCACCGAAACGCCGACGGCCTCGCAGCCGGGCCCGTTGAGCAACGGCAAGACCGTGGTGACTCCGAAAACGAATATCGACGTCAGCGAGAGCGGCGGACAGGTGGCGATCGTCAGCGGCTCCAGCCTGCGCGCCCTGGTCGCCGGGCTCAACAGTCTCGGCGTCAAGCCGAGCGGCGTGATCGCCATTCTTCAGGCGATCAAGTCCGCCGGGGCGCTGCAGGCCGATCTGGTCGTGCAATAGGGCGCTGGCCGTCGCCTTTGGGGCAACGGCTGGCGGCGAGAGGCCGGCGTCGGCGTTGCTAGCTCGCGCAAACGCTCGCGTTGGCGCTGTGCGAAGCGACGAAGCCGTCCGGCGCGTCACTCGCTCAGTGCTGGACGTTCGATCCCGGCCGCACTTGCTTGCCTCGCAATGCCGGGGGATCGATCCCAGCGCAATCGGCTCGCTAAGCCGAGGGGCGTCGCCGCTGCGTCAACCTGAGAGCGACGCGCTCGCGCGTCAGGCCGGCGAAAGCCTGACTGGTTAACTCTTTCTGCATGAACGGCCCTTCTCCCTCTTCGAGCACGCGCACGCGGCCCTGGCGCGCTGCTGCGCTGGCGAGCGCGCTGGCGCTCTCGCCCGCCGCGGCGCAGGACGGGATCAAGCTGAAACCCGCCGAGCGCGCCACAACGGGCGAGATCGAGCGCTTTTGCGGCGCGCTGGCGCCCAGCGCCAGCGACGCCCGCTCCGCCTATCAGCTGCGCCGCCTCGCCGATCTCGAACAGCAGGTGCGCGAGGAGTCGGAAAAGCTCGAGGCCAAGGAGATGGCGGCGCGCGAATGGGTCACCCGGCGCGCCGAGATGATGAAGGCCGCCAGCGACGACGTCGTCGCCATCTACGGCAAAATGGACCCGGAGGCCGCGGCGCCTAAGCTCGCCGCGATGGACGACGTGATCGCCACCGCGGTGCTCGCCAAGCTGAAGCCGGCCGCCGCCAGCGCCATCCTCGGCGCAATGGACACCGACAAGGCCGCCAGGCTCTCCACCCTGCTGGTGGGCGCGGCCAATGCAGACAAGTCATGACCCGCCTCGCGCAGATTTCCTCGCTCGCCGCCGCGCTCGCTCTGGCCGGCTGCGCACCGCCGATCAAGGACTTCATGCGCCCGCCGGAGTTGTCGGCGGTCGGCTCGGGCATAGCCGAGTCGTCGCCCGACGCCGCCGTCAACCTGCCCCCGGTCGTGCAGACGATCGCAATGCCGCGGGCGGTCAATCTCTACACCGATCAACGAATCGCCCATGTCGGCGACATCCTGACCGTCAACATCTCGATCAACGACAAGGCGGTGGTCGGCAATTCGTCGGACCGCGCCACGACGTCCAGCGGCACCTTCAGTTTCGACTGGTTGTTCTCGCCGCAGTCGAACGGCGCCGGCTCGGCGCCGACGCCGGGCAACTACAAGCACGATTTCAATTCGACCTCGAACTCCAAGGGCAACGGCGACATCAACCGTTCCGAGCAGATCCAGCTATCGGTTCCCGCCGTCGTCACCGCGGTGCTGCCCAACGGCAATCTGGTGATCAAGGGCTCGCAGGAGGTGCGCGTCAATTTCGAGCTCCGGCAGCTCACCATCGCCGGCATCGTGCGCCCGTCCGACATCTCGCGCGACAACACCGTCGCCTACGACCGCATCGCGGAAGCGCGCATCTCCTACGGCGGACGCGGGCGGATCACCGAGGCGCAGCAACCGGGCTGGGGCCAGCAGGTCTACGACATCGTCAAGCCGTATTGAACGGGAGCTAGCGCGCGATGGCCGAGGCCGAACCGCAGGCGGGCGCAAAAAAGAAATCCTCGTTCATGTCGATGCTGATCGAGTGGCTGCTCGTCACGCTGATCGCCGGCGGCGCCGGCGCGGGGTTGAGCGCGATGCATCCCTCGCCGCCGCCCGACAAGCCGGGCGAGGCGGCGATGGCGAAGAAGGGCGAGAAGAAGGAGGAGCTGAAGCCGCAAGTCGCCGTAGCCGATTGCGGCCCCGGCCCCAGCCTGGCCGATCTGCCGCCGATCGTCACCAATCTCGCCAATCCCTCGGACACCTGGGTAAGATTGGAAGCGGCCATCGTGTTTGATCCCAAGACCCTGCCGCACCCCGACGTCGTCGCCGCCGAGATCGCCACCGACGAGCTCGCCTATCTCAGAACGATCTCCGTGCAGGAGCTGCAGGGACCGATCGGGCTGGAGAACATCCGTCAGGACCTGCGCGACCGGGCGCTGGTGCGCTCGAACGGCAAGGTCATCGACCTTCTGCTCAAGACTCTGGTGCTGCAATGAGGCGTCTCGCGTTCGCCGCCATTTTCGTAGCTGCGTGGGTCGCGCCGGCGATGGCTCAGACGGTCGATCTCGGCTCGCTGCTGCCCGCCGGCGGCGCCTCGGCGACCGGCCGCGTGATCCAGATCGCGGCGATCCTGACCGCGCTTTCGGTCGCGCCGGGCCTGCTGATCATGGTGACGAGCTTCACCCGGTTCGTCGTCGCGCTGTCGTTCCTGCGCTCGGGGCTCGGGCTGCAGAGCTCGCCGCCCAACATCGTTTTGACCTCGCTGGCGCTGTTCATGACGCTGTTCGTCATGGCGCCGACCTTCGACCGCGCCTGGCGCGAGGGCATGCAGCCGCTGATGGACAACACGATGGCGCAGGACAAGGCGTTGGCGGCGATCAGCCAGCCGTTCCGCGATTTCATGCTGGCGCAGGTGCGCGAGAAGGACATGGCGCTGTTCGAGAACCTGTCGCGCGGCCGGCTCGACATCAAGGACCGCTCGGTCGTCGACCTACGCATCCTGATTCCCGCCTTCATGATCTCGGAGCTGCGCCGCGGCTTCGAGATCGGCTTCATGATCGTGCTGCCGTTTCTCGTCATCGACATCATCGTCGCCACGCTGACCATGTCGATGGGCATGATGATGCTGCCGCCGACGGTGCTCTCGCTGCCCGCCAAGCTGTTGTTTTTCGTCATGGTCGACGGCTGGAACCTGCTGGTCGGCAGTCTGGTGCGCAGCGTCTCGTGAAAGCGCCGCGCGAGCCTCGGGCAAGGCTCTGCGGGTCCAATGCCGATGAAGGTCTGGAGTTGATTCCGCATGAGCATCCTCAACACCTCGCTGTCGGGCATGATGGCCAACACCAACTGGCTGTCGTCGATCGCGCAGAACGTCGCCAACGCCAACACGACCGGCTACAAGAACGTCGACACTGCTTTTTCTACGCTGGTGGATGCGGGCGTGGACGCCGATTCCGAGTTCGCGGGCGTCACCACCTCGGTGCTTAATCTGAATTCGCTGCAGGGTCAGGACATGGCGACCAGCACCACGACCGATATGTCCGTGCAGGGCGCGGGGTTCTTCATCGTCTCCGACGCAAGCGGCGACCTTTTCCTGACCCGCAACGGCTCGTTCGTGCCCGACGCCTCCGGCAATCTGGTCAACAGCTCCGGCTATTATCTCATGGGCACGCCGTACGGGCAGAATAGCGCGTCCAATGCGCTCTCCTCGCTGGAGAAGATCAACGTCAACAACGGCGGCACTTCCACCATCCCCTCAACCACCGCGACGATGGTCGCCAATCTGCCTTCGACGGCGACGGCGGTGACCGGCTCGACGCCGGCGAGCAATCTGGGCGCCACGGCGACCTCCACCGGCTCGCAGTACACCGCCGAGACCTCGTTGGTCGCCTACGACGACCTCGGCGCGCCGCATACGATCAACTACTACTTCACCAAAACCGGCCCCGACACCTGGGAGGCGACCGCCTACGACGCCTCGACCGCGTCCGCGACCTCGACCAACGGCGGTTTTCCCTACAGCTCCGGGCCGCTGGCGACGCAGACGCTGACCTACAGCGCCACCACCGGCGCGCTGCTGACCGGAGGGACAATGACCATGACAGTGCCAAGCGGCAAGACGCTGACCGTCGATCTCAGCCAGACGACGCAGCTGGCGTCCGCATTCGCTGTCAGCTCGGCGACGATCAACGGCAATGCGCCCGGCACGGTGACAGACGTCAGCATCGCGCAGGACGGCACGCTTTCCTTCACTTACGGCAACGGCTCGGTGACGCCGATCTACGACATCCCACTCGCCAAGGTCGCAAGCCCCGACAACATGAAATCCGTGGTAGGCGACGCGTTCCAGCCGGACGAGCAATCTGGGGCGCTGCAGCTCGGCGCCGCCGGCACCGGCGGCCTGGGCACGATCAACTCCTCCTCGCTGGAGCAGTCGACGGTCGACCTCGCCACCGAGCTGACGGCGATGGTGCAGGCGCAAGCCGACTACCAGGCCAACTCCAAGGTGTTCCAGGCCGGCGCCAAGTTGCTCGACATTCTCAACAATCTTCAAACGTAATTTGCACTGGCCGCGATTATTTCCTGAGGCGACGCCATGACGCTCTCTTCCGCCTTCAACATCATAAATACCTCCTTCGCGGCGATCGGGACGCAGAGCGCGACCATTGCCACCAACGTCGCCAATGCGAACACCGCCGGCTACTCGCGGCAGATTACAAACCTGGGGACGGACCCGTACGGCGGGGTCTCCGTCTTCTCGGTGACGCGCGTCGCGGATGCGGCGCTCGCCGCCCAACTCAATGCCGCGACCTCCGACTCCGCGGCGCAGAGCGCGATCTCCACCGGCCTGGCCACGTTGGCCCAGACCGTATCGGACTCCGCGACCTCCACGACGACGAGCGGAACCAATCAAAACGGACAATCGCCTTCGGCGATGATCGGCAATTTCGCCTCGGCGATGGCGTCCTACGAGGCGACGCCCAACAGCGTCGTGACCGCGCAGGCCGCCGTCACCGCCGCGTCGAGCTTGGCTTCCTCGCTCAACGCGGGCTCCGCCGCCGTCACGTCCGTGCGCTCGAACGCCGATCAGCAGATCGGCAAGGCGGTAAATCAGGTCAACACGCTGCTGAGCCAGTTCCAGACCGCCAACACCTCCATCGTGGCGGCGCTGGCGAACGGCTCCAACGTATCTTCGCTGCAGGACCAGCGCGACTCGATTGTAAGTCAGATTGCGCAGGAGATCGGCGTCAACACCTCGCTCAGCCCCAGCGGCTCGATGTCGATCTTCGCCGACAACGGCGCGACCCTGTTTCAGAACATACCGTCGACGCTCTCGTTCACCCCCAGCGGGACGCTCGGGGCCGGCATTACCGGCAACGCCGTCTATCTCAACGGGCAGCCGATCACCGGCTCGTCGGCCAACGTGCCCATCCAATCCGGGGCCATCGCCGGCCTAGTGCAACTGCGCGATACGGTCGCGCCAGAGTATCAGGCGCAGCTCGATCAGATCGCCGGCAACCTCATCACCGGGTTCCAGGAGACCGACCAGTCGACGACGAACACCGGCCTTGCGGCGCTGCCCGGCCTGTTCACGACTCCCGGTGCGACGAGCGTGCCGGCTTCGTCCGACTGGACGGGGCTGGCCAGCGACATCAGCGTCAACGCAAGCGTGGACCCGACCCAGGGCGGCGACGCCACGCTGTTGCGGGACGGCGGCATATCCGACACGACGGACACCAACTACACCTATAACACCAGCGGCTCGGCCGGCTACACCGACCGGCTGCAACAGCTCGTCACCGCGCTGCAGACGCCGATGAGCTTCGCCAGTTCGGCGGGCCTCGGCACGTCCAGCTCGATTACGAACTACGCGCAAGACTCGGTTAGCTGGCTGCAAGGCGCCAATCAACAGGCTACCAACGACGCGACCTACCAAGCGTCGCTGGCGACGCAGGCCTCCTCCGCGCTCAACAATGCGACAGGAGTCAATCTCGACACCGAGCTTACGAACATGCTTTCGATCGAAAGCAGCTACACGGCGTCGGCCAAGCTTTTGACCAGCGCCAACTCCATGCTCACCACCCTCCTCAGCGCAGTCAACCCGTAATGACCCTCGCCAGCATCTCCACATCCTACCTCAACAGCGCTCTGCTTCCGTCGGTGCGGCAGGCGCAGAGTCAGCTCGCCAATCTGCAGGTCGAGTCGACCACCGGAGAATACGCCGATCTCGGGCAACAACTCGGCGTTCAGTCCGGCTATGAGATGTCGCTACGCACGCAGGACGATCTGCTCCAGACCATGACGACGGCCAACGGAATCACGGCGACCAACCTCTCGAGCGCGCAGAGCGCCCTGACTACGATCCAGTCCGCGGCGCAGAGCGCGGCGAGCGGCCTGCTGAGCTGGAACGCGGACTCGGCCTCCAGCATCTCGCTGCAGTCGTACGGACAGTCCCAACTGCAGCAGCTGCAAACGCTCGCCAACACGTCGGGGGCGGACGGCTATTTGTTCTCGGGCCAGAACTCCGCGGTTCAGCCTTTCAACGATTTCTACTCGCAACCGACCTCGGCCGCGAGGACGGCGATCGACAACGCCTTCCAGACGAATTTCGGATTCTCGATCACCTCGCCGCAGGTCGCCAACATCACCGCCAAGGATATGGATGACTTCCTTGCCGGTCCGTTCGCCGCCCAGTTCGAGAACTCGAATTGGACCGACAACTGGTCCTCGGCCTCCAGCGTCAATTCGTCGGCGCAGATATCGCCGGGGACTACGGCGGACACCACGTCGACCATCAACACGTCGGGCTTCCAAAAGCTGGCGCAGGGCTACGCCATGCTAAGCGAACTGGGCGGCATCGGGCTGAGCTCCAGCGCGCAGCAGGCCGTCGCCAGCACTGCGATCACCGTGATCAACCAGGGCTCCACGGCGATCACGGCGCAGGCGGCCCAGATCGGCGTCACGCAAAGCAACATAACTCAGGCTGACGACGATATGCAGGGACAGATGCAAGTTTTGCAGACACAGCTCGGCCGATCCGACAACGTTGACCAGGCGACAATCGCGACCGAACTCACCACCCTTACGGACCAGCTGCAAGTCGCCTATCAGCTGACAGCGAAGATCAACTCGATGAATCTGGCGCAGTACCTGCCGGCCTAACAGGGGCGTCCACACATGTATGAATTCGCTTACAACGAAATCGTCGAAGAGTCGTCGCAATCGATGCGCGCGCACGAGGCGCGCGCGCTCGACCGCATCATCGCGATGCTGCGCGAAGCCGAGACGCCGGGGCCCCACTCCCGCCAGGGAATCCATGCGCTGTACCAGTTACGCACGCTCTGGTCCGTCTTTCTTGATGACCTCAACGGTTCGGAGAACGCGCTGCCGGCGCCGTTGCGCGGCCGGCTGATCTCGATCGGCATCTGGGTCATCAAGGAAATCGAGCGGCTGCGCTCCGGCGAGGCGAAGGACTTCTCTTCGCTGATCGAAATAAACCAGATCATCCGAGACGGGCTGAATTGAGGGCGAAATGAACATAACTCTTAGAGCCGGCGAACGCATCTACATCAACGGCGCCGTGCTGCGGGTCGACCGCAAGGCGACGCTGGAGCTGATGAACGACGCGACGTTCCTGCTGGAGACCCATGTCATGCAGGCCGAGGACGCGACGACACCGCTGCGCCAGATCTATTTCGTCGTGCAGGTGATGCTGATGGATCCGGCCTCGGCCCGCACCACGGCGCAGCTCGCCGGCGCGCTGATCCAGAAGGCGCTGCAGGCGTTCGATGCGCCGCTGGTCCGCCAGGGGTTGGAAAACGTGACGGAGCTGATCGGCCGCGCCCGCTACTTCGAGGCGATGAAGACGCTCAGGGCAATGTATACGCTCGAGCAGACAGAGATGTATCCGACCGGGAACGTGCAATCCTCGCACGCAGCTTGAAGAGAGACAAGACATGACGAACCCCGTTGGCTCCATCACCAGCGCGATGAATGCGCAAACCGCAGCCGCGGCCTCGTCGACATCAACGACGAGCGCCACCAATTCGCTGAACTACGACGACTTCCTCAACCTCTTGATGACGGAGTTGCAGCATCAGGACCCGACGCAGCCGATGGACCCGACCCAGATGGTGACCCAACTCGCCACCGTCTCCAACGTCGGCCAGGCGGTGCAGGCCAACAAGACGCTGAGCCAGATGCTCACCTCCAATTCGCTGACGCAGGCGGAGGTCATGGTCGGGCAGACGATCGCCTCGACGGACGGGAAATCCTCCGGCACGGTGACCTCGGTGACGGTGTCGAGCACGGGAACCACCGCCACGCTCTCGGACGGCTCGACGGTCGACCTCTCAACCGGCGCGACGATCCAGTGACGGAAGGCGACGTCCTCGATCTGTTGCAGATGGCGATCTGGATGGTGATTGTCGGGGCGGGGCCGGTCGTGCTCGCCTCGATGGTCGTCGGCGTCGCCATCGCGCTGCTGCAAGCGCTGACGCAAGTTCAGGAGATGACGCTGACCTTCGTGCCGAAGCTGATCGTCGTCTTTTTCGTCTTCAGCCTGACCGCGTCGTTCGTCGGCGCGCAGTTCTACGTGTTCACCGAGCGGGTTTACGCCCAGATCGAACACGGATTCGACCGCTGACGCGGCGCCTCGATAGGCCCGCGCAAGTTCGATCGCCGACGGTCCCGTCACCAACTCCCTGAAGGAGAGACGAGACGTGTCGGCAACGACCCTCAACGCAAATCCGACGCCACGCGTGGGCTCCGAGCTCGTGTTCGCGATCGGCATCGTGGGCGTGTTGTGCCTGTTCTTCCTGCCCGTTCCCGCGTTCATGATCGACTTCGGGCTGGCGCTCTCGATCGCCATCTCGGTGCTGATCCTGATGGTGGCGCTGTGGATCCAGAAGCCGCTGGAGTTCTCGGCGTTTCCGACCGTGCTGCTGGTCGCGACGGTGCTTCGCCTCGCGCTCAACATTTCGACAACGCGGCTGATCCTTTCGCACGGTTCGACCGGCGAGACGGCCGCCGGCCACATCATCGCCGGCTTCGCGCGGCTGGTCATGGGCGGCGATTTCGTCATCGGCATTATCGTCTTCCTCATTCTGGTGACGATCAACTTCCTGGTCATCACCAAGGGCGCGACACGCATCGCCGAAGTCGGCGCCCGCTTCACCCTCGACGCCATCCCCGGCAAGCAGATGGCGATCGACGCCGATCTCTCCGCCGGCCTGATCGACGAGAAGATGGCGCAGCATCGGCGGCGCGAACTGGAGGAGGAGAGCGCGTTCTTCGGCTCGATGGACGGCGCCTCGAAGTTCGTGCGCGGCGACGCCGTCGCCGGCATCATCATTCTGGCGGTCAACATCTTCGGCGGCGTGGTGATCGGCGTGACGCGTTACGGCATGACGATGTGGTCGGCCACCGACGTGTTCACCAAGCTCTCGGTCGGCGACGGCCTGGTCACGCAGATCCCCGCGCTGATCATCTCGCTCGCCGCCGGCATGCTGGTCGCCAAGGGCGGCACGCGCGGCTCGGCGGAAAAGGCCATCTTCGGCCAGCTCAGCCATTATCCGACCGCGCTGTTCATGGCGGCGAGCCTGCTGTTCATTCTGGGCGTAATGCCCGGCCTGCCGCTGGTTCCGTTCGCCACGCTTGGCGGCCTGCTCGCCTTCGTCGGCGTCGCCCTGCCGGCGCAGGCGCGCAAGGCCGAGGCGGCCGAGGCGGCGGTGCGCAACGCCCAGGAAGAGAAGACCCGCGCCGAAGCGCGTTCGTCGCTCAAGGAGCAGTTGAAGCCGGTCGAGGTCGAGCTGTGCTTCTCCAAGGAGCTGGCGGCGACGCTGCTGTCGCAGCACGCCGAGATCGCCAACCGAGTCGCCAAGATGCGGCGCAAGTTCGCGCGCGAGTATGGTTTCGTCGTGCCGGAGATCAAGCTCACCGACGAGATCAGTGCGCCGCCCAAGACCTATCAGATAAGATTGCACGGCACCGTGGCGGCGACGCAGGAGCTGCGCGTGCACGACGTGCTCGTCGTCGTCGGCGACGGGCGGCGTCCCTCGACGCCCGGCGACGAGATCCGCGAGCCCGCCTTCGGCATGAAAGCGTTGTGGATTCCGGAATCGCTGGCGGCGGACGCGCGGCGCGAAGGTTTCCGGCCGATCGATCCGATCTCGGTGATGCTGACGCATCTCAGCGAGACGATCCACAACAACCTGGCGCGGCTGCTCTCCTACAAGGACATGCGCGGCCTGCTCGACCGGTTGGAGGCGGAGTACAAGCGGCTGCTCGACGACATCTGCCCCTCGCAGATCTCGCATTCCGGCTTGCTCGCGGTATTCAAGCTGCTGCTCGCCGAGCGGGTGTCGATCCGCAACCTCAATCTCATTCTCGAAGCCATCGCCGAGATCGCGCCGCACATCCGCCGGCCGGAGCAGATCGTCGAGCATGTGCGCATCCGCATGGCCGCCCAGATCTGCGGCGCGATCCTCGACCAGGGCGTGCTGAAGGTGCTCAGGCTCGGCAACCGCTGGGACATGGTGTTCCACCAGAGCCTCAAGCGCGACCAGAAGGGCGACGTCGCGGAGTTCGACATTGATCCCCGGCTGATGGAGGAGTTCGCCACCCAGGTCTCGGCGGCGATCCGCAAGCGGCTCGAGGAGAAGCACATGTTTGCCGTCGTCACCACGGCGGAGACGCGGCCGTTCGTGCGCATGATCATCGAGCGCATGTTCCCGACGCTGCCGGTGCTGAGCCAGCTCGAAATCGCCCGCGGCGTCGAGGTGCGTTCGCTCGGCGTGGTGTCATGAGCGGCGCTCGCCAATGAACGGCTCGGCGATCCTGTTCACGGTGTTGCTGCTGTTTTGCCGGATCGGAGGCTGTCTGATGATCGCGCCCGGGGTCGGCAACACGCTGATCCCGATGCAGGTGCGCCTGTTCATCGCCGTCTCGGCGACGCTGGCGCTGACGCCGCTGCTGTACGACAAGGCCTCGGCGTTCGCCAATAACGAACCCATCGGCATGACGCGGGCGATCGTGTTCGAGCTGTTGACCGGGGCCGCGCTCGGCATGCTGGCGCGGCTGTTCTTCTCCGCCCTGGAGACGATGGCGTTCGCGGCGGCGACGCTGCTGGGCCTGGCCAATCCGTTCGGCGTCGAGGTCGACCAGAGCCAGTCGCTGCCGCCGCTGTCGACGCTGATCGCGCTCGGCGCGACGACGATGATCTTCGTCGCCGACTTCCATTGGCAGCTCATCATTGCGATCGTCGATTCCTATCGCACGCTGCCGGTCGGCTCGGTGTTCGACACGCGGCGCTCGCTGGTCGACGTCGGCGCAGTGCTGGGGCAATCGTTCCTGATCGCGGCCAGGGTGGCCTCGCCGTTCATCCTCTATTCGGTGATCGCCAACTTCGCGATGGCGCTGATCAACAAGGTGACGCCGCAGATCGCGATCTTCTTTATCGCGCCGCCGTTCATCGCGGCCGGCGGACTGGGGCTGCTCTATTTCGTCATCCGCGGCCAGGTCGGGCAGTTCATGCAAGCGTTCTCGGCGTGGCTCGGGACGGGTTGAACAGGGGGCTCTGATGCAGCGCAAGATCGAACGGCTGGAGCGCATCGAACGGCTGCGCAAGCGTCTGCACGAGCTCTCGACATGGCGTCTGGCCGTCGTCACGCAAGAGCGCGAGAAGCTCGCCACGGCGCACAAGGAGATGATCGAGGCGATGGGCGAGGGGCTGATGGCGTTTGGTCCGGCCTCCGTCGCCGGCACGCGGCGGGTGCGCCGGATCGAGACGGAGATGGCGCAGGCGGGGACGGTCGAGAAGGCGATGGAGAAGCAAGTGCTCGACGACGGGCGGATGGCGAAGCTGGCCGAAGGTTCGCTCGACACTGCGCGCGAGGCCTATCGCGACAAACAGGAGCGGCGCAGCCTGGAGGAACTGATCGAGGCGACCATCGCCACCGGCACAGCCTCGCACAAGCCGTAGACCCAATGCTTTCCGCAATGCGAACACCGAGTCGCCTATCATGAGTCTGGCGCCCTCCACAGATCTGGTCCTGGAAGTGTCGCGCGCCGCCGATCCCTCCCGCGCCGCCGCTGTCGTCGACAGACTCAAGGCGCTCGCCAGCGACGGCGCGCAATCGCCGGCGGATTTCGCCGCCGCGCTGAACGCCGCCTCGTCGGCCGCGCCGGCGCCGACGCCGGTCGTCGCAACGCCGCTGGCGGCCCTGCGCCCCGCCTCGCCGGTGTCGCGCGAACAGAAGGCGCGCACGCAGCTCGAAGCGGCCTTCCTCAGCCAGTTCATCGGCGAGATGTTGCCCAAGGACGCGCAGAGCGCCTACGGCCAGGGCTACGCCGGCGACATGTGGCGCTCGATGCTGGCCGAGCGCGTCGCCGACCAGATGGCCGCGTCCGGGCGTCTGGGAATCGCCTCGCGGCTGTTCTCCGGCAGGCCGCTGGCGAGCAGCGACGCGCTGATGTCGCCCGAGAAGATGCGCGGCCTCGGCCAAGCCCAAGCCACCCAAACCAGCGCCAACGCCCTGTCGAGCCCGAGCGGCGCCGACATCGTCAACGGCGGATTCCTGTTCGACCAAGCCGAGTCCTCATGAGCGCGCCGGCTTCGAAGACCGATCACGGCGCCCTGGCGTTCGCGATCGGCGCCATCGAGCGGCTGACTGAGGCGATCCAGCAGGAGACGCTCGAACTCAGCCGGCCGGGTCCGGTAGACTTTCGCTGCCATTGCCAGCGCAAGAGCCAGGGGCTGCTCGACCTGAGCCGTCTGCAGCCGTTGTTCGCCAGCCATCGCGGCCATCCGCGGCTGCGCGCGGCGCTCGGCGTCTTCGTCGCCACGCTCGACGCCAACCACAAGCTGCTCAGCGCCAAGCTGCGGGCGGCGCGCACCGTCGCCGACGTCGTCTCGCACGCGATTTCGGAAGGCCAGTCGGACGGCACCTATTCCGCGCACATCTGGCGGGAGAACCGGCGGTGATCAAGATGCTGCTGGTCGCGGTCTGGTGCTCGGCGATGGTGGCCGCCGGCGGCTACGCGGCCGATTATGTGACGAAGCTGAAGGCCGCCAAGGAGGCGGCCAAGACCGAACTCACGCTCGAGACGCGCAAGACCCGCGAACTGAGCGTCCCAATCATCCGCGACGGCGCGGTGAAGGGCTATGTGGTGGTGCAGCTCAACTATGTCGTCGACGTCGAAGTCGCCAAAAAGCTTCCGGCCCCGCCGGACCCGTTCGTGATCGACGAGACGTTCCAATACATCTACGGCGACGACAAGATCGACTTCGCCCATCTCGACAAGCTCGACCTCGGCAAAATGACCGAGGAGCTGGTGCGGCGAGTCAACACGCGGCTGCGCACCAACGTGATCACCGACATGGGCATTATCGAGTGCAACTTCCTCGTCAACAGCGAGGGGTCGAGCCACCCCAAGCCGTGACTGACCTCACGCCGAGGCGATGTACTCGCGCAGCGAGTCGCGCTCGTGGTGCAATGCGTCGACGTGATGCTTGACGATGTCGCCGATCGAGACGATGCCGGCGAGCCGCTCGCCCTCGACCACCGGCAGATGGCGGAACCGCCCCGCCGTCATCAGCTGCATCAGCTCGTCGATGTCGGCCTCCTCGCCCACCGTGGTCGGATTGGGCGTCATGTGCTGCGAGACCGGCTGCGACAGCGAATCGGCGCCCGTCGCGCCGATGGCGCGCACGATGTCGCGTTCGGAGAGGATGCCGAGCACCCGGCCGGTCGCGTCGGCGACCACGATGGCGCCGACCCGGCGTTCGCCGAGCGTATGCGCGGCGTCTTGCAAGGTGTGATGCGGCGCCGTCGTCAGCACGTCGCGGCCCTTGCGCTTGAGTATCTGGGCGACGTTCATGTGAACCTCCCTGTCTGGTCTTTGCTTGCGACCATTTATCGCATTAGATGCGCCTATCACGCCGCGCGATCAAGGGCCGTGTCAGCTCTAAGTTGAGGGAAATATGAGCGAAAGAACGCTGCTGATCACAGGCGGATCGCGCGGAATCGGGCGTGCGGCGGCGTTGGCGGCGGCGCGCGAGGGCTGGCGCGTCGCGATCAACTTCGCGCGAGACCAGGCTGCCGCAGGGGAAGTCGTCGAGGCGATCCGGCGCGAGGGCGGCGCGGCTGTGGCGCTCAAGGGCGACGTGGCGAAGGAATCGGACGTGCTGGAGATGTTCGAGGGCGCGGCGGCGCTGGGGGAGTTGCGCGGCGTCGTGGTCAACGCGGGCGTGGTCGCGCCGACGGCGAGGCTGGTCGAGATGACGGCCGAGCGCATGGCGCGCATGTTCGAGGTCAATGTACTCGGGTCGTATCTTACCGCGCGCGAGGCGGCGCGGCGGCTTTCGACCCGGCTCGGCGGCCCCGGCGGGTCGATCGTGGTGATCTCCTCGGCCGCCGCGCGGCTCGGCTCGCCCAATCTCTATGTCGATTATGCAGGCGCCAAGGCGGCGCTCGACACGCTGGTGAAGGGGCTCTGCATCGAACTCGGCGACGAAGGCGTGCGGGTGAACGGCGTGCGGCCGGGGCTGATCGTCACCGACATTCACGCCAGCGGCGGCGAGCCCGAGCGCGCGTTCACGCTCGGCGCCACCGCGCCGATGCGTCGCCCCGGCCGGCCGGAGGAAGTCGCGGCGGCGATCACGTGGCTGCTGAGCGACGCGGCGTCGTATGTGACCGGGGCGTTGCTCGACGTCTCGGGCGGACGGTGAGGGCAGGCGACATGTACAGGGAAAAATTCGACCTCGGCGGCTCGCGCGCGGTCGTCACCGGCGGCGGGCGCGGCATCGGGCTGGCGACCGCCGAGGCGCTCGCGGAGCATGGCGCGGACGTCGTCATCTGCGATATCGATCCCGCCGTGCTCGAAGCCGGCCGCGCGGCGCTGGCGGCGAAGGGCTACCGGGCCGAGGCGCGGCTGCTCGACGTCACCCGATCGGCCGACGTCGAGCGCATCGCCGCGGAGTTGAACGCCAACGGGCCGGTCGACATTCTCGTCGCCAACGCCGGCATCGCCATGCCCGACAAGCCGGCCGAGGCGACGACGGACGAGGACTGGCTGCGCATGATGGACGTCAACGTCAACGGCGCGTTCTGGTCGTGCCGCGCCTTCGGGCGGGCGATGCTGGAGCGCGGGCGCGGCGCCGTGGTCACCATCGGCTCGATGTCGGGCGTGATCGCCAATAAGCCGCAGCGGCAGACGCATTACAACGCCGCCAAGGCGGCCGTGCATCACCTGACCCGCAGCCTCGCGGCGGAATGGGCGGCGCGCGGTGTGCGCGTCAACTGCATCGCGCCGACCTATGTCGACACCGCGATGACCCGCGGCAGCGCCGAGGACAAGGAGATGTTCTCGACCTGGATGGAGATGACGCCGATGGCGCGGATGGCGCGGCCGGACGAGATCGCCGCGATCGCGCTGTTCCTGGCTTCGCCCGCCTCGAGCGTGATGACGGGGGCGGTGGTGATGGCGGACGCGGGCTATACGACTTGGTGAGCGTCTTTAGGCTTGCGCGTGCGGTCTACCACCGGCTGCGCGGGCGTGGCGATGCGGTGGCGACGCAGCCGGCGTTCGGGTGAGGAGGCGCGCTTCGTCGTGTTTGGCGTAAGCGTCGCCCTCCGTCATGCCCCTAACTTAGCGCCTTTGCCCGGGAGCGGGCGTGACGAAGAAGTCGCTCTACCCCTGCGCCCCATCGAGAATCTCCACCGTGCGGCGATACAGCGCCTCGGCCCGCTCCGGCGAGGCGCCGACGCAAACCACCCCGAGCTTGCCGAACTCCGACAGCGCGCCGATCAGGTGGAACACCACGCCCTCCTGGCTGGCGGCGTCGTAATGCAGCTCCTGCTCCACCGCGATGTCGACGAGATCGGCCGGGGTGAGGCCGCGGTAGCGCTCGGACTTGAGATTGTCCGACGCCGTATAATAGCGGGCGTGGCCCGAGGGCGTGTGGAACAGCCCGGTGGCGGCGTCGTAGGCGCCGCCGGTGAGGAACTCCAGCATCAGGAACGGGTGGGTCGTGCCGCCCTTGCGCAGGTTGATCTCGATGGCGTAGCGCCGCCACGCCTCGCCCTCGCGCACACAGACGAAATCGACGCCGAAGCGGCCGAGCGCGCCGGCTTCCGCCAGCTTTTCCGCGATGCGCTCGCCGTCCCTCTGGATGTCGAGCCGGTAGGCGGCGTCGGCGGGAAAGCGGGCGCCGAGGAAGACGCCGCCGTTGGGGCCGCCGAGCACTTGATCATGCGTCGAGATCGGCGTCGCGCGGCCGAGCGGATCGATACGGAACTGCGCCGAGGGGGAGGTCTTCTCGCCCTCGACGAAGGCCTCGACCACGGCGCCCATCGCCTGCGCCTTGGCGGCGAAGGTCTCGAAGGTCATGCCCTCGGCCTCGAACTTCATGTGCGGCAGCCGCGCCTTCGCCCAGGCGGCGAGGTCGTGGCGTTCCGGCGCGCCGTGGAACGGGAACACCGCGTTGCCGTCGCCGGAGAAACCCTCGTTGATCTTGACCAGCGCGCGCGTCAGCCCCGGCTGGCGGCGTTTCAGCGCCACCAGCGCAAGAGCGATATCGGCGGCGTCGCGCAGGTTCTCCTCGCCGTCGGGGATTTCGACGCCGGCCTCGCGCATCAGCGCCCGGCCGCCGCTCTTGGAGCCCAGATGCGCCAGCGCGGGGTCGCAGCCGTATATCGGTACGCCCAGCTGCACGGCGAGCGTGCGCTCCAGCGGCGTCACGGCGAAGGCGGAGAGATGGGCGAGCGCGGGATCGCCGATGGCGCGTCGCAGCGCCGCGATGATGCGCGGCCGGTCGAGGATTTTTTGCGTCAACGGCTTGGGGCCGCGGTCGTGGCAGGAGATGAGCGTCAGCCGGGCGCGAGCGTGCGACGCCGGCACGCCCGGCAGCAGTTGCAGATAATAGTCGACCACCGGCTCGGGGATCGGCGCGCTGGTCAGATAGATGATGCGCGTGCGCGGCAGGCGCAGCAGCATCAGCATGCCGAGCATGCGCTCCTCGTAATGATGTGCGGCGGTGATCCTGGCGAGCACATCGGCGTCGAGGCTGAGGCTCGGCAGCACGACGACGGTGCGGCTCGCCAGCCGGTCGGGGAACACGTCGCGGAACAAAGGCGCCAGCCGCGCCTGCAGCGCGGCGAAGGCTTGGATTTCGTCGGGCGGATCGGGAGTCAAGCAGGTCTCCGGCGGTCAGCTTGTCGGGCTGCAACGCTTCGGGGTCTCGGCCGGTTCGTCGGGCGCCACGCGGAGATCGAGCGCGTTGGCGGGCGCGGCGAAACTGAGGAAAGCGAGCCGGCGCATGGGTTCCTCCCCGGGTTATTCCCTATCCTGCGCTGTGAGTGGGGAACGCGCAAGCGCTTGCCTCGCAAGCGAGCCGTCGCCAGGGTGGATCCGACGGAGGAACGGATGGACCTGTTGGAGACGAGCGCTTGCGAACTCGCGCGTGGCGTCGCGACGCGTCGCTTTTCCGCCGTGGAGCTGATGACAGCGACGCTGGAGCGGATCGAGCGGCTGAACCCGCGCCACAACGCCCTGGTCGCGCTGCGGCCGCGCGAGGCGCTAATGGCGGAGGCGCGCGCGGCCGATCGGAGCGAAAGCCGCGGCGTGCTGCACGGGCTGCCGCTTGCGGTGAAGGACCTTGAGGACGTCGCCGGCCTGCCGACGACCAAGGGCTCGCCGCTGCTTGGCCAGGCGCCCGCAGCAGCCGACAGCCTGATGGTCGCGCGGCTGCGCGCCGCAGGGGCGATCATCGTGGCCAAGACCAACGTGCCGGAGTTCGCGCTCGGCTCCTATTCGCGCAACCCCGTCTACGGGATCACGCGCAACGCTTACGATCCCGCGCTGAGCGCGGGCGGGTCGTCGAGCGGCGCGGCTGTCGCGCTGGCGTTGCGGATGGTTCCGCTCGCCGACGGCTCCGACTATGGCGGCAGCTTGCGCAACCCCGCCGGCTGGAACAATGTCTACGGCTTTCGCCCGAGCTACGGCCGCATTCCCCGCCCCGAGGCCGATGTGTGGACGCCAACGCTCGGCGTCAACGGGCCGATGGCGCGCAGCGTCGAGGATATGGCGCTGCTGCTGTCGGTGCAGGCGGGGTTTTCCTATGCCGCGCCGCTGTCGCTGCCCGGCGACGGGGCCGCGTTCCACCCTGCCCCGCCGCCGCGGGCGCGCGGGCTGCGCATCGGCTGGGTCGGCGATTTCGGCGGCGAGATCCCGTTCGATCCCGGCGTGCTGGAGCTGGCGCGCTCGGCGATGGGGGTGTTCGCGCAGCTGGGGGCCGAGGTCGAGGAGGCGCGGCCGGATTTTGCCTTTGCGCCGCTGTGGCGCGCCTTCCTGACGCTGCGTCCCTGGCACAATGCGGCGCTGCTGCCGTTCTATGAGGACTTGGGCTCGCGGGCGAAGCTGCCGGAAGCGGCGATCTACGAGATCGAGCAGGGGCTGAAGCTCACCGCCTATGACGTGGCGGCCGCCTCGCAGACGCGCAGCCTCTGGCACGCCGCGCTGGCGCGGTTTCACCAACGCTATGACTTCTGGGCGCTGCCGACGGCGCAGTGCTTCGCCTTTGCGGCGCAAGCGCGCGGGGCGGGTCAGATCGGCGGGCGCAAGATGACGAGCTACCCCGAATGGATGCAATGCGCGGTCCCCGCGAGCATGGCCGGGGCGCCGGCGTTGGCTTTGCCGGCGGGGTTCGACGCCCGCGGCCGGGCGATGGGGGTGCAGCTCGTCGGGCGGGTTCAAGACGAGCTCAGCGTGCTGGCGCTGGGGCGCGCCTATGACGAGGCGACGCGCTGGCCCTATCGGCGGCCGCCCGACGCGCTGTCGGCTTAACCCCGCAAAGAAAGCGGTGATATTTGCGCTTGCGTTGGCGGGGGGCTTTATGGCCTGTAGGCGGCGGCGGGGCTGGCTCGCCGTCGATTGGAGACGACATGAAGATTGCTCGCCGCGTTTTGCTCGCCCTTCCGCTCGCCCTGATCGTCGCCGGGCCCGCCGACGCCGCGAAGCGCCACCACGGCCACGGCGGCGGCGGGGGCGGCTCCTGGGACGGCCGCTGGGCGGGCGCCTGGAACGGCAACGACCCGACGGCGGTGATCATCAAGGGCGGTAAGGTGGTGGCGTACGAATACGGCGGCGGCACCAACCCGGTGGAGTGGAGCAAGGTTTCGGCGTCGCACATCACCTATGGCGAGAGCAACATCGTCGTGACGCTGCAGCGCACGGGGGCGAATTCGGCGCACGCCACCATCAAGACCAGTCAGGGGGCCGGGACGGCGGAGTTGACGAGGTAGGGGCTGACGGCTGGGGGACGGGCAAGCCGTCCTCCCGCATACCTTCGATAGGGAATGCGATCGCCTCGGCGATTTCGGCCTGGACCTCGTCCAGCGTGGCGCCTACCGACACGTAGGCTGGCGGGTTCGGCGCGGGCGTCAGAAAGTCGGCACCATCATCGGCAGACAGCGGCGCTATAACGACGGCGTAATTTGGCGCGCTCATCGGCTGACCTCGCCGCGGTTGTCACGGAGACTAAGGCGACTGGCTCACCCAATTCCCAGCCAAGCGCCGCCCTCCCTGCGCACGTTTATCGTATTGGATGCATAGGTGAGCTGATAAACTCCATCGGGTAAGGCTTGGTCGACCCAAGATATCTTGAGTCGCACGTATGCGAAGATACCTGGAACGGAGTGATGCACTTTGACTGCATCGACGTAGCAAATAGCCTCACGTCCATTTCCAACTAGTCGACCATCTAAGCGGACAGGCTCGCGATTACTCATCAGCCGCGCTCCACTTTGCGGTTCAAGGAGAACAATCGATATGAAACAGGTGCTGCGGACAGGTCAATTTATCAGCTACACCCCGTCGTCCCCCCGCAGGTCTCGCACTTCAGGCACGTCCCGTTGCGCACCATGGTGAAATTGCCGCACTCCGGGCAAGCCTCGCCGACATAGCCCTTCGCCCGCGCTTCCGCCCTCCGGTCGGCCTCGGGCTCGGCGAAGGCGACGCCGGCGAACACGTCAGGCGCCTCTTCCGGCGAACCCTTCAGCGCCGTCGCCCCATCAGTCCGCAGCGCATACGCCCCGCCCTGAACCAGCATCAGCTTGTCGGTCTTGCCGCGCATCAGGCCCTTCGACACCACTGATGTCGGCGGCGCGGCGGTGAACCCCGGCGCCTTGTCCTGCGCCACGCCGCCGCCCAGGATCGTGTTGCCGATCTCCTCGGGCGATACATGCGCGAGATCGTGGCGGCCCAGATACGAGATCGCCAACTCGCGGAACACGTAGTCCAGGATCGACGTCGCGTTCTTGATCGCGTCGTTGCCCTGCACGAAACCCGCGGGCTCGAAGCGGGTGAAGGTGAAGGCCTCCACGTACTCTTCCAACGGCACGCCATACTGAAGGCCGAGCGAAATCGCGATAGCAAAGTTGTTCATCAACGAGCGGAAGGCGGCGCCCTCCTTGTGCATGTCGATGAAGATCTCGCCGAGGCGCCCGTCGTTGTATTCGCCGGTGCGCAGATAGACCTTGTGGCCGCCGACCACCGCCTTCTGCGTGTAGCCCTTGCGCCGGTCGGGCAGCTTGTCGCGCTCGCGGATGCGCTCGATCCGCTCCACCACGCGCTCGACGATGCGCTCGGCCACCGCCGCAGCCTTGGCCGGGGCGCTGAGCTGGACGAACTGCTCGACCGCCTCGTCGTCCTCGTCGTCGCTTTCAATCAACTGCGAGTTCAACGGCTGCGAAAGTTTCGAGCCGTCGCGGTAGAGCGCGTTGGCCTTCAGGCCGAGGCGCCAGGACAGCATGTAGGCGTCCTTGCAATCCTCGACGGTGGCGTCGTTGGGCATGTTGATCGTCTTCGAGATCGCGCCCGAGATGAACGGCTGCGACGCCGCCATCATGCGGATGTGGCTCTCGACGCTGAGATAGCGCTTGCCGGTGCGCCCGCACGGGTTGGCGCAATCGAACACCGCGTAGTGCTCACGACGAAGATGCGGCGCGCCTTCGAGCGTCATCGCGCCGCAGATGTGGGTGTTGGCCGCCTCGATGTCGGCCTTGCTGAAGCCGAGCGCGGTCAGCAGGTCGAAGCCGGGCTCCTCCAGCTTCTCGGGCGTCAGCTTCAGCGCGCCGGTCAGGAAATCGCCGCCGAGCGTCCATTTGTTGAACACGAACTTGATGTCGAACGCGGCGGCGAGCGCGGCCTCGACCTTGGCGATCGCGGAATCGGTGAAGCCACGCGTTCGCAGCGTCGCGATGTTGACGCCGGGCGCCTGACCAAGCGAGGCGTGCCCGACCGCATAGGCCGTCATCTCGCCGATTTGCGCCTCGCTGTAGCCGAGCGTGCGCAGGGCGTCGGGAACGGCGCGGTTGATGATCTTGAAATAGCCGCCGCCGGCGAGCTTCTTGAACTTCACCAGCGCGAAATCGGGCTCGATCCCTGTGGTGTCGCAGTCCATCACCAGACCGATGGTGCCGGTCGGGGCGACGACGCTCACCTGCGCGTTGCGGAAGCCGTGGAACTCGCCGAGCGCCAGCGCGTCGCCCCAAGACTCGCGCGCGGCGTCGGACAGGCCGGCGAAGGCCGAGCCGGCGCGGATCAGCGAGGCGTGGTCGAGCGGGGTCGGCGCGACGGAGAGTTTCTCATAGCCGTCCGAAGCGCCCTGGGCGGCGCGCTTGTGGTTGCGGATGACACGCAGCATCGAGTCGGCGTTCGGCCTGTAGCCGGCGAAGGCGCCGAGCTTGCGCGCGATCTCCGCCGAGGTCGCATAGGCGCGGCCGGTCAGAATGGCGCTCAAGGCGCCGCAGATCGCGCGACCCTCGTCGCTGTCATAGGCGATGCCGCAGGTCATCAGCAGGCCGCCGATGTTGGCGAAGCCGAGGCCGAGCGTGCGGAACTCATAAGAGAGCTTGGCGATCTCCTTCGACGGGAACTGCGCCATCATCACCGAGATTTCCAGCGTCAGCGTCCACAGCCTGACCGCGTGCTCGTAGGCCTTGACGTCGAACGTCTTCAGCACGGGATCGCGGAACTGCAGCAGGTTGAGCGAGGCGAGATTGCACGCGGTGTCGTCGAGGAACATGTATTCCGAGCACGGATTGCTGGCGCGGATCGGACCGGACGCCGGGCAGGTGTGCCAGTCGTTGATGGTGGTGTGATATTGCAGGCCCGGGTCGGCGGAGGCCCAGGCGGCGTAGCTGATCCGGTCCCACAACTCGCGCGCGCGCAGCGTCTTGGCGGGCTTGTGGTCGAGCCGGCGGGTGAGCTTCCACTCGCCGTCCGCCTCGACGGCTTGCAAGAATTCGTCGTTGACGCGCACGCTGTTGTTGGAGTTCTGGCCGGCGACGGTGAGATAAGCCTCGGAATCCCAATCCGTGTCGTAGGCGTCGAATTCGATGTCGCGGAAACCCTGGCGCGCGAACTGGACGACCCGCTTGATCAGGCCGTCCGGCGCCTCGTCGCGCCGCGCGGCCTTGATCGCCTTCTTCAGCGCCGGGTTCTTCTCGGGGTTGAAGCAATCGTCGCCGGGGCCTTCGCAGTTGACGCAGGCCTTGATGATCACCTTGAGGTGGCGCTTGAGCAGGCGCGAGCCGGCGACCAGAGCGGCGACCTTCTGCTCCTCCTTCACCTTCCAGTCGATGAAGGCCTCGATGTCGGGATGGTCGACGTCGACGATCACCATCTTCGCCGCGCGCCGGGTGGTGCCGCCGGACTTGATGGCGCCGGCGGCGCGGTCGCCGATCTTGAGGAAGCTCATCAGCCCCGAGGACTTGCCGCCGCCGGAGAGCTTCTCGTTCTCGCCGCGCAGGGTGGAGAAGTTGGTGCCGGTGCCGGAGCCGTATTTGAACAGCCGCGCCTCGCGCACCCAGAGATCCATTATGCCGCCGTCGTTGACAAGATCGTCCTCGACCGACTGTATGAAGCAGGCGTGCGGCTGTGGGTGCTCATAGGCCGACTTCGACTTGGTCAGCTTTCCGGTCTCGTGGTCGACGTAATAATGGCCCTGGCCGGGGCCGTCGACGCCATAGGCCCAGTGCAGGCCGGTGTTGAACCATTGTGGCGAGTTCGGCGCGGCGATCTGCTTGGCCAGCATGAAGCGCATCTCGTCGTAATAGGCGCGCGCGTCCTCCTCGTTGTCGAAATAGCCGCCCTTCCAACCCCAATACGCCCAGGCGCCGGCGAGGCGGTCGAACACTTGGCGGGCCGAGGTCTCGCCGACGTAACGCTCGGGCTTGGGCAGCGACTCCAGCGCGGCCTCGTCGGCCACGGAGCGCCACAGGAAGGAGGGCACGCCGTTCTCCTCGACGCGCTTCAGCCGCGCCGGAACGCCCGCCTTGCGGAAGTATTTCTGCGCCAGCACGTCGGCGGCGACCTGGCTCCACGCGGCGGGAACTTCGATCCCCGCGGCCGAGAACACGACCGAGCCGTCGGGGTTACGGATTTCCGACTTCGTCGAGGCGAACGGAATCGCGTCGTAGGGGTTGGCCTCAGCCTTGGTGTAGTGCCGCTCGATCCGCATCTTCAGTCCCGTTTCCGCATCTTGCGGCGTCGCCGCTGCATATCCCAACGCGCTTGCACGCCTCCGCCCGGCGTCCTCGCGGCGATTTCGCCGCGAGCGCTTCCGAGTCCCCACATGACTTCAACGCGTCCCCGAACTGGCCCCCGACGAGTCTCGCTGCGCGCCCGTGGCGCGTCCGCCGCTTGTCGGCCGGGGAGGACCCTTGATTACAAAATCGTCACGTCCGGGTCAATAGATAGGTGCTCCTATCGACCTCCGCTACAATATCTTGTGGATGAAGAAGGTAAATAGGGGATGAATCACGCCGCCCCCTGGACACGATCTCTTGAGTCGGGGCGGCCGCGCAAGCGAAAAGATTTCGGGGGATAATGGGAACGACTGCGCCCCGGCGGCGGCTTATTTCAACATCGCCGCGACGTGTTGAAACCACGCCACCAGCGGCGGCGGCGGATAGATTCCGGCGAGCAGCACGAGGCCGAGATGGGCGACGATCGGCAGCGCCGAAGCGGTCGAGCGGCGCACGCTTGGGCTGGGCTCGCCGAACGCCATGCCCTGCATCCTGAGCGCCAGCGCGCCGAACGCCACCAGCAGCCCACCGACGAGAATCAGCGCCAGCAGCGGCGAGCGCGCGAAAGTGGAGCTGACGACCAGGAACTCGCTCAGGAAAACGCCCGACGGCGGCAGCCCGGCGATGGCGAACACGCCGACCACGAGCGCCCAGCCGAGCCAGGGCTCGCTGACGGTGAGGCCGCGGATATCGGCGATTCGCTGCGTGCCCTTGACCTGCGCGACATGGCCGACGGCGAAGAAGATCGCCGATTTGGTCAGGCTGTGCATCGTCATGTGCAGCAGCCCCGCGAAATTGGCCAGCGCGCCGCCCATGCCGAAGGCGAACACGATGATGCCCATGTGCTCGATCGAGGAGAATGCGAACAGCCGCTTTATGTCGCGCCGCCGGTAGAGCATGAAGGCCGCGAACACCAACGACACCAACCCGAGCGTCGCCAGCAGCGGCCCCGGCGCGATGGCGCGGCCGTTGGCGTCGATCAAGAGCTTGAAACGCAGCACGGCGTAGAGCGCGACGTTGAGCAGCAGGCCGGAGAGCACGGCGGAGATGGGGGTCGGGCCTTCCGCGTGGGCGTCGGGCAGCCAGGCGTGCAGCGGCGCGAGGCCGACCTTGGTGCCGTAGCCGAGCATCAGGAACACGAAGGCGAGATCGAGCAGCGCGGGGTCGAACTCCTTCGAGCGCTTCATCAGCAGCGTCCAGATCATGCCGTCGAAGCCCTCGCCCATCACCGGGCGCGCCGCCATGTAGACTAGGATGGTGCCGAACAGCGCCAGCGCGACGCCGACGCTGCCGAGGATGAAGTATTTCCACGCCGCCTCGATCGCCTCGCGCGTCTGGTAGAGGCCGACCATGGCGACCGTGGTCAGCGTCGCGATCTCCAACGCCGCCCACATCAGGCCGATGTTGTTGGCGGTCAGCGCCAGGTTCATCGCGAAGGCGAGGAACTGGTACATCGCGTGGTAGAAGCGCAGGTTGAGCGGCGTCAGCCGGCCGGTCTCCAGCTCGTGGCCGATGTAGCCGGCCGAGAACGCCGAGGTCGTGAACGCAACAAGCGTGTTGAGCACGACGAAGACGACGTTGAGATCGTCGATCAGCAGGTAGGGCTCGGCGAAGCCCTTCAGCCCGAACAGGCTGCAGGCGGCGAGGAAGGTGGCGCAGGACGCGGCGACGTTGATGCGCGAGGCGAGCTTGTAACTCGGCAGGAACGCCAGCGCGGCGCTGGCGGCGAGCGGGATGGCGAGGATCGCCTCGACGACGCCGTAGGCCGGGATCATTTCCGCAAGCCCTGGAATTCGTCGAGCGCGGCGGCGTCGACATGGCCGAAGGTCTCCTGCAGGCGGAACAGGAACACCCAGATGACGACCAGCGCCACCACGACCGAGAAGGCGACGGCGAACTCGACCACCAGCGGCATGCCCTTGGCCCCGGCCGCGGCGAGGATGAGGCCGTTCTCCAGGCTCATGAAGCCGACCACCATGCTGATCGCGTTCTGCCGCACCACCATCATCAGCATACCCAGCAGAATCACGGAGAGCGCGAAGGCGAGATCCTCGCGCGCCACGGCGTCGGCCTCGCTGGCGATGCGCAGCATCACGACGACGGCGAGCGCGACGCAGGCGAGCCCCGCCAGCATGGTCGGGCCGACGCCGACGACGTTCTCGACGTCGCGGTGAATGCCCAGGCGCACGATGGCGCGATGCAGCGCATAGGGGATCAGCGCCGCCTTGAACAGGAAGGCGACGGACGCGGTGATATAGAGATGCGGCTGGCCCTCCATGAACGCTTGCCACGCCACCGCGAGGCTCAGCACGAACGCCTGCGCGGCGTAGACGTTGAGCAGCGCATAGAGCCGCGTCTGGTACAGCATCATGAAGCCGATCAGCACCAGGCCGCCGGCGAGCAGATGCGAGATGTCGAAGGCAAGGCCGTTCATCTCAGACTCCGCGACACGAACAGCAACAGCGCGCCGAGCAGGCCGAGCATCAGCGCCGCGCCGAGGAAATTGGGCACGCGGAACACCCGCATCTTGGCGATCGAGGTCTCGAACACGCCGAGCGCCGCGCCGGCGACGCCGAGCTTGACGATATAGAGCCCGGCGCCGGCGAGCCGCGCCTGCGCTGTGGCGACGTCGCCGACGGCCAGCGTCCAGGGCGCGAACACGCAGCCGATGATCGAGACATAGAGCAGCAATTTGAGCATCGCCGACAGTTCGATCAGCGCGAGATGGCGGCCGGAATATTCCAGGATCATCGCCTCGTGCACCATCGTCAGCTCGAGATGGGTGGCGGGATTGTCGATCGGAATGCGGCCGTTCTCGGCCAGCGCGACCATCACCAGCGAGATCAGCGCCATGCCGAGCGTGACGCGCAAGCCGACGTCGTGGGTGGTGAGATATTCGGCGATGTTGGAAAGCTGGGTCGAGCCGGCGAGCAGCGCCAGGCAGAACACGATGGTCAGCATCGCCGGTTCGGCGAAGGTGGCGAACATCGCCTCGCGGCTGGCGCCGATGCCGCCAAAGCCAGTGCCGACGTCCATGCCGGCCAGGATCAGCACGAAGCGGCCGAAGCCGAGCAGCGCGACGATGGCGATCAGGTCGGCGCTCCAGGAGAACAGCAGGCCGGTGGCGAAGGTCGGCACCAGGGCGGCGGCGACCCAGGTCGAGGCGAAGATCAGATAGGGCGCGGCGCGGAAGAACGAGGTCGCGCTCTCGGCGACGATGGCCTCCTTGCGGGCGAGGCGAGAGAGATCGAAATAGGGCTGCAGGATCGAGGCGCCGCGCTTGCGGGTGAGCCGCGCCTTGACCTTGCGCACGAGGCCGGTGAGCGCCGGGGCGAGCACGATGACGAGGGTCATCTGCAGGAACTGGAAGACGAGGTCTAGCATGGCGGGCGGCCCACGCAGCCCAGGGATGGCGCCGTCATGGCCGGGCCTGTCCCGGCGATCCACGTCGGGAAGCGATGCGCTTTGTCCCGACATGACGCTTGCGCGGCGCGGCGCGGATGCCCGGGACAAGCCCGGGCATGAAGGACGCGACGGTGGAATGCGAGGTCCAGCATCACGACCCCGCCGCGAGCAGCAGCAGCAGTCCCAGCAGCGCGGCGAAGACGACGCTGAGATACTGGCGGATGGTCAGGAACTGCAACGGATTGAGCCGCGCTGCGACCGCCTCGACGCCGGTCGCCAGCGGCGCGTAGAGGGTCTGCCAGACGCGGTCGTGCAGGCGCAGCGTCATCCGCGCGGCGCGGGCCTCGCCGGGGCGGGGCATGTCCACGCTCTCCTCCGCCGCGAAGGCGAAGCCGCCGTAGACGCGGCGGATCGGCTGCGCGAAGCTGATCGCGCCATATTGCGTCGCCGGATCGGACTGCGGGAAGCCGCAGTCCCAGGCGGGCGCCCGGCGCGACGCCGAGGAGGCGAAGCGGTGGATCGCGAACGCCGTCACGAAGCCGGAGATGATGAAGAACGCCAGCACCAGCAGGCCGTTGTAGGAGGAGCGGGCTTCCGCTATCGGCGCGATCGAGCCCCAGCCGATCTTGGCTTGCAGCGGCATCGCCGCGCCGACGGTGGCCTCGACGAGCGGCTTCAGGGCGTCGATCATCACGCCGGGCAATATGCCGGCGATGAGGCAGGCGAGCGCCAGCGCGGCCATGGCGTAGCGCGAGGGGGCGTCGACGTCCTGCGCCCGCGCAGCTTCCGGCGTGCGCGGGCGGCTGAGGAAGGCGACGCCGAAGGCGCGCGCGAAGGCGGCGGCGGCGAGCGCCGCCACCAGCGCGACAACCGCGCCCATGGCGAGCGCCATCAGCTTCAGCGTCCATTGCGGGAAGGCGGGGCCGATCAGCACCGCCTGCAGCATCAGCCATTCCGAGACGAAGCCGTTGAGCGGCGGCAGTCCCGCGATCGCCATGCAGCCGACGAGCGCGCTCAAGCTGGTCCAGCGCATGCGGTCGAACAGGCCGCCGAGCCGGTTGAGATCGCGCGTCCCGGTCGCGCTCAGCACCGCGCCGGCGGCGAAGAACAGCAGGCTCTTGAACAGCATGTGGTTGAGCGCATGCAGCATCGCCGCCGTCATCGCGAGCGCCGAGGCGCGCGAGAGATCGTTGGCCTTGAAGGCGAGCGCGAGGCCGAGCGACAGGAACACCAAGCCGATGTTCTCGACCGTCGAGAACGCCAGCAGGCGCTTGAGATCGACCTCCATATTGGCGCTGAGCACGCCCAACAGCGCGGTCGCCGCGCCCAGCGCCATCACCGGCACGCTCCAACGCCAGTCGGGCGGGCCTAACAGATCGAAGGCGATGCGGACGAAGGCGTAGACGGCGACTTTCGTCATCACGCCCGACATCAGCGCCGAGACGTGGCTGGGCGCGGCCGGATGGGCGAGCGGCAGCCAGACATGCAGCGGCGCGAGGCCCGCCTTGGAGCCGGCGCCGATCAGCGCCAGCGCCAGCGCGAAGGCGGCGACTGTCGCGCTCGGGGCGTGGGCGCGCATGGCGTCGAACGCGTAGCCGCCGCTCGTCGTCGCCAACAGGCCGAAGGCGAGCAGCAGCGCGAAGCCGCCAAAACTCGCCATCACGATATAGACATAGCCGGCGCGCGCGTTCTCTGGGCGCTTGTGATGCGCCATCACTAGCGCCCACGACGCCAGCGACATGAACTCCCAGGTGGTCAGGAACGTGTAGGCGTCGTCGGCGAGCGGAACCAGACCCATGCCGGCGAGAAAGGCGGGATAGAACGGCAGCACCCGCTCCGGCGCGTTCTCGTGCCGGCCGTAGCCGAGCGCGTAGACGCTCGCGGCGGCCGCGCCGAGCGAGCCCAGCGCGACGAAGAAGGCGGAGATCGCGTCGAGCCGGAAATGCGCGCCGAGCCAGGGCAGGCCGATCGGCAGCACGAGGCTGGAGGGCGCGGCGCGGCCGAGGAAGTGCGCCAGCGCCAGCACGAGGCCGAGGCAAGAGAGCGCCAGCGCGGCGCCGTAGACGAGCGTGTGCGCCTGGCGCCGGCGCGCGGCGACCGCCGCCGCTGCGGCCAGCGCAAGCAGCGCGAGATCGACGATAAGCAGGCCGGCGAGCGGGTTCATCTCGTCGATAGGGCGCGGGGCGTCGTTGCGAACATGGGGCGACTCGGGATCACGGAGGCGTGAGCTGGCATGCTAGGTTCCGAGCGGCGCGCGTCAAGGGCGAGGCGCAAATTCGCGTGAAGATATTTGCACTGCGGCGCCGGGCCGGGCCGCACGGGCAGTTGCATCGCCTTTATGAACTTGACCGGGCGGGGCCGAAGACGGAGGTTTTAGACGCGGCTATTTACTTATGCTTTGTGGAGGTCAACTTTATGAAGTACATGATAGAATATACAATCCGATCCGCCGGCCTCACCTTCGAGCAGAGCATGGCCAATCAGCAGGCGCTGCTGACCGCGTTCGGCAAATGGAAGCCCGAGGACGGGCTGAAAGTGCAGGCCTTCCTGAGCAAAATCGCCGGCGCCGGCGGCTATGTGCTGGTCGAAGCCGACGACGCGAAAATCGTCCAGTCGTTCGTCGCCAAGTTCAACTTCTGGAACGACATCGAAGTCATTCCGGTCAACGATGTCGGCGACGCGGTCGCTGTCGCCCACGGCGCATTGAGCTGGGCGCGCGACGCCGTCAAAGGCTGAGCGCGCCTCAAGCGCGGGCGAGCAGCTGCAGCAACTGCTTGTGGATGACGTCGTTGCCGCAGCAGATGTCGCCGGAAGCGAGGAAATCCTCCTTGCCCTCGCAATCGGTGACGTAGCCGCCGGCCTCGCGGATCAACAGCGAACCGGCGGCGATGTCCCAGGAATTGAGGCCGCGCTCCCAGAACGCGTCGAACCGGCCCGCCGCGACATAGGCGAGATCGAGCGCGACGCATCCCATGCGGCGCACGTTGACGACCGCCGTCATCACCTGCGCCAGCTCCGCCTTGAAGCGCGGATGCTCGCGCGACTTGCCCAGATGCGGCACGCCGCAGCCGATCAGCGACTGATCCATCTCGCGCCGGGCGGCGACGCGCAGGCGGCGGTTGTCGCCCCAGGCGCCCTGCCCCTTCTCGGTCACGTACATGGCGTCGTCGGCGGGATTGTAAACCAGCCCGGCGACGATCTGGCCCTCGCGCTCGAGCCCGATCGAGATCGCGAACATCGGGATGCCGTGCAGGAAGTTGGTGGTGCCGTCGAGCGGGTCGATGTGCCAGACGTGGGTCTTGTCGGAGCCCTCGACGCGGCCGCCCTCCTCGAGCACAAAGCCATAGCCGGGGCGGGCCTTGGAGAGCTCCTCGAACAGGATCTTCTCCGACTTCTTGTCGGCGAGGCTGACGAAATCGCCCGGCCCCTTGGGCGAGACCTGCAGGTTCTCGATCTCGCCGAGATCGCGCTTGAGGCCGCGGCCGGCCTTCAGCGCGGCGGCGGTCATCACGTTCATGAGCGGGGTGCGGATCATAGGGGTCACGGGGGTTGGCGAGGTTGCGCGGGGTTTAAGGTTCGCCGCCCCCCGACGCAACCCGCTCACCGGAAGCCCGGAATCCGGCCGGCTCGCTGGATGCGGAAAGTTCTAAGCCCCGATCTCCGCCGCCTCCGCCACGCTCACTCCGGCCGCTTGCCACGCCTCGCGCGCGGCCGCCAACGAACCGTTCAAGTCAATCGCGCGGCAGGCGTCGAGCACGACGCAGACCTCGAAACCGAGCCGGCGCGCGTCGAGCGCCGAGAACGAGACGCAGAAGTCGGTCGCCAGTCCCGCCAGGAAGACGCGGCTCACGCCGCGTTCGCGCAACAGGCCGCTGAGGCCCGTCGGCGTCGTCTTGTCGTTCTCGAAAAAGGCCGAATAGGAATCGATGTTGGAGCGCCAGCCCTTGCGGATGATCGCGGTGGCGCGGTCGAGCGCGCAACCGACGTGGAAATCCGCGCCGCGGGTGCCCTGCACGCAATGCACCGGCCACAACGTCTGCGCGCCGTACGGCATTTCGATAGTGGAGAACGGCGCGGCGCCGGGATGGCTGGCGGCGAACGAGGCGTGATCGGCGGGGTGCCAGTCCTGCGTCGCCACGATCTGGGTGAAGCGGCCCATCAGCAGGTAGATCGGCCGCACGACGGCGTCGCCGTCGGGCACGGCGAGCGCGCCGCCGGAGCAGAAATCGTTCTGCACGTCGATAGCGAGGAAGGCGTCGCAGTCACGGTCGATGCGCAGCATGGCGGGCCTCTAGAGGTCGTGCGGCGTGACGAATTTCTCCAGCCGCCCGGAGCGCGGCGCCAGCTCCGACCAGTCGGGCCGGTCGAAGGCGATCACCGCGAGCGCGCAGGTCGGGAATTTCGCGGCGAGCCGCAGCCGCTCCGCGCTCACGCCCTCGCCGGTCAGCAGGTTGGCGACGTCGGCCATGCCGGGATTGTGGCCGATGATCAGCGGGGCGTGGGCGCTCGCGGGAATTTCGCGCAGCAGGCCGAGGATGAGGAAGCGCGTCGCCTCGTAGAGCGCGTTCTCGGCCTGCGCCTCGACGGGGTGACGCCATTCGGCCGAGACGATCTCGTAGGTTTCGCGCGTGCGCGCGGCGCCGGAATAGATCGCGCGGTCGGGCTCCAGCCCGGCGTCGGCCATGAAGGCGGCGAGCCGGCGCGCGTCGTCGCGACCGCTCTCGGTGAGAACGCGGTCGAAATCGTCCTCCCGCGACAGCGGGACGGCCCGGGCGTGTCTTAGCAGTAGCAGCCGACGCATCGCTTGTTCCTAGCCCCCGCCTGCGTCGCGCCGCAAGTCTTCAACCGTCCTCGGTCGCCTCGACGCCGCTGCGCGAGGGATAATGGTGCGAGGCGTAGCGGATGATCAGCACCGCGATGGAAAGAATCAGCGTGCCGGTGGTCATGATGAGGACGTTGATCGCCGGCCCGCCCTCGCCCTGCACATAGACGATCATGTGCCGGGTCAGCGCCGTGATGGCGACGTAGATCAGGAAGCGCACCGGCATATGGTTGGTGCGGAAGTAGATTCCGACCATCGAGCCGATTTCGAGATAGATGAACAGCAACAGCAGATCTTCGAGATTCGCCGAGCCGGCCTTCACCATCGTCAGGAAGGCCCTGACGGAGGCCCAGACGGTCGCTGCTCCAATGGCGAACAGGCCGACGAGATGGAAAATGTCCGCCATCAGCGAGCCGATCGGATCGACGGCGCGGCGCAGGCGGCGGCTGTAGGCCGGCATCGGCTTGCGCGTCGAAGCGGGCTTGGACGTGTCGGCCGGTTTGGGCGAATCGGCGAGGGGCGCGGCGGCGTCGGTCATGCCGCGGTTTTCGGTTAAACCGGGTCGGCGGGCAAGTGCGCGGGCGCGGTTTCACCGGACTTCGGCGATCTCGCAGGCGACGTTCTCTGCGTGAATGTTCGTCAAGCGGGGCGAATCCGGCTTCTCCTGGAAACAGTCGAAGCCGGGGTTCAGTCCGTATTCGCGCGTCGCGTGGCGCCGGCTGCGGCCGTCGGTGGTGATCGTCATCACGACCCCGTAGCTGTGGAAAAATGAAGCGACGATGATCTTTCCGTCGCGGATCGTATAGCGGAATACGTATTCCTCGCCCGCTGGCGCGTTCGAGAGTTCGGGCGCGCCGAGAGTGTGAACGCTGTCGTGGAAAGCCACGGCGCGAAGCGAACTGGCGTTCACCTTGCCATTGTTGCCGATCGTAAGCGTCCTGACGTTCTCCTGCTTGCCGCTATCGCTCACACGGGTGAAGCACACGGTGACCTCGACGTCGGCCCAAGCCAAGCCGATCGCCGTCGTGACAACGCCGGCTGCGGCGAACAGGCGCACTGCAGTCGCCAAGCCACGGCGCGCCGCGACCGGCCTGCATACTGAAAACACCGGCGGGCCCCGCTCCCGCCTGTTCCCCGATTCACTCAAGCGCCGCGACGCGCCTGCGTCAATAGCGTTGACAGTTCCCATTCGCGGCGCCTATGTTCCGGCTCTGTTCTCGACCGGCAGTGGGAAAATGACGGAATTCGAAGGCGGCTGCGCCTGCGGGCGGACGCGCTATGCACTGACGGCGGAGCCGCTATTCGTGCATTGCTGCCACTGCCTGCGCTGCCAGCGCGAAACCGGGAGCGCGTTCGTGCTCAACGCGCTGATCGAGACGGAGCGGCTGCAGATGACGCAGGCCGCGCCGGGGGTCGCGGTTCCCACCGACAGCGGCAAGTCGCATCGCATCTTCCGCTGCGAGGCGTGCGGGACGGCGCTGGCGAGTGAATATGGCGGGGTCGAGAAGCTGCGCTTCGTGCGCGTCGGCACGCTCGACTTGGCCCACGCGCTGAGGCCGGACGTGCATATCTATACGCGTTCGAAGGTCCCCTGGGTGGCGCTGCCCGAGGGGGTTCCGGCGTTCGAGGCCTACTACGATTCAAAGGAACTCTGGCCGGAGGCGAGCCTGAAGCGACGGGCGGCGGTGTTCGGGCGGTAGCGGCGCCGGCATTGCCTTGCGAGGAGAGGGAGAAGTAAGCCCCTACTCCGCCGCCGTCAGGAACCCGCCGGACTGCCTGCGCCATAGCGCCGCATAGAGGCCGTCGCGCGCCACGAGGTCGCGGTGCGAGCCCATCTCGACCACGCGGCCCTTGTCGAGCACGACCAGCCGGTCCATCGCGGCGATGGTGGAAAGCCGGTGGGCGATGGCGATGACGGTCTTCTCCCGCATCAGCGCCGCGAGGTTCTCCTGGATCGCCTGCTCGATCTCGGAATCCAGCGCCGAGGTCGCCTCGTCGAGCACCAGGATCGGCGCGTCCTTCAGCATGACGCGGGCGATGGCGATGCGCTGGCGCTGGCCGCCGCTGAGCTTGACGCCGCGCTCGCCGACCAACGTGTCGTAGCCGCTGCGCCCGGCCGGGTCGGTCAGGGCGGCGACGAAGCCGTCGGCATGGGCGGCGCGGGCGGCGGCGATCATCTCGTCGCGGGTCGCGCCGGGGCGGCCGTAGAGGATGTTTTCGCCAATCGAGCGGTGCAGCAGCGACGTGTCCTGCGTCACCATGCCGATGTTGCGGCGCAGCGATTCCTGATCGACTCCGGCGATGTCCTGGCCGTCGACCAGGATGCGGCCGGCCTCGACGTCGTAAAAGCGCAGCAGCAGGTTGACCAGCGTCGACTTGCCGGCGCCGGAGCGGCCGACGAGGCCGACCTTCTCGCCTGGCGCGATGCGAAGCGAGAACTCGTCGATCACCCCGGCGCCGCGGCCGTAGTGGAACGTCACTTTCTCGAACCGGATCTCGCCGCGCGGCGCGGCCAGCGCGGGCGCGTTGGCGACGTCGGCGACGGCGCGCGGAACCGCGAAGGTGCGCATGCCCTCCTGCACCTGCCCGACGCCGTCGAAAATGGCGATCGCCGTCCACATCACCCAGCCGGACATGGTGACGACGCGAACCGCCAGGCCGATGGCGACGGCGATATCGCCGAGCGTCACTGCGCCGAGGCTGTAGAGCCAGACCGCGAGGCCGCCGACGACGACGATCATCGCGCTGTTGCCGGCGGAGACGAACAGGTTGAGCCAGGTGATGAGCCGGGTCTGCCGGCGGGCCGCGCCGAGTTGGGTCTGCAAAGCGTCGCGGGCGTGATCGTCCTCGTCGGCGATCTGGGCGAACAGCTTGACGGTCTGGATGTTGGAATAGGCGTCGACGATGCGGCCGGTGAGATTGGCGCGGGCGCGCGCGAGTTGCTCCGACTGGCGGCGGATTCTTGGCACCATGAGGACAAGCACGCCGACGTAGTAGGCGATCCAGACGACGAGCGGCGCGGCGAGCCTGAGATCGGCGCGGGCAAGCAGGATCAGCGCCGTCAGCGCGAAGGCGGTGACGAACCACAGGGCGTCAACGACCTGCACCATGCTTTCGCGCAGCGACATCGCGCTCTGCACGACGTTGGAGGCGATGCGGCCGGCGAAGTCGTTGGCGAAATAGCTGATCGACTGGCGCAGCACCCAGCGGTGGGTTTGCCAGCGGATCAGGTTGGTGAAGCCCGGCGCGACCGCCTGCTGCGTGACGAGATCGTGCGCCAGGGAGGCCAGCGGACGCACGATCAGCACCAACGCCGCCATGCCGAGGAAAGTCCAGCCGTGACGGGCGAATACCTCTCCCGGCGAGGTGACGCGCAGCCGGTCGATCAGCGCGCCGGAGAAGCTCAGCACCGCCGCCTCGATCCCCGAGATGACGAGGCCGATGACGATCAGCGCCGCGATCAGCGGCCAGATCTGCCGGCAATAGCGCCAGTAATAGGCGCCGATGCGCGCCGGCGGCATGGTTTCGTCATGCGCGCGAAAGGGATCGATGAGACGTTCGAAGATGCGGAACATGGGTGAGGCGGTAGGCGGTCGGCAGTGGGCGCAGCGGGCAATAGGCCGGGAAGTGAGCGATATCTAGGCGAGCCGCCTACTGCCTACTGCCTACTGCCTACTGCCTTTTTTCGCCCACTCCACCGCCTGCTCCAGCCGGTCGTTGCCCCAGAACACCTCGCCGTCCTCGGTCACGGCGGCCGGCGCGCCGGGGACGCCGAGCGTCGCGGCTTCGTCGCAGGCGGCTTTCAGCGCGGCCTTGTTGTCGGGCGATTCGGCGCGCGCCAGGGTCTCCCGTTCGTCCTCGCCGAGCTTGGCGATCAGCCCGCCGATGAAGGCGCGATCGGAGATCGAGCGGCCCTGGCCGAACTCGGCGGCGTAGACGGCGCGGGCGAACGGCGCCGCCAAGCGTTCCGGCAGCGCCAGAGCGACGCGGGCGGCGAGCAGCGAACTCTGCGGGAACGGATCGGGGCGCTTCAGCGGCAGCTCCAGCGCTTCACAGATGCGCTCGAGGTCGCGCCACATGTAGCGGCCCTTCACGGGATAGATGTTGAACGGCGAATCGCGCCAGCCCTGCGCGGCGAACAGCGGCCCGAGCAGGAACGGGCGCCAGCGGATCGCGACGCCCTTTGTCCCAGCGAGCGCCTCGATTCGCATCGCCGCAGGGTAGGAATAGGTCGAGGCGAACTCGAACCAGAAGTTGAGACGGGGCATAAGGCGCTGATATACGCCAAGCCAGCCGCCCCGTCGCGCTGAAAAGCCGCCGCGCCGCGGAAGGTCCGCGGCGCGGCTTTGGCTGGATGGACGAACTTACTTCGGCGCTTCGGCGGGAGCGGCCGCGTCGCCAGCGGGAGCGGCGTCGGCTGCGGCCTTTTTCTTGGCGTGGTGTTTCGCCGCATGATGCTTGGGCTTCGCCATGTGATGCTTGTGCGCCTTCATTGGCTTGGCCATGGTGGCGTCAGTGGCCGCGGGATCGGCGGCGGGCGCGGCGTCCTCGGCAAAAGCCGCGACGGGCGCGATAGCGAGCGCCGCGGTCAGGCCGAGCGCGAGGAATTTCTTGAGCATTTCGTGGCCTCCAAATGCGATTCCAACGTATCGTCGGATGGCCGAAATTCCGCTGCCCGACATGAATTGGACATGAACGGCCTGGGCCAGCGGGTTTGACGCGTCGCCCGCGCCGCGCTTTAGGGATGCTGTCCGGAGTTCGGTTCATGTCGCACAATACTTTTGGCCATCTTTTTCGCGTCACCACCTATGGCGAAAGCCACGGGGCAGGCATTGGCTGCGTGATCGACGGTTGCCCGCCGCTGATCCCGCTGGAAGCGGCCGACATCCAGGCCGATCTCGATCGGCGCCGGCCGGGACAATCGCGCTTCACGACGCAGCGGCGCGAGCCGGACGAGGCGAAGATCCTGTCCGGCGTCATGTTCGATGAAAAGACCGGCGGCCAGGTGACGACGGGGACGCCGATCTGCATACATATCGAGAACGTCGACCAGCGCTCGCACGACTACGGCGACATTAAAGACAAATACCGGCCAGGGCACGCCGACTACGTCTACGAGGCGAAATACGGCATCCGCGACTATCGCGGCGGCGGGCGCTCCTCGGCGCGCGAGACGGCGGCGCGGGTCGCCGCGGGCGCCGTCGCGCGCAAGGTGATCCCCGGCGTGCGGGTGCGCGGAGCGTTGGTGCAGATCGGCCGGCTGTCGATCGACCGGGCGCGCTGGAACTGGGAGGAGACGCAGCGCAATCCGTTCTTCACCCCGGATGTCGAAAGCGTCGGCAAGTTCACCCACTACCTCGACGCGATCCGCAAGGGCGGCTCCTCGGTCGGCGCGGTGGTCGAGATCGTCGCCGAGGGCGCACCGGCGGGCTGGGGGGCGCCGGTCTACGGCAAGCTCGACGCCGAGATCGCCGCGGCGCTGATGGGCATCAACGCGGTCAAGGGGGTCGAGATCGGCGACGGTTTCGCCGTTGCGGCGCTGACCGGGGACGAGAACGCCGACGAGATGCGGGCGGGCAATGGCGCGCCGCGCTTCCTCGCCAACCATGCGGGCGGGATTCTCGGCGGCATTTCGACCGGCCAGCCGATCGTGGCGCGGTTCGCGGTCAAGCCGACCTCGTCGATCCTGCATCCGCGCCGCACGGTGACGCGTGAGGGCGAGGAGACGGAGATCGTCACCAAGGGGCGGCACGACCCCTGCGTCGGCATCCGCGCGGTGCCCATCGCCGAGGCGATGGTCGCCTGCGTGCTGGCGGACGCGTTCCTGCGCCATCGCGGGCAGATGGGATGAATTCAGGCCCGCTTGCCGACCGGCTACGGCCGAAGTCGCTGGCGGAAGTGGCCGGTCAGTCGCATCTGACCGGGCCGGACGGCGCGCTGACGCGGCTTTTGGCCGCGGGGTCGCTGGGCTCGATGATTTTTTGGGGGCCGCCCGGCACCGGCAAGACCACCGTCGCGCGGCTGATCGGAGCCCAGGCGGACGCGGAGTTCGTGCAGGTCTCGGCGATCCACACCGGCGTCGCGGATCTGAAGAAGCTGTTCGAGGCGGCCCGGGCGCGGCGGGCCCAGGGGCGGCGGACGGTGCTGTTCGTCGACGAGATCCACCGCTTCAACCGGGCGCAGCAGGATTCGTTCCTGCCCGTGATGGAGGACGGCGCGATCTCGCTGATCGGCGCGACGACGGAGAACCCCTCGTTCGAGCTCAATGCGGCGTTGCTGTCGCGCGCGCGGGTGCTGACGTTCAAGCCGCTCGACGCCGACGCCCTCGCGCAACTGCTGGCCCGCGCCGAGGCCGAGACGGGCCATGCGCTGCCGCTCGACGCGGAGGCGCGGGCGGCGCTGCTCAACATGGCCGACGGCGACGGACGCGCGGCGCTGACGCTGGCGGAAGAGGTCTGGCGCGCGGCGCGGCCGGGCGAGAGCTTTGACACGGCGGGGCTGGCGGAGATCGTGCAGCGGCGCGCGCCGATCTACGACAAGGCGCAGGATGGGCATTACAACCTGATCTCGGCGCTGCACAAATGCGTCCGCGGCTCCGATCCCGACGCGGCGCTGTATTATTTCGCCCGCATGCTGGACGCCGGCGAGGACCCGCTGTTTCTCGCCCGCCGCATCGTGCGCATGGCGTCGGAGGATATCGGGCTCGCCGATCCGCAGGCGCTGGTCGTCGCCAACGCGGCGAAGGACGCTTACGATTTCCTCGGCTCGCCGGAGGGGGAGCTGGCGATCGCGCAGGCGCTGGTCTATTGCGCTACGGCGCCGAAATCGAACGCGCTCTACACGGCGTTCAAGGCGGCGCAGGCTTTGGCCGCATCGAGCGGCTCGCCGGCCCCGCCGAAGACGACTCTCAACGCGCCGACCAAGCTGATGAAGCGCGAAGGCTACGGCGCCGACTACCGCTACGACCACGACCAGCCCGACGCGTTCTCGGGCCAGAACTACTGGCCCGACGCCATCGGGCGGCGCAAGCTGTACGCGCCGGTGGAGCGCGGGTTCGAGCGCGAGGTGAAGAAACGGCTCGACTACTGGGCGCGGCTGCGGGCGGAGCGGGAGAAGCGGTAGCGGTCGGCGGCGATGGATTGGAATCGCGGCCCTGACCTGCGGTCCCCGCGAAAGCGGGGACACGGCGCTCGTCCCTGGATGCTAAATTCTCGCGGCAAAGGCAAGCCTGCATCGCATCGAAAGCAAATTGCGCTAGGCCCGCGACATCAGGTGACGGTGCGCGACGATCTGCATGTGGACGCTGTCGGCCTCGACTTGAATCTCGCCGCTTTCGACCGCCTGCGCCGTCTTGTCCATAAGTCCCAGGAAAAGTTCATCCAGGGTCTCGGCTTTCGCCGACATGACGCCGATGTCGGCGCAACTTCCGATCCAGACCTCGCGCGCCTCATCCCAGAATGCGACGACCGTGAACATCTCCAGACTGCTCATGAGTTGCCTGCTCCGTGGCGAGTTGCTTGCGCGCTTTTGCTAGCACGAATTGCTCGCCGCCGAACATCCCGCCGACTCGCCGCGGGTGGGCGCGCTGCGCCGTTCCCAATTGCGCAGGCGCGCGACAACCTCGCCGGGGCGGCAGGCCGGCGGCGGAAACAGCCCCCCGTGCAAGCTCAGTTCGAAACGCTGCTCGCACCGCTGTCGGCGGTTTCTCCGTACCTGTGAACGTGCGGGCTCGATGACGTTGCGTCGGTCGTGGACGAGGTCGAGGAGGCGCTCGACGACGCCGCCGCGGCGGCCGCAGCGGGCGGCGGCCCCTGCTCGGCGCCGCCGTATTGCGAGATCACCGACTGCAGGTCGCCCACGAAGGCGCTGAGCGCATCGCTCAGGCTCGACGACGACGTGGACGATGTCGACGACGACGCCGACGTGGACGACGATGCCGACGCAGATTCCGCGGACGAGGAGGACGACGACGTCGCGCCGGTGAGATCGGTCACCAAAGTCTGGAAGTCGGTCTGCAACTGCTGAAAAAGATCGGCTTCTGTCGAACTCGAGGAGGTCGACGAGCTCGAGGAATTCGAGGAAGAACTCGCAGAGGCCGTCGGCGGCGGCCCCGGGGGCGGACCCGGCGGCGGGCCGCCCTGCCCTCCTGCGTCCTGGCTGCCCGTCGCATCGCCGCTTGTGCCCGAGTTGCTGCTGGCAAGCTGGCTCAGCAGGGCGAGAAGGCTTGCGGAGATGGAGACGCCGTCGTCGTCGGTCGACGAGACGGAGGAGGTCGTCGCACTCGTCGTGGACGCGGAGCCGAACGTTGTGTCCGTCGCGGACGCATTCGTCGACGATGCGGCGTTTTGACGCATGAGCTGATAGAGCAAGTTCTGCTGGTTGTACCCAGCTACCGACATTGACATGTTTGAGGCTCCAAATGGAGAGAGCAGCCTTCATGGCCGCGATTTGGAGTCTGAGCGCTTCGACTTGCGCGAAACTGTTGAAAAACACTTTTATCTGATGTGTATATTGAAGGTTAATTTGAGCTCGGCGCCGGGGCGCGCAAGGCGCCGCGAGGGTCTTCAACGCACCCGCTGCCGACCCACCGTCCTCGCGTTACGCCGCCGCCGCCGCGCTGCTGCCTCCAGCGGTGGACTTGGCGGCCGACGGCGCGGCGTGGTCGCGCGGCTGTATGTGACTGCCCAGGTGCGAAACTACCGCGGCGCTCGCCGACGCTGACGCGCCGCCGGCGGCGTCGGCGTCGCTCGACGATGGGGACGCCATGTTGCTCACATAGGCGGCGAGCACGACGCCAAGGCTGGACGACGAGCCGGAGGTCGAGTCCGATGAGGAGAGCGAGCTCGAGTCATAGGACGGCGCCGCGGCCTTCGCCGCAGACGAAGATCCGCCCGTCGGGTCCGAAGTCGCCGTCTGGACCCCGCTGCGCCCCTGTTGCAGCGGGTCGCCGGAAAACGACGCCGGCGCAGACGCCGGGGTCGCCGACGAGGACTCCGTCATGGCCGCCGACAATGGATTTTGCGCCGGGTCCTGTGGAAGCGGCCCGCCCGAAATCAGTCCGCTGAGGAAGGCCGCCAGCGTCTCGGAGACGGCGACCCCGCGGCCGCCGGTCGACGACGACACCGGTGCGTCCAAAACCGCGCTGGTCTGGGCGGACGGTTGGGCGATCGCAGACGAACCGCTGTTCACGCTCACGGCCTGTGGCCGCATCATCTGATAGATGAGGTTGTTCTGGCCGTAGCCGCTCACCGACAAAGACATGTTCGCCTCGAACCGCGGGCGCCGGCGCGCATCGCCGTCGTCGCCCTATATACTTCATGCGAGGCGCGCAAAAAATGCAATTTCAAGCAGCATGCAAGTACTGTTAACCGGATGTTAATCGATCCGTTTCGAAACGAGACCAATCCGAGTCTACTTTACTAACCGCCGCGGCGCGAACGGCGGCGCGGTTTGGTTCGCCGGCGAGGGCGGAACGGGCTCGGCAAGGCGCCTACGACCGCCGCTCCTCGGTCAGGACTTCGAAACGCACAAGCTTGGCGGCGCCGAAAGCGGTGGAAATCGCCACATCGGCGGCGTCGCGGCCTCGGCACATGACGATGCGGCCGATGCGAGGGTGGTTGTGGCGCGCGTCCATCGTGTACCAGCGGCCATCGAGATACACCTCGAACCAGGCCGAGAAATCCATCGGGTTGGGATCGATGGGGACGCCGATGTCGCCGAGATAGCCGGTGCAATAGCGGGCCGGAATGTTCATGCAGCGACTGAGCGCAATGGCGAGATGGGCGAAGTCGCGGCAAACGCCGCTGGTCTCGCGCATCGAATCGCTGGCCGACCGCGTCGCGCGCGCATCGGCGTAGCTGAAGCGGATATGGGAGTGGACGAAATCGCAGATCTCGCGCACGCGGGCGTAGCCGCCGGTCAGCGCGCCGAACTTCGCCCATGCGAAGTCGGCGAGATTGTCGCTGTCGCAATATCGGCTGGAGACGAGGTAGAGCAACACTTCGTCGGGCAGGCGGGAGAGCGGCGTGAACGGCGTATCGGGCGGCGTCTCGTCGGGCTGCCCGGAGTCTTCAATCACCAGCCGGTTGGAGAAGGTGATGACGCCCGCAGGCGCCTCAAGCCGCGAGACGCGGTTGCCGAACAGGTCGTAATAGGAGGTCATCGCCACGGCGGGATCGCAGCAGATAATGTCGCCCGATCTCAGGTCCGCCACCCGCGAGGGATGCACGTTGAGTTGCAGCAGCATCGGCGTCGGCTTGGGACATTCGAATGCGATATCGAATCCGGCATGAATGAGCATTCGGCTTCCCCGTTGAGCTTATAACGCGCCGCGGCGAACGGCTTGAACCGCATCGTCGGCTGACATTTCGGGATGCGACCGAACATGGACTGAGACGGTCATACCCTCTTCGTCCGCCGCATCGCCAAAATAAGTGCCGTGCAGCGGTATGGCTTGCCGCGCGTCGCGAGCGACCGCGACGCGAATGAGATCCCGATTGCCGACAATCCCGTTGGTCGGATCGAACTCGACCCAGCCGGCGCCCGGTAGATAGACCTGGCACCACGCATGGGTCGAACCGCCGCCGAGGGAACCCTCCCCGGAGTCGCGGTCGGGAACATAGATGTAGCCGGTTACGAAACGAGCCGCCAATCCCAGCGCCCTCGCCGCCTCCAACATCAGCGTCGCGAAATCGCGGCAGGTGCCGCGCCGGGTCGATAACGTCTGAAGCGGGCTCTGAGTTCCCCGCGCCGTGCGACGTTCGTAGGCCAGACCTTCCTTGATCGCGTAGGTCAGCGTCATCAGCAGCGTAGCGGTCTCGGTCGGACGGCCCAGGTTGAGAAAGCGGCGGACCCAATGGTCGAGCTCGCCGTTCGGATCGGGATAGACCCTTTCTATCGAGCGCGACAGGTCGGGGACTTCGTCCGCGTCGTAAGCGAACGGGTAGTATCGCGCCCGCTCGTCGAGCTGGAAATCCGGTTCGTCGAACGGAATGTGCTCGAGCACCATGCGGCTCTCGACCTGCAGCTCCCGGGTGTCGCTGGCGAAGTCGGCGATGGCGACGCTGTTGTCGAACACGTCGTGAATCCAGCGCAGCCGGCGCGGCTCCGGCGCTATCGCGAGGCTCGCCGACAGCAATCGTTGATCGTTGCTGCTGCGCGGCCGCAACATCATGCGATGCTCGCCCAGACGTACCGGCGCCCGATACGCATAGCTCGTGAGATGGCGCACGGACAATATCGTCATTCGATTTGAGCCAGGTTGCCGTTCTGTTCTTGTGTTCTCAACCCTTCGGCGCGAAAGCCGCCGCAAGCTTCTTCACCGCGCCGGAGGCCGCCACGGTTCCGCGATTGGCGAAGGCCTCGTGATTGGCCTCGATGGTGTCGAGATCGTAGAGATAGTTGACCATCAGCCCGAGCGACTGGCGCATTCCCGCCGCCGACCTGTCGCCCCTCGGGTTGATGCGCTCGAGCCGCGCGCCGTTGCCGAGATGGAACCGCGCCACGGGATCGACGACCCGGCCCCGCTCGTCGCGCGCGTGCAGGAAATAGCCGGCCGCGAGCGCGCAGAGCGCGCGGTCGGCGCCGTCCGGCGTCTCGCCCGCCTCGATCGCCTCGATGACGCGGCGGGTCTCCGGCGTGAGGAATCGCGAGGCCTCGTCCGCCCGCTCGCGCGCCAGCCAGCGGGCGAAGCCGGGGACCGGCGACAGCGTCACGAAAGTCTGCAGCCGCGGCAGCTCGCGGCGCAGGTCCTCGACCACCTGTTTAATGAGGAAATTGCCGAAGCTGACGCCGGCGAGCCCGGCTTGCGCGTTGTTGATCGAATAGAACACGGCCGTCGTGGCCGCTTCCGCGCCGATCGCCCCGCGGCCGGACGCGAGCAGCGGCGCGATGGCCTCGGGAGTAGCCGTGGTCAGCGCCACCTCGACGAAGATCAGCGGCTCGTCGATCAGCGCGGGATGCAGGAACGCGTACAGCCTGCGGTCGGGCGGATCGAGCCGGCGGCGCAACTCCTCCCAGGTCGAGATCTCGTGCACCGCCTCGTAGCGGATGATCTTTTCCAGGATGTTGGCCGGCGTCGTCCATTCGATGCGGCGCAGCACGAGAAAGCCGCGGTTGAACCAGGAGGCGAACAGGTGGCGGAAGTCGCGGTCGAACGGCTCCAGGGCCAAGCCGTCCTTCATCGCCGCGAGCAGCGTCTCGCGCATTTTCACCAGCGCGAAGGCGCCGCCGGGGGCGTGGTTGAGGCGGCGGATCAGCTCCTGGCGCTGCGGCTCGGCGCGCTCGAACAGATCGGCGGCGCGCGCGGCGTCGGGCGTCTCCAGAAAGGCGCGCGCGGCCGACTGCAGCGCTTCCAGATCGGGGCCGAAGGCGTCGCTGGCTGCGGCGAGAAACGCGCGTTTGTCGGCCTCGTCGAGCGCCGCGAAGCTGGCGAGCAGGGTCGCTGCAGCGGCGACGCCCGACGTCTCGCCACGGCCGGAGATCAGCTTGCGGGCGAGGTCGATCAGCGCCTCGACGGTGACCGGCGCCGGGCGGCGGATGCCGACGAGCGCGCGGCCGCGGTCGGCGACGCTCTGCCAGATGCCAGAGATATATTCGAAACGCGCGCCGGCTTCCGCCATCGGGACCTCGTCCCGATCTCTCTAGCAAAGCCGGCGCCGCGCGTCCCTCAGACGATGCCGGAACTGGAGCCCGCCACGGCGGGGCGCTCCTCACGCTTTCGTGTGCGATAGCCCGACTTGCGGTAAACGCCGATTGGATCGAGCGCACCGCCCTTGCGCCGCCGCGCCTCGGCCAGAACCGGCGAAACGTCGGTGAGGAAGCCGGCCTTGAGCCAGCGATGGGCGCCGAGCGCGTCGCTCGCCGCCTGCGCCTGCGCCAACGCGGCGCGGTCGACGAGGAGCGCCTGGGCATAGGCGCGCAAAACCTCCATCGCCGATTGCATCAGGCTCTCGATGGGATCGGTGACGTTGTGCGACTGGTCGAGCATATAGGCGGGGTCGAAGTTTTCCGCTTTGCGATGCGCAGCGTCGACGAGTTCGTTGAAGACGAGGAACAGGCGGAACGGGTCGATCGAGCCGGCGTCGAGATCGTCGTCGCCGTATTTGCTGTCGTTGAAGTGGAAGCCGGCGAGCTTGCCGACGCGGATCAGCCGCGAGACGATCTGCTCGATATTGACGTTCGGGGCGTGATGGCCAAGGTCGACGAGGCAACGCGCCTGCGGACCCAGCGCCTGCGCCGCCATCAGGCTGGAGCCCCAGTCGGAGATGACGGTGGAGTAGAACGCCGGCTCGTAAAGCTTGTGCTCCAGGAACAGGCGCCAGTCGGCCGGGAGCTTTGCGTAGATCTCGGCGGTGGACTCCAGATACCAGTCGAACACCTGGTTGAGGTGCGATTGGCCGGCGAAGTTGGAGCCGTCGGCGATCCAGACGGTGAGCGCCTTTGAGCCCAGCTTTTGACCAATCTCGATGCATTCGAGGTTGTGCTCGACCGCTTGGCGCCGCGTCGCGCGGTCGGCGTGGGTGAGCGAGCCGAACTTGTAGGACAGCGGCTGGCCCGGCTGGTCCTGGAACGTGTTGGAGTTGACAGCGTCGAACGCCAGCCCCAGCGCGCGCGCCCGTTCGGCGAGTTCACGGTAGTCGGCGACCTTGTCCCAGGGGAAATGCGGCGAGCAGGTCGGCGTCGCGCGCGCGAGCTGGTTGATAGTCGCGCAATCCTCGAGCTTGTCGAAAATGCCGCGCGGCTCGCCGGGGCCGGGGAAGCGGGCGAAGCGCGTCCCACCCGTGCCGACGCCCCAGGTCGGGACCGCGACGGCGAAGGCGGCGACTTTTTTGGTCAGAGCCTCGATGTCAAGGCCGCGGCGGGAAAGCTTGCGCGAGAGCGCGGCGTACTCGTCTTCGTGGGCGGCGAGCGCGCGGGCGTTCTCCTCGGCGATGAGGGAATCGGGAATACGGTAGGACATGGCGCGCTCCTGTTGTTTCCACTCGCTGCCTGTTGGCCGTCATGCCCGCGCTTGTCCCTGATATCCACGCCGTAGAGTTGCGCGGCGGCGTCGTTGTTTGATTGGCGGACTGCGCTCTACTCACTGGGCCGTTGCACTTCACATCGGCGTGGATATCAGGCACCAGCCCGGCCATGACGGCGCCAGCTGGGCCTACCGCGTGAACGACACCGCGTTGCCGGCGTCCACGTTCAAAATATTGCCGGTCGATTTCGCGCTCAAGTCCGAGGCGAAGAAATACACCGCTTCCGCGATGTCCTCGGGATACACCGACAGCTTTAACAGCGAACGCTGGCGGTAGACCTCCTCCAAGCCCTCTTCGCTCACCTTGTTGGAGGCGGCGCGCTGCTGGCGCCACTCGCCCTGCCATATCTTTGAGCCGCGCAGCACCGCATCCGGGTTGACCGTGTTGACGCGGATGCCCGCGGCTGCGCCCTCCAGCGCGAGGCAGCGGGCCAGATGCACCTCCGCCGCCTTGGCGGCGCAATAGGCCGAGGCGCCGGGCGACGCGGCAAGCCCGTTCTTCGAGGCGATGAACACCATCGAGCCGCCGAAGCCCTGTTGCTTCAGGATGCGATAGCCGGCGCGACTGCTCAGGAAATAGCCGGTGGCGAGGATCGCCATGTTGCGGTTCCACAGCTCCAGCGTCGTGTTCTCGAACGCCGCGGCCGAGGCGATGCCGGCGTTGCAAACAACGATGTCGAGGCCGCCGAAGCCCGCCACGGCGTCGCGTGTCGCAGCTTCCACGCTGGCCTCGCTGGTCACGTCCATGACGACGCCAGCCACCGCATCCTTGCCGAAGCGTTTGCCGAACTCGGCGACTTGGGCCTCGAGACTGGCGCGGTCTATGTCGGCGAGCACGACGCAGGCGCCTTCGCCCATCAGCCGCGCCGCGATCGCCGAGCCGATGCCGCCGGCCCCCCCGGTGATGACGGCGACGCGGCCGGCTAGCGCCTTCGGCTTGGGCATGCGCCGCAACTTCGCTTCCTCGAGCAACCAATATTCGATGTTGAACGCCTCCTGCTCGGCGAGCCCGACATATTTGCTCACGCTCGAGGCGCCGCGCATCACGTTGACGGCGTTGACGTAGAACTCGCTCGCGATCCGCGCCGTCGCCTTGTCCTTGGCGAACGTGATCATGCCGACTTGCGGGATCAGATAGACGACGGCGTTGGGATCGCGCATCGCCGGCGAATTGGGATGCTTGCAGCGCTCGTAGTAGGCCGCGTAGTCGGCGCGATAGGCTGCGAGCGCCGCGTCGAGCGCGTCCGCGTCGGCGTCATGGGCGATGACGAGCGGGCGGATCTTGGTGCGCAGGAAATGATCCGGGCAGGAGGTGCCGAGCGCGGCGAGGGCTTTAAGGTCGCGCGAGTTGACGAACTCCAGCACTTCGGGGGAGTCGTCGAAATGGCCGATCTTGCGTTCCGTTTTCGATATGCGGGCGCGGATCGCCGGCATCAGCTTGGCTGCGATCTCGCGGCGCTCCCCGGCCGGCAGCGGCTCGACCGCGGCGCCGCCGAACGCCGGCTCCTTGGCGTTGGCGGCGAGCCAGGACACCGCCTCGTTGATGACGCGGACCGTCGTCTCGTAGCATTGTTTGGAGGTTTCCCCCCAGGTGAACAGGCCATGGCCGCCGAGCACGACGCCGTCATATTGCGGATTGTCGCGCGCCATCCGGCCGAGCTTCAACCCGAGATCGAAGCCCGGCCGCTGCCAGGGCAGGAAGCCGAGCTTACCGCCGAAGATCTGTTTGGTGAGCGCTTCCGCGTTCTCCGACGCCGCGATGGCGATGACCGCGTCGGCATGGACGTGGTCGACATGCTTGTGAGGAACAAAGCCGTGCAGCGGCGTGTCGATCGAGGCCGCGCGCGGGTTGAGGTTGAAGGTGCAATGGTTGAACAGCGCCACCATCGCGTCCTCGTGCGCGAGGCCGCGATAGGCGCGCTCCAACCCGATGAGCTTGTCCTGATACAGCGTGGCGAAGCCGTCGCGCTTCATCGAGCCGAGATCGCCGCCCGAGCCCTTGACCCACAGCACCTCGACATTCTCGCCGGTCAGCGGGTCCTTCTCGGCGACCTTGGCTGACGTGTTGCCGCCGCCGAAGTTGGTGACGCGCAGGTCGGCGCCGAGGATGTTTGAGCGGTAGAGCAGCAGGCCCGGCTCGTCGAGATTTTGCGCCGCCGCGTCGTCCCACAGACTCGGCAGCAGCGCGTTATGACCGGAGGCGGATCCGCTCATGGGGTTTCCTCTAATGCGTTTGAGCGATCAACAGATGTGATCGAAGCTGAGCGATAAATACGGAAATCGCCTCGCATCGTCAATCCGCGCGCTTATGTTGCGCTGCAATAAGCAAATTGTGCGACGCAATGAACGATTTTGATCGGTTGTGATTGACAGCCGCACGACGTCATGCGACCCCTGGACGCTGACGAGAGGGAACGCCGGGAAGTCATGCGCGAGCGACAGCGCGCCGAGATTGCACGCGATCTGCTGAAGCAGCGCGGCTTTCTCTCCATCGCCGATCTGATGGCCGCCACCGGCGCTTCCGCCGCCTCGGCGCGCCGCGACGCCGTGCGGCTCGCTCAAGCCGGTCTGGCCGAGCGCGTGCACGGCGGCCTGCAGGCGCTCGACGACGCATTCCTGCCAACGAGCGCGCCGAAAGCGTTGGGCTCGCGCTCGTTCGACAACTCCATCGCCGTCAATGTCGCCGCCAAACGGGCGATCGCGAAGCGCGCGGTCGGGATGTGCGAGGACGGCGACGTCGTGATTGTCAACGGCGGCACCACCACCTATCAGATGTGCGAATATCTCAGACGCACACGGCTGAAGATCCTCACCAACTCCTACCCGCTGGCCGAGTTCCTCATCCACGAAACCGAGAACCGCGTCGCCCTGCCCGGCGGCGAGGTCTATCGTGACCAGAAGCTGATCGTCGCGCCGTTCGACGACGACGCCATCCAGCATTACGCGGCGAGAATCATGTTCATGAGCGCGATCTCGATCAGCCCGCGCGGCTTGATTGAAGGCGATCCGCTGATCGCGCGCGCGGAAGCCAAGATGCTGAAGCGCGCCGACAAGCTGGTCGTACTCGCCGATTCCTCGAAATTCCAGATCAGGGGCAGCCTGGTTGTCTGCCCGTTGTCGCGCGTCGACACGCTGATCACCGACGCGGGCGCGCCGGAACAGGGATTGCAGATGCTCAGAGACGCCGGCGTCGAAACGGTCGTGGTACAGACGGAGACCGCGCCAGCATGAAGGACGACCTGACGCCGCGCATCGCCATGCGCGACATCGACAAGGAATTTCCCGGCGTACGGGCGCTAAAGGGCGTCTCGTTCGACGTGCGCGCCGGCGAGGTGCATGCGCTGCTCGGCGAGAACGGCGCCGGCAAGTCGACGCTGATCAAGATCATGTCCGGCGTCGTGCAGCCCGACAAGGGCGCGGTCCTGGTTGACGGGGTCGAGACCAGGCTCTCCCGCCCCGACGACGCCCGCCGCGCCGGCGTAGCGACGATCTATCAGGAGCTGTTGTTGTTCCCGGAGCTGAGCGTGGCGGAGAATATCTTTCTCGGCCATGCGCCGAAGGGGCTGCTCGGCAGCATCGACCTTGGCGCGATGAACGAGAAAGCCCGCGAGCTGCTGGCGTCGCTGGAGATCGACGATCTCGACGCTGAGGACAATGTCGGCGCCCTCTCGGTCGGCAACCGCCAGCGCGTCGAGATCCTGCGCGCGCTGTCGCACGACGCGCGCGTGCTGATCATGGACGAGCCGACGGCGGCGCTGACCGAGGCCGACATGAAGCGGTTGTTCGACATCGTCAGGCGGCTGCGCGCGCGCGCGGTCGGGATCGTCTACATCAGCCACCGTATGGACGAGATCTTCGCGATCTCCGACCGCGTCACGGTGCTGCGCGACGGCGCCTACATCGGCACACGCGCGACGCGCGACACCGACGCGGGCGAGCTCGTGCATATGATGGTCGGGCGGCGCATCGAGGCGCTGTTTCCCAAGGTCGTGGCGACGATCGGCGAGCCCGTGCTGGAGGCGCGGGGTCTGACCGCCAAGCCGATGACGCGCGGCGTCTCCCTCACCGTGCGCGCGGGCGAGATTGTCGGGCTGGCCGGGTTGGTCGGCTCCGGGCGCAGCGAACTGGCGCAAACGCTGTTTGGAATTACGCCCGCCGAGAGCGGTGAGATCTTGATTGAGGGCAAGGCCGCGGTCATCACCTCTGCGGCGCAGGCGAGGAACCTCGGGATCGCCTATGTGCCGGAGGATCGCGGCACCCAGGGGCTGATCAGGCCGATGAGCGTGCGGCACAATTTCTCGCTCGCGGCGCTGCATCGCATCACCTGGTTCGGCTTCATCGACCGGCGCGCCGAGCAAATGCTTGCCGAGGCGGCGGTCAAACAATTCGACGTCAAGACGTCTTCGCTTGACGAGTTGGCGGGGCGGCTTTCGGGCGGCAACCAGCAGAAGATCGTGCTCGGCAAGTGGCTCGCCAACAAGCCGCGGCTGCTCATACTGGATGAGCCGACGCGCGGCATCGACGTTGGCGCCAAGGCGGAGATCCATCGGCTGATGGGCGAACTGGCGCAGGCTGGCGTCGCCATCCTGATGATCTCAAGCGAACTGCCGGAAGTGCTCGGGATGAGCGACCGCGTGCTGGTGATGCGCGAAGGCCGCATCGCCGCGGAGTTCGCGCGAGTTGACGCGACGCCGGATGCGGTCGGCGCGGCGATGATGGGCGACGTCAAGGAGAGAGCGGCTTGACCGCGCTGGCTTTGACCGCCCGCCGCCGCGCTTCGTGGACGCGCCGCTTCGCTACGCAAGAGGCGATGCTGGCGGTCGCGGTCGTCGGGCTCGCCGTCGCCGTCGGCGCCTACAATCCACGCTTCCTCGCCGCCAACAATCTCGCCGACCTGCTGCTTGGAAACGCCTATGTCGCGGTTGCGGCGGTGGGCATGTCGATGGTGATCGTCTCCGGCAACATCGACATTTCCGTCGGCGCGCTGATTGGCGTGCTGGCGACGGTGTCGGGTTCGTTGGCGGTGGCGGGCTATCCGATCGCGCTCGCCTGGGGCGCGCCGCTGGTCTTCGGCGTCGCGGTGATGGCGTTGCAGGGCGCGGTGGTCGCCTATCTCGGCATACCGGCCATCGTCGTCACGCTCGGCATGCTGTCGATCCTGAAAGGCGGGCTGATCAGCGTCACCGGCGGCAGGTGGATCACCGACCTGCCGGACAATTTCCATTTGGCTGATATCGAGCTTGGCGGCGTCGTGCCGATGCCGGTGGCGATCATGGTTGTCGCGACGGCGCTGGCCGCCGCCTGGATGCGCTGGTGGCCGGGCGGGCGCGCGATCTATGCGACCGGCGGCAATGCGGAAGCGGCCCGCCTGAGCGGCGTGTCGCCGAAGCGCACCATCGTCATGGTGTTTGCTCTGCATGGTTTCTTCGCCGGCGTCGCGGCGCTGCTGTTCGCCACGCAGCTGCGCGTCATCCAATCGACGGCGCCGCCAAATCTGGAGCTGACGGTGATCACCGCAGCGGTGGTGGGCGGCGTCAGCATTCTCGGCGGCGTCGGCACCGTGATCGGCTCGACGCTCGCGGCGATCCTGATCGCCGAGATTACCAGCGCGCTGGTGTTCGTCAACGTCTCGCCCTATTGGACGCACGCGGTGCAGGGCGCGCTGATCCTCGCCACCGTGATCGCCGACATCATGCGCCGGCGTCGTCGGCTGAGGGCCGCCTGATGCGCCGGCTGCTCATCCGCCACGAAACGATCCTGGCGGCGATCCTGATTGTCGCGCTGATCGGGCTCGGCTTCCTCAACGACCGCTTCCTGACGCTCGACAACCTGCTCAACCAGGGCCGGTTGATGACCGAGATCGGCCTGATCGCGCTGCCGATGACTTTTGTCATCGTCACCGGCGGCATCGATCTCTCGGTCGGCGCGATTGTCGGGCTGTGCGCCATCCTGCTCGGCTATTCCTGGAAGAACTGGGGCTTTCCGTTGCCGCTCGCCGTGGTCTTCGCGCTCGGCGTCGGCGCGCTGGCGGGGCTGGTCAACGGGCTCGTGATCACGCGGCTGAAGGCGCCGCCGCTGATCGTCACCATCGCCACGCTGGCGCTCTATCGCGGGCTGGCGGAAGGCATCAGCAAGGCGCATTCGGTGCGCGGCTATCCGGAAGGGTTCTATTGGCTGGGCCAGGGCGAGGCGCTCGGCGTGCCGACGCAGCTCTGGGTGCTCGGCGCCTGCATCGTGATCGCCGGCGTCGCGCTCGACCGTACGTCATTTGGCCGCACGCTTTACGCGGTCGGCGCCAACGAAACGGCGGCGCGGTTCTCGGCGCTTTCGGTCGACCGGACGAAGCTGATCGTCTATGCTCTATCGGGATTGATGTCGGGACTTTCGGCTTATGTGCTGGTGTCGCGGGTGACGACGACGCGCTCGGACATGGGGCTCGGCTACGAGCTCGACGTGGTGGCGGCGGTGGTGCTGGGGGGAGCGAGCATTTTCGGCGGCTCCGGCACGATCTGGGGCACCGCCATCGGGCTGGCGATGATTCAGTTGCTGAAGAACGGTCTGGCGCTGACGGGGGTCAAGGGCGACGCGACGATTGTCGTGATTGGCGTCGTATTGATCGCCTCGGTGCTGATTGCGAGTTCCCTCGAACGCCGCCGCGAGTGAGCGGCGCGCGTTTCAAGGGTCGAACGCCCGGATCAACGGGCAAGGGAGGACTGCATGAAGAAGCTGCTTTTGGCTGGCGCCGCGCTGGCGACGCTCGCGTTCGCCGCCGCAGGCGCGAGCGCCGCGCAATGGGACGGGGGCGACGACCTGCCGACCAACCCGCTCGCCTGCGGCGCCGGGGCCAACCCGGCCCCTGCGAGCAAACCTTATGACGGCGGGCAGGCGACCAACGCGCCCAACCTCGCCGGCAAGGAGATCACCGTCGTCGACGTGCCGAAGCTGATCGGCATCGGCTATTTCAACGCGACCAGCAAAGGCATCCAGGAGGCGGCCAAGGAGCTCGGCAACGTCAAGGCCTCGACCGATGGACCGACCGAAGCCAAGATCGACGAGCAGATCAAGTTCATCGACAATTACATCACCCGCGGCGTCAACGGCATTCTGTTCGCCGCCAACGATCCTGTCGCCATCGCGCCGGTGTTGAAGAAGGCGCTGTCGAAGGGCATCCATGTCGTCGGCTACGACGCCAACTCGACGCCGGACGCGCGCGAGTGGTTCATCAATCAGGCCGAGTTCAACGGCATCGCCAAGGCGATGGTCGACAACATGGCCAAGGAGATCGGCGAGGACGGCGCGTTCGCCATCGTCACCTCGACCTTCACCACGCCCAACCAGGCGCGCTGGATCGCCGAGATGCACGCCTACGCCGACAAGTGCCATCCGAAGATGGAATGGCTGGAGACGGTCGAGGCGCAGGAGGACAACGTGTTGTCGTTCAACCAGGCGACGACGCTGATCAACAAGCACGGCGACAAGCTCAAGGGTCTGTTCGGCATGACGTCCGTCGCCACCCCCGCCTCCGCCGAGGCGGTGACGAAGGCCAAGCTGTGCGGCAAGGTCGCGGTGGTCGGCCTGGCGACGCCCAACGCGATGAAGCCCTATGTCAACGCCGGCTGCGTCAAATCGGTGGTGCTGTGGAACCCGGTCGATCTCGGCTACGCCGCGATGGAGGTGATGCGCGCCGTTGTCGACGGCAAGCTGAAGCCGGGCGCGACGGAAGTTGAAGCGGGCAAGCTCGGCAAGCTGCAGGTGGTCAACGGCAGCGAGATCCTGCTCGGCGCGCCGTTCATCTTCGACAAGGCGAACATCGGCAAGTTCGACTTCTGAACCTGTGGGAGGCTGCGCGGCGCCTCATGCCCGGGCTTATCCCGGGCATTGCGCCGCGCGGCGCTGCGGCGTTCGGTTGGATTTCACGGAATCTGACGCGTCCCGGCGCGACGTGGATGGCCGGGACAAGCCCGGCCATGACGCGGAGGGAGACTTGCCCCGCTACGCCTTCAAGATGTCGCTGCATCCCGGCCGGCGCGAGGAATACAAGCGCCGGCACAACGCGATCTGGCCGGAGCTTGCGGCGCTGCTGAAGGACGCCGGCGTCTGCAACTATTCGATCTGGCTCGACGCCGAGACCGACATCCTGTTCGGCTATCTGGAGCGCCCCGCCGAGCATCGCATGGACGACCTGCCGAGCCATCCGGTGATGCGACGCTGGTGGGCGCATATGGCCGACATCATGGCGGCGAACCCGGATGCAAGCCCGGTCGCTGCCCTGCTCGACGAAATGTTCTATCTGGAGTGACAGCCATGAGCGTCGCGGCGCTCGACGTCGGCAAGACCAATGTCAAGGTCGTACTGTTTGACCAAGACGGCGCGATCCTCGCCGAGCGCTCTGCGCCCAACGCGCCGCTGCCGCCGGACGGGCAATGGCCCTATCCGCGGCTCGACGTGGAGCGGATATGGAGCTTCGCGCTCGCGGCGCTGGGCGAACTCAACACGGTAGCGCCGATCGCGGCGATCTCGATCTCGACCCACGGCGCGGCGGGCGTTCTGATCGACGACAGCGGGCCGTCGCCGCCGCCGATGGATTACGAATTCGCCGAGTTCGGCGCGCTCGACGCCGAGTATGACGCCCTGCGGCCGCCCTTCGCCGAGACGCTGAGCCCGCGCGCGCCGCGCGGCCTCAACGTCGGCCGCGCCGTCTATTTCTACCAGCGGCGCTATCCCGAGTTGTTCGCGCGAGCGCGCGCGTTCCTGCTTTATCCGCAGTTCTGGTTCTGGCGGCTGACCGGGGAATTGGCGTCGGAAGTCACCTCGCTGGCCTGCCACGGCGACCTCTGGCGGCCGCGCGAGGCGGCGCTGTCGAGTCTCGTCACCGGCCGCGGCTGGGCGCGGCTGTTTCCGCCGCGCCGCAACGCCTGGGACGCCGCGCCGATCCTACCCGAGGTCGCCGCCCGCGCGGGCCTGTCGCCCGGGGTGCGCGTGCATGTCGGCGCGCATGATTCCAACCTTTCGCTGGTCCCGCACATCGTCGCGCGCGCAGACCCGTTCAGCGTCGTCTCCACCGGCACCTGGGTCATCCTGATGGCGGTCGGCGGGACCGGGCCGCTCGATCCCGCCTGGGACATGCTCGCCAATGTCGACGTGCTCGGCCGGCCGACGCCTTGCGCGCGCTTCATGGGCGGGCGCGAGTTCGCGGCGCTGGCGGGGACGCCGGCGCCGATCGACGCGCGGGATGTCGCCGACGTCGTCGCCTCCGGCGCGCTCGCGCTGCCCGCCTTCGCCGATCAGGGCGGGCCGTTCTGGGACCGCGAGGGCCGCATCGACGGCCCGGCGCCGGCGACTGCGCAAGCCAAGACCGCGCTGGCGACGCTCTATGTCGCGCTGATGACCAAGCTGATGCTCGACAGACTGGAGGCGCCCGGCGATTGGATCGTCGAGGGCGGCTTCGCCCGGACGCCGGCTTTCGCGTCCGTGCTCGCCGCTTTGGCGCCGGAGCGGCGGGTGCTGCTGGCGGCGAGCGCCGGGGCCGCCGAGGGGGCCGCGCGGCTCGCGCATTGGGGCCGCCCGCAGCCGCCTACCGAGAGCCGCAGCGTCGCCGCCTGGGACATCCCCGGGCTGGCGGAATATGCGGCGCGTTGGCGCGGCGCCGTGTCCGCGGGTTGATGGAGTTCACGCCGTCAGCGGTTCGGCGCCGCCGGCGCGTAGGAGCTTGCCGGCAAGTCGTCCGGGGTCGGCGGGGTCGTGCCGTCGATCGCGCCGAACATCTTGCGCAGGAAGCCCGGCGTCATTCCCGACAGCGGGTTGACGTTGAGCGAGGGACTGCTCGCCGCGCCCGTCACCCGGTAGTTGATGGCGAACACGCCCTCGTTCTGCCCGCCTGTCAGCAACTGGCCAAGCAAGGGTATGCCGCCGAGCGCGTTGTTGAACTGATACAGCGGCACGAACACGCCGTTGAGATCGACCTTGTCGTGTGAGAAGTCGATGAACCCCTGCGTGGTCAGGCCGAACGAGACATTGGCGACGACGCCGTCGCGCACTTCGAGCTTGCCGCCGTTGCGCGTGAAGCTCGCGGTCAGCTTGTCGAAGCGCACCGGCGGCGAGCCGTCGCCCCCGCCGAACAGGTTGCCGCCGCGCGGCAGGTTGCTGCGCGGCGGCGCCGCCTGTTCGAGCTGCTTCAGCGACGCCTCGTCGCGGATCGCGAACTTGCGGATCGTCGCCACGCCGCGCGCGGTGTCGCCGACCTGGCGCACGCTGAGGTCGATCGCGCCACCCTCCATCTTGCCGTAGACGTCGAGGAAGCGGGCAAGCGCGCCGGCGTCGTCCGACTTGATGACGATGAGGCCGCCTTCGCCGGAGTGCGCCGAGACGGCGCCCTGGCCGATCTTGCCGCGCGCGTCCAGCGACGCGAAGCCGCCGTTGCGGCGCACGCCGGTCATCTCGAACGGCGCGATCTGCTCCTTGTTGTTGCCTATCGCCGCCCCGATCTTCACGTCGAGCTCCAGCTCGCGCGACTCGCCCTCGCCCTCGCCGCCGGTCAGGCCCTTGACGATGCCGCGCGCGTCGAGCGAGGCGCCGCGCAGCGTCAGTTTGGGCCGCTCGCCGCCTTCAAGGTCGAGCTTGAGATCGTCGCCGGCGCCCATCCGGATGGGCGACAGCTTCAGCCATTTCAGCGCGCCTTCGGAGGCGAACAAAGCCGAGCCGCGCGCCGACAGCGAGCCGGCGTCGATGACGAGATTGGCGACCTGCACGCCGTCCGCCGTCGGCTTGACTGTGAACGTCGCCTTGCCGGGCTTGCCGGCGGTCTTCCACGGCGGGCCGCCGAGCGAATCGAGGCTCGCCTTGGCGAGGTCGATCTCGACGTCGGCGCCCGACTTGTCGAGCGGCGCCTTCAGCTTGAGCACCACCGGCCCGCGCAGCCGCGGCCCCGAGTTGAAGTTGAGTTTTGTCCGCGCCGCCTCGTCCAGCGTGCTAGTCACCGTCAGCGCGCCGACCTCCTGGCCGATCTTGGTGACATCGAGCTTGGCCGGCGCGCCGAACACCTGGCCGGTCCCGCTCATCTTGATCTGGTTGGGGTCGGAGGAGAAATCGATCGCGCCCTGCTCCAGCTTGGAGTTGCCGAGGAACTTGTCGACGGCGAGCCCGCTCAGCGAGCCGTTGGCGCGGAACTTCTGCTCCTCCGGCCGCACGCCTTTGCCGAGCGTCAGGTCGAGCTTCAGATCGCCCTGGAACTGGCCGCGAATCGCGTTCGGATCGAGCGTGACGCCGACGTATTTTTTCAGTGCGTCGAGTGACAGCAGATCGGCGAGCGCGTCGGCGCCGCCGAGCACATGGCCCTGGCCCTGCGCCGGCATGCGGTCGACCGGCTTGGTGTCGGGCACGACGAAGGACAGGTCCGTGCCGAGAATGCGACGCCCGCCGCTAAGGTCCATCACGCCATGCGTCGCCGCGACCTCGAAATGACGCCCGGTGATCGTGCCGCTGGCGTCGAGGCCGGAGGTGACCGGCAGTCCCGGCAGCAGCACCGCAGCGACATTGCGCACGGTGAAGCGTCCGTCGACGGAGTCGGCGGGCGGCGCCTGTTTGCGCATCACCGCGGCGAAGGCGGCGGCGTCCCAGTCGGCCTTGAACGAGCCGGAGGCGAGCTCGCCGGCGCGCAGGCTCTCCTGGCACCATTTGCGCGCGTCGGGGTTGATGAAGGTCGGCCACAGCCGCAGCGCCTCCATCAGCGAGCCGGCGCCGGCAAGATCGAGCTTGGTCTCCGCCCCGGCGTCGCTCATGTGCACGCGGGCGTAGAAATCGCCGCTGAGCCGCGGCCCGCGCAGGGTGAACTTGTCGATCTCGAAGGTCTTGGCGTCGACGTCGTAATGCGCGACGAGGTCGACGTCGTCGAGCTTGGCGGCGGGCTCGCTCGCACGCGCGCCGGCGAATACGATGTCGCCGCTGTGCAATCTGACGCGCCACTGCGGATCGGCGGCGAGCGGCGGCTCCACGAGGCCGGCGAAGCGCACATGCGTTTGTCCAGCGAGCGCCTCGACGCGGTCGAGCTTGTAGCGTCCCTGCGGATCGAGCGAGATGAGGCCGGTGGCCTCGTCGATGGCGATCGGGCCGCCGGAATCTGGGTCGTGCGGGTCGAAGCTGCCGGCGCCGAGCGTGAAGGCGCCGTCGAGCCCGGTCAGCGCGCCGGAGGGCGTCGCCTGCGCCGTGAAATGGAACGAGATCGGCGAATCGAAGCTGAAGGCGGGCGGGTTCGGCGCCAGCCGCATGAAGTCGTCGACCGCGAGCTGGCGCGCCTCCAGGCTCAGCTTGCGATCCGCGCCGCCTTCGGCGCTCGCCTCGACGCTCCAGTCTCCGGACGGCCCCTTGGCCGAAAGCGCCGCCTTGGCGGTGGCGCCGGAGCGGTCGAAGGTCAGCCTGAGGCTGTCGTAGACGGCGGCCGCGGGGCGACCGGCGGTCTGCACAGTGAGTCGGCCGTCGACGATGGCGACATGGTCGAGCGGCTGGTCGGCGCCCGCCATGGCCTCGGCGACGGCGGCGACCAACGCGCCGAAATTGTTCTGCGCCGGAGCGGCGGGAGTGCGCCCGATCGGAATCGGCACCGAGTTCTCGGCGCCCGCCGAGAGCGAGAGATCGCCATTGGCGTCGACCCGGAGCGCGAGCTGCAGGCCGTCGAGTTCGAGCCGGCGCACTTTCACGTCGAGCCGCAGCAGCGCGAAAGCGTCGAGACCGATGCGGCCGCCCGGCGCGCTGACCACCGCGCGGCCCTGCGGATCCTTGATCGTCAGGCCGCCGAAGCCGATGCCGACGCCGTGCGGGCCGCGCATGATCGCGGTCGGCCCGAGCGCGACGCTGTAGCCAGGGGCGAGCCGGCTTTGCAGATTGGCCGCAATCGCCGGCTGCAGCGATTCCAGGCTGATCGGGCCGCGGCCGAGATAGGCGAAGCCGACGCCGGCGAGCGCCAGCACCACCGTCACCACCAGCGCGGCGCCGCCGAGCGCCGCGCGTGCGACCGTATTGTTGCGGCGTGGCCGCCGGGCGCGCCGCAGCACAGTCGAGGGCTCTATGTCGTAGGCGTCGTGTCCGTCGTCCGGGGGCGCCTCGGGGCTATGATCCGCGATCAACGCGATGATCTCTCCATGGGACTGCGCCGATGATTCGCGGCGGACCGACCGCGTCGTCCCTGGGTCTTGAACGTTGGCGATGCCTGCGTCAACTTCCCCCTCCCGTAGTCGCGGCATGTGCGCTGCAAATAGGATGAAACGAGGGCTTTTATGGGAGCAACTTGTGAAGCCGGCGACCCGGCCCCGGATTTCAGCCTGAGCCTGGATCCGGAACGGCGCGCCGGGTTGGCGGACTATCGCGGCAAGGCGTTGGCGCTATACTTCTATCCCAAGGACGACACCTCCGGCTGCACGGCCGAGGCGATCGCGTTCAACGGCCTGCGCGACGCTTTCGCGCAGGCCGGCGCGGCGATCCTCGGCGTGTCGCCGGATAGCCCAAAGAGTCACGCAAAGTTCAAGACCAAGCACGGGCTCGAGTTCGAACTCGGCGCCGACGAGGAGAAGGCGGCGGCGACCGCCTATGGCGTATGGGTCGAAAAGAGCATGTACGGGCGCAAGTATATGGGCGTCGAGCGCTCGACCTTCCTGATCGACGCGCAAGGCCGCATCGCGCGAACCTGGCGCAAGGTGAAGGTTCCAGGACACGCCGAGGAGGTGCTGGCTGCGGCGCGCGCGCTTGGCGGCCGGTCGTCCTGAAATTGCGCGAGTCTCGCCCGGCGATTTGCGAAGAGTTAACCCTAATGGAGCCTTAGTAGCGCCGGGGCGCGGTCTTGTTGCGTCCAGGAGCGTACAGCGCATGTCGATTCGCGACCGTTATCCCCACGCGAAATTGCCGCGTTCGCACTATTTCCTCACCGTTTCCCGGGGAGACAAGGTCCGCGCCTTCGCCGTGCGGCCCGCCGTTGCGATGGCCGCGCTCGCCGCGGCGCCGCTGTTCGCGCTCTGGGCGTTCGGCGCCACCGCCTTCATCGCCTGTCACGACGAGGTCGTGACGACGCTGCTGTCGCGCGAGGCGCAGTTGCAGAGCGATTACGAAGCCAAGCTGTCCGACGCGCGCGCCGAGCTCGATCGCGCTTCGAGCCGGCAATTGCTCGACCAGAGCGCCTTCGAGGGCAAGATGCGCGACCTCGTCTCGCGTCAGGCCAAGCTGGAGAGCCGCGGCGCGGCGCTGGCGGCGCTGGCGGCCGAAGCCGGCGCCAACGCCACGGCGCTGGCGGACGCGCGCCCGCGCGGCGCGGCCAAGCCTTCCAGCAGCGCGTTGACGGCGCTCCAGGCGATCGGCGGGCCGCCCGCCGACGGCGATCTCGGGGGCGCCGGCGCCCCCGGCGCGGCGAGCGCCTACGCCCCGGCGCCGGCGACGAAGATCACGCCGCTGCAGCCGGCCCAGCCGGTCAAGCCGCGTCCGCTCGACGGCGAATCGGCGAGCCGCGCGGCCATCCCCGCCGACCGGCTGGCGGGAGAGCTCGCCGCGGCGGCCTCCGACGCCTCGCTCGACCGCGACGCCCGCGTCGGGCTGGTCGGCTACTCGCTCGACCGCGTCGAGCGGGCGCAACTGGCGGCGCTCGACGGCGTCGCCCACAAGGCGCATGCGGCGGCGGCGAAATTCGAGACCATCGTGCAACGCACCGGCCTGTCGCTGGCGGCGCTGAAGGAGCCGCAGGGCGGCGTCGGCGGCCCGTTCATTCCCGTGTCGCCCGACGACCCCGCGTTCGGCCGCGCCGTCGCCGGCGCCGCGCGCGAAATCGAGGCCGCGCGCAAGCTGCGCAAGCTGATGCCGCATCTGCCGGTGCGCTATCCGCTGGTTGGCGACGCGACGCTGTCGTCGCCGTTCGGCTACCGGTCCGACCCGTTCCTCGGTCGCCCCGCCCTGCATCCCGGCGTCGACATGGTGCAGCCCTACGGTTCGGAGATCAAGGCGACCGCGATCGGCCGGGTGACCCACGCCGGGCCGATGGGCGGCTACGGCAATTGCGTCGAGATCGACCACGGCAACGGCATCGCCACACGCTACGGCCATATGTCGGAAGTGCTGGTCGAAGAGGGCCAGACGGTGGAGATCGGCGAGACGCTCGGCCGCATCGGCTCGACCGGCCGCTCCACCGGCGCCCATCTGCATTACGAGGTCCGGGTCGATGGCGAGGCGGTCGATCCCGAGCGCTTCCTCAACGCCGCGCGCGACTGAGACCGAGCGCGCAGCCGCCTTCCCGGTTGTTTGAACCCGCCGCGCGGCCAGCGGCGCGATTTTTCATGCTATCCGCGGCAACATGGAATCGCTCATCGGTCGCACCATCGCGTTGCTGGCGCTGGCGATGCTCGTCGCCATCGTCGCGCGGCGGCTGCGGCTGCCCTATACGGTCGGCCTTGTCGTTACCGGTTTTGCGCTCGCGCTGTCGCGCCTGGACGTCGGGCTCGCGCTCACGCATGAGGTCGTGTTCGACCTCATCCTGCCGCCGCTGTTGTTCGAGGCGGCGCTCAACCTGCATGCGAGCGAACTCAGGCGCGACTGGCCGCCGATCCTGGCGCTGGCGACGGCCGGCGTGCTGCTCTGCGCGGCGGTGGTGTCGGGCGGGCTGGTTGGGCTGTTCGGCTGGCCGCTGCAGCCGGCGCTCGCCTTCGGCGCGCTGATCTCGGCGACCGACCCGATCGCCGTCATCGCGCTGCTGCGCGAGCGCGGGATCAAGGGGCGACTGGCGCTGCTGATCGAGAGCGAGAGCCTCGCCAACGACGGCTCGGCAGCGGTGCTGTTCGCACTGGCGACGATGGCCGGCGGCGGCCTGCCGGGCCCGGCCGAGGCGCTGACCTCGCTGGCCTGGATCGCCGGCGGCGGCGTGCTGATTGGCGGGCTGGTGGCGGGTTCGGCGCTGCTGCTGGCCTGGCGCACCCAGGAGCATCTGGTGGAGACGGCGATCACGGCGGTGGCGGCCTATGGCTCGTTCCTCGCTGCCGAGCGTTTCGGCGCCTCGGGCGTGCTGGCGACGGTGACGGCGGGGCTGGTTCTCGGCAATCTCGGCGTGCTCGCCGAGACTGCGCGCGTCCCGCTCATCACCGCGCAGGGGCGCGAGTTCGTGCTGGCGTTCTGGGAATTCGCCGCCTTCCTGGCCAATTCCTTCGTGTTCCTGCTGATCGGGCTGGCGCTTGCGCATGTTGGTTTCCCGCTCGACTGGCGGCCGGCGGGCGTAGTCGGGCTCGCGCTGGCGGGACGGGCGGCGGCGGTCTATCCGGTGAGCCTGTCGTTTGCGCGCTCGCGCTGGAAGGTGAGCGTGGCGACGCAGCACTTCCTGTGGTGGGGCGGGCTGCGCGGCGCGCTGGCGCTGGCGCTCGCCTTGACGCTGCCGGCGGATGCGCCCTACCGTGACCAGATTCTCGTCGGCGCCTTCGCCGTGGCGGCGTTCTCCGTGCTCGTGCAGGGCGTCACCGCGGGCTGGGCGCTGAGTGGGCTCGGCCTCGCGCCGCAGGAGGCGGAAGCGCAATGACCAAGGTAGCGCTGATCACGGCGGGCGGCAGCGGCATAGGGGCGGCGGCGGCGCGACGTCTGGCCGCGGATGGGTTCCACGTCGGCGTGCTCTCCTCGTCCGGCAAGGGCGAGGCGCTGGCGGGGGAACTCGGCGGAATCGGCGTCACCGGCTCCAACCAATCCGCCGAGGATCTGAACAAGCTGGTCGATCTCGCGATGGCGAAATGGGGGCGGATAGACGCGCTAGTCAACAGCGCCGGACACGGGCCGCGCGCGCCGCTGCTGGAGATCACCGACGAGCAGTGGCGCTTGGGACTCGACGTCTATCTGATGAACGTGATCCGCCCGACGCGGCTGGTCGCGCCGATCATGGCCGCGGCGGGCGGCGGGGCGATCATCAACATCTCGACCGCCTGGGCGTTCGAGCCGAGCGCCATGTTCCCGACCTCGGCCGTGTTCCGGGCGGGGCTGGCGGCGTTCGCCAAACTGTTCGCGGATGAATACGCGGGCCGGAACGTGCGCATGAACAACGTGCTGCCGGGCTGGATCGACTCCCTGCCGCAGACCGAGGAGCGACGCGCGGGCGTGCCGATGGGCCGCTACGGGACTTCGCAGGAGATCGCGGCGACGGTGGCGTTCCTCGCCTCCGAGGGCGCGGGCTACATCACCGGGCAGAATTTGCGGGTGGACGGCGGGCTGATGCGCGGGGTTTAAGCCTCTACGACTTAGTGGCAACTGGACAGGACGCAGCGCCCGCGCCTACAGCGCGCGCCTATTGCGGGGACTTGGGGAGGCGCCGCAGAGTAACCGGAGCCTCCGCATGTCCTTGAGCCGCATCGACCACCCCGCTTTCAAAGCCAAGCGCATGAGCGCGGAGGAAGCCGCGGCGCTGATCCGCTCCGGCGACACCGTCGGCATGAGCGGCTTCACCGGCTCCGGCTATCCCAAAGCCGTGCCGCTGGCGCTGGCGGCCCAGATCGAGGCCGCGCGCACCGCCGGCGATCCGTTCCGCATCCGCGTCTGGACCGGCGCCTCGACCGGACCTGAGCTTGACGGCGCGCTCGCCCGCTCCGGCGGCATCGAGTTCCGCCTGCCCTATAATTCCGATCCGCACGCGCGCGAAATGATCAATCGCGGCGAGATGGAATATTTCGACATGCACCTGAGCCAGGTCGCGCCGATGGCGTGGCAGGGCTTCCTGGGCCCGCTCGACGTCGCCGTGGTCGAGGTGACCGGCGTGCGCAAGGACGGCTCGCTAATCCCGTCCTCCTCGATCGGCAACAACAAGACCTGGCTCGATCGCGCCAACCGGGTGATCCTGGAGGTGAACCACTGGCAGAACCCGGCGCTGGAGGGGATGCACGACATCTACTACGGCACCGCGCTGCCGCCCAACCGTGTGCCGATCCCGCTGACGCGGCCCGACGACCGCATCGGCGAGGCCTATTTCCGGCTCGATCCCGCCAAGATCGTCGCCGTGGTCGAGACCGAGAAGCCCGACCGCAACCTTCCGTTCGCCGAGCCGGACGAGGCCGCCCGCGCCATCGCCGGGCACCTGCTGGAGTTCTTCCGCCACGAGGTGACCAAGGGGCGGCTGCCGGGGAACCTGCTGCCGCTGCAATCGGGCGTCGGCAATGTCGCCAACGCCGTGCTCGGCGGGCTGGTCGACGGGCCGTTCGACAACCTCACCGCCTACACGGAAGTGATCCAGGACGGCATGATCGAACTGATAAAGGCGGAGAAGCTGCGCATGGCGTCGGCCACCGCGTTCTCGCTAAGCCCGGAGACGGCGCGCGAGCTCAACGCCGACATGTACCGCTACCGCGACAAGATGATCCTGCGGCCGCAGGAGATCAGCAACCATCCCGAGCTGATCCGCCGGCTCGGCTGCCTCGCCATGAACGGGTTGATCGAGGCCGACATCTACGGCGCGGTCAACTCGACGCATGTGATGGGGTCGCGCATCCAGAACGGCATCGGCGGCTCCGGCGATTTCGCCCGCAACGCCTATGTCTCGATCTTCATGACGCCCTCGACCGCCAAGGGCGGCAAGATCTCGGCCATCGTCCCGCAGGTGAGCCACACCGACCATATCGCCCAGGACGTGCAGGTGCTGGTCACCGAACAGGGCCTGGCCGATCTGCGCGGCCTGTCGCCCAAGCAGCGCGCCGAAGTCATCATCGCCAACTGCGCCCATCCCGACTACCGGCCGATGCTCAGGGATTACTATACCCGCGCGCGCGCCAGCTCCTACGGGCAGCAATCGCCGACGCTGCTGAGCGAGGCTCTGTCCTGGCATCAGCGCTTCGTCGAGACGGGATCAATGCGGGCCTGAAACACTTGCCCGCGTCCACGCAAAAGCGGGACCCAGGGGCCGACCGACTCGCGCTCCCCTGGATCGCCGCATTCTCGCGAATGACGAAGCGGTTGCAGCCGCCGGGTCAGCCCCGCAGCGCGCCGAGCAGCAGCGGACCGAGGATCATGACTGCAGAGGCGGCGGCCATCATGCGGTCCTGCGAACTGTAATAGCCGAAGCTTCCCGCCCGATCGTTCGCGCCGGCGCGGCGGCCGCTGCTCGCCGTCTGCTGGCCAGACTTGCCGATATCCTTGCTCAGGAGCGGCACGCCGAGGGCTTCGGAGACGTGGAAATTCGACATCTCGTGGATCTGCTCGGTCGTCTTGTCGTGCGCCTCCGGCAGGTTGTTCGATTGCTCGTTCGATTGCGCCGGCGGCGGGGCGACCGGGGTCTCGGGGGTGGCGTTGGGTTGCTGGTCCATGGCGGTTCACTCCTTGCACGGGAGCGAACCGCTTATGTCGGCAATAGTTCCTTACGCTCAGTTCTGACCCTGCGAGCTTGCCTGCTCCACCCTGAGCAGCGCGGTGACCGCGGTCTCGCCGGCGTTGGTCCAATACCGCAGCGGCGCGGCGTCATTGGCGTCGAGGCCGGCGGCGATCCTGATATAATGGTCGTTCGGGCAGAGATCGCGCACGGGATCGAAGGCGACCCAGCCGAGGCCGGGCGTCAGGGCCTCGGCCCAGGCGAACATCTCCTGCGCCTCGTCCGCCGTCTCGCCGACGCGATAGCCCGTCACCAGTCGCGCCGGCACATGCCACGCCCGCGCCGCCGCGACGAACACATGCGCGAAATCGGCCGCTCCGCCCTTCTTCAGCGCGAAAACCTCGGAAGCGGAAGCCTCGCCGCCAAAGCCCGGCTCGAACGCCAGCGCCTCGTGCACGGCCGCCATCAGCCGATGCAGCCGTTCGAGCGGATCGGCGCCGACGACCGCTTGCGCGAATTCGCGCAGCGCGGCGTTGGCGTGGGCGAGCGGACTGTCGCGCAGATACATCGACGCCGGCAAGGGATCGACGGCGCCGCGCACGACGCCGATCGCGTCGTTGGTTTCGACCTCGCCGGAGGCGGCTACGGTCACGCTGTCGACCGGCTTGTGCCAGCTCATCGAATGCACGACCGAGCCGAAGGCGTCCTCGCGCGGTTTCAGCGCCGCGTCGAGATCGACGCCGACGCGCCAGCGCAGCACGTATTGCGAATCGAAGCTGCGCGGCGTCATGCGCAGCGACAGATGCAGCGCGCGGGCGGGCGTCGAGAACGCCAGCCTGGTCTCGTGCGAAACCCGGATGCGCATCTAGGCCAGCTCCCGCCCGTCCATCCCGCTCTCCCCTCCGGGGTGAGGGGTCGCGCAGGACCTGCTTCCATCGTCCATGTGGAGACGCTCCTCACCCTTGCCCTCTCCCGCGCGGGGAGAGGGGACGACAGGCCGACAGCCTTTCATGCGTCCCTCACACAAACAGATATTGCTCCGAAATCGTATTGGCGATGCGCGCGTTCTCCTCGATGAACTCGGTGACGAACTCGTGCAGGCCGCCCTGGAAGATCTCGGTCATGCTGGCGCGCTCCAGCTTGGCCACCGTGGCGCGCGCCTGACGTTGCGAGGCGCCCGACTTGCCGTTGCAGCGGGCGAGATCGTCAAGCGCGCGATCCAGGTTCTCGTAGCAATAGATCAGCGAACGCGGCATCTCCGGCTTCAGGATCAGGAGATCGGCGACGAGCCACGGCTTGACCCGGTCGCGGTAGACCCAGTGATAGGCCGTCGCCGCCGAGACCGAGCGCAGGATCGCCACCCACTGGAAATAGTCGAGCGAGCCGCCGACCTGCTCGTTGGCCGGCAGCAGCAGGTGATATTTGACGTCGAGCAGCCGCGCGGTGTTGTCGGCGCGCTCGAGGAACAGCCCGGCGCGGTTGAAGTAATAGGCGTCGTTGCGCAGCATGGTGCGGTAGCAGGCGCCGTCGAAATCGAGGCTCGCCTTCTTCACGTAATCGAGGAAGCGGGCGAGCGCGTCACGGCTGAGTTCCTTCGCCGCGCGGCGGGTCGCCTCGAACCGCTTCAGCTCCAGCCAGGCGTCGTTGATCGCGGTCCAGGTCTCGGCGGTCAGCGCGGTGCGCACGGCGCGGCCATTGGCGCGGGCGTTCTCCAGGCAATTGCAGATCGAGGACGGATTGTCGCGGCCGAAGGTGAGATAATCGACCGCCGCCGTCTCGCTGACCTCGCCGTGCGCCTCCTGGTAGCTCTCGTGCGCGCCGGCGGCCTCCAGCGCGGAGAACCATTCGGTCTGCGGGTCCTCGGCGCCGCCGCGCGGCAGATATTCGAGCCGCAGCGTCGCCTCGATGGTGCGGGCGATGAAATCGGCGCGCTCCATATAGCGGGCGAGCCAGAACAGATTGTCGGCGGTGCGGGCGAGCATCATGCCGCCTCCTCGTCGTCGACGACCCAAGTGTCCTTGGTGCCGCCGCCCTGGCTCGAATTGACCACCAGCGATCCCTTGGTCAGCGCCACGCGGGTGAGCCCGCCCGGCACGATGCGCACCCCCTTGGCGCCGGAGAGCACGAACGGCCGCAAGTCGACATGGCGCGGCGAGACGCCGGCGTCGAACGAGGCCGGGCAGGTCGAGAGCGCCAGCGTCGGCTGGGCGATGTAGTTGGCGGGGTCCGCCTTCAGCTTGGCGGCGAACAGCTCGCGCTGCGCCTGCGTCGCGTGCGGGCCGACCAGCATGCCGTAGCCGCCGGAGCCGTTGACCTCCTTGACCACCAGCTGGTCGAGCCGCTCCAGCACATAGGCGAGGTCGCCGGGCTCGCGGCAGCGGTAGGTTTGGATGTTCTTCAGCTTCGGCTCCTCGCCGAGATAGAATTTGATCAGCTCCGGCACGTAGCTGTAGATCGCCTTGTCGTCGGCGACGCCAGTGCCGATTGCATTCGCGATAGTCACATTGCCCGCCAAATAGGCGCCAACCAAGCCCGGGACGCCGAGAATCGACTGCGGGTTGAACACCATGGGGTCGAGGTACTCGTCGTCGACGCGGCGATAGATGACGTCGACCCGCTTCGGCCCGAGCGTCGTGCGCATATAGACGACGTCGTCGTCGACGAAGAGATCGCGGCCCTCGACCAGCTCGACGCCGAGCTTGTCGGCAAGGAACGAGTGCTCGTAATAGGCGGAGTTGAACGGACCCGGCGTCAGCACGACGATGTTGGCGCTCGCCTCGGGATTCGGCGCGACCGAGGCGAGCGTCGCCAGCAGTTCGTCGGGATAATCGTCGACCGGGGCGACGCGGTGCTCGGCGAACAGGTCCGGCATCAGCCGCATCGTCACCTCGCGATTCTCCAGCATGTAGGAGACGCCCGAGGGCGTACGGGCGTTGTCCTCCAGCACGTAGAAATCGGACTCGTCGATGCGCACGACGTCGATGCCGCCGATATGCACCCAGATGTCATGCGGCGCGCGGTGGCCGATCATCTCCGGGCGGTAGTACGGATTGCGCAGGATCAGATCTTCCGGGACGATGTTCTCTTTCAGGATGCGGCGCGCGCCGTAGACGTCCTTCAGGAACAGGTTGAGCGCGGTGACGCGCTGGATCAGCCCCTCCTCCAGCTTGCGCCACTCGCTCCGCGCCAGCAGCCGCGGCACGATGTCGAACGGAATCAGCCGCTCAGCCGCCTCCTTGTCGCCGTAGACGCCGAAAGTGATGCCGATGCGACGGAACATGAATTCGGCCTGGGCGCGCCGCGAGGCGAGCAGCTCGGGCGGACTCGTCGCCAGCCAGCGCGCCACCTTGGCGTAGACGCGCCGCGGCGTCTCCCCCTCGGGTCCCAGTTCATCGAAAAACGCCGCCATACAAGCCCCTTTAGTGTACAACGGACGGAGCAAGTCCTATGCCGTCGATCGAACCAAGTCGAGCGCTTCGGCGCCCGTCATGACGGCGTGCGCCGGGAAGGTTTCGAAATCCGCCTCCACGGCGAGCGCAACGGCAAGCCGGCGGCGGTATTCCGAGCGGCTGATCTCCTGCGCGCCGAGGCTGGCCAGATGCGAGGTGACGAACTGCGTGTCGAGCAGCCGGAACCGCCCGCGCTTCAGCCGCGCCACCAGATGCGTCAGCGCGACCTTGGAGGCGTCGCGGGCGCGGTGGAACATGCTTTCGCCGAAAAACGCGCCGCCGAGACTGACGCCATAGAGGCCGCCGACGAGTTCGCCGCCCTGCCGCGCCTCTATGGAATGGGCGTGTCCGCGCGCGTGCAATTCGCCGTAGAGGCGCAGGATCTCGGCGTTGATCCAGGTGCGCTCGCGCATCGCGCAGGCGCGCATGACCTCGCCGAAGCTGCGGTCGGCGGTCACTTCGTACATATCCGAACGCACGGTCTTGGCGAGGCTCTTCGAAATCGTCAGGCCGTCGAGCGGGAACACGCCGCGCCGCTCCGGCTCGACCCAGTGAAGCTGGTCGGAATCGCGATCCTCGGCCATCGGGAACAGGCCGATGGCGTAGGCGCGAAGCAGCAGGTCGGGCGTGATCTCGAACGGCGGCTGGCGGCGGGACATGGCTTTCAGAGTCGCGCGCGGGACAGGCCGCGTCAAGCGCGCCGGCGTGACGAAACAAACGCCACCCTGCGACGTTGTTGCAGCACCCTGCCTCGACGCTTGCCGGACCAAGCCGGCAAGCGCCGCGACAGGCAAACAACATCGTTCGCCTGGGCCAAGAAACGCCGGCCTGCGCGAACCCCATAGAGGGTCAAGACATGAAATCTGTGCTTCTCGGCGGCGCCATGGCGCTCGCGCTGACTGTCGCCGCCTCGGCGCAAACGGCCAAAGACAGCAATAACAGCGCCAAGATGAGCAATCCGGCGACGACGAGCGCCGGCGCCGGTGAGTTCATCACCCAGCAGCAGCAGGGCGTCGTGCGCGCGCCCAAGCTGGTCGGCGTGGCCGTCTATGACAAGGAGAACAAGAGCATCGGCAAGGTTTCCGACCTGCTGCTCGACAAGGAAGGCAAAGTCGAGGCCGTGGTGATCGGCATCGGCGGCTTCCTCGGCATCGGCACGAAGGACATCGCCTTGCCCTATGACGCGGTTCATTGGCAGACCGAGCAGCGCACGGTTGCGACCAACGGGGCGGCGCCCGCGACCACAGGCAACACGATGAACAACACCACCGGCAGCGCAACCGGAACGGCGACGGCCAACAACGCGCCGGCGCAGAAGACCGTCACCCCCGAGCAACAGGAAGCCTATAACGGCTATCCCGACCGCGCCGTCGTCGACATGTCGCAGCAGCAACTGAAGGACGCGCCGGAGTTCAAATACGCCTCGCAGACGGCGAACTCGGCCGCGGACGTGAACGGCGCCGCGAAGAACCCGTAAAGTGCTTTCTAGCGCGACAACGCCTACGAAAGCGCACAGCTGCTAAGTCGGGCTTTGATTCCGCCATCCCCGTCATGCCCGGGCTTGCCCCGGGCATCCACGCCACGCCGGACCAGAGTCTTATCAGGATAAGGCGCATCTCTGCCCGGCGGGGATGGCCGGAACAAGCCCGGCCATGACGGCAGCAGTGGTGAATGGCGCCGTTTTGCGCCTGCGCCCGACTGAACGAACCGAACCCGCCTTTCCGAATCGCCCTGGCGGCCCTAGATTCCCGCCATGCCCGGCGAAGCGCCCGAAGACCTCGACGACGAACCCGATCTCGACCTGACCGCCGACGACGCCCCCGTCGCCGACGGCCCGCTCGCGCGCGGCGCCGCCGTCATCAAGGCGTTCTGGCGCCATGCGCCGCACGGCCCCGGCGTCTACCGCATGCTCAACGAGAGCGGCGAGGTGCTCTATGTCGGCAAGGCGCGCTCGATCAAGAAGCGCATCCTGTCCTACACCGCGCCGCAGAGGCTCTCCACCCGCATCGCCCGCATGGTCGCGGAGACCGCGTCGATGGTGTTCGCGACCGTCGAGACGGAAGCGGAATCGCTGCTGCTCGAGGCCAACCTCATCAAGCAGCTGAAGCCGCGCTACAACGTGCTGCTGCGCGACGACAAGAGCTTCCCGTATATTCTCGTCACCGGCGATCACGAGGCGCCGCGGATCGGCAAGCACCGCGGCGCGCGCGACGCCAAGGGCGACTATTACGGCCCGTTCGCCAGCGCCGGCGCCGTGACCCGCACGCTGTCGGCGCTGCAGCGCGCGTTCCTGTTGCGCACCTGCTCCGACAGCTACTACGCCAACCGCTCGCGGCCGTGCCTGCTGTATCAGATCAAGCGCTGCGCCGCGCCCTGCACCGGCGAGATCGCGCTGCCGGACTATGCGCGCCTCGTCGGCGAGACGCGCGATTTCCTGTCCGGGCGCAGCCGCGCGGTCAAGCATCGGCTGGCGCGCGAGATGGGCGAAGCGGCGGAGGCGCTCGAATTCGAGCGCGCGGCGCGGCTGCGCGACCGCATCTCGGCGCTGTCGGCGATCCAAGGCGAGCAGAGCGTCAATCCGCGCTCGGTCGCGGAAGCGGACGTATTCGCGATTGAGCAGGAGGCCGGGCAGTTCTGCATCGAGGCGTTCTTCTTCCGCACCTATCAGAACTGGGGCAATCGCGCCTATTTCCCCAAAGCCGACAAGTCGCTGGAGCCGGCCGAAGTGCTCGACGCGTTTCTGGCGCAGTTCTATCTGGAGCGCCCGGCCCCGCGGCTGGTGCTGCTCAACTTGGCCGTTCCCTCGCAGGCCACTTTGGCGGAAATTCTCTCGGCTCGCGCCGGCCGGCGCATCGCCGTCGGCGCGCCGCAGCGCGGCGAGAAGAAGGAGCTGGTCGACAACGCCGCCCGCAACGCGCGCGAGACCCTAACGCGAAGACTCTCCGAGACCGCGACGCAGCAGAAGCTGCTCGCCGCGCTCGGCCACACTTTTGGCCTCGACCATGCGCCGCGCCGCGTCGAGGTCTACGACAACTCGCATATCATGGGGACGAACGCGATCGGCGCGATGATCGTCGCCGGGCCGGAAGGTTTTGTGAAGGGCCAGTACCGCACCTTCAACATCAAATCGGAAAACCTGACGCCGGGCGACGACTACGCTATGATGCGTGAAGTGCTGACGCGCCGGTTCTCGCGGCTCAAGCGCGATGGCGAAACCGCGCAAGGCGACGCCTTCCCCGATACGCCCGACCTTGTGCTGATCGACGGCGGGCGCGGCCAGTTCGAGGCGGCGCGGGAGGTGCTGCACGGGCTCGGCGTCGAGGGCGTGCAGATCGCCAGCATCGCCAAGGGGCCGGATCGCGACGCCGGGCGCGAGACGTTTTTCGTCGAGGGGGCTGAGCCGTTCAAGCTGCCGCAGCGCGACGCCTGCCTGTTCTTCGTGCAACGGCTGCGCGACGAGGCGCACCGCTTCGCCATCGGCACGCACCGGGCGCGGCGCAAGAAGGAGTTCGTCAAGAGCCCGCTCGACGAGATTCCGGGCGTCGGCCCGGCGAGGAAGCGCGCGTTGCTGCAGGCTTTCGGCACCGCCAAGGCGGTGGCGCGGGCGGGGCTGGCGGATCTGGAAAAGACACCGGGCGTCAATGCGGCGACGGCGCGGCTGGTCTATAACTTCTTCCACGAAAACGGGTAGGAAACATTATGCTGACCGTCCACCACCTCGGCCGCTCGCAGTCCGAGCGCATTGTCTGGCTGTGCGAGGAGCTGGGGCTCGAATACAAGCTGGTCCGCCACACGCGCGATCCCGGGACGATGCTGTCGCCGCCAGAATTGAAGGCGCTGCACCCGATGGGCTCGGCGCCCGTCATCGAGGACGGCGGCGCGCCGCTCGCCGAGTCCGGCGCCGTCGTCGAATACATCCTGGCCAAATACGGCCGCGGCCGCCTCGCCCTCGGCCCCGGCGCGCCCGAGTTCGCGGATTATCTCTATTGGCTGCATTTCGCCAACGGTACGCTGCAGCCGGCGATGGGCCGCTGCATGATTCTCAAGCGGCTGAGCCTGCCCGACGACAATCCCGTGCAGACGGCGATGCGCGGCCGGCTCGACCGTGCGCTGCGTTTCGTCAATGCGCGGCTGACGCAAGGGCCTTGGCTCGCCGGCTACGAGTTCACCGCCGCCGACATCATGACGGTGTTCTCGCTGACGACGATGCGGCTGTTCTATCCCGCCGATCTCACGCCCTATCCCGCGATCCTGACCTATCTCTGGCGCGTCGGCGAACGGCCGGCCTACTGCAAAGCGATGGAGAAGGGCGATCCCGGGTTCGCGCCGCTGCTTGCAGCGAAGGTGTGAGTTAGCGGCTCCGCGCCGCTGCGGCGGGGGTCATTCCCGCATTCGCGGGAATGACAGGCAGACGTCGCCCGCTACTTCACCGGCGGCTTCAGCAGCTCGTTGAAATCGGCCATCGACAGTTCGCCGCCGTAGGACTTGCCGTTGATGATGAAAGTCGGCGTGCCCTGGATCTTGGCGAGCTTCTCGCCGGTCTCGGTCACCTGCCGCACCTTGCCGACCAGAGCCGTGTCTTTGAGGCACTCCATCGCCTTGTCGCGCGGCAGCCCGGTCGGGCGCAGCGCCGCGAGCAAGGGGTCGAGCGGATTGTTGACGAACGCCCACTTGTCCTGGGTGGCGAACTCCAGGTCGATGACCGCCATCGCCCGGTCTTTGTCCTCGCCGACGCAGCGCGCCAGCGTGAACGCGGCGACGTCGAGCGGGTTGCGCGAAAATTCGCGGAAGATGTAGCGCACCTTGCCGGTGTCGACATAGGCCTTCTTGAACTCCGGCAGTGTCTCGCGGTTGAACACGGCGCAATGCGGGCAGGTGACGGAGCCGTATTCGATGACCGGCACGCCGTCAGCCGGCCCGAAGCTGAGTTCCGGCAGCGGCCCGGGTTTCAACGCCTCCTGCATGTCGACCGTCTGCTCCGGCGGCGGCGCAGCCGCGGCGCTCGCCGCGCCGAGCGCCAGCGCCAGGGCCAGAGGAAGAAGGTTGAACTTCATGAGGACACGCTCCGGGGATAGGTTCGGCCCCGCTTTTGCAAGCTTTGCCGGCCGGGCGCAAGTTAAGCTCCGTTGCGCTTGCGGCTCAGCCGGGGTAGCCGACGGTCTGGCCAAACAGCACCCGCCGCCCGGCCCTGAGCGGCAGCCGCTTGGCGAGCGCCGGCCGGTCGCAGTCGTGGAACCAGGCGTTGAGCCCGGCCGCGGCGGCGAACAGATAGACGTTGGCGGCGACGATGCCGCAGTCGACGAGATAATAGGCCTTCTGCGTCTCCGGATCCTGCACCGGCGCCGCGTCGATCGGCTGCTCCAGGCGGTCGACGTCGGCGACGTAGATGAGCCGCACCGGCGCCCGGTCGCCATGGCGCGGCAGCCCCTCGGCGGCGACCAGCGGGCGTAGGTCGCCGATCAGCACGGGCGCCAGGCGGTCGCGCTGGGGATCGTAGAGATAGAGCCCCTGCTCCATCGCGACATAGACGTCGATTTCCTGGGCGTGGCTCGCGGTCGCGTCGGAGACCACGGGTGCGCCGAAAGCCTCAACGATGCGGGCGAACTCGGGGTGATTCACCCCACAGGCCGCCCATAGAAGATCGGACAGCACCTGCGGCGCCAGCGGGCGCGACGAGAATTTCTGCTCGGTGCGACGCAGCCGGAACGCGTCGCGCAACGGAGCGAGATCGTCGAACCGCGGCGGCGGCAGATCGACGGCCGGAAAATTGCTACCGATCTCCGGAATTGACCCAGACATGAGCGCCTCTCCTCCCGGCGCAATTTAGCCTCCCATCGAAGAGAGGCCATGCGCCAGCGCAACACTTGGCGACCAAACGTTGTGGCGTCATGCTCAGTTCCGGTTGCTCAACCCTTCAGCAGGGCCGGTTCGCCCGGACGCGTCTCGAGACTGATCTGCCGCTTGTGGAACGCCTTCAGCGTCGAGCGGTGGCCGATCGAGACCAGCGTCGCTTGCGGCAGCAGCTTGGCTATGGCGCGGTAGAGCGCGTTCTCGCTCTCCTCGTCGAGCGAGGCGGTGGCCTCGTCGAGGAACAGCCAGTCGGGCTTGGCGAGCAGCGCGCGCGCGACCGCGAGGCGTTGCTGTTCGCCCCCCGATAGCCGCATCTGCCAGTTGTCGCTCTCCTGCAGCCGCTCGACGAAAGCGGGCATGCCGACCTCGACCAGCGCCTGGCGCAGCGCCTCCGGCGAATAATGCGTGGCGTCGAAGGGATAGGAAACGGCGTCGGCGAGGGTTCCGATCGGAATGTAGGGCCGCTGCGGCAGCAGCATGAGCTTGGCGTGGGCGGGCTGCGTAATCTCGCCCTTGCCGTAGGGCCAGAGGCCGGCGATGGCGCGCAGAATCGTCGACTTGCCCGCGCCGCTCGGTCCCATCAGCAGCGTCGGCTCCTGCGGCGCGAGCACGAGATTGCCGATGCGGGCGAGCTTGGCCCCGTTGGGAAGCGCAAGCTCCAACTCGGGAATGGCGAGCGCCTCGCCGACGCCGGGCCTGGCGTCGACGCGCGGGCTCGCGCTCCAGGCGGCCTGGGTCTGCGCGAAGGCTTCGTCAAAAGAGGTCAGACGATTTATGGTCGAGCTGAAATCGGCGAGGCCGATGTAGTTGTTCACGAAGAAATTCATCTGCGTATTGACGTTGCCGAACGCGTCCGCCGCCTGGTTGAATGAGCCGAACGACACTTTCTTAGCGAAATAGAACGGCGCAATAATCACGTAAGGGATGATGACCGAAATTTGCGAATAGAACTGGTTGAAGGCGATGAGCCGAACGCGCACGTTGATGATGCGCTGGATCGTATGGAACACGTCCTGGAACACCTCGCCGGCGTGCGCCATCTCGCGCTCTTCGCCTTTCAACAGGGCGATCTGCTCGCCGTATTCGCGGATGCGGGCGAGGTCGAAACGAAAGTTGGCCTCGACCTGCTGCTGCCGGAAATACAGCGACGACAGCTTGCGGCCGATGAGCTGGGTGATCCCGGTCGCGAACACGGCGTAGAGCGTCGCCACCCAGAACAGCAGGCCCGGAATCTCGAAGCCGAGGAACGGGAGCGTCATGCCGCGCGACAGGCCCCACAGGATGATCGAGAACGCGACCAGATTGGTCGCCGAGGAGATCATCTGGATCGAGTAATTGTAGATGCCGGCGTTGCCGGAACTGGAGCCGGTGCCGGAGCCGTTGATGAAGCCGCCGACGTCCTGGCTGATGCGCTGGTCGGGGTTGTCGGCGGTGTGGCCGCCGAGCGCCAGCTTGTAGTGCATGGAGTTGACGAGCCAGCGCGAGGTGTAGGAGGCGGTCATCCACCGCCGCCATTGCAGCACGAAGTTCGAGGCGACGTAGAATTCGATCATCAGCGAGCAGATCAGGATGAGCGCCAGCGGCAGGAACACCTCGATCAGCTGATGCCAGAACTCGATCCGGTGGGCGTCGTCCGGCACCTGGATGGCGTTGCCGAACGCCATCTGGAAATAGTTCAGGCGGACGCCGAGCGCGACCTGGAACTGATTGATAAGAATGAGGAAGTAGACGCAAGTGCGGCCGTAGCCGCGCTGACTCGTCAGGAAGAGCGGCAGCAGCGGCGGCTTGAGCGAGATCGGCGTCCCCGCCTCGAAGAACGGATCGGCGATATGCATCATCCGGATAACGAACGGGATGTGGGAGATCAGCGTCAGGGCGACGACGAACAGCGCGGTGGCGACCGGCAGATAATGCGGCGGTGAATACTCCGCCAGCGATTGCGGCCAGTAGTCGAGCCCGTCGGCCAGCGTGACAAGCCCGAAAACGAAGGTCTCGACCGCGAACAGCTCGGCCATGATCCTCAAAAACGTCGGCACGCGAAATCGCGGCAGCGAGGCGACGGCGCCCGCGGCGGCGCAGAGCGCCAGCAGCAGCGTCATGCCCTGCGCCGGAACGAAAAAGGCGGCGACGAAAGCCAATATCGCGATCAAACCGAGCAGCGTCGCGCGCATGAAATGGGCCATCCCTTGAGCTACGGAGGTTCGCGCTTAGCAGACGCCGCCGGGCGAAAGAAGGGCGCCGCCCCTCACGGTTTCGAACGGAACCGGCCTTCGGCGAGAAACTCGCGGCACAGGATCTTCACCAGCGCGTTGCGCGGCAAGGTGAAGTGATCGCAGGCGACGAGGCAGCAGTCCGAAGCTTCCGGCGGCTGCGCCGACGCGACGGAGACCGTCCCGTCGTTGGGCCGCGGCAGCACCAGCCGCGCGGCGAGGAAGTTGAGCGCGCGCGTTCCCGCGATGGCGCCGAGCGGATAATCGATCGCACCGAGCCGCCCGTTGAGCGCCGGGATCGCCGCGCGGCCCAGTTCGGCGAAGGCGGGCCCATAGAAGGCGCGGAACAACGCGCTGCGTTCCAGGAGCTCGACGAGCTCGCTGCCGCCGTGCGGCGTGCCCATGGTCACGACGGCGCCAAGGCGGGCGGGCCGGAACCCCGCTATCATGGCCCGGGCGACGAGGCCGCCCAGCGAATGACCGACGAAGTGCAGCCGGTCCACCCGCGCGCCGAACGCGGCGACGTCAGGCGCGAGCCCACGCGCGCAGTCGGCGATGGTCTTGCGGCGCGAGGGATAGGCGGGACAGAGCGTCTCGTAGCCCGAGGCTGCGAGGGCCTTCGCCAGCGGCGCCATCGAGCCCGGCCGCCGCGCCAGCGCATGCAGCAGGACGACGCCCTCCACCGCCGTTCAGCCGGCCGCCGCCAGCCGCGCCGCCTTCAGCTTGGCGAAATCGTCCCCCGCGTGGTGCGAGGAGCGCGTCAGAGGCGAGGCGGAGACGAGCAGGAACCCCTTGGCCGCGCCCACCGACGCGAGCTGAGCGAATTCCTCCGGGGTGACAAAGCTCTCGACCGCGTGATGCTTCGGCGTCGGCTGCAGGTACTGGCCGATGGTGAGGAAATCGACGTCGGCCGAGCGCAGGTCGTCCATCACTTGGCACACCTCGCTGCGGCTCTCGCCCAAGCCCACCATAACGCCGGACTTGGTGAAGATCGTCGGGTCCAGCTCCTTGGCGCGCTGCAACAGCCGCAGCGAGTGGAAGTAGCGCGCCCCCGGCCGCACCGTGAGATAGCGGCCCGGCACGGTTTCGAGATTGTGGTTGAACACGTCCGGCTTCGCCGCCACGACGACCTCCAGCGCGCCGTCCTTGCGCAGGAAATCCGGCGTCAGCACCTCGATCGTGGTCGCCGGCGCGGCGGCGCGGATGGCGCGGATGGTGCGGGCGAAATGCGCGGCCCCGCCGTCGGGAAGGTCGTCGCGGTCGACCGAGGTGACGACGACGTGCGTCAGGCCGAGCTTGGCGGTCGCGTCCGCCACGCGCTCGGGCTCGTCGCCGTCGAGCCGGTTCGGCAGCCCGGTGGCGACGTTGCAGAAGGCGCAGGCGCGGGTGCAGATCTCGCCCATGATCATGAAGGTGGCGTGCTTCTTGTCCCAGCATTCGCCGATATTGGGGCAGCGCGCCTCCTCGCACACGGTCGTCAGCTTGTGCTCGCGCACCAGCGCGTGCGTCGCCGCATAGCCCGGCGAGCCCGGAGCCTTGGCGCGAATCCAGGCCGGCTTGCGGGCGACCGGGTTGTCGGGCCGGTGCGCCTTCTCTGGGTGGCGGGTCACCCCGGGGTGGCGCAGGCGGTCGATTTCGATCAGGCGGGTCATGGGCGACATTTAGCACGCGGCGCAGCGGAAAACAGGGGCGCGCCGGCTAAAGCCCCAATCCCTCGTAGCAGGCGGCAAGCCCTACCCAGCCTTCACCAGCCCCGCGACATAGAACCCGTCCGTCGCCGAGCGCAGCGGATCGAGCCTGATTCCCGGCCCCAGCGTCGAGGCGAACTCGGCCAGCGCCGGCAGCCCGGCCCCGCGCGCCATCGCGCCGGCGTCGAGCGGCAGGAAATCGGCTTGGCTCTCCAGGAAGGCGGCGACGCGGTCCTCGTTCTCCGCCTTCAGCACCGAGCAGGTGACATAGACCAGTCGCCCGCCCGGCTTCACATAGGCGGCTGCCCGCGCGAGCACCGCCTTCTGGTCCTTGATCCGCTCCTCCAGCGCGCCCGGGCGGATGCGCCATTTCGCGTCGGGATTGCGCCGCCACGCGCCCGAACCCGTGCAGGGCGCATCGATGAAGACAAGATCGCAGCGGCCTAAGAGGTCTTCGACCGGATCGGTCTGCCCTCTGCGGCTACGCACCTGCACGTTGCGCGCGTCCGACCTTTCCAGCCGCACGTAGAGCGGCGCGAGCCGCCGACCGTCCTCGTCGGTGGCGTAGACTTGGCCCTTGCTCGCGAGCATCGCCGCCAGCGCCAGCGTCTTGCCGCCGGCGCCGGCGCAGAGGTCGAGAACCTGTTGGCCCGGCGTCGCGCCGCTCAATAGCGCGGCGAGCTGCGAGGCCTCGTCCTGCACCTCGATCCGTCCCTTGACATAGGCCGACTCGGCGGAAAGCGCGGGACCGCGGCCGTCCGCTTTCACCGCCATGCGCAGGCCGACCGGCGACAGCGGCGTCGGCTCCGCCTTGAGATGCGCCAGCGCGGCCAGCGCCTTGTCGCGGCTGGTCTTCAGCGTGTTGACGCGGCAATCGACCGGCGCGCGCTGCGCCAGCGCCTGTCCCGCCGCCGCGGCCTCTGCGCCAAAGCTTTCCGCGAAGGCCGACGCCAGCCATTCCGGATAATCGCCGCGCACCCAGTCGGGCGCGTCCTCGTCGGCGGGCGAAGCGAGGCGGGCGCGCTCGGCCTCGGTCAGCGCTTCCGCGGCGTGGCGCTCGCCCGAAAATAGCGCGGCGATCTCATCGACGCCGAGACCGCGCAGGCTCGCCAGCGCGCCCAACACATGCGCCCGCGGCGTGTCCTCACCCAGCCGGAAGCTCGACGACGCCTTGCGACGCAGCGCGTCGTAGACGAGGCTGGCGATGGCGGCGCGGTCGCCGGAGCCGGCGAAGCGGTGCGCGAGGCCCCAGTCCTTCAGTGCGTCGGCGGCGGGGCGGCGGCGGGTTTCCAAGTCGGCGAGCGCCTCGATGGCGGCTTGGACGCGTGCGGCTGGTGTCATGCGCCGCTCTAGCGCGAAAGCGCGAGCCGATGCAAAAGGCGCCCTCGGATCGGGCGGGGTGGAAACTTGGAAGCCAAAGCGGTTCACGCTTCAACCGCACCGCGCGCCGATCGGGTCGGCTGGGCCGCCCTGCTGGTGGGAACCGCGATCATCGCCTGGTCGGGCGTGCTGGCGCGCTGGCTCGACGTCGGGCCGCTGGCGGGCGCGGCGTGGCGCATGGGGCTGGCGACGCCGGCGCTGCTGGTCTGGTCGCGGCTCAGCGCCCGGCGCGGCGCGGGCAAGCCGGGCGGCGTCGCCGCCGTCGCCTTGCCGCTCGCCCTCTCCGGCCTCGCCTTCGCGCTCGACGTCGGCTCGTTCCATCTGTCGCTGACCGGCACTACTGTCGCCAACGCCGCCTTTATCGGCAATGTCGCGCCAATCCTGGCCGTAGTCGGCGGCGCGCTGTTCTTCCGCGAATACGCGGCGCCGCGGGTGTGGCCGGCGCTGGCGCTGGCGCTGTTCGGCGCCTGGGTGATGGCCGGCATGGCGGCGCCGCAGGCGGTGAAATGGGGCGATGCGCTGGCGCTCAACGCGGCTGTCGCCTACGCCGGCTATCTCATGTTCATCAAGCGCGCCCGCTCCCGGCTCGACGGGCCGACGGCGACGCTGATTTCGGCCGCCGTCTCCGCCGTCGTTCTCGCCGCCGCGGCCTATGCGCGCGGCGAGACGCTGATTCCTTCCAGCCTCGCCGGCTGGGCGATCGTGTTCCTGCTCGGCTTCGTCAGCCATGCGATGGGCCAGGGGCTGACCTCGGTGGCGCTTGGCCGCATCCCGGTGGCGCAAGTGGCGCTGGTGATTCTCGCGCAGCCGCCGGTCTCGGCGCTGATCGCCTGGGGCTTGCTCGGCGAAAGTATGACGCGGGCGCAGATGGCGGGCGGGCTGACCATCCTGGCCGCGGTTTTCCTCGCCCGGCCGCGTTAAACATCGCAAAAACGTGATCCGCGCCAAGCCGCGCGGCGCGTTGCCTCTCCGCCACGGTTGCGCGAAATCAAGCATATTCTCCCGAAGACAAGGATTATCGCCGAATCCGATGATGACGCACGCTCCATGACCTTCCCTCTTGCTGAGCGTCAGCTTCGGCTGGCGCTCGAACATGTTCCCGTGCCGATGATCGCGCACGACGAAACCGGTCGCGTCCGTTTTCTCAGCGACGAGTTCCTACGCGTTACCGGCTACAAGCGGGAACAGATCCCGACGTTGCAAGCCTGGCTCGACCTCGCCTACCCCGATCCCGCAGACGTCGCAGGCGTGCTGGACGCGCATCGCGAAGGTTACGGCGACGATCCGCGCCCGCTGCGGCGCGGCGGCGAATACCGCGTCCGCGTCGCCGACGGTTCGACCCGCGTGTGGATGTGGCGGGCCTATGCCGTCGGCCGCGACAGCGAGGGGCTGGCCGTCAACATCAGCATGGCGATCGACGTGACCGAGCAGAGGGCGTCGCTCGACTCGCTCGCGCGCAGCGAAACGCAGTTGCGCCAAGCGTTGCGGGCCGGCGGGCTGGGCAGTTTCGAGTGCGATCTCGCCCGGCGCGTGTTCGTCTATTCCGACGAGCTGATGGCGATGCACGGCCTGCCCGAGAAGCGCCGCGTGGAGAGCTTCGAGCAATGGGCCGAGCGCATCCATCCCGCCGACCGCGGACGCATGGCCGCCTACGGCGAGGCGCTCGCCGACGCGGATTCGCCGCGCGCCGTCGAGTGCCGGATCTACAGATTCAGCGACGGCGAATTGCGCCGCATCCTCGAGCGGCGGGAGCCGCAGCGCGGCGCGGACGGACGGATCACCGGCTGCGTCGGCGTGCAGCGCGACGTGACCGAGGCCCGCGCCGCCGAGCAGGCCCTGCGCGACAGCGAAGCGCGGCTTCGGATGACGCTTGAACTCGGCGAAATCGGCGCCTTCGAAACGGATCTCGTCTCCGGGCGGGTCACCATGGACGAACGGGTGCGCGCGCTCTGGGGCCTGGAGCCGGGCGATGCCGCGACCTCCGAGGTATTCTACCAGGGCATGCACCCTGACGACCGGGAGCGCATCCGCGCCCTCCACCAGCAGTCGCGAGACCCCGCGGGCGACGGTTACTACGCCAGCGAATATCGGGTCATCAACCGCAAGGACGGCCGCGTGCGGCATGTCTCGACGCGCGGACGCGCCTTGTTCGAGAACGGACGCGCGGTGCGCGCGATTGGGGCGCTCGCCGACGTCACCGCCCTGCGCGACGCCGAGGCGGTGCTGGAGCGCGACCGCGTCGAGCTGGAGCGGATGGTGGAGGCGCGCACGCGCGAACTCGCCGAGGCGCAGACCCGGCTCGCCCACGCCCAGCGCATGGAGGCGCTCGGCCAGCTCGCCGGCGGCGTCGCGCACGACTTCAACAACGTGCTGCAAGCCATCGAGGCCGCCACCGACCTCATCGAGCGCAAGCCCGGACCCGAGAACCTGCCGCGCTACCTGCGCATGCTGCGCGAGGCGACCAAGCGCGGAAGCGCCATCTCGCGCCGGCTGTCGTCGCTGTCGCGCCGGCCCGAACTGGAGCCCGAGACGGTCGAAACCGCCCGTCTGATCGACGACGTCGCCGGCGTGCTGCGGCGCACGGCGGAGCCCGACGTGCGCGTCAAGGTCGACATCGCGCCCGATTGCCCGGCCCTTGTCGCCGACCGCCGGCAACTGGAGATCGTGCTGCTCAACATCGCCGCCAACGCGCGCGAGGCGATGACGGGCAAAGGCGTACTGACGCTGCGGGCGTGGCCGGATACGCCGGAGCAGGCGCGCGGCGCGCCCTATCAGGCGAACCTGCGGCCGGGCGCCTATGTCAGGCTCGAAATCGCCGACACCGGGCGCGGCATGACGGCGGACGTGCGCGCCCGCGCCGCCGAGCCGTTCTTCTCGACCAAGCCGCGCGGCCAGGGCGTTGGGCTCGGCCTGTCGATGGCGCGCGGCTTCGCCGACCAGTCCGGCGGCGCGCTCAGAATAGACAGCGAGCCGGGCGCCGGCGCGACGGTGGCGATCTGGCTGCCGGTCGCCGCGCGCGTCGCCGCCGAACCGCCCGCGCCGATCTGCGGAGGCCGCGGCCGGCTGCTGCTGGTCGACGACGATCCCCTGGTGCGCGAGCTGGTCGGCGAGCAGCTGCGCGACGCCGGCTACAACGTCACCGTCTGCGGCGAGGGACGCACCGCGCTGGAGCGGCTCGATTCCGGTCTCGGCGTCGATTGCCTGGTCACCGACTTCGCCATGCCCGAGATGAACGGGGTCGCGCTGGCCCACGAGGCGCGCAAGCGCCGGCCGCGGCTGCCCGTCGTCGTGCTGACCGGCTACGCCAAGGAGGCCGCCGACGCCGCCGGCGGGGCCGATTTCGCCCTGTTGCGCAAGCCGATAGACAGCGCTGCGCTCATCGGCCGCGTCTCGGCGATGATCACGCCCGCGTGATTTTTGCGGCTGCGCGCAATTGACGGCGACGCGCGTTGCGCTAAGAGCTAGCAGCCCCGCCAGCTAAAAGTCGTACAAGAGAGAGGCGCCCGATGCCCGACACCCCCGCCGTTTCGCACGACAGGCTGGCGAACGCGATTCGATTCCTCGCCATCGATGCGGTCCAGAAAGCCAATTCCGGCCATCCCGGCATGCCCATGGGCATGGCGGACGTCGCGACCGTGCTGTTCACCAAATTCCTCAAGATCGACCCGGCCGACCCGAAATGGCCGGACCGCGACCGCTTCATCCTCTCGGCCGGCCACGGCTCGATGCTGCAATACGCCGTGCAGCACCTGCTCGGCTTCCCCGAGATGACGATCGACGAGATCAAGCACTTCCGCCAGCTGCACTCCAAGACGCCGGGCCATCCGGAATACGGCCACACCCAGGGAGTCGAGGCGACCACCGGCCCGCTCGGCCAGGGCCTCGCCATGTCGGTCGGCTTCGCCATCGCGGAGGCCGCGCTCGCCGCCCGCTACGCCGATCTGGTCGACCACCACACCTATGTCATCTGCGGCGACGGCTGCCTGATGGAGGGCGTCAGCCACGAGGCGATCGACTTCGCCGGCCACCTGAAGCTCAACAAGCTGATCGTGATGTGGGACAACAACCACATCAGCATCGACGGCGCGACCTCGCTGTCGACCAGCATGGACCAGATCAAGCGCTTCGAGGCCGCCGGCTGGCGCACCACCGCGGTCGACGGCCACAAGCCGGACGAGATCGAGGCGGCGCTGAAGGCGGCGCAGAACTCCGACCGTCCGAGCTTCATCGCCTGCCGCACGACCATCGGCTTCGGCTCGCCCAATCTGGCGGGCTCTGAGAAGACGCACGGCGCCGCGCTCGGCGAAAAGGAAGTCGAGGCGACGCGCAAGAACCTCGGCTGGGACTCGCCGCCGTTCGTGATTCCCGACGACATTCTCGCCGTCTGGCGCAAGGCTGGCACTCGCAGTCGCGAGACGCGCGCGGCCTGGGAGGCGAAGGCCAAGGCGCATCCCAAACACGCGCAATTCGCGCGCGAGGTCGCGGGCGAATTGCCGGCCGCGTTCTCGACCGCGATGGCCGATTACAAGCGCGGGCTGATCGAATCGAAGCCCAATGTCGCCACCCGCAAATCCTCGGAGATGGCGCTGGGAATCATCAACAACGCCATCCCCGCTATGCTCGGCGGCTCGGCCGATCTGACCCATTCCAACCTGACGATCACCAAGGGTCAGGTGTCGCTGGCGCCGCAGGAATACGGCGGCACCTACATCCGCTACGGCATCCGCGAGTTCGAGATGGGCGCGGCGATGAACGGCATCGCGCTGCACGGCGGCTTCGTGCCCTACGGCGGCACCTTCATGGTGTTCTCCGACTACGCCCGCCCGGCGATCCGCCTGGCGGCGCTGCAAGGCGTGCGCTCGATCTACGTGCTGACGCATGATTCCATCGGCCTGGGCGAAGACGGCCCGACGCATCAGCCGGTCGAGCACCTCGCCGCGCTGCGCGCGATCCCCAACCTCAACGTGTTCCGCCCCGCCGACGCGGTCGAATGCGCGGAATGCTGGGAGCTGGCGCTCGGCTCGACCAAGACCCCCTCGGCGCTGTCGCTGTCGCGGCAGAACCTGCCGACGCTGCGCACTTCGAGCGACATCAACCTGTCGGCCCGCGGCGCCTATGTGCTGAGCGAGGCCGACGGTCCGCGCGACCTGACGCTGCTCGCCACCGGCTCGGAAGTGTCGCTGGCGATGACCGCGGCCAAGACTTTGCAGGAGACGGGCGTGCGCGTCGCGGTGGTGTCGATGCCGTGCTGGGAGCTGTTCGACGCGCAGGACGTCGGCTACCGCACCTCGGTGCTGGGCTTTGCGCCGCGCATCGCGGTCGAGGCGGCGATCGGCTTCGGCTGGGAGCGCTACACCGGCGAGCACGGCCGTTTCCTTGGCATGCACGGCTTCGGCGCCAGCGCGCCGGGCACGACGACCTACGAGGCGTTCGGCATCACCGACAAGGCGCTGGTCGCCCTGGCGACAGAGGTGCTCGCCAAATGACCGTCAAGATCGCCCCCTCCATTCTCTCCGCCGACTTCTCCAAGCTCGGGGAAGAGGTGCGCGCCGTTGACGAGGCCGGCGCCGACTGGATCCACCTGGACGTGATGGACGGGCATTACGTGCCCAACATCACCTTCGGGCCGCCGATCATCGCGGCGCTGCGCCGGCATTCGGCGAAGCTGTTCGACTGCCATCTGATGATCGAGCCCTGCGACCCGTTCCTGGAGGCTTTCGCCAAGGCGGGCTGCGATCAGATCACCGTCCACGCCGAGGCGACGCGCCACCTCGACCGCTCGTTGCAGGTGGTGCGCAGCTTGGGGAAAAAGGCCGGCGTGGCGCTGAACCCATCGACGCCGCTCGACATGATCGAATATGTGCTCGACCGGCTCGACTTGGTGCTGCTGATGACCGTCAACCCCGGCTTCGGCGGTCAGGCGTTCATCCCGGCGGTGCTGGAGAAGGTGCGGCGGGCCAAGCGCCTGATCGGCGACCGACCCATTGAGATCCAGATCGACGGCGGCGCAGCGCCGGACACCGCGCCGCGGCTGATCGCGGCGGGCGTCACCTGCATGGTCGCGGGCTCGTCGGTGTTCAAGGGCGACCCGGCGAAGTATGCGGCGAATATAGCGGCGTTGCGGGGGTAGAGCCGGCGTCGCCCTCCCCTCTCCCCTTGCGGGAGAGGGAACTGTTGGCGGCCTTGCTCCCGCGCCGTGGCCCGTCGTAGCTTCCCCACGTCTTTGCGGGGAAAAACCATGCCGACCACGATCTTCGCTCTCCTCGCCGCCGGCGCCGACGACGCGCCCGCCATCGAGGCGCTCGACCGCCCCGCCCTCACCTACGCGGCCTTGCGCGCGCACGTGCGCGCCACCGTCGCCGCGCTCAACGCCTTGAGCGTCGGCCGCGGCGATCGGGTCGGCATCGTGCTGCCGAACGGGCCGGACATGGCTACCGCCTTCCTCGCGGTCGCCTCGGCCGCCGTGGCGGCGCCGCTGAACCCCGCCTACAAGCGCGAGGAATTCGAGTTCTACCTCGGCGATTTGGGCGCGAAGGCGCTGATCGTCGAGCGGGGCGCGGGCGGGCCAGCGATCGAGGCGGCGCGCAACCTCGGCGTCGCACTGATCGAGCTTAGCGCGAACGCGGAAGCCGGAGCGTTCACGCTGACCGGCGCGGCGGGCGTAGCCGCCCGCCGCGGCTTTGCTGAGAGCGACGACATCGCGCTGATCCTGCACACATCGGGCACGACTTCGCGGCCGAAGATCGTGCCGCTGGCGCACAGCAACGTGGCCGCCAGCGCCCGCAACATCGCCGCGACGCTGGAGCTTTCGGCGTCCGACCGCGGCCTCAACATCATGCCTTTGTTCCACATCCACGGGCTGATGGCGGGGCTCACGGCGCCTTTGTCGCGCGGCGGGACGGTGATCTCAACGCCGGGCTTCAACGCGCTGCGCTTCTTCGGCCAGATGAAGGACAAGCGGCCGAGCTGGGTGACCGCCGTGCCGACCATGCATCAGGCGATCCTGACGCGCGCGCCGCACAACCGCGACGTGATTGCGGAGGTCCCGCTGCGCTTCCTGCGCTCGTCGTCATCGTCGATGCCGCCGCAAGTGATCGGCGAGCTGGAGGCGGCGTTCGGCGCGCCGCTGATCGAATCCTACGGCATGACGGAAGCCGCGCATCAGATGGCGTCGAACCCGCTGCGTGGCGTGCGCAAGCCCGGCGCCGTCGGGCCGGCGGCGGGGCCTGAGATCGCCGTGATGGGCGAGGACGGGGCGCTGCCGCCCCCGGGCACAGTCGGCGAGGTCGTGATCCGTGGCGACAACGTGTTCGCGGGCTACGAGAACAACGAGAAGGCCAACGCCGAGGCGTTCCGCAACGGCTGGTTCCGCACGGGAGACCAAGGGGTTCTCGACGAGGATGGCTATCTGCGGCTGACCGGGCGGCTGAAGGAGATCATCAACCGCGGCGGCGAGAAGATTTCCCCGCGCGAGGTCGACGAGGCGTTGATGGACCATCCCGCCGTCGCGCAGGTGGTCTGTTTCGCCATGAAGCACGACAAGCTCGGCGAGGACGTCGCGGCGGCGGTGGTGTTGCGCGAGGGGGCGGCCGCCACGGAGGCGGAGCTGCGGGCGTTCGTGGGCGAGAAGCTGGCGGCGTTCAAGGCGCCGCGGCGGGTGCTGTTTCTGGCCGAGATTCCGAAGGGGGCGACGGGGAAGCTGCAGCGGATAGGACTGGCGGAGAAGCTGGGGCTGTGAGGGGGGCGGGGTTTCGCGGAACTCGGGAGGTTGGGAGGTTTTGCGAGAAGGGGAAACGGGAATGAGACTTGAGCGGCGAAGTCCGTGGCTTTTCGGGACCTTCGACGGCTCTGGCGCGTCTCTCTCGACAACGTTCCTTTTTTACAGAACAACCCCTGAAGTGCGATCTGTGCACGCCACTACTCGTCTCTGTGCATGCCCAAATCTGTGCATGCCCAAACCTCTCCAAGTTTCAGCGTACGAATGAGTCGTACGCTCATATTTCTTGACACGCCCCGTTTCAGACGAAAATATTACTTCTGTAGATGCCATAAAGAGCAGGAACGACGGGAGGTTGTGTGAGATAAAATTTGCTGGCAATTGCGGCAACGCTTTTCTCGCTAATGACAATTGCGAGTCCAGCGTTCGCATGTCCGCTCGTAGACGACATTAGAGCAAACGCGAGGTTTTGCTTTGACCAAAGAGATAAAGGCTGGTGGAGTGACTTAGAAATAGGCTCATGCAACAAGGATGCAAATACAACCTATAATGCTTTTTAGTTGCCAAGGCGATCCGGGTATCCGAGGGCGCTATGACGCGTGTAGTGCGGGGGAACAGCTTGACGGAGTAAGAGCGGCAGGGAACGACAAAAATATATATCAACCAGGAAGTGTAATCTTTGAAACAGAATTACTGAGGTCGGCTTTGTTTAACCGGCCTTTGTTGTCAGTTGCAAAAGAGATTGTATCAATATTTACTTTATCAAATCTCCCACGAACTAAAGCGCTTAGCGTGATGTGGGCCGTCAGCGTCGAGGTTCGACGCCTGCTCGCGTCGTTGGCGGCGGCGTGCTAACGCACTGCTCCGCAGTCCTCGCAAAAGGTCCCTGAATTTGTGGAGCGAAAGTCATTTCGTCAAAATTCTTGAATTCTGAGTCAAGCAACATTCAAATATCAACGAATTTCTACCCCCGCGAGATCCGATTATCTTCGCAAGTCTAAATTCCGAATATTTCAATATATACTCCGTTTAATTCACCCAAACCTCGCCACCGCCTCCACCTCAACCCTTGCCCCGAGCGCCAGCCCCGTCGCGCCGAACGCCGAGCGCGCCGGCAGCTTGCCCGCCTCGAAATACGTCACGTACACCTCGTTGAACGCCGGCCACTCCCCCATGTCGGCGAGCATCACCGTGCATTTGACCACGTCGGCGAAGCTCAACCCGCACAAAGCCAGCACCCGCCCGATATTGTCCATCGCCTGCCGCGCCTCCGGGCCAATGCCTCCGGAAACCAGCGTCAGCGTCCCAGGCCAGTTTCCCAGCGCCCCCGAGAGATACAGCATGTCGCCCACCCGCACCGCGGCGGAGAACGGCAGGCCGAGCGAAGCATCGTCGGGCGAGGCGATGAACTGCATTTTCGTCTCCGGAGAACCGCCGCATCTTGCGCCCGCCCCGCCCCGGCGCCAAGACTTAGCCCCATGTCGCAGAAATTCCCCTCCCTCGCGCCGGAGCATAAGGCGTTCATCGCAGGCCAAAAGATCTTCTTCGTCGCCTCCGCCGCTCCGGGCGCCCGGGTCAACGTGAGCCCGAAGGGCATGGACTGCTTCGCCGTGCTCGGCGACAACGCCGTCGCCTATCTCGACTGTACCGGATCGGGGAGCGAGACCTCGGCGCATCTCCTCGCCGATCCCGACCGGCGGCTCACGGTCATGTTCTGCGCGTTCGACGGCGACCCCGTCATTCTCCGGCTCTACGGCCGGGGCAAATCCCATCTGCGCGGCAACTCCGGCTACGAGGCCCTGCTGCCGCTTTTCCCCGAAATGCCCGGCGCGCGCCAGATCGTCAGGCTCGACGTCGATCTCGTGCAGACCTCTTGCGGCATGGCCGTGCCGCTCTACGAATACAAGTCCGAGCGCGAGAATCTCGTGCGCCACTGGACCCGGCAGGGTATTGCAGGCTTGCGCAAATACTGGGCGAAGAAGAACATGGCCAGCATCGACGGCCTGCCCACCGGGCTGGCGCCGGAGGCGATGCTGCCGCAGCAAGCCGCCGAATAAAGGAGGAGACATGGCCCCGCCGTTCCGCGCCGATCACGTCGGCAGCTACCTGCGCCCCGCCCGTTTGCGCGAGGCGCGGCAGAAATTCTTCGCCAACGAACTGCCGGCCGAGGCCTTGCGCGAGGTCGAGGACGCCTGCATCCGCGAGGTCGTGCGCAAGCAGGAAGCGGTCGGGCTCAAAGGGATCACCGACGGCGAGTTCCGCCGCACCTATTTTCATGTCGATTTCCTCGAAAAACTCGAAGGCGTCGAGGTGCGCTACGGCGAGTTCTCCAGCGCGTTCCGCAAGGACGACGGCACGGCGGTCGGCTTCAAGCCGCCGACCATGCATGTCGAATCGAAGATCAGACATTCGACCTCGATCCAGGGCGCCGACTACGAGTTCCTCAAAGGCGTCGTCAGCCGCACGCCCAAGGTGTGCATCCCCGCCCCATCGATGCTGCATTTCCGCGGCGGGCGCGAGGCGATCAGTTCGCAAGTCTATCCGCGGCTGGAGGAGTTCTACGACGACCTCACCGCCGCCTACGCGCAGGAGGTCAACGACCTCGCGCGGCGCGGCTTACGCTATCTTCAGCTCGACGACACCAATCTGGCCTATCTCTGCGACCCCGCGATCCGCGAGCGCACCCGCGCGCGAGGCGACGATCCCGACGCGCTGGTGCATCTCTATTGCAAGCTGGTCAACGACGCGATTCGCGACCGGCCGGCGGACATGGTCGTTTCCGTCCATCTCTGCCGCGGCAATTTCAAGAGCGCCTGGGTGGCGCAGGGCGGCTACGAGCCGGTGGCGGAAATCCTGCTCAACGAGATGAAGATCGACGGCTTCTTCCTCGAATACGACGACGAGCGCTCCGGCGATTTCGCGCCGCTGCGGTTCGCGCCGAAGGGGCCGACGATCGTGCTCGGGCTGATGTCGAGCAAGCAAGCCGCGGCCGAGCCGAAGGACGAGGTCAAGCGCCGCATCGAGGAGGCGTCGCATTACGTTCCGCTCGAGCAATGCGCGCTGAGCCATCAGTGCGGCTTCTCCTCCACCGCGCATGGCAACGACCTTACCGAAGACGACCAGTGGAAGAAGCTGGCGCGGTGCGTCGAGGTGGCGAGCGAGGTCTGGGGCGGGGTGTAAGAGCAACCACGGCTTTTCTCTCTCCCCGGAGCGGAGAGGATGACGGCGGGCGCCGCCGCAACGCCGCGCGCCTAAGCCGCGCACCGCCCCGGCCGCAGCTCCGCCGCGAGCTCGCCGATCGGCTTGGGCTCGCTGTAGTGGAAGCCCTGCAGGTTCTGGCAGCCGGCCAGACGCAACAGCCGCGCCTGCTCCTCGGTCTCGACGCCCTCGGCCGTGACCGTCATGTCGAGCCCGTTGGCGAGATAGACGACGCCCGTCACCAGCACCCGCGCCTTCTCGTCGAGAGCGATGCGCGAGACCAGCGAACGGTCGACCTTGATGGCGCTGAAGCCGTATTTCTGCAGATAGGCGATGCTGGTGTAGCCGGCGCCGAAATCGTCGAGCACAACCGAGGCGCCGAGCGCCTTGAGATTGGCGATCGCCTCCGCCGCGCGCTCGGGGTCGTCGATCAGATAGCCCTCGGTCACCTCCAGGCCCAGCCGCGCGGCGGGAAAGCCGGTGTGGCCAAGGATCGCGGCGACCTTGTATTCGAACTCGGGATCGCGGAACTGCGCCGGCGAGACGTTGACGCTGACCGCGACGTCCGCCAAGGAAAGCCAATCCTCGCAGGCGCGGCGCAGCGCGAACATGCCGAGCGCGTCGACCAGCCCACCGGCCTCGGCGGCGGGAATGAACTCGTCCGGCCCGAGCGGCCCGCCTGGCCGGCGCGGCCAGCGCAGCAGCGCCTCGACCGCGTTGGCGCGTCCGCTGTGCGCGTCGACGATCGGCTGGTAGTGGACCTCGAATTCTTGCGCCGCGAGCCCGGCGCGGATCTCGTCCTTGAGCCGCGCCAGCCGGCGGCGCTCGCAATCGAGCGCCGGCTCGTAGCGCCGCACGCCGTCCTTGCCGCCCGCCTTGACGTGGTACATCGCGACATCGGCGCGACGCAGCAGCTCACGCGCGTCGCAACGCGCCGTCGCGGCGGCGACGCCGATGCTGGCGCCGACCCGCGCCGCCCGCACGCCAACCGGCGCCGCACTGCGCAGCGCCGCGCAGGCGGCGGTGGCGAAGGCGAGCATCGCCGCCTCAGCCCGGGGACCGGCGACGAGCGCGGCGAATTCGTCGCCGCCGAGCCGCGCCAGCAACGCGCTGCACGGCAGCAGCTCCGCCAGAAGCTTGCCGACATGGGCGATGACTTTGTCGCCGGCCTCGTGGCCGCAATCGTCGTTGACCGCCTTGAAGCCGTCGAGATCGACGAACGCCATCGCGACCTCGCCGGCTTCAGCGTCCCCGCACACCTCGGTCAGCCGGGCGATGAACTTGCGGCGATTGGCGAGGCCCGTGAGCGGGTCGCGATTGGCGAGCCGGCTGTTCTCGTTGGCGAGCCGCATCGTCTCGGCCTGCTTGAGCGCGAGCGCGCGCTCGGAATCGAGCAGGCTCGCGAACTGATGGTAGCTGCGCACGATCGCCGCCACGAGACCGAGGGCGACCAGTGGCAGGCTTATCACCATCGACTGGTAGCGCCCGCCCTCGGCGAAGCAGAAATACATGGTGTAGGGCGCGAGGCCGACCGTCACCACGGCCAGGGCCGCCGGCAGCAGATGGGTCAGGCAGAAGGCGCTGGCCATCATCGTCAGTCCGAGGCCGAAAACCATCTGTCCCTTGGCGTAGATGTCGCCGTAACTATGCAGGGCGAGGCCCCAGACGCCGAACAGCAAAGTGAACAGGGCCGCCGCAACCGGCGCGTTGCGCAACCGCCGCCGGGCGACCTCCAGCGCTACCTCGCGCCCGCTGCGGCTCCACCAGACCAAGGCGCGCATCAGGCTGACGCCGACCAGCGCCGCCGGCGTATAGATCGCCAGCCAGGAGTGACCCACGGTGGCGAAAGCGTGCATCATCGCCAGCGCGTTGACCGCGATGATGAAGTAAAGCAGCGGGATCTGCTTGGAGTAGATCCGGTACTGCGCGCGGATCAGATCCGGGTTCCCGCTCGTCACCGTCAAGTGCTCGTACAGCCACTGCAAATGAGAACGCAACAACGTGATTCCCGTGAAAAGCAATCCCGGTTTATGAGCGCCGACCGATGAAAGAACAGCTGCGAAAGGCAGTTAACGTAACGGCAATCGGGCGCTTTGGCGGCGCGGGCGGGCTGTGCTAGGGCAGCCGCATGACCGAACCGCTTTACCGCGCCGAGCCTTATGCGCGCGAGACCGAGGCGCGGGTGCTCGACACCGCACCCGCGCGCATTGTGCTCGACGCTTCGCTGTTCTACCCGCGCGGCGGCGGGCAGCCGGGCGACAGAGGCGAAGTGGTCCGCGCCGACGGGGCGGCGATCGCCATCGCCGACACGATCTATGACGTCGACCGGACGACGATCGTGCTGGTTCCCGCCGAAGGCGCGGCGCTGCCCTCTCCCGGCGAGCGCGTCACGGCGCGGCTCGACTGGCCGACGCGCTACGCCCGGATGCGCGCGCATACGGCGCTGCACCTGCTGTCGGTGGTTCTGCCTTATCCGGTCACCGGCGGTTCGGTCGGCGACGCCGAGGGGCGGCTCGATTTCGATTCCGGCGAGACCGGCTTCGACCGCGCAGGCGTCGAGGCTGAGCTTGCCCGGCTGGTGGCGACCGACGCAGCCGTCACGACGCGCTGGATCACCGACGAGGAGCTTGCCGCCAATCCGGGCCTGGTCAAGACGATGAAGGTCAAGCCGCCGACGGGTTTTGGCCGCGTGCGGCTGGTCGAGATCGAGGGGCTGGACCTTCAACCCTGCGGCGGCACGCATGTCGCTCGGCTCAGCGAGATCGGCTGCATCGAGGTGACCGGGATCGAGAAGAAGGGCAAGCAGAACCGGCGCGTGCGGATCAGGTTGCCGGCGGCGGCCAACTGAAAGCATGCGTCGTCTCGCGTTGTTTTCGCGAAGCCATATAGAAGGTATGAGAACACACAGCGGTCATGCCCGGGCTTGTCCCGGACGTCCACGCGGCGCCGTTTTCTCGCCATGTCCAGATTGGGCTCATCGCTCTCCGGCGTGGAGGACCGGGACAAGCCGGCCACGACGGAGAGCGCGGCGCGCTGAAAGTTTTTCCATCTCCGACGTTGCGGAGATGACGGTTGGAGGGCACATGAGCAACAGCGAACCCGGCTTCTCGACCCTGTCGATCCACGCCGGCGCGCGGCCCGACCCCACTACCGGCGCGCGAATCACGCCGATCTACCAGACCACCGCCTTCGTGTTCGACGACGTCGACCATGCGGCTAGCCTGTTCGGCCTGCAGGCGTTCGGCAACATTTACACCCGCATCACCAACCCGACCAACGCCGCGCTGGAGGAGCGCGTCGCCGCGCTCGAAGGGGCGCCGGCCGCGCTCGCGGTCGCCTCCGGCCACGCCGCGCAGATGCTGGTGTTCCACACGCTGATGCGACCGGGCGACGAGTTCGTCGCCTCGACCAAACTCTACGGCGGCTCGATCAACCAGTTCAACCACGCGTTCAAGAACTACGGCTGGCAGGTCAAATGGGCCAACCCCGACGAGCCGGAGAGCTTCAAGGCCGCCATCAACGACAAGACGCGCGCGATCTTCATCGAGGCCATCGCAAATCCCGGCGGCGTCGTCTGCGACATCGACGCCATCGCCGAGATCGCGCGCGGGGCGAAGCTGCCGCTGATTGTCGACAACACGCTCGCCACGCCGTATCTGCTGCGCCCCGCCGAGCACGGCGCCGACATCATCGTCCATTCCGCGACGAAGTTTCTTGGCGGCCACGGCAATTCGATGGGCGGGATCATCGTCGACTGCGGCTCGTTCGAGTGGCTCGGCGACGCCCGCTATCCCATGCTGTCGGCGCCGCGGCCGGAATACAATGGCATGGTGCTGGCGGAGACCTTCGGCAATTTCGGCTTCGCCATCGCCTGCCGGGTGCTGGGCCTGCGCGATCTCGGACCGGCGCTGTCGCCGTTCAACGCCTTCCTCATCCTCAACGGGATCGAGACGCTCTCGCTCCGGATGCGCCGCCATTGCGACAACGCGGTCGCGGTGGCGAAGCATCTGGCGGCGCATGACAAGGTGAGCTGGGTCAACTATGCGGGGCTGCCCACCAACAGGGACCACGAACTCGCCAAGCGGCTTTGTCCCAGGGGCGTCGGCTCCGTGTTCACGTTCGGCGTCAAGGGCGGATACGAGGCGGGGATCGAGTTGGTCAGCAAACTGCAACTGTTCAGCCATGTCGCCAACATCGGCGACACCCGCAGCCTCGTCATCCATCCCGCCTCGACGACGCACCGCCAGCTCTCCGACGCGCAGAAAACGGTCGCCGGCGCCGGGCCGGACGTGGTGCGGCTCTCCATCGGCCTGGAGGACGTCGAGGACCTGATCGCGGATTTGGATCAGGCTTTGGGCTGAGGCCCCCGCATCACCGCGATGAGCCCCTTCAGCAGCGTGAGCGGCGTCGGCGGGCAGCCGGGGATGTAGAGGTCCACCGGGACGACCTCGGCGACGCCGCCGACTATCGCGTAGGAGCCGCGGAACACATGGCCGTCGCGCGCGCATTGGCCCGCGGCGATCACCCATTTCGGCGCCGGCGTCGCGGCGTAGGTGCGCTCCAACGCCTCGCGCATGTTGCGCGTCACCGGACCCGTCACCAGCAGCGCGTCGGCGTGGCGCGGCGAGGCGACGAATTTTAGCCCGAAGCGCTCCAGGTCGTAATAGGGATTGGCGAGCGCGTGGATCTCCAGCTCGCAGCCATTGCAGGAGCCGGCGTCGACCTGACGGATCGCCAACCCCCGCCCGAGCCGTGCGCGCGCGCACTCCTGCACCTCAGCCGCCAGCGCCGCCAGTTCGGGATCGTCAAGCGCAGGCGCCGCTTCGGTGAGCGGGGACTTCAGGCCCTCAAGCAGCGTGCGGCGCATCCTAGAGATCCACCCCCGAGTACGAACAGTTGAACGACTTGTTGCATATCGGAAAATCGGCGACGATGTTGCCTTCGATGGCGGCTTCCAGCAGCGGCCATTGCGCCCACGACGGATCGCGCGGACGCAAGGCTGCGATCCGCCCGTCCGCCCCCAGCCGCACGTGGACGAACACGTCGCCGCGGAAACCCTCGACCAGCGCAAAGCCTTCGGCCGCCTCTGGCGCAATCTCGACGCGCACGGGCCCGTCCGGCAGGCCATCCAGGATCTGCCCGACCAGCGCCAGCGACTGCTCGATCTCCTGGATCCGCACCCAGACGCGTGCGTCGACGTCGCCCGCCTCGCGCACCGGGACTTCGAAGCTCAGGCTGTCATAAGGCGCATAGGCGTGATCGCGGCGCGCGTCGAAATTCCGCCCCGAGGCGCGCCCGACAGGCCCCCCGGCGCCCCACAACGCCACGAGATCGCGCGCGAGAACGCCGGTCGACACCGTTCGGTCGAGCAGCGAGGCGGTGTTGTCGTAGAGTTCGACCAGCCGCTTGAGCGCCGGCCGCAGCGCCGCGACATGAGCGCGGATCGCTTGTCGCCCCTCCGGCGCCAGATCGACCGCGACGCCGCCGGGAGCGACGCCATCCATCATCAGCCGATGGCCGAAGGCCGCGGCCGCCGCACGCAGCGTGCGCTCGCGCCAGGCGCCGGTATGGGCGTGCATCAGCGCGAAGGCGGCGTCGTTGCAGATGCCGCCGAAGTCGCCCAGGTGATTGGCGATACGCTCGATCTCCGCCATCAGCGCCCGCAGCCAGACGGCGCGCGTCGGCGCCTCGACGCCCAGCGCCGCCTCGACCGCGCGCGCATAAGCATAGGCGTAGGCGACGGTGGAATCGCCGCTGACGCGGCCGACCAGCTTCGCGCCGGCCTCGACGCTGAGCCCGCGCGCGAGCCCCTCGACGCCCTTGTGCGTATAGCCGAGCCGCTCCTCGAGCCTGACGATCGTCTCGCCGCTGGCGTGGAAGCGGAAGTGGCCGGGCTCGATGATCCCCGCATGCACCGGGCCGACGGGGATCTGGTGCAGCCCAGGCCCTTCCGCCGAGCGGAAGGCGTAGGGCGGCAGCGGATCCGCGCACGGGGCGGCGCATCCCAGCGGCGCGACGAAATCGAACCGGCCGTGATTGAGCCACGGCCGCACGTCCTGCGCGCCTTGCGGCGTCAGGCCATGCAGATCGGCGAGCGCGCGCTCCAGGCGGATCGCGCCCGGATGCGCCACGCCGACGCAAGGGAAGCCGCCGTCCGCACAGACGAGGCGCAGAATGCGGATGTCGGGATCGGCGACAGCGAGGCACGCGGCGCCGTCGTCGCCCCAGAGATCGACCAGCCGCGCCTCGCCGGCGCCAAGACGGCGCGTCGCTTCGATCCAGTCTTCGCGCGTCGCGTCCATTATGCGGTAGCCTCATGCCCCGGCCGTCATTCCCGCGAAAGCGGGAATCCAGGGGGAGCGCACGTCGTCCGGCCCCAAAGTCCCCGCTTTCGCGGAGACGACAACTCCCCCTACTCCAGCGACTCTATCGCCCGCAACACCGCTTCCGGCGTCGCCGGCGACGGCAGGTCGGGATGGCCCTTGTCCGCGCAGGCGTGCACCGCGTCCAGGATCGCGCTATAGACCGCAATGCCGAGCATGAACGGCGGTTCGCCGACCGCCTTGGAGCGGTAGATGCTCTGAGTCGCGTTCGGCCGCAGATGCAGCCGCGTGTTGAAGCGCGCGGGTATGTCGGAGGCGACGGGGATCTTGTAGGTCGCCGGCGCGTGGGTCAACAGCCGCCCCTTGGCGTCCCACACCAGTTCCTCCGTCGTCACCCAACCCATGCCCTGCACGAACGCGCCCTCGACCTGCCCGAGGTCAATCGCCGGGTTCAGCGACGAGCCGACGTCGTGCAGGATGTCGACGCCGAGCATCTTCGTCTCCCCCGTCAGCGTGTCGATCGCCACCTCGGCGCAGCACGCGCCATAGGCGAAATAGAAGAACGGCTTGCCCTTCACGTTGGCCCGGTCCCAGGAAATATCCGGCGTGCGGTAATAGCCCGCCGCCGACAGCCCGACCCGGTTGAGCCGGCAGGCCTTGGCCAGTTCGCCGAAACTCATCGACGCGTTGCCGCCGAACACACGTCCCTCGCGGAACGCGATGGCCTCGGGCTCAAGCCCCCAGGCCTCGGCGGCGAAGCCGGCCATGCGGGCGCGGATCTCACCGGCCGCGATCTTCGCCGCCATGCCGTTGATGTCTGTGCCGGACGAGGCCGCCGTCGGCGAAGCGTTGGGCACCTTGGCGGTGTTGGTCGCGGTGATGCGCACGAAATCGAGCGGAACGCCGAACTCCTCCGCGACGATCTGCGCCACCTTGGTGAACAGCCCCTGCCCCATCTCGGTGCCGCCGTGGTTGAGCTGGATCGAGCCGTCCGAATAGACATGCACCAGCGCGCCGGCCTGATTGAGATGGATCAGCGTGAACGAGATGCCGAACTGCACCGGCGTCAGCGCGATTCCCTTCTTGAGAACAGGGCTCGTCGCGTTGAACGCGCGCGCAGCCGCGCGCCGCGCGCGGTAATCGGACGACGCTTCCAGCTCGCGCAGGATCGAAGGCAGCGTCTCGCAATCCTCGACATGCATGTTGTAGGGCGTCTGATCCGCCCCCGACCGGTAGAGATTGGCGAACCTGACGTCGAGCGGATCGCGTCCCGTCTCGCGCGCGACCGCGTCCAACGCCCGCTCGATCCCGATCATCCCCTGCGGCCCGCCGAAGCCGCGAAACGCGGTGGCGGAGACGATGTTGGTCTTCAACCGCCGCGACGCCACGCGCACGGTCGGCAGCCAGTAGCCGTTGGAGGCGTGGAACATCGCGCGATCGACCACGCCCGGCGACAGGTCCGCCGAGCAGCCGCAATTGGCGTTGAGCGCGACGTCGTAGACGCCGACGCGGCCCTCTTCATCGAAGCCGATGCGCCAATCGTCGCGGAAGGCGTGGCGCTTGCCGGTCAACTCGAAATCGTCGTCGCGATCGAGCCTGATCTTGCACGGCCGTCCGGTCGCCAGCGCGGCGAGCGCGGCCATCGCCGCCCAGGCGCAGGCCTGGCTTTCCTTGCCGCCGAAGCCGCCGCCCATCCGGCGCGTCTCCACCGTCACGAAGGCGTCGGGAATGCCGAGGATGCGCGCGACGATGTGCTGCACCTCGGTCGGGTCCTGCGTCGAGGCGTGCACCGTGATCTCGCGGCCCTCGCCGGGCGAGGCGAACGAGATCTGCCCTTCGAGGTAGAAATGCTCCTGCCCGCCGATGGCGAACTTGCCCTCAAGCCGATGCGGCGCCGCCGCCAGCGCCGCCTCCACGTCGCCGCGACCGAAATCGTAATCCGGCAGCACCCGCGTCCCGGCCTCCAGCGCCTCGTCGACGCTGAGAATCGGCCGGCTCTCCGCGATCTCGATCTTCGCCAGCTTCACCGCGCGCCGGGCGGCGTCGCGCGTCTCGGCCGCCACCGCGAACAACGGCTGGCCGTGGTAGAGAATCTCGTCGGAAGCGAACAGCGGCTCGTCCTTGAAGGCGGGCGCGATATCGTTGGCGCCGGGTATATCGGCCGCGCTCAGCACAGCGACGACGCCGGGCGCGGCGCGCACCGCGGCAAGATCGAGCGCGACCAGCCGCCCCGCCGCTTTGTTGGCGCCGCCGACAGCTAGTTGCAGCGTGCCCTGCGGCTCGCGAAGATCGTCGATGTAAGGCGCCAGCCCGCGCACGTGCAGCCGCGCGGAATCGTGCGGGTGCGGCTTGTGGACGACCTGCGTCTCGCGCTCCAGCGGGACGGCCTGGACCTTATTCAGCAGCAACGAGGTCTCCGAGACGGGTCGGGGCGGCGGCCCCGGAGATTTCCAGCAGCGCGCGCTTCAGCAGATTGGCGGCCACGCGCGAGCGGTAGGCCGCGGTCGCGCGCATGTCGGTCAGCGGCGTGAAGTCGGAGGCGATAGCGGCGATCGCCGGCGCCCATGTCGCGGGATCGTCAAGCGACACGCCGGCGAGCGCAGCTTCCGCTCTGGCGGCCCGTTTCGGCGTCGCCGCCATGCCGCCATAGGCCGCTCGGGCCGCGGCGACGCGGCGCCCGTCGAGGTCGAACCGGAACGCCGCCATCACCGCGGAAATGTCCTCGTCGAAACGTTTGCTGACCTTGTAGGCGCGATAGGTCTGATGCGGCTTGAGGCGCGGCACATGCAGCGCCCGCACATATTCCGCCGCGCGCCGGTCCTGCTTGCCATAGCCGAGAAAGAACTCCTCCAGCGGCAGCCGCCGCGAGACCGCGCCCTGCCGCAACTCCACTTCTGCGCCGAACGGGATCAGCGACGGCGCGAGGTCGCCGATCGGCGAACCGTTGGCGATATTGCCGCCGACCGTGCCGCTCGCCCTCACCTGCAGCGAGCCGAAGCGCGACATGATGAGCGCAAGGTCGGGATGCAGATCGCTAAGATGTCCCGCCGCGTCGGCGAGTTTTACGCCCGCGCCGAGCGTCAGCGTCTCGCCGTCGTGGATGATGTCGCCGAAGCCGGCGACGCGGCCGAGCCAAACGATCTTACGCAGCCGCATCATCCGCTTGGTCACCCACAGCCCGACGTCGGTCGCGCCGCCGAGCAGCACGGCGTCGGGATGCTGCGCGTACAGCGCCGCGAGCGCGCCCTCGCTCGCAGGGGCGGCGAAGAAGCTCGCCTCGTCGCCGACGATGAGATCGTCCTCCGGCAGCGCCTCCAGCGCGGCGAGCCTCGCCGCCGTCTCGCGCGCGAACCGGTCGCCCGGCGCGCCGTCGATCACGGCCAGCGCGGCGTCGACAATCGGCCGGTAGCCGGTGCAGCGGCAGAGGTTGCCCGCCAGCGCCGACGCGACGCTGTCGCGGGTCGCCGCGCCCGAATGGTAATGCGCGAACAGGCTCATCACGATGCCCGGCGTGCAGAAACCGCATTGCGAGCCGTGGTAATCCACCATCGCCTGCTGCACCGGATGAAGCGCCTCGCCCTGCGCGAGATCCTCGACCGTCAGCAGCTCCGCCCCGTCGATCTGGCCGATGAGCAGGATGCAGGCGTTGACCGGCTCGTAGCTCAGCGCCCCGCCCCGCGCGCGGCAGAGGACCACGGTGCAGGCGCCGCAATCGCCCTCGGCGCAGCCCTCTTTGGTTCCCTTGGCGCCCGCGTCCTCCCGCAGCCAGTCGAGCGCGGTGCGGTCGGGCGCAAAACCTTTCAGCGCAACCGTCTTTCCCCGGAAACGGAAGGAGATTTCGCAGCGGGTGGGGGCGAAGCTCATGAGCGTCTTTGTGGCGCTTCTCCGGGGCTAAAGCAAATACCGCCGACGCCGATCTGCGCGCGCTCTTGTGTCATCGGCGGTGAAATATTCGGCATACAGGGCGCCGAGGCGGCGAAATGCGAGATGGCCTCCCCTGGAGCGATTCCCGAGCGGATCGAATTGTTATTGCCGCTGAAGCGGGGATGACAGCCTATCCCTCACCGCGCCCGCTCAAGCCAGCACGTAAATCGACAGCCAGTCGGCGACCAGCGCCGGCTTGTCCTCGCCTTCGATCTCCACCGTCACCGCCTTGCGGCCCTGATATTCTTTCGCCGACCTTTGCGTGAGGCCGGTCAGTTGGAAGCGACCGCGGATGCGCCGTCCCGCCCGTACCGGCGCGATGAAGCGCACCTTCTCGAAACCGTAGTTGACGCCCATCGCCAGACCCGACACCCGCGGCAGCGCGTCATAGGCGATGGCCGACAGCATCGACAGCGTGAGGAAGCCGTGCGCGACCGTCCCGCCGAACGGCGTCGCCTTCGCGGCCTCGGGGTCGACGTGGATATATTGCCAATCCTCGATCACGTCGGCGAAGGCGTCGATGCGCTTCTGGTCGATATCGAACCAGCGCGACAGCCCGATCTCGCCGCCGATGCGCTGGCCAAGCTCATCAACCGTGAGCGCGGGCTTGCTCTCGTCGAACAGACTCATGATCTCAATCCGTCAGTAAGCCGGGCCGGCGCGAGCCGGGCTTGTCGGTCGCCGCCCTCATCAGATCGTCCCGCCAAAATTCTGGACTGTCCGCGCGGAGAAGTCGATAGGGAGCGGGAACATCGGGAGGAAGGATATGCCAAACGAAACAGTCGGCTTCATCGGCCTGGGGCTGATGGGACACGGCATGGCGAAGAACATCGTCGAAAAAGGCTTTCCGCTCGTCGTCGCCGGCCGGCGCAACCGCACGCCGATCGAGGATCTCGTCGCGCGGGGCGCCAGCGAAGCCAAGACGCCGCGCGAGGTCGGCGAGCGGTCGACCGTCGTCTTTCTCTGCGTCACCGGGTCGCCGGAAGTCGAGGCGGTGGTCTCCGGGCCGGACGGCTTGCGCGCCGGGCTGAAACCGGGCTCGGTGATCGTCGATTGCTCGACCAGCGACCCTGTGTCGACGGCGCGGCTGGTCGAGGAGCTGAAGTCGGCGGAGATCGATTTCGTCGACGCCCCGTTAAGCCGCACGCCGAAGGAGGCCTGGGAAGGCAAGCTCGACGCCATGGTCGGGGCGAGCGAGGCGACCTTCGCCCGCATCAAGCCGATCCTCGATGCCTGGGCCGGCAAGGTGGTGCATATCGGAGGGCCTGGCGACGGGCACCGCATGAAGCTGCTCAACAACTTCATCTCGCTCGGCTACGCAGCGATCTACGCCGAGGCGCTGGCGCTATCGCGCAAGGTGGGCATCGCGCCGGAGCGGTTCGACAGCGTCATCCGCGGCGGGCGAATGGATTGCGGCTTCTACCAGACGTTTTCGCGCTGGACGCTGGAGGGCGACCCGGACGCGCACAAGTTCTCCATCGCCAACGCCTATAAGGATCTGCGCTATCTCGCCTCGATGGCCAACGCAGCGGGCGTGCCGAGCGGGATTGCCGACGCGGTGAAGAACAGCTTCGCGCTCGCCCACGGGGCTGGCGGCGACGGCGATTTCGTGCCGATGTTGGCGAGCTATGTCGCGCACGGCGCCGGGATCGACGACGGGCTCTACGACAAGCTGCCGTCGAAGGCGGGGAAGTGATCGCCTGCCGCTAAGTGCGGGCGCTCGGCGGCGCGCGCTCGGGCAAGAGCGGCTCTCGCTGGAGCGGGCGTAAGCCGCCGCGCCGGGTCCGGCGATCTTCGTCTCCAGCGAGGTCGGTCAGGGGATCACGCCGGCCTCGAAGCTGGGCCGGCCGTTCCAGGACGATCAGGGCCGCCCCAATCAGGGGCCGGCGCGGGCCTGCGACGCGGCGGCGGCGGTGACGGCGGGGCTGCCGAGGCTACTGAAGCCGGCTCCCGCGCCACAGCTCAGAATCGGCTGAACTCTACTGTCCGGCGGTGACGGTATAGTGGCTTACCAGGATCGGCGTTGCGACGTCGATCGACTTGTCGAGCTGGCCGTAGGCGCCGAAGCGAAGATCGCCGTCCGGGATCTGGGCGCGCACCGCCTTGAGCAGCTGATTGTTCAGGTAAACCGAGATCTTGCCGCCGAGCGTCTTCACCCGCAGCGCGTTCGACCCCTCCGCCTTGAGGCCGGGGACGTTGGCGAGCTTGAAGATGTTCTGCCAGTTGCCGTTTGCGCGCTGCCAGAGACTGGCGTTGCCCGTGTCCGACACGACCACCAGCCAATAGTTGGCGTAATCGGCGGCCCAGAACACCAGTCCGATGTAATAGCTGTTGTCGGGCGCCGGCGCTTTCGGGATCGTCGCTTCGACGCAGAAATCCGCCTCCTTGGCGTGAAAGGTCAGGACTTGCGAACTCGTCAGGACCGCCTTGCTGAGATCGAAGACGAGGTTGGGCGGCTTGACCGCCGATGTCGGCGGGGTAAGATCCCAGCCGCCGCTGTCGTCCTCGAAGTTGTCGTCGAAAATGACCTTGCCGGTCTGGCCTTCGCAGGCCAAAGCGGGACTGAGCAGCGCAAATTGCAGCGCCGCCGCCGCGCAGATCCATCGCAACATATCGTATTTCCCCGCTTGTGCGTGGCAGAATATGTCAGAGCGCGATCGACTCGCCAAGCGTCGACGCAAGGCCTGCGTCGCCCGCCGCGCAAACCGGTGGCGAATCGCCCGCGCGCCTCTTAAACCTTGCGCCATGCTCTCCCTGTTCGACCGCTCGCCCGCGTCGGAGATCGAGGTCGCCCACGCCGGCGAACTCTACCGCATCGCGCTGCGGCGCGTTGCGACCACGCGTCGCTACACTTTGCGCGTGCGCGCCGCCTCGCGCGACGTGCTGCTGACCATGCCCGCGCGCGGCACGCTGAAGGCCGCGCGCGAGTTCGCCGAACGCCACGCCGCCTGGATCGGCGTGCGCCTCGCGCGGTTGCCCAAGCCGGTGGCGTTCCAGCCGGGCGAGTGCGTCCCGTTGCGCGGCGTCGATCACGCCATCGTCCACCGAGCGGACAGGCGCGGCGTCGTCTGGGTCGAGGGGCAGGCGATCTGCGTCGCCGGCGACATCGCGCACGCGCCGCGCCGGGTCGCCGACTGGCTGAAGCGCGAGGCGCGGCGCGATCTCGAAGCGGCGGTGATCCGCCACGCCGCCACGGCGGGCGTCAAGCCGAGCCGGCTGTCCCTGCGCGACACCACGAGCCGCTGGGGTTCGTGCTCCTCGACCGGCGCGCTCAACTTCTCCTGGCGGCTGATCCTGGCGCCGCCGTTCGTGCTCGACTATCTCGCCGCGCACGAGGTCGCGCATATGAGCCACATGAACCATTCGCCGATGTTCTGGGCGCTGGCGCGGCGGCTGCATCCTGAAACCGACCGTGCGGAAGCCTGGCTGAAGGCGCACGGCTCGTCGCTGCACCGGTTCGGAGCCGCCTCAGCCGCCCCTTGAACGGCGCTCCGGCGGCTTTTCGACGCCGAACACGCTGCGGCCGCCGTATTCGTGGCTGCGCGCCCGCTCCTCGGCGAATAGAGCCTCGACCGACGGGCCGCTCGCCGCCGCCTCCATGCGCCGCGCCTCGGCGTCGAGCCGGCGGATGGCCGCCAGTTCCTCGGCGGCGCCGAGCCGGGCCTTCTGCACCGCCGACTTCATCACGGCGATCGTGCGGTCGAACACCCGGATCGGCACCGGGAACGGATGCCGGTCCTTGCCGCCATGCGCGACCGAGAACCGCGCGGGATCGGAGAAGCGGCAGGGCGCGCCGTGGACGATCTCGGCGACCTGCGCCAGCGCCCGCACCGTGCGGGCGCCGACGCCGGGGATTTTCAGCAGCTCGACGAAATCTTTCGGACCGCGGTCGGCGGCGGCGGCGAGATTGGCGTGCAGCCGGCGGGTCACGATGTCTTGCGCGCGCACTTCGTGATGGGCGGGCATCACCAGATGCGGCAGCATCGGTTGCAGATCCGGCTCCGGCGCGGGCTCGCCAAGGGCGCGTGCGCAACCGTCGGGGCCGAGATCGGCAAGCACGTCCACCGTGCGGCGGCGGGCGGCCTCGGCGCGCGTGTCGGTGAGGTTGACGATGACCCCCTGCCCCGGCCCCTCTATCGCCGCATGAGGCGCCTCGACAAAGCTGGTCAGGCCCTCCGAGCGCCAGTGATAGCGCCGCGCCTGCCCGGCGTCGCCGTTCATGCCCTGTTGCACCACAACCCAATGGCCATCGTCGGCGACGACAAAGCCGTGCAGGTAGAGATCGAAGCCGTCCTGCACCGCCGCGCTGTCGACCTTGGCGACCAGCCGGCTGGCTGACGCGAGCGCGGCGCCGTCGAAGCCGACGCGGCCGCCGATCTCGACCAGTTCGTCCGGCGTCTTGCGCGAATGGCGGCCGCGTCCGCCGCAGACATGCAGCCCAAGCTCGCGCGCGCGCGGCTTCAAGCCTCGCTTGAGCGCGCCGAGCACGGAGGTGGTGATCCCCGAGGAGTGCCAGTCCATGCCCATCACGGCGCCGAAGCACTGGAACCAGTAGGGATGCGCAAGCCGGGCGAGAAACTCGTCGCGGCCGTATTCGATCACCACGGCCTCGGCGATCACGGCGCCGAGCCTGGTCATGCGTTCGCCGAGCCAGCGCGGGACGCGGCCGCCGTGCAGCGGCAGATCGGCGCTGCCGGTGCGCGCGGCCATCAGCGCGGCTTGGCGCGGTCGACGCGCGCGAACAGGGCGGCCTCCATCTTCTCGGCGGCTTCGCGCAGGTGCGGATTGCGCGATTCGCGCCCGGCACGGCCGGAATCGAGGTCAGTCTGGAAACCGTCGCGCAACGGCCATTGCTCGGCCAGCAGCTCGAAGCCCGCCTGCTCGATCACCTCAACCGCCTTCTGCAGTTGAACCTCGGAGCGGCCGACCTTCGACAAGACGACCACCAGCCGCCCGTCGGCGCCATGCTTGGCGAGCTTCCGCGCCAGCGCCAGCGTCGGCCTGAGATCGTCGCCTGAGGTTCCCGTCGGCAGGAACACCACGTCGCTGTCCTCGGCGATGTCATGCGCGAGTTCGTCGGCGAGGCCGCGCGTGTCGACCACGACGACGTCGCAGCGATCCTCGCTCTTGCGCAGCTTCTTCAGGCTCTTGAAGGCGCGCGCGTCGATGTCGGGCTCGACCGAGTTCTGCAACCGGATCGCGCTCCACTCGACGCAGGTGAGCTGCTCGAGGTCGAAATCGGCGAGCAGCGGCTTCAGGCCGCGATGCGCGGCGCCGACCGCGAACAGCCGCGCCAGCGTGCTCTTGCCGACACCGCCCTTCTGGCTGACGAAACTTACCGTGCGCGGCTCCTTCTTCTTTCCCGAATGCCCGTCCCGCCCGTCGGCGGGAGCGAAGACCGGGGATGAAGTTTTCATGACGATTCTCTGGAGCGGATGCGCGTTATCGTATTCCATGAGCAGCGCTTGACAAGCCGCGCCGGTGGCCCCGCCGCCCAGATCGGGCGCGCCTCTCCCCGGGCGGGCGTCGAATCGCGCAGGCGTCACGGGGGCTCCGCTTCGCCCTCGCGCCTATCGGGACCGGTCCAGCTGATAGAGGTAGGCCATCGGATGCTTGTCCATGATTGCGGCGCGCGAGCTCGCATATTTGTTGCTTACCGCCAAAGCGCCGCCGATGATGGGGATTCCGCCCGCCAGCGAAAAGATGGCCGGAATGTGGAAGGGAACGATAGCGGCGGCGGCCGCGCCCGCGATGACGACGCCGAGCGCCGTCAAGGTCTCCTTCGCGGAGTAGAGTTCCGTTTTCGAGCGGCTGATCTCGGCGTAAAGCGCGCTGTAATCCTTCTGCAAATCCGATTTGAAATCCTTTTTGAGTTGTTTGACGTCGCCCGGCCGCTTGGCTTTTTTCAAAGCTTCAAACCCGCTTTCTATCCTTTGCAGATAGCTGTGCCTCGCCCGGGTCAAACTGCCGCCCGCGGCCTCGGCTTGCTCTCGCTTGCGGAAGTCGATGAGGTTTCGAAGTGGAATGTTCTGCATGTCCAAGACTTCAAGCGACAGAGACACCAGGGACTCGTAATCTTGGCCCTTGGGCTGCGCCGGGGCGGTCCAAAGCCCCGCCACGGTCTCGTAGGCGACTCCCCGGTCGGTGATGCGCGCCTTTGTGTCTCCCGCACAGCAATCCGCCAGGATGGACATCAAGGAAAGGCCGGCGGGTTCGGACAGCAGGTAGTCGGCGTTCGCTGACGGCTTCCCGGCGAGCCGCAACGCCTCCAACTTTTCCCAAGTTTCCGGCAAAAACTTCCTGGGGTAAATTTGATAGTGGCGATCTCGTTTTCGCTTTTCTGCGAGGTAGAAAGCCTCCGGAAGTTGGCTCGTCGCAAAATCCTCTATAATACTGTCCGCTTCCTTCTTTTCATTGTCATCTGGGGAGTGCCTAATCCCGATTAACTCGACCGCCTCCGCCATTTCTTTGCTATCGTAGTATGGCCGATAGTATTCGTCGGGCGCCATATACTCGACATTATCCCACAATAGCAAGGATGACCGCATCAAGGCGGGGCTCTTTACCTCTGTATGGGGATAGTAGAGCGCCGACCTCATAGCGAAATCCCTTTCGCTTCAGATGCGTCGCGCCATCGAATGAAACTTCGGCATCGTCGCGCTGGCCGTACAGGACTGCGCAACGTGCAGCGATCCGCATGGACGAATTTGCTGGCGGCGATCTGAACCGTCAAGCCTATTCGCGCAATGCAAGCGAATCCAGCAGGTCAGCTCCAGAGCCCCGCCAGCCCCGAGAACACGCCGAAAGCGACCGTGATCACCGTGAGCAGCGTCGCCACGAAGCCGTAAACGCCCTTCAACCGGTAGGGCTCGGGCAGCTTGCGGGCGAGCAGGAACAGGAAGCCGACGACGATCGGCAACAGCAGCGCGTTCATCACCTGAACCGCGACGCTGAGCGCGACGAGATTGACGTTGGCCGAGACGATCACGGCGCCGAGCAGCAGCGCCGCGGCGTAGGCGCCGTAGAACCACGGCGCCTCGCGCGGCTCGTGATCGAGGCTGTTGGGCATGTTCAAGGTCTCGGCGACGGCGCGCGCCGCCGTCAGCGTCACGACGATGGTGGCGACCAGCGAGGCGCCGACCATGCCGAGGCCGAACAGCAGCTTGCCGCCGAACTGGCCGAGGAACGGCGTGATCGCCGCCGCGATCTCCTGCACCGTATTGAGCGAGCGGTCGCCGCCCTGATGTCCGAGCGTCGCGGCGGTCGCGACCAGCGCGGCGGCCATGACGAGTTGGGTCACGACCGCGCCGATCCCGGTATCGAGCCGCGCCGCATCGAGGTCGTCAAGCGTCAGGCCGCGCTCGACCACCGAGGCCTGTTGGAAGAACACCATCCACGGCATGATGACCGCGCCGATATTGGCCGAGGCGAGATAGAGATAGTTGGTGTCGCTGAGCGGGATCGACAGCGCGCCGGAGACGACCTCGCCGCCGTTGGGATGGGCGAGCCAGGCGACGAGCAGGAACACCAGCTCGAAGGCGCCGACGCAGATCGCGATGCGCTCCACCGTCAGGTATTTGTGCGTCACCACCATCGCCAGCAGCAGCGTCACGACGAGCGCCAGCGTCAGCGGCGCGGGGACGCCGATCAGCGCGCCGACCCCGGTCAGGCCGGAGAACTCGGTCAGCAGCGCGCCCACGCAGGAGACGACCAGCGTGCCGACCGAGACCCACGCCCAGAAGGCGCCGAAATGCTCGCGGATGAGTTGCGCATGGCCCTTGCCGGTGACGATTCCGAGCCGGACGGTCAGCTCCTGCACGAGGTAGAGAATCGGGATCAACATAAATTGCAGCAGGATGAGCCGGTAACCCCATTGCGCGCCGCTCTGCGCGGCGGTGATGAGGCTGCCGGCGTCGGTGTCGGCGAGCATGACGACGACGCCGGGGCCCGCGACCATCAGGAAGCGGCGCCAGTTCAGGCGGGGGGCGCTGACGGCGACGTCGGTCACGTGCGCGGGCTCCTTGGCTTGCGGCATGGCCTGCGGGTAACCCCGTTGCGCCCCCGCCGCAAACGCGATGGATCAATAACGCTTACCGTTCGATGAATTTAAAACCATTTCAAACTGCGTCAGGGAGGCGAAAATGACGCTCTACAGCGGCCCGGTGTTCGAGATGGCGCGCCAGCAGTTCCACATCATCGCCGACCATCTCGACATCCCCGTCGACGAGCGCGACCGGCTGCTGCTGCCCAAGCGCGCCATCTGCGTCTCCTGTCCGATCCATATGGACGACGGGCGCACGGCGGTGTTCCAGGGCTTTCGCGTGCAGCATCACCTGACGCTGGGGCCGGCGAAGGGCGGCACGCGGTTTTCGGCCGACGTCGACCTCGGCGAGATCGCGGCGCTGGCGATCTGGATGAGCTGGAAATGCGCGCTCGCGGAACTGCCCTACGGCGGGGCCAAGGGCGGCGTCGCGGTGGACCCCGCGAGCCTGTCGCACCGCGAGCTGGAGAACCTGTCGCGCCGCTACATGGAGGAGATGATCCCGTTCGTCGGCCCTCGCGTCGATGTGATGGCGCCCGACATGGGCACCAACGAGCAAGTGATGGCGTGGTTCATGGATACTTACTCGATGAACCAGGGCGTCACCGTGCCGGAGATCGTCACCGGCAAGCCGGTCGGCTCCGGCGGCACGCTGGGGCGGCGCGAGGCGACGGGGCACGGCGTCGCCTTCCTCGCCGTGCGGGCGCTGGAGCGGCTGCAGCGCGACGCGGCCAAGGCGACCGCGATCATCCAGGGCTTCGGCAATGTCGGCTCGCACACGGCGCTGGGGCTCGCGGCGCGCGGGGTGCGCATCGTCGGGATCAGCGACCACACGATTGCGCTTCACGACGACGCCGGCTTCGACGTGCAGGCGGCGGTCGATCACGTGGCGCGGCACGGCGTGCTGAAGGGTTTCGCCGATCAGGCGGCGGTGAGTATGCGCGAGGCGCTGACCCTGCCCTGCGACGTTTTGGCGCCCTGCGCGGTCGAGCGCGTGATCGACGCCGATATCGCTGCGAACCTGCAATGCCGCATCATCGCGGAAGGGGCGAACGGGCCGACAACGCCGGAGGCCGACGAGGTTCTCAGCGACCGCGGCGATGTGTTCGTGGTGCCCGACATTCTGTGCAACGCCGGCGGCGTCATCGTCAGCTATTTCGAATGGGTGCAGGATCTCCAGCAGTATTTCTGGTCGCGCGACGAGGTGATGGACCGGCTGGAGCGGGCGCTGGAGCGCTCGTGGGTCAAGGTGGTGGAGCGGGCGGAGATGGATGGCGTCGCGACCCGCACGGCGGCGATGGCGATCGGGGTCGAGCGCGTGCGCGCGGCGAAGCTGGCGCGCGGGCTGTTTCCGTAGGAATCGGTTAACCCATCCACCGATTCGGTGGCCGGCGCCGAAGGCCGCCGGGACTGCCTGGCGGTCGCGAGCCGCGCTTCGCATTCAACGCGACGGCGAGCGCGACTAAGGCGATTCTGTCTTCGCCCGCAAACGTTTAGTCGGATTGGGGAATCGCGGCGCCAAAGCCCTGGCGCCGCGATTGATCGGATCGACTCGTCTTACTGCAGCGCGGAACTGACTTCCGAGAACTCACCGGACAGGCGAGTGCCAAGGGTGCCAAGGATCGTAACCAACGCGATCGCGATAAGCGAAGCAATCAGTGCGTACTCAATAGCGGTGGCGCCGGACTCATTGGCGCCAAAGCTTTTCAACCGTGTAAGCATCGTTCACTCCTGCACGTTTGGGGGGCCATAACGAATATTTATGTATCCACTTACGCCGCAATATTACGCACACGGAGATTGAGATTTGGTTGCTGAGATTGCCGCAATTTCGTTGCGTCAACCTGACCCGCCGTTCTGCAACAAAATGCAATATTGAAGGTGGCGCCGACGGGGCGGATTGCAAGGTTCACAGCGGCGCAGCGGATCAGTTTGGGTCAGAGTAAGCCGTGCCGCTGGCGCGGGGATGACTTCGTAGCGGGCGCGGAGCGTTCCCGCGGGCTCGCAACGCTTCAGCTCGTCGCCTCGCGCCAGAGATCGACCAGGATCGCCATGATCGCCGGCCCGAGGAACAGCCCGAGCATGCCGAACGCCTCGACGCCGCCGAGGATGCCGACCAGCACGAACAGGAACGGCAGTCGCGTCGCGTTGCCGATCACATAAGGCCGTACGACGTGATCGGCGGCGGTCAGAACGACCAGCCCCAGAGCGAAGATGATCACGGCGCCAACGATGGCGCCCTTGTAGATCAGCAGCGCCGCGGCGATGGAGAACATCACGAAGGCGCCGAACGGGATGATCGCGCCGACCGCCGTGGCGGCGCCGAGCAGCAGCCATTGCGGGACGCCGAGCAAATAGTACGCGATGGCCAGCACGAGGCCCTCGCCGAGGCCCACCAGCACCAGCCCGTCGACCGTGCCATGTACGGAATTTACGATGCGCTCGCCGATGTCGCGGCCGCGCGGCCCGAAGGCGCGCTCGCTCAAGCGGCCGAGCGAAGCCGCGACGCTGTCGCCGTCGCGAAACAGGAAGAACAAAGCCAGGATCGTGAACAGAAATACGATGAGCCGCCGCCCGGCGACGGCGCCGATATGCTCGCTCATGGCGATCAGCGGCTTCTTGTCGACGCCCTTGATGAGGCTCGATGCGTTGGCGGGATCGGCGAGATTCTGCCGCCACCACGCCGCGGCGCTGGCGCCGACATAGGGCAGCCTTTCGAGCCCGTCGGGCGGCGCGACGCCGGACTTGCGCGCCTCGTCGAGCCAATGAACCGCGGCCTGCGCCTCGACGCTGGCGAACCAGCCGGCGCCGACGACGGGGGCGAGAAACACCAGGCCGATGAAAATCGCGAACAGGGCCGGCAGCGCGGCGCCGTGCGCGCCGAACCGGGCGCGCAAGCGGTGGTAGAACGGCCAGGTGGCGATGGCGATGACGCCGGCCCAGCCGAGCGCCGGTAGATATTGCGCGAAGGTCCACAGCGCCAGCAGCACGACGGCCGCGGCGAAAGCGAGCCGAGCGGTGGCCTGACGCGCGTTCTCGGTCGGCAACTCCGGCGTGGCGACGACCTCGGACATTCGCTCCCCCCGACGTGAAACCTCGGCGCTTAGAATCCAGCGGCCGATCCGTCCACAGCGTCTATTCCGCCGCCGCCTTGCGCTTGGCCGGCCGGCGCGCCATCGCCTCTTTCAGATAGGCGCCGGTGTGGCTGCGCGGGTTCTTCGCGATGTCCTCCGGGGCGCCAATCGCTACGATTTCGCCGCCGCCGTCGCCGCCTTCCGGACCCATGTCGAGGATCCAGTCGGCTGTCTTCACCACCTCCAGGTTGTGCTCGATGACGACCATGGTGTTGCCCTGGTCGACCAGCTCGTGCAGCACTTCGAGCAGCTTGGCGACGTCGTGGAAATGCAGGCCGGTGGTCGGTTCGTCGAGAATATAGAGCGTGCGCCCGGTCGAGCGTCGCGACAGCTCCTTGGCGAGCTTGACGCGCTGCGCCTCGCCGCCCGACAGCGTCGTCGCCTGCTGGCCAACCTTCACGTAGGACAAGCCGACGCGCTTTAGCGTCTCCATCTTGTCGCGGATCGACGGCACCGCCTTGAACAAATCGGCCGCCTCCTCGACCGTCATGTCGAGCACGTCGGCGATGGAGCGGTCCTTGTAGCGTACCTCCAGCGTCTCGCGGTCGTAGCGCTTGCCCTTGCAGACGTCGCAGGTGACGTAGACATCCGGCAAAAAGTGCATCTCGATCTTGATGACGCCGTCGCCCTGGCACGCCTCGCAGCGCCCGCCCTTGACGTTGAACGAGAACCGCCCGGGCTGGTAGCCGCGCTGCTTGGCCTCCGGCAAGCCGGCGAACCAATCGCGGATCGGCGTGAACGCGCCGGTGTAGGTCGCGGGGTTGGAGCGCGGCGTGCGGCCGATCGGCGACTGGTCGATCTCGATCACCTTGTCGATCTGGTCGAGACCGTCGATGCGATCGTGCGGCGCCGGCGGGTCGCTGGCGCCGTTGAGCTGGCGCGCCACGGCTTTGTAAAGCGTGTCGATGGTCAGCGTCGACTTGCCGCCGCCGGAGAGGCCGGTCACGCAGGTGAACAGGCCCAACGGAATCGCGGCGGTGACGTTCTTGAGGTTGTTGCCGCGCGCGCCGACGATTCTGAGTTCACGCCCCGGCTCGGCCTTGCGGCGTTTCTTCGGGATCGCGACGAAGCGCTCGCCGGTCAGGTAATGCCCCGTCAGCGAGTTGGGGTTGGCCTTGATCTGCTCGGGCGTGCCCTGCGCGATGATCTCGCCGCCATGCACGCCGGCGCCGGGGCCGATGTCGACGACGTAATCGGCCGCCAGAATCGCGTCCTCGTCGTGCTCGACGACGATCACCGTATTGCCGAGTTCGCGGAGCCGCCTCAATGTATCGAGAAGTCGCGCGTTATCCCGCTGATGCAAGCCGATGGAGGGCTCGTCGAGCACATAGAGCACGCCGGTGAGGCCGGAGCCGATCTGCGAGGCGAGGCGGATGCGCTGGCTCTCGCCGCCCGATAGCGTGCCGGACGCGCGCGACAGGTTGAGATAATCGAGCCCGACGTCGCGCAGGAAGGTCAGCCGGTCGCCGATCTCCTTCAGCACGCGCTGCGCGATTTCGTTGCGCTTCTTGTCGAGCTTCTTCGGCAGCCCCTGCGCCCACTCGACAGCTTGTTTGACCGAGAGCTGGCTGATCTCGCCGATATGCTTGCCGTCGATCTTGACCGCGAGCGCCTCCGGCTTCAACCGATGGCCGCCGCAGGCTTCGCACGGCGTCGCGGTCATGTAGCGCTCGATCTCCTCGCGCGACCACTCGCTCTCGGTCTCCTTGTGGCGGCGTTCGAGATTGACGATCACGCCCTCGAACGGCTTGCGCACCTCATAGGCGCGCATGCCGTCGTCGTAGGACATGCGGATCTCTTCGCCCTTGGAGCCGAACAGGATTGCGTCGCGGGCCTTCTGCGGCAATTCGCTCCACGGCCTGTCGAGGCGGAACTTGTAATGCTGGCCGAGCGCCTCCAGCGTCTGCAGATAATACGGCGACGACGATTTCGCCCATGGCGCCACCGCGCCGCGCTTCAAGGTGAGCTTTGGGTCGGGAACAACCAAGACGGGATCGACGGTCAGGTGGCTGCCGAGGCCGCCGCAGGCCGGGCAGGCGCCGAACGGATTGTTGAACGAGAACAGCCGCGGCTCGATCTCAGGGATCGTGAAGCCGGAGACGGGACAGGCGAACTTGGCCGAGAAGGCGATACGCTCGGGCGTCTTGCCTTGGGCTGCGTCGGCGTATTCGATGAAGGCGAGGCCGTCGGCGAGCTCCAGCGCGGTTTCAAAACTATCGGCGAGGCGGCTGGCGATGTCGGGCCGCACGACGAGGCGATCAACCACGACTTCGATGTCGTGCTTGAGCTTCTTGTCGAGCGCGGGCGCGTCGGCGATCTCGTAGAATTCGCCGTCGATCTTCACCCGCTGGAAGCCGCGCTTCATGAACTCGGCGATCTCCTTGCGGTATTCGCCCTTGCGGCCGCGCACGACCGGGGCGAGCAGATAAAGCCGCGTGCGCTCGGGCAGCGCCAGCACGCGGTCGACCATCTGTTGCACCGTCTGGCTCTCGATCGGCAGGCCGGTGGCGGGCGAGTACGGAATGCCAACGCGCGCCCATAGCAGGCGCATGTAGTCGTGGATCTCCGTCACCGTGCCGACCGTGGAGCGCGGGTTCTTGCTCGTCGTCTTCTGCTCGATGGCGATGGCCGGCGACAGGCCGTCGATCTGGTCGACGTCGGGCTTCTGCATCATCTCGAGGAACTGGCGCGCGTAGGCGGAGAGCGACTCCACGTAGCGGCGCTGCCCCTCCGCATAGATCGTGTCGAACGCGAGCGAGGATTTCCCCGAGCCGCTGAGGCCGGTGAACACCACGAGCTTGTCACGCGGGATCGAGAGATCGACGTTTTTCAGATTGTGCTCGCGCGCGCCGCGGATGACGATGGCGCGGCCGTCGAAGGCCGCGCCCGCGGGCTTACGCGCTTCGATTGCAACCGGTTTGATCGGCTTCGTCGCCATGCGGACCCTGTAGATCTCTCACCGCGAATCGCGTGGCGGGGGCTTGCGCCACGGTCCCGGCGAGGCTAGAACAAAAAAGGAACGCGCACCAGCCGCCCCGTGCTTATTTAATGCGGACGGCGCAGAAGCCAAACGGCGCGGCTGTGGACAAGTGGCGGAGCGCCCTTCCCTTTCGCCGGCAGGCGACCGAGGAAGGCGCTGGAGAGATCGAGGAGAGCGAGATGGCGGGAGTCAACAAGGTCATTCTGGTCGGCAACCTGGGCAAGGACCCCAAGGTTTCGACGCTGAACTCCGGCGACAAGGTCGTCAGCTTCACCCTCGCCACCTCCGAGAGCTGGAAGGACAAGAACACCGGCGAGCGCCGCGAGAAGACTGAGTGGCATAATATCGTGATCTATAACGAGAATATTGGCCGCGTCGTCGAGCAATATTGCAAAAAGGGCAGTCAGGTCTATCTCGAAGGGCAGATCCAGTCGCGCAAATACAACGACCAGTCGGGCGCCGAAAAATATATCACGGAGATCGTGCTGCAGCGGTTCCGCGGCGAACTCACGTTGCTCGGCGGGCGCGGCGAAGGCGGCGGCGGCCGCGAGAGCTTCGGCGGCGGCGAGGAGCGCGCGCCGTCGTTCGGCCGCTCCTCTCCGGCCGAGCGCCGCCCAGCCCCGGCGAGCGGCGGCGGCGGCGATCTCGACGACGACATCCCGTTCTAGAGCGACGGCAAGCCCGGTGACGGGCGCGGCTGCGGATCTGCTGGCGTTTGCCGGGGAACGGCGCTTCGGCGCCGTGCTCGCCGATCCGCCTTGGCGGTTCCAGAACTCGACCGGCAAGGTGGCGCCGGAACATCGGCGGCTGAACCGGTACGACACGCTGGCGCTGCCGGAAATCTGCGGGCTGCCGGTCGCGCGGCTCTGCGAGGACGTCGCGCACCTCTATCTCTGGGTTCCCAACGCGCTGCTGCCGGACGGCCTCGACGTGCTGCGAGCCTGGGGATTCGCCTACAAGTCGAATATCGTCTGGCACAAGATCCGTATGGACGGCGGGTCGGACGGGCGCGGCGTCGGGTTCTATTTCCGGAACGTCACGGAGCTGTTGCTGTTCGGCGTGCGCGGCCGCAACGCGCGCACGCTGGCGCCCGGCCGCCGCCAGGTCAACATGCTGCAAAGCCGCAAGCGCGAGCACAGCCGCAAGCCCGACGAACAATACGAGCTGATCGAGGGCTGCTCGCGCGGACCTTTTCTCGAGATGTTCGGGCGCGGCGAAAGAGCCGGCTGGGCGACTTGGGGCGATCAGGCGGGCGGCGATTACGCGCCGGGCTGGAAAACCTACGCCTATAATTCGGCGGCGGCGCGGACCTCGCACCCGACGTCGGAATAGAGCTTCACGGCCTCGTGCGATGAACCGGACAAGCGGCCTGAACGTACATGTCGGGAACGCAATTTCGTGCTGCGTCGACAAGGGCGCATCCCGGCGCCCGCGTTCGCGCAGCCGACAAAAGAAAGCCGACATGCCGCTCGATCCGACAATTTCGCTCACCACCATCGACGGCGAGAGCCGGACCCTCGCCGATTACACCGGAAAGGCGCTGCTGGTCGTCAATCTCGCCAGCAAGTGCGGCTTCACTCCGCAATATCAGGGGTTGCAGGACCTACAGCGGCAGTTCGGCCCGCGCGGCTTTGCGGTGCTCGGATTTCCCTGCGACCAGTTCGGCCATCAGGAGCCGGGCGACGAGGCCGAGATCAGGAACTTCTGCACCCGCGTATACGACGTCAGCTTTCCCATGTTCGCCAAGGTCGAAGTCAACGGCCCGAACGCGCATCCGCTGTTTGCGGCGCTGAAGCGCGCCGCGCCGGGGTTGCTCGGCTCGCAAGTGATCAAGTGGAATTTCACCAAATTCCTCGTCGGGCGCGATGGCGAGGCGCGGCGACGCTACGCGCCAACCGAAGCGCCGGCGGCGCTGGCCGGGGATATCGTGGCGGCGCTGGCCTGATACCGGTTATTTCGCCCCATAGGCGCGCATGAAGACCTCTACCGCCCGGTCGACCGTGTCGTCGATCGCCTGCGGCGGAACCGCGTCCATCGCGCCGAACAGGCAGCCGAGGAACACGCCCGACTTGCAGAGGTCGAGGAAGTGCTGCGCAGCGACGCGGGCGTCGGCGAATTGCAGCACGCCGGCCGCGCGCCACGCCTCCATGTGTTCAGCAAGCCGATTCTCGCCGTAGCGGGGCCCGGAATCGTAAAACGCCCGCCCAAGATTGGGAAATTTCGTCGTCGCGGCGATGACGATGCGCACCAGCGCAACCCGCTCGGGCCGCGTGATCATGGCCAGCAGTTGCCGGCCGAACGCCCCCAACGGCTCGCGCGGATCGGAGGCGCCGGCAGGCAACACGAAGCGCTCGGCCTGCAGGTGGCAGTTCTCGCGGATCAGCGCCTCGAACAACGTCTCCTTGGAATCGAAATAGACGTACAGCGTGCCCTTCGACACGCCCGCCACCCGGGCGATGTCGTTCATGCTGGCGCCGTCGAACCCGTCGGCGAGGAACACCGTGCGCGCGCCTTCGAGAATTTGCCGCCGCTTGGCGGGCTCGGGTCCGGCGTCGGGCGACTCGGGCGCCCATACATCTGCTTTCATCGGGGTCTCCGGGTTCGGCGCCATTTTGTTGACCGAACCGTTCGGTTCGATCTTGCTCTAGCTCTGGAGTCGATGTAAGTCAACGCCACATTGACCGAACGGTTCGGTCGGCCCCGAGATCGCCATGGCCCAAGACGTCGCCGCCGCCCCTCCTCTCGCCCGCGCCGCCGAGGCGCCTGCCGCTGCGCCGGTCCAGGCCAAGCGCTCGCCGCGCCGGCTGCTGCTGCCGCTGGTCCTGATCGGCGCCGGCGCCTATGGCGCGTACTGGGGCTACGACTATTTCGTCGAGGGCCGCTTTCTCGTCTCCACCGACGACGCCTATGTCGGCGCCGACACGGTGATCATCGCCCCGAAAGTCGCGGGCTACGTCGTCGACGTCTCGGTGAACAACAACCAGGAGGTGCGCGCCGGCGACCTGCTCGCGCGCATCGACGCCGGCGACTACAAGCTCGCCGTCGATGCAGCGCAAAACAAGGTCGCAACCCAGGACGCCACTATCGCCCGCATCGAGCGCCAGGTCGCCGCCCAGCGCGCCATGATCGCGCAGGCCGAGGCGCAGATCGGTTCGGCGCACGCCACCGCCGACAGCGCCGACGCCGACCAGATGCGGGCGTCATTAGAATTCGAACGGGCGCAAAAACTGGCGCTGACCAACTTCGGCTCGCAGCAGCGGCTCGAGCAGGCGACCGCCGACAAGAAGCGCACCGCCGCCGCCACGGCCGGCGCCAAGTCCGCGCTCGCCTCGGCTGAGGCGCAGTTCGCTTGGAGCCAGGCCAATCTCGACGTGCTGCAAAGCCAGAAGACCGAGGCCGAGCATACCCGGGGCGAATTGGAGACTGCGGTCGAGCGGGCCGAGCGCGACCTCTCGTTCACCGAGATCCGGGCCCCGTTCGACGGCGTCGTCGGCAACAAGGCGGTCGAGCTCGGTCAGTATGTGCAGCCGGGCGCCCGCCTGCTCGCGGTCGTGCCGCTGGATCAGGTCTATGTCGACGCCAATTACAAGGAGACGCAGATCGGCGACATCCAGTCGGGCCAGAAGGTCGATGTCGCCGTCGACGCCATGAGCGGCAAGCCGTTGGAAGGCGTCGTGCGCTCGATCGCGCCCGCCTCCAGCGCGCAGTTCTCCTTGCTGCCGCCCGACAACGCCACCGGCAATTTCACCAAGATCGTACAGCGCGTCGCCGTGCGCGTCGGCTTCGATCCCGAGACGATCAGGGCGCATACGCTGCGCCCCGGCCTCTCCGTCGTCGCGACGGTGCATACCCGCGACGAGTCGCTGCCGAAGCCGACGCTGGTCGGCGCGCTCGGGCTGGAAAAGCTCTGGGAGCGGGGAGCTGAACTGGGCCGGGGCCGCCCGTGAGCGCGACGGCGACCGCCGCCTCGCCCAAGGCCGCGCCTGTCGCGGAGCATTTCGACAAGCGCAAGCTCGCCGCCTTCGTGTTCATGGTGTTCGGGATGTTCATGGCGATCCTGGACATCCAGATCGTCTCGGCCAGCTTGAGCCAGATCCAGGCCGGCTTGTCGGCCTCCCAGGACGAGGTGACCTGGGTGCAGACGAGCTATCTGATCGCCGAAGTGATCATGATTCCGCTGTCGGGCTTCCTGTCGCGATTGCTGTCGACGCGCATCATCTTCGTCATCTCGGCGGCGGGCTTCACGCTGATGAGCCTGATGTGCTCGACCGCGACCTCGATCGACGAGATGATCGTCTGGCGCGCGCTGCAGGGTTTCATCGGCGGCGGCATGATCCCGACCGTGTTCGCCTCGGCCTATACGATCTTCCCGCGCTCGAAAATGCCGATGGTGGCGCCGATCATCGGCCTGGTGGCGACCCTCGCGCCGACCATCGGCCCCACGGTCGGCGGCTATCTCACCGACCTCTACTCCTGGCATTGGCTGTTCCTGGTCAACATCCCGCCGGGGATCATGGTCACCATCGCCGCCTGGTTTCTGATCGACTTCGACCATCCCGACTGGAGCCTTGCGGCGCGCTTCGATTGGGTCGGCCTCGGCGCCATGGCGGCATTCCTCGGCGCCATGGAATATGCGCTGGAGGAAGGGCCGTCGAAGGCGTGGTTCGAGAGCGAGCCGGTGACCTGGGCGATCTGGATTTCCGCAATCGGCGGCGTGCTGTTCTTCTGGCGCACGCTGACCGCGCATCAGCCGATCGTCGATCTCCACGCCTTCCGCAACCGCAATTTCTGGACCGGCTGCCTGCTCGGCTTCGTGCTCGGGGTCGGGCTTTACGGGCTGACCTACATCTATCCAGTCTATCTCGCGGTCGTGCGCGGCTACACGCCGCTGATGATCGGCAATACGATGTTCGTCACCGGCATCTGCCAGTTTCTCACCGCGCCGATCACCGGCAAGCTGATGACCAAGGTCGACCCGCGCAAGATGATCGCCGTCGGCTTCGTCGGTTTCGCCTACAGCTCCTATCTGGCCTCGAACGTGACGTCGGACTGGGATTTCTGGGAGCTGTTCTGGCCGCAGGTGTTCCGCGGCGTGTTCCTGATGCTGTGCATGGTGCCGATCAACAATATCGCGCTCGGCACCATGCCGCCGCAGATGATGAAGAACGCTTCCGGCATCTTCAACCTGACGCGCAACCTCGGCGGCGCTTTCGGGCTGGCGATCATCAACACCATTCTCGACAAGCGCATGGACCTGCATCTGCTGCGCCTGCGCGACAGCGTCGCCTGGGGCCGGCAGGCCGCCGAGGAGACGATGGCGAACCTGACGGCGGCGTTCGCCTCGCGCGGCTCCGACGCGGCGGACGCGGCGGTCAAGCAGATGGCGCTGATGGTGCGTCGACAGGCCGAGGTGATGGCGCTCGCCGACGTGTTCCTGGCGATAACGGCGATCTACCTCGCCACGGTCTGGCTCACGGCGTTGATGCGCAGGCCGCAGATGGCGGGCGGGGGCGGCGGCGGGCATTGACGGCGGCGGCCTCCGCTGCTAAGCCGCGCGACGACGTGAGCCGAAATTCCGTGCTGCGTCAATAGCTTACGCGGGGACGGCAGGCATGGCGATCAGGTTTCACGAGGGCGACCTGCCCGAGGGCTACGACGCGGGCGTCGCCGTCGCGATAGACACCGAGACGATGGGGCTGGCGCTCGGCCGCGACCGGCTGTGCGTCGTGCAGCTGAGCCGCGGCGACGGCGACGCCGACGTCGTGCGCATCGCGCCGGGCCAGCGCGCGGCGCCGCGGCTGACCGCGATGCTGGGCGACCCCAAGGTGGTGAAGCTGTTCCACTTCGGCCGGTTCGACATGGGCGTGCTGACGCACGCGTTCGGCGTCATGCCGGCGCCGGTCTATTGCACCAAAATCGCCTCGAAACTCGCCCGCACCTATACCGACCGGCACGGGCTCAAGGACCTCGTCAAGGAGCTTCTCGGCGTCGATCTCTCCAAGCAGCAGCAAAGTTCGGACTGGGGCGCGGCGACGCTGAGCGAGGCGCAACTGGCCTATGCCGCCTCCGACGTGCTGCATCTGCACGGACTGCGCGACCGGCTCGACGCGATGCTGGCGCGCGAAGGTCGCGACGGGCTCGCCCGCGCGGCCTTCGGCTATCTGCCCGACCGGGTGCGGCTCGATCTCGCGGGATTCGAGGCGTTGGACATTTTCGCCCACGCGTCGCCGTAGCCAGCGCAGAAGCGTCAATCGAGTCCACGGAGCCGCGCGAACGGCGTCACGCCCGGCTTGGTCCCGGGCGTCTACGTCGCGCCGCTTCCCTGCCCTACCCGCATAGAGCGCGTCTCCGCCCGACGTGGGTGGCCGGGACAAGCCCGGCCATGACGGGAAAACACGGCGCACTGGCGCCGCCGTCCCTACTTCTTCACGCAGGCCACCACCGTCTTGGCGCCGTCGCCGGAGCAACTCGCGCCGCTGGCGTTGGCGATCTTGGGCGTCCCGTCGCCGCCGATGCAATAGGCGGAGATCATCGTCTCGCCGTCGCCGCAGGTCGCCTGGGCGTCGCCGGTGACGACGCGAATCGAGGCGCCGGACGGACCCGCCGGCCCACTCTCGCCGCGCGGACCCACCGCGCCGGGCGGGCCGGCGTCGCCGCGCGGACCCGCCGGTCCCGCGTCGCCGCGCGGGCCTGGGAAGCCGACGTCGCCCTTCGGCCCGGAATCGCCCTTATCGCCCTTCTCGCCCTTTTCTCCCTTCGGACCGGCGGGGCCGACCGGGCCGGCTTCGCCCTTGTCGCCCTGAGCGCCCGGCGGGCCGGCTTCGCCCTTATCGCCCTTCTCGCCGGCCGGGCCGGTGGGGCCGGGAGGACCCGCAGGCCCCGCCTCGCCTTTCAGTCCGGGCGCGCCCGCCTCGCCCTTGGGGCCGGGCGGACCGGCGACGCCCGCGGGCCCGGGATCGCCCTTGGCGCCGGGCAGCCCCTTGTCGCCGGGATCGCCCTTGCCGCAGGCGGCAAGGCCGAGAACCGCGCAGAGCACGGCAGCGGTCGCGTATTTTCGCAAATGTCCCCCCAAAGCCTGCGCGTAGTGTTTGTCGCGCAGCCGCCAGCATAACGGCATTTCTTCGGCTAGGAAGGGGCTCGGTCGCGTTTCGAGCGAACGTGAACGCGCAAAGCGCGCTTGGCAGCTATTGCTGCGCCGGAGCGGCGGCGCCGGTCAGCTGCAGCGGCGCGGAGGCGACCGGCGCGGACGCGGCGTGGGCGGCAGGCGCGGTCAGCGCGGCGGCGATCTCGCGCTTGCCGCGCGCGGACAAGAAGGCGGCGGCGGCGTTGCGCTCGTTGTCGTTGGCGGCGCCGAGATCCTTGGCCTGGAGTTCGTGGATCCAGGAATCCTTCGGCGTCTTGGCGTTGGCGGCGCCGATCAGCAGCCACATCAGCCCGCGCGCCGCCTGACGCGGCACGCCGTCGCCGCGGAACAGCATGTGGCCGAGCAGCGCCTGGGCGGCGTGATGGCCCTTCTCCGCCGCGAGGCCGAGCCATTTGGCGGCGCGCAGCTTGTCCTTCTCCAGCCCGCCGGCCCCGTCGATGAACATGCGGGCGAGATGGTACTCGCCGTCGGCGTCGCCGAACCGGGTCGCGGCGACCTCGAACATCTCGACCGCGCGCTCGGGGTCGGGCTTGATCGCGCTGCCGGCGACGCCGTTAAGGTTGTAGAGGCCGACCTGCACGAAGGCGTTGGCTATCGCCGCGAGCGAGCGCTGGTCGGTCTCGTCCTCGTCGTAGTTGTCGACGAGCTGTTCGAAATACTTGTATGCGAGCACGTCGTTGCGCGGCACCACCTCGCCGGCCGCGTAGATCGAGCCGAGCTTCCATTGCGCTAGCGTCTCGCCGCCTTCGGCCGCGTAGGTCAGCGCCTGCACCGAGGATTGCGCGTCGCCCGCCTGCAACTCGTCGACGCCGGCGCGCAACGCCTCGCGCGCGCTCTTGAAGGTGCGGCCGGGGGCGATCTTCTGCCCGCTCGGGGTGGTCGAGCCGTCCAGCGCCTGGGCGGGAGCGGCCGCTAGCGCGAGAACGAGAGCGAGTCCGGCGAGGCGCTTGCCCGCTGCGATGGTCGTTCCCGCAAACCTAACCGCAACCATGTCCAACAATCCGATCCCGTCCGCGAGAACGGCAACCGCCGCTCAAGGCCGCCGATCCGGCCGCCACGCCGCCTTAGGGCCGCGCTTGCACTCAACTAAAGCTCGGCGTTTATGGCGCAATCGCGGCGCGAACCTGGGCTAATTCCGGCCCCTGGGAGTTGGACGGGGAATGTTGCGCAAATGCCACGTATGCAACAGGGTTCGAACGATACCGTTTACAAGTTCGCAAGCCTGGCGCGCGCGGCTTCGAGCTTGGCGATGCGCTCCAGCGCGGCCTCGCGGCGCTCGCGATTCTCCTCGATGATCTCCTCCGGCGCGCGGAACAGGAAGTCGGGGTTGTTGAGCTTGACGTCGACCTTGGCGACCTCCGCCCGCGCCAAAGCGGCATCCTTTTCGAGCCGCGCCCGCTCGGCGGCGAAATCGACGAGGCCGCCGAGCGGCAGCGCGCCCTGCGCATCGCGCACGAGTATCGCCACCGACCCCGCGGGCGGCTCGGCGACGATGTCGACGCCCTCGATGCGGGCGAGCCGCTCCAGCGTCGGGCGCCAGCGTTGCAGATAAGCTTCAACCTTCGCGCTGGGCTGGATCAGCGCGAGCCGCAGCGGCGCGTTCTGCGGGATCGACATTTCCGAGCGGATCGAGCGGATCGCCTCAATCAGTTCGACGACCCAGCCGATCTCGGCCTCCGCCTCGGGGTCGGCGGGCGCGGCGGCGTCGGGCCACGCGGCAAGCGCCAGCGGGCCTGCGCGGGCCGGCCCCTGCTCTCCTTTGATCGCCCACAGCTCCTCGGTGAGGAACGGCATGAACGGATGCAGCATCGCGTAAGCGAGATCGAGAACATGGGCGATGGTGGCGCGCGTCTCGGCCTTTGCCTCCTCGGGCGCGTCGCCCTGCAGCACGGGTTTGCTGAGCTCCAGACACCAGTCGCACAGCACGCTCCAGACAAAGCGATAGGCGGCGTTGGCGGCGTCGTTGAAGCGATACTCCTCGATGCCGCTCGACACCTGCCCTAGAGCCGCGCCGGCCTCGGCGAGCATCCAACGGTTGAGCGGATCGCGAACGCCCGCAGGATCGAAACCGGCGATGCGGGCGCAGCCGTTCATCTCCGCGAAGCGCGAGGCGTTCCAGAGCTTGGTAGCGAAGTTGCGGTAGCCCTCGACGCGGTGGATCGAGAGCTTGATGTCACGGCCCTGCGCCGCCATCGCCGCCAGCGTGAAGCGCAGGGCGTCGGCGCCGTGGCTCTCGATCAGGGTCAGCGGGTCAATGACGTTGCCCTTCGACTTCGACATCTTGGCCCCCTTCTCGTCGCGCACGAGGGCGTGGATGTAGACGTCGCGGAACGGGATCTCTTGCTGGAAGTGCAGCCCCATCATCATCATGCGGGCGACCCAGAAGAAGATGATGTCGAAGCCGGTGACGAGAACGCTGGTCGGATAGAAGCGCTTCAGCTCCGCCGTGTCGTCCGGCCAGCCGAGCGTCGAGAACGGCCACAGCGCGGAGGAGAACCAGGTGTCGAGCACGTCCTCGTCGCGCGGGAACATCTCGCGCAGTTTGTCCGGCTGGTTGGCGAGCTCGGCGGCTTCAGCCTCCGCGAGCACGGCGCGCTCGACGCCATCGGCGAGCGCGGCGGCGAAGGCGGTCTCCTCGTCCTCCTCGACGTAGGTTGCGCCCCAGGGCGAAGACCACGCCGGGATCTGATGGCCCCACCAGAGCTGGCGCGAGACGCACCAGGGCTGGATGTTTTCGAGCCATTCAAAGTAGGTCTTCTCCCAGTTCTTCGGGGTGAAGACGGTGCGGCCGTCGCGCACGGCGGCGAGCGCGGGCTGGGCGAGGGTCTTGGCGTCGACGTACCACTGGTCGGTCAGCCAGGGCTCGATGACGACGCCGGAGCGGTCGCCGTGCGGCACCATGTGGGCGTTGGGCTCGATGCGGGCGAGCCGGCCCTCGCGCGCCATCATGCCGACGATTTTCGAGCGCGCGGCGAAGCGGTCGACGCCGTCGAGCGTCCCGGCCAGCCGCGTCAGTTCATGGTCGCCGGCCTCGACGCCCTCGTAGAAGGCGGGATTGTCCTTCAGCGTGATGCGCCCCTCGGCGTCGAGGATGTTGATCGGCCGCACGCCCTCGGCCTCGTGCCGCCTGCCGACCTCGAAATCGTTGAAATCGTGCGCGGGCGTGATCTTGACGGCGCCGGCGCCCTTCTCGGGATCGGCGTATTCGTCGGCGATGACGGGGATCAGCCGGCCGACCAGCGGCAGACGCAGCTTGGCGCCGATGAGATCGACATAGCGCGGGTCTTCGGGATGCACGGCGACGGCGGTGTCGCCGAGCATGGTCTCGGGGCGCGTGGTGGCGACGGTGATGACCGCGCCGGTCTCCTCGCCCGCCCCGTCAACCACCGGGTATTCGAAGTGGTAGAAATGGCCGTTCGGGTTCTTCGCCAGCGCCTTGGCCAGCGCGGCCTCGTTGAGCGGCTCGCCCTCGTGGCGCGCCCACTTAAAGCTCCCCTTGCACTCGACCTGAAGCACTTCCAGATCCGAAATCGCGGTCTGGAATTTCGGGTCCCAGTTGACGAGGCGCTTGTCGCGATAGATCAGCCCGTCGCGATGGAGTTGCACGAAGACCTTCGCGACGGCCTTCGACAGGCCCTCGTCGAGGGTGAAGCGCTCGCGCGACCAGTCGCAGGAGGCGCCCAGGCGCTTCAACTGGCCGACGATCGCGCCGCCGGATTCCGCCTTCCACGCCCAGACGCGCTCGAGGAACTTCTCGCGGCCCAGGGCGCGGCGGTCGGGCTCCTGGCGCTCCATCAGCTGGCGCTCGACCACCATCTGCGTGGCGATGCCGGCGTGGTCGGTGCCGGGCTGCCACAGCACGTCGCGGCCCTTCATCCGCCAGTAGCGGCACAGGATGTCCTGCAGCGTGTTGTTGAGCGCATGGCCCATGTGCAGGTTGCCGGTGACGTTGGGCGGCGGGATGACGATGCAATAGGGCTCCGCATCGGCGCGCTCGGGACGGCCGGAGCGGAAGGCGCCCTGCGCCTCCCAATAGGCGGCGATGCGCGCCTCCACGGCGGCGAAGTCGAAAGTCTTGTCCATTGTCAAACCCGGATAGCGAAGTCCGGCGCATAACGGCCAGGGCTGCGAAAAAGTCAACGCAGGCGGTTCCGCCTAAATGATGAAGCGGCCTTCGTTGCCTTCGCGTCCCGCAGGGGCGATGAGACGCTAGGCTCTAGGGGAGGAAAGCATGAGCAGCCGTTACGCTTCCGTCTACAAGCAATGGCAGACCGATCCCGAAGGCTTCTGGGGCGAGGCCGCCAAGGGGATCGACTGGATCAAGCAACCCGAACGGATCTTCGACGCGGAAGCCGGCGTCTACGGCCGCTGGTTCCCGGACGCCAGCCTCAACGCCTGCTACAACGCGCTCGACCGCCATGTGCTGGCCGGACGCGGCGAACAGGTCGCTTATTATTACGACAGCCCGGTCACGCAGACCAAGCAGCGCATCACCTACGCGCAGATGCTCGACGAGGTGGCGACACTCGCCGCGGTGCTCGCCGATCACGGCGTCGGGGCGGGCGACCGCGTCATCGTCTACATGCCGATGATCCCGCAGGCGATCGCCGGCATGCTGGCCTGCGCCCGGCTGGGCGCCGTACATTCCGTGGTGTTCGGCGGATTCGCGGCCAAGGAGCTGGCGACCCGCATCGAGGACGCCGAGCCGAAGCTGGTGCTCGCCGCTTCCTGCGGCATCGAGCCCGGCCGCGTCGTCGCCTACAAGCCGCTGCTCGACCGGGCGCTGGAGCTGTCGCAGCACAAGGTCGGCGCCGTGCTGATGTTCCAGCGGCCCCAGGCGGAAGCCAGCATGATCGAGGGGCGCGATTTCGATTGGGCCGAGGCGGTCGCGGCGGCGCGGGCGGCGGGCAAGACCGCCGCCCCGGTCGAGATGCAGGCGACCGATCCGCTCTACATCCTCTACACCTCGGGCACGACCGGCATCCCCAAGGGCGTGGTGCGCGACATCGGCGGCTACATGGTGGCGCTGCAATGGTCGATGCAGGCGATCTACGGGCTCGACCCCGGCGAGACGTTCTGGACGGCCTCAGACATCGGCTGGGTGGTCGGCCATTCCTACATCGTCTACGGGCCGCTGATCCACGGCTGCTCGACGGTGCTGTACGAAGGCAAGCCGATCGGCACGCCGGACGCGGGCGCGTTCTGGCGCGTGATCTCGGAGTACAAGGTCAACGCCTTCTTCACCGCCCCGACCGCGCTGCGCGCGGTGCGCAAGGAGGACCCGAACGCCGAGTTCATCGGCAAGTACGACATCAGCTCGCTGCGCACCTTGTTCCTGGCCGGCGAGCGCGCCGACCCCGACACCGTCGCCTGGGCGGAGACCGTGGTCGGTCGCCCGATCGTCGATCACTGGTGGCAGACCGAGACCGGCTGGGCGATAGCGGCCAATCCGGTCGGGCTGGGGATCATGCCGGTCAAGCGCGGCTCGCCGACGGTGGCGATGCCGGGCTATCAGGTCGACATCGTCGACGAATTCGGCAAGCCGCTGCCGGCGGGCGTGATGGGCTCGATCGTCATCAAGCTGCCGCTGCCGCCGGGCTGCCTGCCGACGCTGTGGCATCAGGACGAGCGCATGAAGTCGAGCTACCTGCACGAGTACCCCGGCTACTACATGACCTCCGACGCCGGCCTGAAGGACGCGGACGGCTACCTGACCATCCTCGGGCGCACCGACGACATCATCAACGTCGCCGGCCATAGGCTCTCGACCGGCGGCATGGAGGAGGTGGTGGCCTCGCATCCGGACGTGGCGGAATGCGCCGTGCTCGGCATCAAGGACGCGATCAAGGGCGAGCAGCCGTGCGGCTTCCTGGTGCTGAAGGCGGGGGTATCGCGCCCGAACGAGGTGATCGAGAAAGAGGTGGTGGGGCTGGTGCGCGACAAGATCGGGCCGGTCGCGGCGTTCAAGCTGGCGATCGTAGTGTCGCGGCTGCCGAAGACGCGTTCGGGCAAGATCCTGCGCGGCACGATGAAGAAGATCGCCGACCACGACGCGTACTCCACGCCCGCCACCATCGAGGACCCGGCGACGCTGGAGGAGGTGACGGCGGCGATCCGGGCGAGGGAGCTGTAGGGCTTGCCAAGGACAGGACAGGAAGCGGCGTTTTCAGGGGGTTAGGCGCCGTTTTCTGTCCTGCGCGCAGTCGAGGCGCGGCCGCTTGACGCTTGGGCGAGCCCGCAGCTTCAGCGCCTGAAGAAATTCCCCTAAGCCATTGAAATCAAAAGGCTTATTTGTAAGCCGGACTATTCGGCGCGGTTCCGTGTCGACGGCCGGGCAAAGCCCGGCCGAGACGGGCGCGTGAGCCCTCACCCCAGATAATCCTCCGGCTGGGTCTCGTCCTTGCCCCTCGGTCGCAGCACGACCGACAGCGCCGCGGCGACGACGAAGTTCAAAACCACCGCCGTCAGCCCGTTGAACGCGGCGAAGCCGAGGCCGCTGTCCAAATGGCCGTAGAACGGCAAGTCCCAGGCGAGCTTGTGCACCGGCGTCCAGGCCGCCGGCGTGTAGGACAAGGACGTGCCGACCACGATGCCGACCAGCCAGCCGATGAACAACGCCCAGCCCGAGAACCAACGCGTGAACAGGCCGAGCACCAGCGCCGGAAAGATCTGGATCATCCACACGCCGCCGAGCAGTTGCAGGTCCAGCGCGAACTGCGTCTTCATGAAGAAGATGATGAATAGCGCGCCGACCTTGACCACCAGCGAGATGATCTTGGCCACCGCCGATTCCTCGGCCGGCGTCATCGCCGGGTGGATGAACGGCTTCCAGACATTGCGGGTGAAGGTGTTGGCCGCGCCGATCGACATCACCGCCGCCGGCACCAAGGCGCCGAGCGCGATGGCCGAGAAGCAGAAGCCGGCGAACCAGTCCGGAAACGCCCACAGCACCAGTTGCGGCACCGCGTCCTGCGGCGAGTTGACCTTCACCCCCGCCGCAATCGCCATCATGCCGAGCAGCGCGATCAGGCCGAGCACGAAGCTGTAGGCCGGCAGCGTCATCGTGTTGAAGCGGATGGCGCGGCCGGAGGAGGCGGCCAGCGTGCCGGTCAAAGCGTGCGGGTACATGAACAGGGCCATCGCCGAGCCGATCGCCAGCGTGATGTAGGGGCCGACCTGTTGCGGCGCGAGCGTCAGCCCCGCGGGACCCTTCCCGGCCGCGACCTTGGCGGCGTAGGCGTCCTGCGCGGCGGCGAAGATCTTGGCCCAGCCGCCGAGCTGGTAGGGGATGACGACGATCGCGGCCAGGATGAACACGTAGATCATCGAATCCTTGACGAAGGCGATCAGCGCCGGCGCCCTGAGGCCGCTGCGGTAGGTGTAGAGCGCGAGAATCACGAAAGCGATGGTGATCGGGGCGTGCGCGTAAATCCCCTCGCCGGAGAAGCCGAGCGCGCCGATCACCTTCTCCAGGCCGACCAGCTGCAGCGCGATGTACGGCATGGTGGCGACCAGGCCGGTCAGCGCCACCGCCAGCTCCAGCGCCCGGTTGCCGTAGCGGCCGAGGATGAAATCGGCCGCCGTCAGGTAGTGATGCTTGTGCGTCACCGCCCACAGCCGCGGCATCGTCAAGTACAGGAACGGGTAGATGATGATCGTGTAGGGGACGGCGAAGAAGCCGAGCGCGCCGACGCCGTAGACGAGCGCGGGCACGGCGATGACGGTGTAGGCGGTGTAGAGATCGCCGCCGAGCAGGAACCATGTCACCCAGGGGCCGAACTGGCGCCCGCCGAGGCCCCATTCGCCGATCGAATCGAGGCTCGCCCGCTTCCAGTTGGCGGCGACGAAGCCGAGCACGGTGACCAGCGCGAAGAAGAAGACAAAGACGGCGGCGGCGACGACGTTGAGGTGCTCGAACATCAGCGCCTCCCCGCCCGGTCGGCGAAATAGATGCCGAGCGCCGACAACGGGATCAGCACCAGCTGGAACCAGTAGAAGAACGGGACGCCGAAAAGCTGAGGCTCGACCCGGTTGAACAGGGGCGCCCATACGGCCACGACGCACGGCGCCGCCAACAGCAAAAATCTCATCGCATTTTCCGCGGCCTGACGCCGCGTCCCCCCTTTTGGGCTTGGAATAGCGAAATCCGCGCGCCCGGTCGAGCGCAGATGCGACGACGTGCAGCGCCCGAATCGGCGCGGCCGCCGCAGCGGATCGGCGCTGCGTCACGCCGCTATATTAAGAGATGTTTACAGGCGGTTCCCGGTCTTCGTTTCCCCTGGGATCCGTGCATATGTGGTCGTCATGAACATTGCCATGCGCTCAACCTATCATCATGGGAATCTTGGGCCGGCGCTGATCGCCGCGGCGCGCGAGCTGTTGGACGCTGACGGTCCGGGCGCAGTCTCGCTGCGCGAGGCGGCGCGGCGCGTCGGCGTCTCCGCCACCGCGACCTACCGGCATTTCCAGGACAAGGACCATCTGCTCGCCGCCGTCGCTGCGGAAGGGTTCCACGCCTTCACCGAGAAGCTGGCCGCCGCGGAGCGGGAAGCGCAAGGGTTTTCCGGCATGAGCGTGGCTTATGTCGAGTTCGCGGTCACCCATCCCGGCCTGTTCCGGCTGATGTTCGGGCCGCTGTTGCGGCAACGGGAGCTGTTTGCCGAACTGGGCGCGGCGGCCGACGGCGCCTTCGCCGTGCTGCTGGCGGCGGCGCGGCGATTCGTCGGCGTGCGCGGCGAGGACGCCGAATCGGTCGCCTACGCCGCGTGGTCGTTCTCGCACGGGCTGGCGCGGCTGGTGCTCGACGACGTGATTCCGCTGGAGCGCGCGATGAAGGTGTGCCGGGATTTTGCGCTGGGGCGGGCGGGCTGATCGGAGCGACGTGCTTGTCGATCCGGGCGCCGGCTCGGGGCGAACGACGCGGTTCCAGCTGCAGCGGCGGCTTCAGCGCGAACGCTATCGGCTCCGACGCTGTAGCGTGGTCACTTCGCCGCCGGATCGAAGCGGCTGAGGCAATCCGCCCGCGCAGCTTCCAGACATTGCTCCAGCCTGCCGCGCGTGTCGAGGAAGCGCACGAGCCAGATCGCGGCGATCGCCAGCGCGAGGAGCACGACGGCCGCTGCGAGATTGGCGGTCGTGCGGCGCTCGTGCTCCTCGTCGTTCACGCCTGCAGGGCGTTCGCCTCGCTCAGGCCCGGAGGTTGTCGACCTTGACCGCGGGTCCGAGCGCCTGCACCGCGCGGGCGACGATGGACGCCGCATCAAGCCCGGCCTCGGCGTAGAGCTTCTCCGGCTTGTTGTGCTCCTGGTAGCGGTCTGGCAGCGTCAGTGTGCGCACCTTGAGGCCGCGGTCGAGACGGCCGGTCTCGGCGAGCAGATGCAGCACATGCGCGCCGAAGCCGCCGGCGGCGCCCTCCTCGATCGTCAGCAGCACTTCGTGCTTGTCGGCGAGGTCGAGGATCATCTGGCGGTCGAGCGGCTTGGCGAAGCGCGCGTCGGCGACCGTCGTCGACAGGCCGCGCGCCTCCAAATCCTCGGCCGCCTGCAGCGCCTCGGCGAGGCGGGTGCCGAGCGACAGCAGCGCGATGCGCGCGCCCTCGCGCACGATGCGGCCCTTGCCGATCTCGAGCGGAATCCCGCGCTCCGGCATATCGAGGCCGACGCCTTCGCCGCGCGGATAGCGCAACGCGATCGGGCCGGAATCGTGGGCGACGCAGGTCGCCACCATATGCTTCATCTCCGCTTCGTCCGCCGCGGCCATCACCACCATGTTGGGCAGGCAGCACAGATAGGCGAGATCGAACGCGCCGGCGTGAGTCGCGCCATCGGCGCCGACGAGGCCGGCGCGGTCGATGGCGAAGCGCACGGGCAGGTTCTGCAACGCGACGTCGTGCACCAGCTGGTCGTAGCCGCGCTGCAGGAAGGTCGAGTAGATCGCGCAGAACGGCTTGTAGCCCTCCGAGGCGAGGCCCGCCGCGAAGGTGACGGCGTGCTGCTCGGCGATGCCGACGTCGAAGGTGCGGTCGGGGAACGCCTTGCCGAAGCTGTCGAGGCCGGTGCCGGCGGGCATGGCGGCGGTGATGGCGACGATCTTGGGATCGCGCGCGCCCTCCTCGACCAGCGCGTCGGCGAACACCTTGGTGTAGGCGGGGGCGTTGGCCTTGGGCTTGTTCTGCTTGCCGGTGACTACGTCGAAGGCGTTGACGCCGTGGTACTTGTCGGTCGCAGCCTCCGCCGGGCCGTAGCCTTTGCCCTTCTTGGTCACCACATGGACCAGCACGGGGCCCTTGGTTTCCTTGACGTTCTTGAGGATCGGCAGCAGGTGGTCGAGGTTGTGGCCGTCGATCGGTCCGACGTAATAGAAGCCCAGTTCCTCGAACAGCGTGCCGCCGCCGACGACGATGCCGCGGCCGTATTCTTCGGCCTGCCGCGCGCCCTTGTACATGAAGCCCGGAAGGTGCTTGGCGAGCTCCTTGGCCTGATCGCGCAGCGACAGCCAGGTGCGGCTGGAGGCGAGGCGGGCGAGATAGGCCGACAGCGCGCCGACCGGCGGGGCGATCGACATATCGTTGTCGTTGAGAATGACGATAAGGCGCGAGTGCATCGCGCCCGCATTGTTCATCGCCTCGTAGACCATGCCGGCCGAAAAGGCGCCGTCGCCGATGACGGAGATGACGCTGTTGTCGCGGCCGTCGAGGTCGCGCGCCACCGCCATGCCGAGGCCGGCGGAGACCGAGGTCGAGGAATGGCCGGCGCCGAACGGATCGTACTCGCTCTCCGAGCGCTTGGAGAAGCCGGAGAGGCCGCCGCCCTGGCGCAGCGTGCGGATGCGCGGCCGCCGGCCGGTGAGGATCTTGTGCGGATAGACCTGATGGCCGACGTCCCAGACGATGCGGTCGTTGGGCGTGTCAAACACGTAGTGCAACGCCACCGTCAACTCGACGACGCCGAGGCCGGCGCCGAGATGGCCGCCGGTCACCGAGACCGCGCTGATGACTTCTTCGCGAAGTTCGGCGGCGAGCTGCGGCAGGTCTGAGGGCGCCAGACGGCGCAGATCCTCTGGCGAATTAACACGGTCGAGCAGCGGCGTGGAAGGTCGAGTCAAGGTCGAATCCCAGCTTTATTATGGCCATATCCGCATTGCGGATCGACCCGACTAGCGCGAATCCGCCCCGAGGGCAAACTTCGGCGCCTCGGTGGCGTTTGGCGAGACGCCGCGGAGGCTTTGTGTCCGCCGGGGGCGGGAACTTTGCGTTCGCTGTGGCGCCGCCGAAAGCGGCCGCCCATGATCCCAATCAATACGCGCCGGCGATGCGGGTTCTTGGCGGCCGGAACGCCCGCCCCGGGCGAACGCGCGGGAACTCCCCTCCCCGCTCATAAGGGAAGCTCGGGCAGACGGCGCCGAGGGCTGAGATTGCAGCGTTTTCACTCGTCTCCTGTCAAGCGGAAGTTACGGCGCGCGCCGCCTAGAGTTCGCGCGCGAGATCGGCCAGGAAGCTCAGGCAGCGTGACAGTTCTGCGACTGCGACAAATTCGTCAGGCTTGTGCGCCTGCTCGATCGAGCCCGGCCCGCAGACCACTGTCGGCAAGCCGGCGCGCTGGAAATGGCCGGATTCGGTGGCGTAGGACACGGCGATGGTCGCGTTGGCGCGCGCCAGCCGCAGCGCCAGCGTCGCCGCTGGCGAGACCGACTCGGCGGCGAGGCCCGGCACGTCGACGTCCATCGTCGTCTCGATGGTCGGCTCGGGCGTATGGCGGCGCAGCCGCGGCAGCGCGACCGCGTCGACGAAAGCCTGCACGCGATGCAGCGCCTGGGTCGCCCACATCTGCGGCAGGCCGCGGAACTCCCAGCCGATCAGGCATTCGCGCGCCAGGATGTTGCGCGCGGAGCCGCCCTGGATGGTTCCGACATGATAGGTCGCGCAAGGCGGATCGAAGCGCCGATCGGGACCGGGGCGCGCCTCCTCGTCGCGGCCGAGCCGGTCGATCTCGACGACGATCTCGGCCGCCGCCGAGATGGCGTTGGCGCCGAGCGCGGGATGGGCGGAATGGGCCTCGACGCCGCGCACCACGGTGCGGAAAGTCGCCACGCCCTTGTGCGCGTCGGCCACCTGCATCAGCGTCGGCTCGCCGACGATGACGGCGGCCGGGCGCGGCAGATCGACGCCGAAGCGGGCGATGAAGTCGAGCGAGCCCAGGCAGGTGGTCTCCTCGTCGTAGCTCAGCACGAGATGGATCGGCTTGCTCAAGGCGGCCTTGAGGAACTGCGGCGCCATCGCCAGCGCGCAGGCGGCGAATCCCTTCATGTCGCAGGCGCCGCGGCCGTAGAGTTTGCCGTCCGACTCGCGCAGCGCGAACGGATCGCCGGTCCACGGCTGACCCTCGACCGGCACAACGTCGGTGTGGCCGGAGAGGACGATTCCGCCGTCGACCTCGGGGCCGAAGGTGGCCATCAGCGCCGCCTTGTCGCGCGTTGCGTTCAAGGCGATGCGCGGCTCGACGCCGAGGCGCTTGAGATGGTCGGCGACGAAGGCGATCAGCTCCAGGTTGGAGCGGTCGCTGACGGTGGGAAAGGCGACCAACTGCGCAAGCAGGCGCTTGGCCCGCGGCAGCGGATCGAGAGCGGCGAAGTCGGTCATGGCGGCATCTTAGGCCGGGTTTGCGACAAGTCGAGCCGGCGCGTGAGCCGAAGATCGCGCCGCGCGGCGTTCGGATTCAAACTGATCTTCAGCAGTGCGAAATGCTAGGCCATTGGAGGGGCGCGCAAAATCGCGCCGCAAAAGCGGCGTGGCGCTACGTTACGTTGCGTTGGTGTGGATTATGCGTCGCTAACCTGGCGCGCCGTCGGCGGCAGGGCG